>Ga0157375_10003065_pt1 | contig 14505 bp, 8 predicted proteins | sample M35metaG_FD_115311 | JGI IMG/M metagenome (GOLD analysis project Ga0157375, IMG submission 115311) | Miscanthus rhizosphere microbial communities from Kellogg Biological Station, Michigan, USA - M3-5 metaG | ecosystem: Host-associated > Plants > Roots > Rhizosphere > Soil | place: USA: Michigan...
ATTTCCAGGCTAAGAACCTGAATCGGGTAATGAAAGGAAAAGAGCCAACAATAGTAATGTGGGATGTTTTGAGCGGAGATTTTGATACAGAATGTACACCTCAACAATGCCTGGCAAACGTAGTATTTGCGTCAGTTCCCGGATCTATCATAGTTTTTCATGATAGTGAGAAAGCCTTTGCAAAACTCGAATATACACTTCCAAAAATTCTTCATTATTTCTCAGAAAAAGGGTATTTATTCAAGGCACTTTAGAAAATAATTTCTCGTTCACTTGTATAAATTAATAGGGCCTGGGTAGAAACCCTGGCCCGTTTTTAATCCGTACCCTATGAAAACTGGTTTAAAGGTATAATAATTTTTTAATTACGGCAAAGTAATATTATGGGGCACCCCATTAATGGTTGCCACCCCCTTGTTATCACAATCTCCGTTACCGTAGTTTATGGTTGCGACCCATGGGGAACTTGTTGTAAGATTTAATCTGGCTACCCGGATAGAACCTTTTACCAGCCAACGGCAGCTGAATTTTTTAATCAATGGATCGGTTATCTCAGAATTCCAGGCAATCAACAGATCACCTCTTTTTACCTTACCTTGTCCACCACCCTCAATTTTATAAATATCATCGAGTAGAATTAAAGGAGTACAGGTGCCTTCAACCTGTGTTATAGTTTTAGTGCTTTTCCATTCTGTATAATTTCCATTTGGCTTAGTAAGTTTTGCATTCTCAACTACTACTTTCCACTTATGTCTTAGACAAGTAGCAGAAATTACTTCACCCTCATTGGTTATTGTAAGAGTTCCTTGTATTTTAATGCTGTCGACCGTATAGTTTTCAAAAATTGTGGTTGCAATTGCTCCAGGATAAATAAGTCGGTTTGTATACTCCGAAATTATTTTTCCGGAACGGGTTCTTCCATCACGAGCTGTACAACCCGTACCAAAATCCATTACAATTCTTACTGGGAAAGGATTTGTTGAGCTAAGATGAGTAATAGTTACATCTGGACATGCAGTAAGGCGGGCAGTACCACCTGACGTGCCGGGATTCATTTGACCAAATACCCCAGTTCCACCAAAGCCTACATCGGCATTTACGCCCATTACATTGTCAAAAACTTCATTGAAAATATCGTCAGACTCAGCGTCTGCTTCGGAAGAAGCTTGTGATGCAAATTCTTCCTGTGTAGTATCAGCGCTGGTTTCTTTTTTACATGAACCAAATACAATGAATGACAAAAAAACTACGGTAGCAAGACGGGTAGGACTGAAAATCAGTTTCATAATATTGATTTTTGTAGGTTTACAAATAACGAATCTGTGACAGGGAATATTGAACTTGGTTTAAGGCTTTGTTAAGATTTTTCAGGCTATTTATCTTTGAAAATCAACATAAAAAAATGATAATCGATACCCATAGTCACATTTACCTGGCTGAGTTTGATGCAGATAGGGAATCAATGCTATCAAGGGCTGGAAATGAAGGAATTAGCCTGATCTTGATGCCTGCTGTTGACCAGGAGACCTATTTATTAATGCTCAAAACTGAAGAAAATTTCCCGGGAAAATGCCTTTCGATGATGGGCTTACATCCCTGTTCGGTAAAAGAGGGATATAAGCAAGAGCTTAAAATATCAGAAGAATACTTGCAAAAAAGAAGGTTCGTGGCAGTTGGGGAAACTGGCCTTGATTTTTATTGGGACAAGTCTTTTACTAAGGAGCAATACGAATCTTTTCAAACTCAAATTGAATGGGCAAAGCATTTCGATATTCCGATTGTTATTCATTCACGAAATTCAATTGACGAGTGTATTACTACGATCAAAGAAAATCAACAAGGAAATTTGAAAGGGGTTTTTCATTGTTTTTCAGGAGATGAAAGGCAGGCAAAGGCGATAATTGATCTTGGATTTTATTTGGGAATAGGAGGAGTAGTTACATATAAAAACTCGGGTTTGGATAAAGTAATGGCGGATATTGACATGAAGAATGTAGTGTTGGAAACGGATGCTCCATATTTGGCGCCTGTTCCGTTTAGAGGGAAGAGAAATGAATGCAGTTATTTAAAATATGTTGTAGAAAAAATGGCAGAAATAAAAAATGTTTCGGAAAAAGATATTGCAGAAATTACCACTAAGAATGCGAAAGAATTGTTCAACATCTGAAATGCTACTTGTATTTTTGCCGCCCCGGAGACCTGCTCGAGTGGTTGAAGAGGCACGCCTGGAAAGTGTGTATACGGGAAACCGTATCAAGGGTTCGAATCCCTTGGTCTCCGCAATGTATACCTATAACATATTGTTCTTTATAATATTAAACACGAAAAGGCTTAGGTGGGGGGTAAAAAGGGGAGCAAATTTATACTGTTTTTTTTACTTTTTGCATCGAACATTTCATTCGTAAACCACATCCACCCGCTTCAGCATTTTCATTTCCCCTTTGCAATCGATACCCCGTTTAATAGTATATACCCCGTTAGTATTTGCACAGCATCCGATCTTCCATAATTGCGACCTAAGATTTTTTTACCAACTGTATCTCCGCATTTATTTTCACTTCATCACCAGATTTTTCCATTCACTGTAAAGCCTGCTTTTGTTTGTTCATATGTATCGGTCATTATTCCGACGGCTTCGATTTCCAGTACAATACTTTTTGTAATGTCTCTTATTGTAAGGTCACCATAAAGTTTGCCTTCGGAACTGTTTCCTTCATATCTATTAACAGCAAACAGCAATTGCTTAAACTTATCGGCGTTAAAGAAATCATTTGATCGTAGATGATTATCTCTTTGTTCATTATTCGTGTCCAATAAATTTTTTGTTACAAGCCAGTTCAGCATACCTCAGGACAGTTTTATTAATAGAACCTATCATATTTGTTTTCGGGGATGATTATTGGAGGAACTATTATTTCTAAGAATTTTTCATTTGCCTAACTGCCTGCTATGCCATACATGAAAATTAACACCTTCTCATTTTTATTCGTTACTGAATATATCTCCTTACCTATACTTCGCACCGGGAATAATTCTATTCAATTGAATGTTGACGGTTGCAGGTATTTATCAACTATTCATTTGCTAATCCGTTTTTATAAAAAATAATTGTAACGATGTTTAATAACAAATTGAGTTTTTTGTTGCTGGTTCTTGTGTGTGGGTTGCTAACACAGTGCAGAAAAGAAGCCTTGGATGAATATTATAATCCTCCGACAAATCTTGAGCCTGCTATTTATCAAAAGTTGGGCGCAAAAGGCAATTTTAAAAGCCTGCTTGGTGTTATTGATAAAGCCGGTTATAAAAATACATTAAGTGCTGCGGGTTATTGGACCTTGTTTGCACCAACTGATTCAGCATTCCAGGCTTATTTTACTGCGACTGGTGTTTCAGGTATCCAGGGATTGGATTCGGCTGCTTGCAGAAAGATCGTTACTTATTGTTTGGTATATAATGGATTTATAAGAGACAGGATCGCAGACTTTCAAAGTAATAGTGGGTGGATCGAAAACTCGGCTTTTAAAAGAAGAACGGTGAACTATACAGGGGTTTATAGTACTACAAACATTGCAGGTACTCCCATTAAAGCAATAGCTTCCAATAGAAATAATATTGCTTCATTTTTTTATGTAGATGCAGATAATAACAATAAGTACATACCATATTTTGAAACGGGCTATACAACAGCAAAATCACTGACGGCGTATGATTATAATTATTTTTATCCCACATCTACATATACAGGTTTTAATGTAATGGATGCAAAAGTTATTGAGAAAGATATTTATGCTGAGAACGGGATCATTCATACAATAGATAAAGTAATTACGGCTCTTCCAAGTTTGGATCAATACATCGGTTCAAACAGTGATTACTCTGAATTCAAGAAGATATTGGATAAGTATCTTGTTCAATATGTACTCAACCAAACGGTGACACAGAATTACAGTATCCTTACAGGCACACCAACAAATGTTTACACAAAAGTTTATAATGCAAGTCTTGCATTTTCACCCAACAATGAAAATTTCTTAAAGAACCAGGATAATGATGGTCAATCTGATTCTTATACAATGTTTGTTCCCCGTAACGCGGAGTTGCTGAATTTTATCAATACTGTTTTACTGGAACATTATCCAAGTGTAGATGCACTTCCAATAAATGTGATCTATGATTTTGTAAATGCTCATATGTGGCGCACTGCAGTTTGGCCAAGTAAATTCAATTCTTCATTTAATGCAGTAAGTGAGGAGGCGAGATTTGATCCAGCTACGAATGTGATTGATAAAAAAATTCTTAGTAACGGGATATTTTATGGAACAAATAAAGTACAGGATGCAAATGTGTTCAGCAGTGTGTACGGCAAAGCTTATCTCGATCCGGCATATTCAATGATGACAAGCCTTCTGAACATTGAACTAAAGTTCCAGATATCAAACATCCACCAGAAGTATACATTGTTCCTGATTAGTAATGCAGCATTGAATGCAGCAGGATATTTGGCTGATCCAACAGTAAGTAACAATATAAATGAACAATGGCGATACAATCCACCCGGAGGTGGTACATCACTTACAGGTTTATCTGCATTGGTAAGACTGCAAAGGATTTTAAATATGCATGTAGTGCCGGGCAGAGATATCACAGATCTGACGACAGGTTCTGGTGTAGGCATGACTTATTCAGGAGAATTTATTAAGTACAATGCAAATACTGTTCAGGCTGCCGGTAATCTTGATCTCGGAAATGTTGCGACTGTTACAAATAAAAAAACAGCGAAGAATGGCACGGTATATTATCTCGATAGGATACTTGAGTTTAGTGAAAAAACAATTGGCAAGCATATTGAAATTTTGGGGACACCCGTCACATCACAATTTAATTATTTCTGGCAGTATTTAAAAAATGCCGGCATATATAATCTTACAACCGGGGAAATACAACAAGTTGCTTCAGGTACTTTCTATACGTTTTTTATTCCAAATAATGCAGCGATAACAGCAGCAGTGAATGCGGGTTATTTACCTGGCACAGCAGGGGTTCCTAACTTTAACCCGCCATCGCTTGCGGATAAAGAAAAAGTAAACAATTTCATTTACTATCATATTCTTAATAAAAAGAATATAGGGACAGATGGACAGGAAAGCGGAACGTTTGAAACATTATACAAATTCCCGAATGGTGATCCATCGACGCTTTTCATTAACAATAATGTGCCGAATAATATTACGGTGAATGATATGATGTCACGATCAGGGGCAGTGATCGTTCCTCAAAGTAATAATTTGAGTAATCGCTGTATGATCCATTTGACTGATAATTATTTCAGGTATAATTAAAAAAGATTTTAAATAAAAGAGCATGAAATTTTATCTTAATAAAAAACTTATCATTTTTTCTTTTTTTATGATACTAGTTGCCGCGGCATCGGCGCAAGTGGTTATAAAAGGTAAAGTGATTGATAAAGCCGGTAAGCCTATCCACGGTGTTTCCATTTCTGTTCTTGATGCTGATGGAAGAATTTTGACCGGAGCCTCTTCTGATCTTGAAGGGAATTTTGTCATCAAAAATGTCGATACAAAAAATAAAATTTCACTTTCATCTATTGGTTATAAAACGATCACTCAGAATATTGGCGGCCGTACAACTTTTAATATAACTCTCGAAGATTCTCAAACAGATCTTGGTGAGGTAGTGGTAGTAGCAAGACCAAATTCGAATAATGGACTGGTGAACATCAATGAAAGAAATCTTACAACAGCTGTGCAAAGGATAAATGCAAAAGAATTAGAGGAGATGCAGGCATCAAGTATTGACCAGGCATTGCAGGGAAGATTGAGCGGTGTAGATATTACTGCATCAAGCGGCGACCCGGGAGCGGCAATGAATATCCGGATAAGAGGTGTTTCATCTATAAACTCTACCGGTATTCCCTTGATCATTCTTGATGGTATGCCTTATGATACTGAAATACCTGGTGATTTTAATTTCGGTACGGCTGATGAACAAGGCTATGCACAGTTATTAAATATTTCTCCCGCCGATATAAAAGATATCACTGTTTTAAAAGATGCAGCAGCAACAGCGATTTGGGGTTCCCGTGCTGCCAATGGTGTATTAGTAATTACAACAAAGCGAGGTAGTGTTGGAAAACCTTCACTCAATTATACATTTAAAGGTTCCCTTTCATTGGTTCCTGAGTCCATTCCACTATTAAATGGTGACCAGTATTCTACATTGATGCCTGAAGCATATATAAACCGGAATGGCAGTACATTAAATTCAACTGTTTTCCGTGAATTCAATTATGATCCAAACGATCCTTATTGGTATCATAATTATAGTAACAATACAAATTGGATAGATGCTATTTCAAGAACAGGGTATTTACAAGATCATACACTTAGCCTGACTGGTGGTGGTGAAAAAGCAAAATATTTTGCATCGGTTGGTTACTTTGATCAAAAAGGCATTACACTTGGTACAGATCTGCAGCGTATCAACACAAGAATCAATCTTGATTATACAGTTTCAGATAAAATAAAGTTTTTTACAAGCATTGCTTATACACACACTGATCAAAGCAGGAATTATCTTGGTTCAAGCTCTTCAAGTGAATCAACCATAAGAGGAATGGCTTATATAAAGATGCCAAACATGAGTGTGTTTGAATATGATGCGTTGGGTAATCTAACTACTAATTATTTTTCGCCTGCATCAAATGTGCAGGGACAGTACAGCCGTATCTATAACCCGGTTGCAATGGCGGACAAAGCAATATACACTGTGCTTGGCGAAAGAGTGGTGCCACGTTTTCAAATAAATTATGACATTATTAAAAAAGTATTGAACGCAACATTTGATGTGCAGTTCGATATTAATAATACAAAGAACAGCAGCTTCCTGCCACAGATCGCTACCGGCAGACCAAATACAGAAACAGTTGTAAACAGGGCCTACGATGGAGATATTGATGTTTTCAGTGTAAGTACAAAAACAAATCTTGCTTATACACCGACATTGAAAAATACCAATCATACCATTTTAGGATTCATGACATTTCTTACCAATGATTATAAAGCCGTTTACCAGGAGGCAATGACATCCAATACTGCTTCTTCATTATTAGTTGATCCTTCTGTTCCATCAAGAACACAGAACTCTGAATTGAAAGCAGTATCAGGAGTAAATCAATCAAGATCATTAGGTGCAATTCTTGGAAGTCAATATTCTTTTAAGGACAAATACATTCTTAATGCTTCAATAAGAGCTGATGGTAATTCAAGATTTGGTACTGATTATCGTTATGGTTTTTTCCCATCTGTTTCATTAAGGTGGCGTCTTTCAGAGGAATTCTTTTTTAAAAATATTAAAAGCCTCGATGACCTGAGTTTGAGAGCCAGTTATGGCATTACAGGAGAAATTCCTCGCTATGATTATCTTTTCTACAATACTTATAGCACTTACGACTATACTTATCTCGGCCAATCTGCTATTTATCCTTCAAGAATGGAATTGAAAAACCTTAAATGGCAATCATTACATGGAGTTAATATCGGTGCCAATGTGAGTTTGTATAAAGGTCGTGTAAGAATGGATGCAGAAGTTTACCGCAACCGTACAAAAGATATGTTCTTTGATGGTTTACAACTTTCAGGAGTTACCGGCTTCAGTTCCATATTCATGAATGTGGGTACAATGGATAACCAGGGTTGGGAAGTGGCTATATGGACACAACCGGTAAAGAAAAAAGATTTTATCATCGGGTTTGATTTTAATATTTCTTCAAATGAAAATATTATCCGTGAGATATCAGACCTGTATCCAAATAGTAAAGGTGATGTGACCCAGAACGGCGAGTATCTCCGTCTTTTACAGATCAATAATCCATTCGGTTCGTTTTATGGGTATAAATTCAAAGGTGTTTATTCTGACAAGGATGCAACGATCGCAAGAGGTCCTGATGGGAAGCCGATCATTGGGCCAAACGGGCAAATTATTTATATGCGATTCGGCTACCCTACAATCGATTATATTTTTCAACCTGGCGATGCTATGTATGAAGATGTCAATCATGATGGTAATATTAATTATATGGATGTGGTGTATCTCGGAAATTCGAATCCAAAATTATCTGGTGGCTTTGGTCCTTCCGTTACATATAAAAATTTAAAAATTACCACCTTCTTTAATTTCCGGCTTAATTATGATGTGGTCAACGGCACAAAAATGAATACATCAAACATGTATCGTTTCGATAACCAAAGTACAGCCGTATTGCGCAGGTGGAGAAAGGAAGGGGATATAACAGATATTCCCCGGGGTTTGATCAATGGCGGCTACAACTGGTTGGGTAGTGACAATTATGTAGAAGATGCTTCTTTCTTAAGGTTCAGGACAATAACTGCCCGTTACAATTTTGATAAAAAAATATTGGATAAACTGAAATTTAAAGCACTGAGTGCATATATCACGGCAGAAAACCTGGTCACATTTACAAAGTACACAGGACAGGATCCGGAAATAAGTACCCGTGGCGCCGATCCATTCAGGATCGCATATGATTTTTCAATGACGCCTCCTTCAAGAATTGTGACATTAGGATTGGTTGCCGGATTTTAAAAAATAAAAAAATGAAAAAAACGACAGTATATTTTCTTTTGATCTTGTGCCTCATCTTTTCTTCCAGCTGTAAGAAATGGTTGGAGTTAAAACCACAGGATGGAATTATCAAAGAAGAGTTCTGGAAAACAAAGGAACAGGTGAATGCAGCGGTGATCGGCATTTATGCATCGATGATGGAAAGCTCGCCAACTCCTAATGATTATGGTTTGAAAAGCTATGTTCCGTCTCTTGCTGAATTATTTTTTGTGTGGGGAGAATGTCGCGGCGATAATGTTGCGCCTGCAACCCTTGTTAGCGGGGATGATATTGAGTTAGTGAATGTAAATACACAACCGACCAATGTAAATACAAATTGGAGACCATTTTACCGGATCATAAATTTATGTAACACCGTAATTGAAAAAGCACCCGAAGTACTTGCTCTTGATAATACATTTACTCAAACATCTCTTGATAATTATTTGAGTGAGGCACATGCTGTCAGGGCTTTGATGTATTTCTATCTTGTAAGAAGTTTTGGCGATGTTCCTTTGAAATTAACAGCTACTTTATCTGATCGGAATATTCAACCACTGGCTAAATCGCCAAAAGCACAAGTGCTTGATCAGATCGTTGCAGATCTGAAACTTGCAGAACCAAAAGCAGTAACGAATTATGGTAGCCCTGCTTCAGATAAAGGAAGAATAACTAAGTACACCATCAATACAATCCTCGCTGATGTTTATTTATGGATGGATAAATACGCTGAGGCAATTACTGAATGTAATAAGGTGATCAATTCACAACGGTATGGTTTAATAAAAGGAGCCACAAAGATCGGTTCAGTAGTTGAATACAACCCTGATTGGTTCAATACACTTTATTATAACGGAAATTCTAATGAAGGAATTTTCGAATTGCAATTTGATGCGCAAAAATTAAATCCATACTTCCCGATCTTTTCACCAAGTTTCAGTACCAGGCGTTGGGTAATGAATCCGCAAATAATGGATGTTGTATTTACTGTCGATTTTACAAATGATCAGAATTATGATATAAGAGCAGATGGTGCATCTGTAAGAGCAGCTACCAGTTCTATATGGAAATATGTTGGCGCATCAGCAACTGCACTCAGGGCAACTGATCAAAGCTTCGCTCATTGGTTTTTCTATCGCTATGCCGATGTATTATTAATGAAAGCAGAAGCACTGAATGAAACAGGGGCAGGAGCTGAAGCTTTGAATATAATATATAACGTAAGAAAAAGAGCCAATGCTCTTGATGCAACTGACCTGTTGCCAACACCTGCTGATAAAACCCTTATCCAGGATTTTATTTTACAGGAAAGATCAAGAGAGTTTTGCTTTGAAGGAAAACGCTGGTATGATATTCTGAGATTCGCGAAGCGAGGTAATTATACCCGTCTTCCTATTTTGTTAAATGCAGTTTCAACAAGTGTTCCATCAAACCTGCAGCAATCTGCGCAGGCAAAAATGCTGGATTATAACAGCCATTATTTTCCGATCTACCTGAGCGAAATGCAGACAAACAATTTATTAGTGCAAAATCCTTTTTACAGATAAAATTTAAAAACTCACGATATGAATAAGGCCATATTTATTACCGGGTTAATGATGATTGTCACTTGCACATTCCTCATTCCGGCTTGTAAAAAGCCTGACCTGGTAATTAATACCACCGAAGATGTAAATATCGTCGGCTACCTGGAAAAATATCCTGATTCGTTCTCTTTATTCAAACAAATACTTGACAGGACAGGTAACTCATCTTTTTTGAATGCTTATGGAGCTTATACTTGTTTCGCACCTTCTAATTCAGGAGTAAAAACTTACCTGCAGCGCATAGGTGCAGCTACTGTTGATGCGGCTGATCTCAATACATTAAAAGATATGGTGAAACTTCATCTGTTGGGTGATACAGTTTATACCGGATCATTTACTGATGGCAAACTTCCGGTTATTACCATGTATGGTCAATTCCTTGTAACAGCTGTAAAAAATGATGGAGGTGTTTCAAGCTATATTATAAACAGGCAGGCTTCAGTAAGTAAATCAAATATAAGAGTAGGAAATGGAGTGATACATGTTATTGATAATGTATTGTTACCTGCAACAAAAACAATTGCAAAGCAATTGGAGGAAAAACCTGAGTTTTCAATTTTTGTACAGGCATTACAGGCAACCGGATATTTTACTCTTTTAAATACTGTTAATCCTGATACTTCTTTAAGATGGTATACTGTATTTGCAGAAGGTAACCAGGCATTGGCAGATAGTGGTATAAACAGTTACAATGCTTTAAAAACAAAGTATTCTCAAACGGGCAACCCACTGCTGGAACATGACAGCCTGAACATGTATGTAGCATATCATATCACAAAAAATATAAAGTTTCTTGGGGATATAATTTCGGTATCTGTACACACTACATTGTTGCCACAAGAAGTTGTTAGTGTAAAACTGATCAACCAGGAAGTTGTTCTTAACGAGGATGTTTTTAATGGTGTACTTGAAAAAGGAATTACACTTGATAGACCAAAAAGTGATAATGCGGCTTCAAATGGAGTATGGCATTTTGCCAAAGCACATTTCATGGTTAAATACAGAAAGCCAACCGCATTGTATTGGGATGTTTCTGCTTTTGAAGAGATCATGAAACTACCTGCTTACTACAAAAAAGCTAATTACAATTTTACAAGAGCCACTGAGGCTGACAATCCTATCAAAGATCATTATTGGGGTTGGGGTTCGTTGGCTGGCACTAATGCTCTTTCATATTTATATTCTGCATCCAGCACAGTTACTAATTATTCTGTGAATAATGATGTAAACATGTTGCCATTGGGATTACCAAGCCGCCCGGTATGGTGGGAAATGAGAACTCCGCCAATTATTAAAGGAAGATATAAGGTATGGATATGTTATTCATGGCAAAAACAATCATCCAGTTCTAATCAGCTTTGCCAGGTTACAGTAAATGGAACACTTATGCAACGTACATTTAATTTCACTGAAGCAAGACCAATTGGTACTGATGCCGAGCTTGAAGCAATTGGCTGGAAACGTTACATCGAAAATGCCGGTACTGGTAACAGACAAGCTGCAAGACAAATTGGGGTTATTGATTTTACAACCACACAACAGCAACTCATCAGGATAACACCATTGAATGGAACACAGAATAATAATAATCTTGATATGATCCATTTTATACCGGTGGATGAAAACCAGATCTTGCCACGGTTCAGGCCCGATGGAACAATGATATATTTCTAAATGATAAAGCAGTAATTAAGGAATGATTTTTAATAAAAAAAATATGCAAATAAGTAAGTGGTTTGTCAGGGGTGGAGTATTACTAATGTCGACGTTGGTCATTAGTTGCAGTAAAATGACTGACGAGCATAATGCCATAAATAATAATGATCTTAAGAATAGTTTGTTTGAAAAGATCAGCAACACACCAGACCTGAGCCTTTTTACCGGTTACCTTAAGCAAACAGGATATGATAAATTGCTTTCTGCTTCCGGAAACTATACTGTGTTTGCACCTGTTAATTCTGTTTTTGCATCTATAAGTGACCCGACGCAGCTGACTGATACTTCAAAGCTTAGAAAACTGATCGGTAATCACATTGCTTATCAATTATACAATACTGCACAGGTAACAACTACTACAAGGATTGCTTTGGTAAATGGTAAGTATATAAATATGCTTGCAAAAAAAGTTGATGATGCCAATATTACCTATGCCGATAAAATTGCAGCAAATGGTTTATTGCAGGTTACAGACAAGATCATTCCTTATCTCAATAACTCCTGGGAATTTTTAAGCAATGCTAATGCGCCATCGAAACAAAGTACTTACATGCTTTCGTTATTTCAAAAAGTTTTTGACACAAGCCATGCTGTTGTAATTGGTGTTGATCCAAACACGGGTGCCCCAATATACCAGACAGGAACAGATTCCGTTTTCACCAATCTTTACTGGAGTAAAGTGCATGATCTGCGTGATGAGAAAAAGCAGTTTACATTCTTCATGCTGACAGATAATGCCTGGGATGCAGAAGTAACAAAATACTCTCCTTATTTTAGCACTACTTCACCTGACAGTACAAAAAACGCAGCGAGCTGGCATATTATAAGTGACTTTGCGGTCGAAGGTGTTTATGATCCAACTACTGTCCCCGATACAATTTTATCAAAGTTCAATACCAAAGTGCCGGTTACCCGTACTGAAATAGTAAGTACATATAAAACAAGCAATGGAATTGTATATGTAATGAAGAAGATCGATGTGCAGCCTTCCAGTAAATTTAAAACGATACTTATCGAGGCGGAGAATTACAATGCAACAAGTGCAGACCGGCGCAACAATACTTATTTTAGGGATCGATTCAATTCTGTGACCAATCTTGATTTCAGAGATGTTTTGGTATTGAATCACGGGGTCGCCACATTTAATATCAGGTATGATGTAAAAGAAGTTCCTTCGATCAAATACAAAGCATATTGGGTAGCGTTGAATGATTTCCAAACTGTGACACATACACAAAAGCTTGGAATAGGCACTGCAGCATCAACAACGTTTGCTTATACAACTGTAAGCTTAGCCAACTACAATGAAGTTTATCTCGGGGAGTTCACGATGCCGGGTTATCGTCCTGTGTTGAATGTTTACCTGGTTGCAGCTAATTCAACAACTAATACAGCGAACCCCTTGGTTTGTGACTATATAAAATTGGTGCCTTCGTTCTAAATCTATTTATGAAAAAATTGAATTGAAAAAATGAGAATGATTAAAATTGATATACTAAAAATTTTGTTGCCGGTTGCTTTCATATTGAGTGTGACGGGTAGTGTCAACGGGCAAACTACTGAGCCAAAATTGCCTTTGTCAGGTGTGATAACGGATGCGGCAACAAAAAAAGCCATCATAGGTATCACGGTAACAGTTGAAAATTTTTCAGCAACGATCACTGATGAAAATGGAAATTTTACCATAAACGTACCTTCTTATGACGCAGAGCTTGTCATTAGTGGTGATGGGTATGAGACACGTCAAATTGCGCTTAAAGGAAGAAAAAATATGAGTATTGCGCTTCTTGATGACGACCATGTTTCTTTTCAGCAAAAAATTGACATGCCTTTTGGAAAAATGCTTCAAGGAAAAACAACTGCGGCTGTGGGTACCTATAATGCCAATGGAGAATGGAAACGTCCCGATGAAACAATAGATGCTTTATTGCAGGGACAGGTAGCAGGTTTAAATTCTATCCGCAGGTCAGGATCACCCGGTGTTGGTGCTAATTTGTTTTTAAGAGGGTATAATTCTTTGTATGCAACAAACAAACCTTTATTTATTGTAGATGGAATGTTATATGATGTGAATGATTATGGAGAAAGCATCATTGCAAATAATTACACCAATCCTCTTGCATTGATCAATGCACAGGATATTGATAATGTCACAGTATTAAAAGATGCCACTTCGATTTATGGTGTAAAAGGTGCGAATGGAGCTATTATAATCACAACGACAAGAGCAAAACAACAAGCTACAAAGATCGATATTGGAGTTTATTTAGGCATCAACCAGGCACCGGATTACATGCCTGTAATGAATGCTTATCACTACAGAACTTATCTTGGTGAAATATTGCAAAGCAAAGGCATGTCATCGCCAGATATTGCGGCGCTTCCTTATATGAGAGATGATACATCAGGTACAGAATATTACAGGTATCATAATCAAACCAACTGGCAGAAAAAAATATATAACGAGAGTATGAATCGAACCATATTCCTCAAAGTAACCGGTGGTGATAATATTGCTACTTATGGATTGAGTGTAGGTTATATGAAAAATGAAGGGATCATA
>Ga0157375_10003070_pt1 | contig 14493 bp, 20 predicted proteins | sample M35metaG_FD_115311 | JGI IMG/M metagenome (GOLD analysis project Ga0157375, IMG submission 115311) | Miscanthus rhizosphere microbial communities from Kellogg Biological Station, Michigan, USA - M3-5 metaG | ecosystem: Host-associated > Plants > Roots > Rhizosphere > Soil | place: USA: Michigan...
AGCCGGTCGCAGACGGCGATCGCCCGGTCGGCGCCCTGGATCCCCATGTGCAGGTGCAGGCTCCAGGTGTTGTTGCGCTGGGCCACGTAGCCGAGTTCGTGGCGGAGGCGGTTGTAGTGCGGGGTGTCGATGATCCGCTGGTCGAGGTAGTTCGCCCAGGGGTGGGTCCCCATCGCCCCAAGCGAGAGGCCCAGCTCCCCGGCCAGCGCGAAGAGCCGTGTGCGGCACTCGCGCTGCGCCGCCATCGCCTCGCCGAAGGTCTGCGAGCGCCCCGAGCGGATCTCGATCTCCGAGGCGATCAGCTCGCCCGCCGCCGAGCCGGCCAGGACGTCGTCCCCCTGGCAAGCGGCGTAGACCTCGTCGAAGCGGTGCTCGAGCTCGAGCGTGGCCGGATCGAGGATCGCGAACTCCTCCTCGAGGCCGATCGTGAAGTCGGTGGAGGACTCGAATCTCTCCCGAGCCAGGTCGAGGTCCAGGGACACGGAAGCTCCCTCAGGTCAGGTAGAAGTAGAGCGCGTAGAGGAGGTCGACAGCGGGGCTGGAGGTATGCACCGTCACCTCCGGCGGCACCTGCAGCAGCTGCTCGGAATAGTTGAAGATGATCTTCACCCCGGCCTCGACCAGGCGGTCGGCGACGGCCTGGGCGGCGGCGGCGGGGACGGCGAGCACGCCGACGACGATCTCCTGCTCGGAGACGACCGCCTCGAGCTCGCCGAAATCGCGTATCCGCAGGCTGCCGACCTGCGTGCCGACGACCTCCGGGTCGATGTCGAACATGGCGACGACCTCGAAGCCGTGGTCGGCGAAGATGTCGGAGCTGGCGATCGCCTGGCCGAGGTTGCCGGCGCCGAAGAGGGCGATGTTGTGCTGGCCCGAGGTGCGCAGGATCTTGCGGATCTCGGCGACCAGCGAGTCGACGTTGTAGCCGACGCCGCGCTTGCCGAACTTGCCGAAGCCGGAGAGGTCGCGGCGGATCTGGGTCGGGTTGATGTGCGTGTAGTCGGAGAGTTCCTGCGAGGAGATCGTCTCGCGGCCCATCTTGCGGGCCTGGGTCAGCACCTGCAGGTAGCGGGAGAGGCGCGCCGCGACGCCGAGCGAGAGCCGCTCGCCCTCGCCGATCAGTCCAGCGGACACCTCGACCTCCTCCACGGCCTGCTCAGTCATCGACCCCCACAGTATCGAGCTGCGCCCGAACGGAGGTTTGGTCCAGGGTCAGCTCGGAGACGACCTCGCCGTTCAGCTCGAGCACGGGAATGCGCTCGAGCATCGCCGTCAAGAGCGTCTCGTCGCTCTCGATGTCGATCTCGCGCAGCGCGAAGCGGTAGCCCTCGTCGTGCAGGGCGACCAGCTCCTGCAGCGCCTGCTCGCAGAGGTGGCAGCCCGGGCGCGAGTAGAGGACCAGCTCGGCCCTCATCGAACGGCGGCGGGCGCGCGGCTGCTGGGAAACGCGTCGTAGGAGAGGTAGTCCGGGTAAGGCATCGGGGTGGCGAAGCGAGCGGCCGAGCCGATCATCGCCGCGTTGTCCGTGCAGAGCTCCAGCGGCACCAGCTTCAGCCGGACGCCCTGCTCCTCGCATAGCGTGGTGACCGCCTCGCGCAGTGGCCCATTGGCTGCGACGCCGCCGCCGAGCGCGACCGCGCTCCAACCCCCCCGCTTCAGCGCCCGCTTCAGTTTCGCCGTCAGCTGCCCCACCGCCGCCGCCTGGAAGCTGGCCGCCAGATCGGCCCGGCGCTCCTTCACCCCCTCCGGGCCGAGATCGCGACAGAGGTAGGCGAGCGCCGTCTTCAGGCCGCTGAAGCTGAAGTCGAGGCCGGGGTCCCGGGCCATCGCGACGGGCAGCTCGAAGGCCTCCGGGTCGCCGTCCTCGGCCAGCCGCTGCAGCGCGGGACCGCCAGGGAAGCCGAGGCCGAGCAGGCGGGCGACCTTGTCGAAGGCCTCTCCGGCGGCGTCGTCGAGCGTCTGTCCCAGCACCTCGTGACCGGCGTGGTCGCGAACCGCCGCCAGCATCGTGTGGCCGCCGCTGGCGACGAGGCAGAGGAAGGGGGGCTCGAGCGGCTCCGGGGCGAGGAAGTTGGCGGCGACGTGACCCTGCAGGTGGTCGACGGGGACCAGCGGCAACCGGCGCGGCGCTGCGATCGCCTTGGCGGTGCTGAGCCCGACCAGCAGCGCCCCGATCAGCCCCGGACCGGCGGTCACCGCTACCGAGTCGATCTCGCCGATTGAAACCCCGGCCTCATCCAACGCCAATTCCACGACCGGAACCGTCAACTCGAGATGATGCCGAGAGGCAATCTCCGGCACGATCCCGCCAAACTTGGCATGGGCTTCGTCTTGCGAAGAAATGACGTTGGAGCGGATTTCCGATCCTTCGACGACCGCTGCGCAAGTGTCATCGCAGGACGTCTCTATTGCGAGAATTTTCAAGCTCTGACTCCAAGTGGCTGAGCACGATTTGCGTGGGTGCGGAAATTGGGAGTCAGTCACTTGGAGTCAGTCCAACCACATGATCATGGCGTCCTCGCCGTTGTCCTGGTAATAGCGAGGGCGCACCCCGGCCGAGCGGAAGCCGAGCTTCTCGTACATCGCGATCGCGTCGCGGTTGGAGACCCGCACCTCGAGCGTGAACGGGAGCTCGTCGCCGGCCTCTGCGATCAGCCGCTCGATCAGGCGGCTGGCGATCCCCTGGCGGCGCCGCTCCGGCGCCACAGCGACGTTCATCAGGTGCCATACGCGGTCGTAGCGTGAGCAGACGAGGTAGCCGGCCAGCTCGTCGCCGGCCGTGGCGGCGAGGCATATTCCCGAGGGCTTGGAGAGCTCGAGCACGAACATCGCCAGCGACCAGGGCGCCGGGAAGGAGCGGCGCTCGACCGAGATCACGGCGGGCAGGTCGCTGTAGGCAAGCCGCCGAACCGGCGGCTTGCCGCTCAACTCACTCGGCTGCTTGGACAGAATCTCGCTCACGCCACCGTTGTGCGTCTGGGGGCCTCAGGTAGATCGGGGCGACGGAACCGGATTCGTCCTCCTCGGGCATGGCCGCCGCGAGAGCGCAGATGTGTCGCGCGGCGACGCGATGCACGGGATCGGCGTCATCCGGGATCTCGACGGCCCGGCTCGTCAACTGCTGCCTGAATCGTACAGCGCCCGATCCGCCGCACAGCGCCGCTTCGGGCAGCGCCGGGATCCGCGCGGCGAGCTCCTCCGGAGCGCCGAGCCAGGGTCCCCACAGCCGCTCGCCCGCCGCCGAGTAGACCGCCGCCGCAACCTCGCCGCGGCGCGCGTCGAGGACGGCGAGGCAGCGCTGCTCCCCGGCGACCGAGCCCAGCCCACGCGCCAGCGCGTCGAGGGTGCCGACGCCGCTCAGCGGCAGCCCACGGCTGAGCCCCAGCGCGCGCGCCGTGGCGATGCCGACCCGCAGCCCGGTGAAGGAGCCGGGGCCGATCCCGACCGCGATCCGCTCGACCACGGCCCAACCGCCGGCGGCCCCCGCCGCCCGCTCGACCTCGCCCAGCAGCGCGGTGGTGTGCTGCGGGCCGCCCTTCTCGGAGAGCCCGAGCAGCGCCTCGTGCAGGACCTCGCCGTCGCGGGTCGCGGCGACCGCGGTGTCGGCGGTCGCGGTGTCGAAGCCGACCGTTACCAGCGTCCGCTACCTCGGGACCGTGAAGGAGAAGACGCCGACCCGCTTGCCCTTGACGAACCAGGAGACCCTGTGCACACCGGGGATGTTGGACGTGATCTTGTTCACGTAGAGCGTTCCTTTTTCGGCTTTCTGTTTGGGAGCGCAGAGGTTTTTCTTGCCCGGGAAGTCGACGCATACGGTGTAGAAGACGTCGCGCTTGTTGCTGCGGAAGAAGGCGCCCTTGTCACGTTTCGCCTGGCACACGTGCGACGGTTTGGCGTGTTGCGAGAGGCCGCAGGCGACGTAGTGCTTGAAGGCGGCGCTCTTCTCGGCCGAGGCGGGGGCGGCGCTCGCCAGCAGGGCGATCCCCAGTACCACTGCCGTAAGCGTCTTCAGTCCCCTCATCAAGCGCTCTCCTCCTTCGTTTTGCATACGCGGCCGATGCTACAGGGCGCCATCCCCCTCCGAAACACCCCTATCTCGGCTCCGATGCGCTCTCGATCTCGATCCGCCGCCGGTCGCCGCCGGCGTGCTCGAGGCGGACCGCGGTGAGGCGCCGTCCCTCGAGCCGGGGCTCGGCCACGGCCGGCCACTCGACGAAGGCGACCGAGCCGGCGTCGAGGTAGTCGTCGAGCAGCGCCGGGTCCTCGCCGTCAAGCCCGCCGAGGCGGTAGAGGTCGAGGTGGGAGATCGGCAACCGCCCGAGGTAGCGCTGCCCGATCGTGAAGGTCGGCGAGGTGACCGGCCCCTCGACTTCGAGCGCCCGGCAGGCGCCGCGGACCAGGGTCGTCTTGCCCGCCCCGAGATCGCCGCTGACGAGGACGACGTCACCGGGGCCGATGCGCGCCGCGATCTTCGCGCCGACCGCTTCGGTCTCTTCCGCGCACCCGGAGACAAAACGCCGCACGCTCAACCGAACATGTCGAGCTGGTCGGCGGGGTCCTGGAGCGGGCCGGCCGCCTGCTCCTCGACGATCTCCTCCTCCTCGATCTCGGGACCGGCCGGCGGCGGACCGGCGAGCAGTTGCGGCAGCAGCTCCAGATCGGAGCGCAGCGTCTCCTTGACAGCCGGCGTGCGCAGCGCCGCCGCCGGGTGGAAGAGCGGCAGCAGGAAGACAGCGCGGCCGCCCAGCTCGTGCACCTGGGGCGTGCCCCGCACGCGGGTGATCCCGGTCGGGTTGCCGCTCAGCAGCTTGGTCGCGAAGTTGCCGAGGGTGCAGACGACGCGCGGCTCGATCAGCCGAACCTGCTCGAACAGGTAGGGCTTGCAGGCCTCGATCTCGAGCGGCTGCGGATCGCGATTGCCCGGCGGCCGGCTCTTCAGCACGTTGGCGATGAAGACCTCCTCGCGCGAGAGGCCGATCCCTTCCAACAGCTGGTTGAGAAGCTGCCCGGCCCGACCGACGAATGGCAATCCCTGCCGGTCCTCTTCGGCGCCCGGCGCCTCACCGACGAACATCACCTCAGCGTCAGCATCCCCCGCGCCGAACACGGACTTGGTCCGCGTCGCGTGCAGGGGACATTTGGTGCACGTCTGCACCTCTTTGTAAAGGTCCACCAGCTTCTCCCGCCGCTCCTCGGCCGTCATCAGAGGCATGCTAACTGCGGCTGGGGCCTATCCGGTAGGGCTGGAACGTCTTGTACTTTTTCGGTTTGGGCTGCGGGCGTCAGCCCACCGGCGATCCACCGAAAAAGTTAAGTGGAAGCCCTACCGGATAGGCCCCTCACGGCAGCGGCTCCCAGTCCCATGACGCCTTGGAGCCGATCCCGTCCTTCTGCTCCAGGTAGCGCTGGAACTCGGCCAGCTCCTCGGGCTCGACCCCGTAGACGTGCTCGGGCTCGGGGAAGCTGTGGCTGCGCACCTCCTCCGCGTAGCGGCTGACGCCGTCGACCATCGCCGCGTGGATCTCGGCGTAGCGCTTGACGAATTTGGGCGCGCGGCCGGTCGTGATCCCGAGCAGGTCGTGGTAGACGAGCACCTGGCCGGCCGTCGCGCGACCGGCGCCGATCCCGATCGCCGGAATCTCGAGCCGCTGCGCGATCGCCTCGGCGATCGCCGCCGGGACCGCCTCGAAGACGACCGCGAAGCAGCCGACCGACTGCAGGGCGAGCGCGTCCTCGAGCAGCTGGATCGCGCCCTGCGCGGTCTTGCCCTGGGTCTTGTAGCCCCCCAGCGCGGTCGCCGTCTGCGGCGTCAGGCCGACGTGGCCCATGACCGGGATGCCGGCGCGGACGATCGCGCGGGCGCGCTCGACCGAGGTCCCCCCCGCCTCCAGCTTGACAACCTGGCAGCCGGTCTCCTTGACGAGGCGCTGGGCGCTCCGCACGGCGAGCTCGTTGCTCGCCTCGTAGCTGCCCATCGGCATGTCGCCGACCATCAGCGGCGTCTTCACCCCGCGGCGCACGGCCTTGCCGAGCATCACCATCTCGTCCATCGAGACGGCCTCGGTGCCCGGGTAGCCGAGCACGACCATCGCCGCCGTGTCGCCGACGAGGACCAGGTCGACGCCGGCCTCCTCGGCGACCCGCGCCGAGGGGTAGTCGTAGGCGGTGACCATCACGATCGGTTCGCCCGCCCGCTTCATCTCGGCCAGGCGGGGCAGGGTGACGGGCCGGCGCTCAGCGCTCATCAGATGACCTCCTGGGCGAGCAGCACCTCCGGGTGGCTGTCGACCGCGACGGTGGCGTTGTCGTCGTCGACGTGGACGACGACCGGCGAGTAGGCCTCGAGGTCGCGCTCGTCGTAGGCGCCGAAGGAGGCGACGATGATCTTGTGGCCGGGCCGGGTCAGGTGGGCGGCGGCGCCGTTGACCTGCATCGTGCCGGAGCCGGGCTCGCCGTCGATCACGTAGGTGACGAAGCGGGCGCCGTTGTCGATGTCCCAGACGTGGACCTGCTCGTTGGTGATCAGGTCGGCGCCGGCCATCAGCTCGGTGTCGACCGTGATGCTGCCGATGTAATCGACGTCGCAGTCGGTAACGGTGGCCCGGTGGATCTTCGACTTGAGCATCTGCCTCTGCATTACCCCTCCTGGTTCGGCCGACGGGACGAAAACGGGAGCCCGGCTCCCGTTTTCGTCCCGTCGGCGGGAAGTTCGATGTTGTCTATCAGGCGGGCGCCGCCGAACTGCGCGGCGACCGCCACCAGCACCGGACGGCCATCCAGCTCGGCCACCGGCTCCAAGTTCTCCGCGTCGCGGGCCTCGAGGTACTCGGGCTCGACTCCCGCCGCCTCGAGCTCGTGCCGGCCGGCGGCGAGCGCCGCGGCGAGCGATTCGACGTTGGCAACGCGCTCGACCTCGCGCAGGGCCCGCGAGAGCGCGGTCGCCCGCTCACGATCCTCGGGCCCGAGGTAGGCGTTGCGCGAGCTCATCGCCAGGCCGTCGGCCTCGCGCACGATCGGCAGCACCTCGATCCGCACCGGGAAGTCGAGGTCGCGGACCATGCGCCCGATCGCGACCGCCTGCTGGGCGTCCTTCTGGCCGAACCAGGCGACGTCGGGCTGGACGGTGTTGAAGAGCTTGGCGACGACGGTGGTGACGCCGCGGAAGTGCGCGGGGCCGCGGCGCAAGGGGTCGCCGTCCAGCACCTCGGTCAGCCCGCTCACCTCGACGCTGGTCGAGAAGCCCTCCGGGTAGACCTCGCCGACCGGCGGCGCGTAGACCAGGTCGACGCCGACCTCGGCGGCGAGCTCGGCGTCGCGCGCCTCGTCGCGCGGGTAGCGGTCGAGGTCCTCGCCCGGGCCGAACTGGGTCGGGTTGACGAAGAGGCTCATCACGACCAGGTCGCACTCGGCGCGGGCGGCGCGCAGCAGCGAGAGATGGCCCTCGTGCAGGCAGCCCATCGTCGGTACGAGCCCGACCGAGCGGCCCTCAGCCCGCGCGGTGGCGAGCAGCGCCCGCAGCTCGTCCTTGCGGCGGACGAACTCCACGCCTGCTCGTGCGTACGGAGACTCAGTCAATGCGAGGTTCATGGGGAGGTCCATGCCCTTGGCGGGTCACGGCCGACTTCCGAGTATAGGCGGTCAGCGGCGGAAATCTATGGCCTTGATCACACGGGCCGGGGCGCCCGCCGCGATCGACCCCGCAGACAGATCCGTCGTGACCACCGAGTTGGCGCCGATCACACAGCGATCGCCGATCGTCACGCCACTGGTAACCGCGCAATTGACCCCGAACCAGCAGTTGGCGCCGATCCTGACCGGTCCCTTGCTGGTGAAGCCCTGCCAGGTGATCGGCGCGTCGGGATCGTCGAAGCGGTGCTCGGCGTCGCCGACGAAGCAGCCGTTGGCGAACATCGTGTGGTCGCCGATCTCGACCAGCTCATACGCGGCGAGCATCGTGTTGCGGTTGAGGAAGCAGCCGGCGCCGATCTCGATCCGCGCCTCGGGGGCGAGGGTCAGCCAGCAGCCCGGCTCGAACAGCGTCCCCTCCCCGATCGACAGGCGGCCCTCGTCGAGCGCCTCGAGCAGCTCGCCCTCGACCGGCGGCCGGATGAAGAAACCGCCGCGCGCGGCATGTCGCGCCAGCCGCCAGCGCCGCAGCGGTCGCCCGTTGCGCCCGTACCAGCGCCGCTTTCGCCACCAAGACCGCCAACCGCGCTGCTCGTCCACCTTCCTAGCTTTCCAGAGCGCCCGGCAGTAAGGTCGGCTCGCAATCAGCCAAGGAGGATGCGCGCAATGGGGATGTTCGAGATGACTCCAGATCAGGTCGTCGAGTGGCGGCGGAAGTACCGCGACCTGGTGGCGCCGCACGTCAACGGCGAAGAGGTGCTCTCCGCTGCCGGGTTTCGGCGCGGTGGCGCGGCGGCCACCACCGTCGCCTCCAAGGCGCAGCTCGGTGGGCTCGTCTACGCCGGGATCAAGCTCTTCAACAAGAAGAAAGCCGGCGGCCTGCCCGAGCGGGTGATGCTGGCCGTCACCCCCGACAAGCTCTACGCTTTCAACTTCGGCTTCAAGGGCCGCAACTACAAGATCAAGGAGGAGGCAGCCGTCTGGGACCGCGCCGGGCTGAAGATCTCCAGCGAGGTCAAGTCGGGGATGACCGCGCTGACGATCGAGTCTCCCGCCGAGGGCGAGAAGGCGACCCTGGTCGGCGTCGGCGTCAAGGACGACCCGCTCAGCCAGGAGCTGATCGGCGTCCTGCAAGGCGCTGCGCCAACCGACGGCTGAGCCGATGGCGATCCACAGGCAGCGTGGCGGGCGCTACTGGTACTACTGGCTGATCATCGTCGGTGGAACCCTCTTCGTGATCGCCTACTTCGCAAGCGACGGCTTCGGTCTTCAGCCTTGAGCGCCACTGGCGGGAAACTGCGCGGCGGTATCGACCTCGGCGGGACGAAGATCCAGACCGTCGTCGTCACCGATGACGGGACGGTGCGCGGGGAAGCGCGCCAGCCGACGCCGACCGAGGGCGGTCCGGAGGACGTCGCCCACGCGATGGAAGATGCCCTGCGCGAAGCCGCTTCGGCCGCAAGCGTCAAGCCCGAGGAGCTGAGCGGCGTCGGCGTCGGCTCGCCCGGCGATGCCGACGGCAAGACCGGTGTCGTCTCCGGCGCCCGCAACCTGCCCGGCTGGGAGGGCAGCTTCCCGCTCGGCGAGGAGCTGTCGAAGGGCCTGGGAACCGAGGTCATGATCGGCAACGACGTCCAGGTCGCGGTCGAAGGCGAGTACGCGCTTGGCGCCGGCAGGCAGCACGACTCGCTGCTCGGCGTCTGGTGGGGGACCGGCGTCGGCGGCGGCATCGTCCTCGCCGGCAAGCCCTGGCTGGGCCGCGGCGCCGCCGGCGAGATCGGCCACATCGTCGTCAAGCGCAACGGCGCCCGCTGTCCCTGCGGGCGGCGCGGCTGCATGGAGGCCTACGCGGGCCGCGCGGCGATGGAGGAGAAGGCCCGCCGCGAACACTCGCAGGGGGTCGACACCGACATCTTCAAGATCATGGAGAAGCGCGGCAAAGACCGACTCACGAGCTCGGTCTGGGAGCACGCCCTGCGCGAGGGCGACGCCCTCACCGAGAGCCTGCTGCGCCGCGCCGTCCGCTACCTCGGAACCGGCATCGCCTCGGCAGTCAACCTGCTCGACGTCGAGGCGGTCGTGATCGGCGGCGGGCTCGGTGTGCGCTTCGGCGACCACTTCATGGACGATCTGCAGGCGGAGATGCACAAGCACCTCTTCGTCGACGACAACCCGCCCCAGATGCAGATCGCCGAGCTGGGCGACCTGGGCGGCGCGATCGGGGCCTCGCTGTTGGTCGACCGCTGAAGGACTGGGATCAGACCGGTCGAGCGACCGTCAGCCCATTTTCTTCGGCGGCACGACCAAGACGATCGTCATAAGTGAAAAAGACACCGACCTCGTCCCCGAGGGAGATGGCAGTCGCCAGATGCAACGCGTCAAGGCTCCGCAGCCCGGCGGGCTCCAGTTCAGCGGCGACATCGAGCACTCCATCGTCGACCGGCAACAGCGCGAGGCCGTCCATCCATTCCCTGGCGGCAAGTTCGTAGTTGGCGCCGTAGCGAGCACAGGCGCGGAGCGACTCGACCCCCAGGAGGCTGCTCGAGATAAACCCCTCCCACTCGACCAGCTCGCGAAGCAGAGCATCTTTCTCCGCCTCGCAAAGCGGCAACTTCACGTATGCGGACGTGTCCAGATATGCGATCCGGCTCGCTATAGCCGCTCTTCTCGCAGTTCGTCGAGGATCACACTGCTCGGCGGTCCCACGGCGGGCGGCAACTCAGACGCCTTCGCCAAAGCGAGTAAATCGACCGTGGGCATCGTCGCCCCCCGATCGGCGACCAGCCGGGCGATCGGCGAGCTCACCGGTCCGGAGGGCACGAGCCGAGCCACCTCACGCCCTCGCTCGGTAACCCGGAAGCTATCCCCCTCCTTCACCTCTCTGAGGTAGCGGGACAGGTTTTGCCTCAGCTGTCGCACGCCGACCGATTCCATGTGCGTCAACGTAGCACATCTTATCCTGACTGTCGATCTGTTGTCTACACCCGTCCCGCGGCCTGGCGCTGCTGGCGGGCGATCGCGTCGACCAGCACGGCGAGGAGCAGGACACCGCCGGTGACCATGAACTTGACCGCGGAGGTGAGCGCCAAGAGATCCATGCCGTTCGAGATCGAGCCGATCACGAGGGCGCCGAGCAGGGCGGTCCAGACCGAGCCACGGCCGCCGAAGAGGCTGGTGCCGGCGATCACCGGGCCGGCGATCGCGAGCAGCAGCAGTTCGCTGCCGCCCGAGCCCTGGTTGACCGCCAGCAGGCGCGACGCCGCCATGATGCCGCCGATCGCCGCCATCGAGCCGGAGATTGCGAAGACCGCCACCCGCACACCGTTGACCCGGATGCCCGCTCGCCTTGCCGCCTCGGCGTTGCCGCCGACGGCGTAGACGTGGCGACCGAAACGCGTGCGCTTGACCACGTACTCCATGCCGACGACGAAGGCGAGCAGGATCAAGACCGCCAGGGGCACGCCGCGGTCGGAGTTGAGGATCGCCACGGCGACGATCGCTATCGCGGCGACGAACACCACCCGCAGCGCAAGCGCCGGCACGCTCTCGCCGGCGAGCCCCGCCGCCACCCGGCGCCGGTGGCCGAGCAGGACCACGGCCGCATAGGCGGCGATGACGATCGCGCAGAAGACCCAGCCCACCGCGTCGGAGTAGAAGGTGTTCGCCAGCCCGGTGATCTTGGGGTCGGTGAGGTTGATCGACCCGGTGGAGCCGAGCACCTGCAGCAGCGCCCCCTGCCAGGCCAGCAGGCCGGCGAGGGTGACGACGAAGGAGGGAATGACGAAACGACTGAAGAGGGAGCCCTGCAGCAACCCGATCGCGGTGCCGACCAGGATGGCTGCGACGATCGCCAGGTAGGGATTCCAACCGTGCTTGACGTTGAGGACCGCCATCACCCCCGCGGCGAGGCCGCTGACGGCCCCCACCGAGAGGTCGATCTCACCGAGCAGCAGGACGTAGACGATGCCGACCGAGATCAGGCCAATGGCCGTGATCTGCAGCATCAGGTTGGTCAGGTTCTCGGCGGAGAGAAAGCGGTCGTTCTGGGACTGGAAGATGATCCAGATCAGGGCCAGGCCGAGGACGACGCGGGCCGACGCGAGGTCGCCCTGGACGAGGCGCCGCAGGGAATCGCCGCTGAGGATGCTCAGCCGGCTCCCCCCGGTCGATCCCGGAACGCCGGCCCCCTCGCTTTTCATCGCTGCTCCTCTTTCTTGTCTCTCTTTTCGTTGCCGTTCCCGTTCGCGTCCTCGCTGAGACCCGTGATCGCCGAGACGACGTGCTCCTCGGTCGTCTGTTCGGCTTTGAAATCGCCGGCGGTCCGGCCGAGGCGCAGGACGACGATCCGGTCCGCGACCTCGAAGACGTTCGCCAGGTTGTGGCTGATCACGACCACCCCCAGCCCTCGCTCCCGCAGGCGCCCGATCAGCTCCAGCACCTGTTTGGTCTGGGGCACGCCGAGCGCCGCCGTGGGCTCGTCCAGCAGCACGACCCGCGGTTCCCCCAGCAGGGAACGGGCGACCGCGACCTGCTGGCGCTGACCGCCCGAGAGCGTCCCGACCTCGGTGCGCATGCTCGGGATCGTCACCGCGAGGCTCGACAGCAGCTCACCCGCCTGGTGCTCCATCTTCGCCTCGTCGAGCTGGCGCGAGATCTCGCCAGTGCCCCGCGATACCTCCTCCTGCCCCAGGAAGACGTTGGCGACGACGTCGAGGTTGTCGCAGAGGGCGAGGTCCTGGTAGACGGTGGCGATCCCGAGGTGAGTCGCATCCTGAGGCCGGGTGACCTTGATCTCGCGGCCGTCGAAGCGAATCCGCCCGTCGTCGGCCGAGTGGATGCCGGCGATCGTCTTGACCAGCGTCGACTTGCCGGCGCCGTTGTCGCCGACGAGGCCGACCACCTCGCCGGCGTTGACGGCGAAGTCGACCCGGTCCAGGGCCTGGACCGGGCCGAATCGCTTGCTTACTCCATCCAGCTCGAGGAGCGGAGCGGCCGAGCTCATCTCAGCCGCTGATCCCCGCTTCTTCGCATCCCTTCTTGAATGCGCTGGTGCACAGTTCGGAGGCGGTCACGAACCCGTCGGCGACGACGGTGCTCTTGATGTTTTCTTTCGTCACCGCGACCGGTTTCAGCACGACCGACGGGACCTTCACTTTCCCGTTGTTGATTTCTTCGGTGATCTGTTCCTGCGGCACTTCTTCGCCTTCGGCCAGGGCGATGGCGATTTCGGCGCTGATCGTCGCCTCCGGTTCGATTTCCTTGTAGACCGTCATGTACTGCTGCCCGACGAGGATCCGCTGCAGGCCGGCGACCGTCGCGTCCTGGCCGGTGACCGGCTTTTCGGCGGGGTTGATGCCGGCGCCCTTCATCGCCGCGATCGCGCCGCCGCCGGTGTCGTCGTTGGCGGCGTAGATGCCGGCGAAGCCGTTGTTGCCGAGCGCGGTGATCGCCTGCTGAGCCTCACGCTGGGCGTTTTCTGCAGACCAGCCCGGCGTGTCGTATTCCTTGGCGATCTTCACCCCGGCGGCGTCGAACCCGTTATGGGCGCCTTCCTTGAAGCCCGCCGCGTTCGGGTCGGCCGGGTCGCCGTTGATCATGATGATCGGGCCGCTCGGGCTGCCGTCTTCTTTCAGTTTCTTCGCCAGCGTTTCAGCCTGCAGTTCGCCGACTTCGACGTTGGCGTAAGAGACGTATGCGTCGACTTCGCCGTTTTCGATCAGCCGGTCGTAGCTGACCACCGGCACGTTCTGGGCATGGGCCTTTTCGGCGATCGCAGCGGCCGATTTGGAGTCCATCGGATCGACGACCAGGACATCGGCGCCTTGGGTCAACGCCGCTTCCGCCTGGCTCTGCTGTTTTTCCGCATCTCCGCCCGCGTTGCTGTAGAGGACTTCGCAGTCGGGGCATTCTTCTTCGACCGCCTTTTCGAAGTCCGGCCTGTCGTCGGACTCGTAGCGGGGCGTTTCGTTTTCGGGAAGCAGCAGGGCGATCTTGGCGCCGCCGCCGCCACTGCTGCCACCACAGCCCGCCGCGACGGCAACAAGGGCCAGCAACACACCAATTGCGACCGGGAGTCGCTTCAAAGCTGATCGGGACATGAACTCCTCCTTTTTCAGCCCTGCTCTTACCCGCTTGCCGCGATTTTCACTCTCAAAGGTAGCGCGCCGAGGAGGCGAACACCACAGATCTGAACCAGGTTGAAACCTTCAGGCAGCGACCGACTCACGGCGCCGGCGCGTGCGTTTCGGCTTGGCCGGCTCGACCAGCTCGGCGAGGAAGCGCCCGGTGTGCGATGCCTCGACCGCGGCGACCTCCTCAGGGGCGCCGGTGGCGATCACCTCGCCCCCCTCTTCGCCGCCGTCGGGCCCGAGGTCGACGAGGTGGTCGGCGGTCTTGATCACGTCGAGGTTGTGCTCGATCACGACCACGGTGTTGCCGGCGTCGACGAGGCGGCCGAGCACGTCGAGCAGGCGCTGCACGTCGGCGAAGTGCAGGCCGGTGGTCGGCTCGTCGAGGATGTAGAGGGTGTCGCCGGTGGCGACTTTGGAGAGCTCGGTCGCCAGCTTCACCCGCTGCGCCTCGCCACCGGACAGCGTCGTCGCCGCCTGGCCGAGGCGGATGTAGTCGAGGCCGACGTCGTGCAGGGTGCGCAGGCGGCGGGCGATCTTCGGCACGTTCTCGAAGAAGACGACCGCCTCCTCGACCGACATCTCGAGCACGTCGCCGATGTTCTTTCCCTTGAACCGGACCTCGAGCGTCTCGCGGTTGTAGCGCTTGCCATGGCACTGCTCACAGGGGACGTAGACGTCGGGCAGGAAGTGCATCTCGATCTTGATCTGGCCGTCGCCGCGGCAGACCTCGCAGCGG
>Ga0157375_10003072_pt1 | contig 14490 bp, 7 predicted proteins | sample M35metaG_FD_115311 | JGI IMG/M metagenome (GOLD analysis project Ga0157375, IMG submission 115311) | Miscanthus rhizosphere microbial communities from Kellogg Biological Station, Michigan, USA - M3-5 metaG | ecosystem: Host-associated > Plants > Roots > Rhizosphere > Soil | place: USA: Michigan...
GCGAGTTCATCGAGAAACAGGACGCCGTGGTGCGCGAGCGAGATCTCGCCCGGCCGCGGCTGCGAGCCGCCGCCGACCAGTGCGACGGCCGACGCGGTGTGGTGCGGCGCGCGGAATTGTCGTGTTTTCCACTTGTGGAAATCGATGGCGATGCCGGCGACCGAGCGCACCGCCGCCGATTCGAGCGCCTCGGCATCGCTCAGCGGCGGCAGGATGCCGGGCAGACGGCTGGCGAGCATCGTCTTGCCTGTGCCCGGCGGGCCGCTGAAAAGCAGGTGATGCCGCCCGGCCGCGGCGATCTCGAGCGCACGGCGCGCGTGCAGCTGGCCGCGCACGTCGGCGAGGTCCGGCGCACCGGGGTCCACGGTCGCTTCGATCGCCGGCACCGCGGCCGGCGGCAGTTCGCCCATGCCGCGCAGGAACGCCATGACCTCGAGCAGCGAAGTCGCACTGCGCACCTCGGCCGCGCCGATCAATGCAGCCTCGGCGCCGTTGGCGTGCGGCACGATCAGCGTGCGGCCGGCGCGCACGGCCTTGAGCGCCGCGGGCAGCACGCCGGTGACCGGGCGCAGTTCGCCCGACAGGGCCAGTTCGCCGAGGAATTCGTACTGGCCGAGCGCCTCCTTCGGCAGCTGTCCGGCGGCGGCGAGGATGCCGAGCGCAATCGGCAGGTCGAAGCGCCCGCCATCCTTCGGCAGATCCGCCGGCGCCAGGCTGACGGTCACGCGCCGCGACGGGTAATCGAGCTGCGCATTCTGGATGGCGACACGCACGCGATCACGCGCTTCCTTGACCGCGGTTTCGGGCAGGCCGACGATCGACGTGCCAGGCAGTCCGCCGGAAAGGTGCACTTCGACGGTCACGGCCGGCGCGGCCACGCCTTCCTGGGCACGGCTATGAACGATCGCCAGGCTCATGGCTGGCGAGAAGAAGGGTTGAGCGCCGAGGGCCCAGGGCGGAAAGATCCGAAGCGGAGGGGCGCGCCGCTTTTCCGCCATCGCCCTTCGGCCCTCGACCCCGTCGTTACGATCGTCCGCCCAAGCGTTCCTCGAGTTCTGCAAGGCGCGCCTCGAGTGCCTCGACCGTTTCGCGCGTGCGCAAGAGGACGCCACGCTGCGCGTCGAATTCCTCGCGCGTGACCAGATCGAGCCGGCGCAGCCCGCCGCGCAGGACGTCGCGGAAGTTCGCGACCAGATCGTCGCGCGCTGCGCGCGCTTCGGCCGGCACCAGCTCGGCCAGACGCCGGGCGATCTCGTCGATCGCGGACATGTTGAGCATCGCTGTGTTCCTCCAAGGCAACCTCGATTCGCCGGCATTGTCGCCCAAACCGGCCATGACGGCAGTCTATGCGGGCGCCCATGCCAAAACCGTCGGCGGCGCACGGATAGTTGTGTAGGAAATCTCGTACGCGCAGCGCGTGGGGCGCCATCCGATCGTCAAACTCGATGCCGCCGCGCTGGCCGCGGCGCGAAACGGAAATTGAGATACCTTGCCGCCATGCCTTCCGGCACTGGCCGGCCTGTGACGGTGAGGCGACGCTGCAGGAGGCTTGAAGCCCCGACCGTTGTCCTTTCGGCGGCCGGTGTTCCGGACCAGGGTGCTGGGTTCAGTTTCCGAGACTATCACTGCGCTTCCAAACGGCGGTTGCTTGCCTTTCGATATTCTCAGCGCCCGCATGCGGAGGCGTGGATTTATCGCCAGATGTTGCGAGGAGGTCGAGGTGCCCGAATCGAATGCCGCCATGATCAAAATCATCGCGCCCGCCTTTTTGCTCGCCATGCTTCCCGCCTGCGCCGCAAACTTGCCTCCGCCTCCAGAAGCGCCGCCCGAGCACACATGGTCGTTCACCACCGAAACCGTGGCGCCGCATGTCAGCGTGCTGCATCAGACCGGCTTTCACGCCCAGCCCCGCGGCAACGTCGAAGTGATCGAGCAGAGCAATGGCGTCGTGCTGATCGATAGCGGTGGATCGCCGGCCGGCGCGGAGGACGTCATCTCATTCGTGCATGGCGCGACGCGCAAGCCGGTCACGGCCATCGTGGTCACGCATTGGCACGGCGACCACTCGCTCGGTGTTGCGCGCCTGAAACAGGAATGGCCAGACGTGCGCGTGATTTCGACGCCCGGCACGCGCGACATGCTCGCGAGCTCGGACACTGACCGTTTCATGCCCGGCGACAACGCTGAAGCGAATGCGCGGCTGCAGCTGAACACCGCCAACGTCGCAGCGGCCTTCGCGCAGCGAAGCCAGCGACCGGAGTTTTCAGCGACAGAGCGCGCCGGCTACGCGCAAGCGGCCGCCGAGCTTCAGAACTACGCGCACGAAATGGAGCGCGCGCGCCGCTTCGTGCCGACGGAAACGTTTGGCGATCATCTCACCCTGCCCGACGGCGCCACGCCGGTTGAGCTGATGTTTCTGGGCCGCGCCAACACGGAAGGCGATGCGGTCGCGTGGTTGCCGCGCCAGCGGGTGCTGATCACGGGCGACACTGTGGTCTCGCCGATTCCGTTCGGCTTCGACTCCTATCCGGCCGAATGGCTGAGCGTGCTGCAGCGCATGCGCGATTATCATTACGCGGTGCTGCTGCCGGGCCATGGCATGCCGATGCGCGACAAGACCTATCTGGACAGAGTCATCGCGGCAGTTACCGCGGCGAGGACGCAGGCGGCCACGCTCGCCGCCGATAGTACGGTCACGCAAGAGAATGTCGGCCAGCACGTAGATTTCACGGCTTTGCGCACGCAGTTCGTGGGCGACGACCCGTGGCTGACGCGCTGGTTCAACGCCTATTGGAGTACGCCGATGGCGTGGAGCGCGCTTCGGGAAGCTCGCCACGTTCCGATTGTGCAGGGCGGCTAGCTGTTTCAGATGCGGGGTTCGATCGCGCGTTCGCGAAATGGCGACGGCGTCCCATGACACGTCGACAGCGGCCCTAAACGGGGGCGAGACTCGACAGATCAGAGACAGTAAAGACGGGCCAAGCAATGCTCGACACGTCAACACCAACGCAATCATCGCTGCCGCCGTTGTGATTTATGTCGTCTATACCGCCATCGCCGGACCTCGGGACTACAAGAAATTGATCGCCGGGCAGGCGGCTCTGGTTCTTTCGAAAATGAAGCAATGAGCTCGGCTTGCTTACGTTGGGCGGTGCCGTCGCTCTCCTGGCCACCGGACGCGGCGGCGATGTGCTCGCATTCCCCGCCGGCCTGGCGCCTGTGCTGAATTGCTCCCCAGCCAATCGCTGCTGTCGTTTTTTGGCTCCTCTTTGCCGCCTTTTGCGCCCTGATGGCAGTGCCTTTGGCGAGCACCGCAAGGCTCGCGCCCAACGAAGTCAACGCGAAGCGCGCGGCGAAGACGCTCGCGGCCACGCCTGTGGTCGCGCGCGATTCGCGCGAACGGGCGTGGGGGACGGTCGCTGCCGGCCAACCTTATGTTTCCTGAATCGGCCGGCGACGCGTCCGCCGCTGTAACGCAAAGCCCAGCCCGGCATTGGTATAGTGGCGCATCCTTGCGACGAGGTGCGCGATGAAAATGGTCATGGCGATCATCAAGCCGTTCAAGCTCGACGATGTGCGCGAGGCACTCGCCGAGGTCGGTGTGCAGGGCATCACCGTGACCGAGGTCAAGGGTTTCGGCAGGCAGAAGGGACATACCGAGCTGTACCGCGGCGCCGAATACGTCGTCGACTTCCTGCCGAAGATCAAGCTCGAGGTCGCCGTCGCCGACAGCCTCGTCGACCGCGTCACCGAGGCGATCATGCGCGCTGCCAACAGCGGCAAGATCGGCGACGGCAAGATCTTCGTCTACGGCCTGGATCAGGTGATCAGGATTCGAACGGGCGAGTTGGATGCCGACGCGCTCTAGAAGCGTGAGGAGTGAGGAAGTGAGGGGTGAGGGAGAAGCCAGACGCTGACGCGCCGCCTACTCGCTTGACCACTGCCAGCGGCCCTGCACGACTTGCCCCCGATTGCCCGCGGTACCCGTGCCTGCCCCACGCCCCTTGCGCCGCCCTCACTCCTCACTTCCTCACTCCTCACGATTTTTGTCGTTTGGACGTCTATACTGCTTTGACGCGACGCAGCAAATGTGTTGTAGTGCATTGGCGGGGGCTGGAGCTTCCGTCGACCATCAGCCGCTGGGTGCCGTAAGGACTGCCGCGCACGGCGGTCCGCGCGGAAATGCATCCCCATGCGTGACGGCAAGCAAGGTCTCTACGATCCGGCGTTCGAGCACGACAGCTGCGGCTTCGGCGTCATTGCCAATATCGACGGCAAGGCCAGCGCGTGGCTCGTCGACCAGGCCTTCATCACTCTCGCGCGCATGTCGCACCGCGGCGGCATCGGCGCCGACGGCATCACCGGCGACGGCTGCGGCATGCTGCTGTATCGGCCGACCGCCTGGTTGCGGGCGCTGGCCGCCGACGCAGGCATAGTTCCCGGCTCCTTGTTCGCGTCGGGCCACGTATTTCTCGACCCCGACAACGCTGCCCGCGCCGCCGCCGCGCAGGCCGAACTCGAGCGCCAATTGTTCGGCGCCGGCCTGCAAGTCGCCGGCTGGCGCGACGTGCCGGTGAATGCCGCCGCCTGCGGACCACTCGGCGCGTCTGGCCAGCCGTGCATCCGGCAGATCTTCGTCGATGCGCCGCCCGCAATGGACGAGGCGACATTCGAGCGCGCGCTGTTCCGCGCACGGCGCCTGGCCGAAAACGCGCGCGCCGAAGACGAGCGTTTCTATGTCGTCAGCTTGTCGGCGACGACGTTCGTGGCCAAGGCCATGGTCGCGCCGGGACGGCTGCGCGACGCGTTTCCCGATTTCTCGCGCGCCGAGCTCAGCGCCCATGCCGCGGTGTTCCACCAGCGCTTCTCGACCAACACCCTGCCGCGCTGGCGCCTGGCGCAGCCATTCCGCCTGCTCGCGCACAATGGCGAGATCAACACGATCAAGGCCAACCGCAACTGGGTCTGCGCGCGTTCGGCGAAGTATAAATCTCCACTCGTGGATTTTTCCGGCCTGCACCCATTGGTCAGCCTCGACGGCTCCGACTCGCAAAGTCTCGACAACATGCTCGAGGTGCTCGTTGCCGGCGGCCTCGACGTGCTGGCGGCGATGCGCATCCTGATTCCGCCGGCCTGGGCTGCACGCGAGAACATCGACGAAGACCTCGAGGCGTTCTACGAGTACTACGCGCTGCATTCGGAGCCGTGGGACGGACCCGCGGGAATCGTGCTGTGCGACGCGCGCTACGCCGCCTGCTCGCTCGACCGCAACGGCCTGCGTCCCGCACGCTGGGCGCGGTCCGACGACAATCACCTGATCGTCGCGTCCGAAGCCGGGCTGTGGGATCTGCCGCCGGAGCGCATCGTCGCCAAGGGCCGCCTTGGCCCCGGCGAGATGATCGCCGTCGACCTCGTCGAGCACCGCGTGCTCGACAACGCTGCGATCGACGACGTCAACCGCGCACGCGCACCGTTCAAGCGCTGGCTGCGCGAGGGCGTCACGTACCTGGAATCGCATCTGATCGATCCGGGGCTCGCCGCCGAGCCGTTCACGCCGGAGATGCTGGCGCGCTTCCAGAAACAGTTCGCGCTCACGCGCGAGGAACGCGACGTCGTGCTCAAGACGCTCGCGCTCGACGAGGCCGAGGCGACCGGCTCGATGGGCGACGACACGCCGATCGCGGTGCTCTCGCTGCAATCGCGGCCGCTGTACGAGTATTTCCGCCAGGCGTTCGCCCAGGTCACCAATCCGCCGATCGATCCGCTGCGCGAACGCCTGGTCATGTCGCTGACCACGCAGATCGGCCTCGAGCGCAACGTCTTCGACGCCTCGCCGGAGAATGCCCAGCAGGTGCTGCTGACCTCGCCGGTGCTGTCGCAGCGCAAACTGCGCCAGATCATGGCGCTGCCGCATATCGTCGAGAAGCATCTCAAGCTCGACCTGTACTACGACGAAGCGGTTGGCCTGAAGGCCGCGATCGAGAACCTCTGCAACGTCGCCGAGCAGGCGGTGCGCGGCGGCGCGATCCTGCTGCTGCTGTCGGACCGTTATCCGGTGCCGGGACTGCTGCCGATCCATGCATTGCTCGCCGTCGGCGCGGTGCACGCGCGCCTTACGCAGAAGCAGCTGCGCTGCGACTGCAACCTGGTCGTCGAAACCGGCAACGCGCGCGACCCGCATCACTTCGCCTGCCTGATCGGATTCGGCGCGACCGCGGTGTATCCGTACCTGTCCTACCAGACGCTGTTCGACATGAACCGGCGCGGCGAACTCAAAGGCCGCGAGGGCGAGGCGCCGTCGGAGATCGGCCGCAGCTACCGGCGCGGCATCCGCAAGGGACTGCTCAAGATCATCTCGAAGATGGGCATCTCGACGATCGCCGGCTATCGCGGGGCGCAGCTGTTCGAAATCGTCGGCCTCGACCGCGACGTCGTCGAGCTGTGCTTCCCGGGTACGCCGTCGCGCATCGGCGGCGCCGGTTTCGACGAGATCGAAGGCGAGTACCGGGCGCAGCTTGCCGCCGCGCGCGATCCTAACTACGCCTTGCCGCCGGGCGGATTGCTGCACGCGCTGCCGGATGGCGAATACCACATGTATAACCCGGCCGTGGTCGGTTCGCTGCAGGCCGCGGTGCGCACGGGCGATGTGAACTTGTACAGGAAGTACGCCGATGCCGTGAACAACCGCGCGCCGTCGGCGCTGCGCGACCTCATGGAAGTGCGTTCGCCGCACGCGCCGATTGCGCTCGACGATGTCGAGCCGGTCGAGGCGATCCTGAAGCGTTTCGATTCGGCCGGCATGTCGCTCGGCGCGTTGTCGCCCGAAGCGCACGAGGCGCTGGCCACGGCAATGAACCGGCTGGGTGCACGCAGCAACTCCGGCGAAGGCGGCGAGGATCCGGCGCGCTACGGCACGGAGCGCATGTCGAAGATCAAGCAGGTTGCCTCGGGCCGCTTCGGCGTCACGCCGGCGTACCTCGTCAATGCCGAAGTGCTGCAGATCAAGATCGCGCAAGGCGCCAAGCCGGGCGAAGGCGGGCAGCTGCCGGGACACAAGGTCAACGCCCTGATCGCGCGGTTGAGATACGCGCGACCCGGCATCGGCCTGATCTCGCCGCCGCCGCATCACGACATCTATTCGATCGAGGATCTGGCCCAGCTCATTTACGATCTGCGCGAGGTCAATCCGCGCGCGCTGATTTCGGTCAAGCTCGTCGCACACGCCGGCGTCGGCACGATTGCGGCCGGCGTGGCCAAGGCCGGCGCCGATCTGATCACGATCTCCGGCCACGACGGCGGCACCGGCGCGAGTCCGCTGACCTCGATCCGCTATGCCGGCGTGCCGTGGGAACTCGGCCTGGCCGAGACGCAGCAGGTGCTCGCGCGCAATGGGCTGCGCGAACGCGTGATCGTGCAGACCGACGGCGGCCTGAAGACCGGCCTCGATGTGATCAAGGCCGCGCTGCTCGGCGCCGATTCGTTCGGCTTCGGCACCGCGCCGATGGTCGCACTCGGTTGCAAGTACCTGCGCATCTGTCACCTGAATTCGTGCGCCACCGGCATCGCCACGCAGCACGACGAACTGCGGCGCAAGCATTTTCACGGCGTACCGGAGATGGTCGAGAATTTCTTCCGCTTCGTTGCCGCTGACGTGCGCGCGCAGCTGGCCCAACTCGGCGTGCGTTCGCTCGAGGAACTCGTCGGCAACAGCAGCTGGCTGAGGCAGCGCGAGGGAGTGACCGCCAAGCAGCGCAAGGTCGATTTGTCCGCCCTGCTCGGCGGCGGCTTGAGTCACGCCGATGCACCGGCCTGCGCGCCGGCGCCGGTGCACGTGCCGGCCCTGGCCGAACGCATCGGCGAGGTGACGCGCGCTGCCGTGGAAAATTCCACAGGTGGAACCTTCCACTTCGAGATCGCCAACACCGACCGCACGATCGGCGCGTTGCTGTCCGGCGACATCGCGCGTCGTCACGGCGACAACGGTATGGCCGCCAATCCTATCGAGCTGCATCTTGCCGGCTCGGCCGGACAGAGCCTCGGCGCGTGGAACGCCGGCGGCTTGCACATCGTGCTCGACGGCGACGCCAACGATGGCGTCGGCAAGGGCATGGCCGGCGGCCGCATCGTTCTGCGCGCACCGAAGAACGCGAAGTACGTGGCGCACGATGCCGTTATCGTAGGCAACACCTGCCTGTACGGCGCCACCGGCGGCGAACTGTACGCCGCCGGCCGTGCCGGCGAGCGCTTCGGCGTGCGCAACTCCGGCGCACTGGCCGTCGTCGAGGGCGTCGGCGACCATTGCTGCGAATACATGACCGGTGGTGTCATCGTCGTGCTCGGCGGCACCGGCGTGAATTTCGGTGCCGGCATGACCGGCGGCTTCGCCTACGTGCTCGACCTCGAACGCGAATTCGTCGACCGCTACAACCACGAACTCGTCGACATCAACCGCATCTCGCTCGAAGGCATGGAGAACCACCTGCAGCACCTGCGTGCGCTGCTGCGCAATCATGTCGATTACACCGGCAGCGTCTGGGTCGGCAAACTGCTCGGCGATTTCCGCGACGTGCTGCACAAGTTCTGGCTGGTCAAGCCGAAGGCGGCGAGCCTCGAGGCGCTGACGGAGGAATTGCGCCGTGCTGCATAAGAGTTCAAGAGCACAAGACCGCCACGAAGGCACGAAGATCACGAAGAAGAGCCTTTTGAATCCATTCTTTCCTTCGTGTTTCTTCGTGGCCTTCGTGCCTTCGTGGCGGACCTTTGATCGTGCTCCGAGCGCACAGCATGGCTGACAAGGAATTCCCGTTCCTGAAGTTTCACCGGCAGCTGCCGCGCGAGGTGCCGGTGCCGATCCGCGTGCTCGGCTATGCCGAAATCCACGGCGACTTCGCCAACGGCGATGCGTCCGACCAGGCGGCGCGTTGCATCGACTGCGGCAATCCGTATTGCTCGTGGGGTTGCCCGCTGCACAACCGCATTCCGGACTGGCTCAAGCTCGTGCGTGAAGGCCGCATCATCGAAGCGGCCGAACTGATGTACGAAACCAATCCGCTGCCGGAAATCTGTGGGCGCATCTGCCCGCAGGACCGCTTGTGCGAAGGCGACTGCACGCTTGAAACCGGCTTCGATGCGGTGACGATCGGCGCGATCGAGCGCTGGGCGACCGACGAGGCGCTGCGCCGCGGCTGGCGGCCGACCGTGACGGCGACGCCGACCGGCAAGCGCGTAGCCGTGATCGGCGCCGGACCGGCGGGATTGTCGGTGGCCGACCGGCTTGCCCGCGCCGGCGTTGCCTGCGATGTGTTCGACCGCTACGAGGAAATCGGCGGCCTGCTCACATTCGGCATCCCGCCGTTCAAGCTCGACAAGGCCGTCGTACGCACGCGCCGCGAAGTGCTCGAAGGCATGGGCGTCAAGTTCATCCTCAACACCGAAGTCGGGCGCGACATTGCGTTCGCCACCCTGATCGACGGCTATGACGCGGTATTCATCGGCACCGGCGCGTACACGGCGGTCGACGCGAAGCTGCCGGGCCAGGATCAGTCCGGTGTGCTGCCCGCACTGCCGTTCCTCGTCGCCAACGCCCGACGCATCCTCGGTACCGACGCTCTCGACACGTCCCTCCCGGCGAAGGATGGCGTCATGCCTCGCCTGCCCGACATTCCGAACGTCATCGGCAAGCGTGTCGTCATCCTCGGCGGCGGCGACACCGCCATGGACTGCGTGCGCACGTCGATCCGCATGGACGCCGAGAGCGTCACCTGCGTCTACCGCCGCGACGAGACCAACATGCCGGGCTCGCGGCGCGAGGTGAAGTACGCGCGCGACGAAGGCGTGCAGTTCCTGTTCAATCGCCAGCCGCTGGAAATCGTCGGCGGGCCCGACGGCGTGCAGTCAGTGCGCGTCGCCCAGACCCGTCTCGTCGCCGATGCGCTCGGCCGCGCGCGCCCTGAGATCGTGCCGGGCAGCGAAGAGGAAATCCCGGCCGATGTCGTGATTCTGTCGTTCGGCTTTCTGGCCAGCCCGCCGGACTGGTGCGGGGAATTCGGCATCGCGCTTCACGCGAACGGCCGCATCGACAACAGTGGCGGCCAGCGCCTGCCGATGCAGACGACCCATCCCAAGGTGTTCGCCGGTGGCGATACCGTGCGCGGTGCCGACCTGGTGGTGCGCGCCGCGTTCGACGGGCGCGAGGCGGCGAAGTCGATCCTGCGCCTGCTCGCACTTGCCGAGGTTACGGCCGCGGCGTAGCGTGTCCGGAACGCCTGCTGTTGCGCGTTAACATCCGCATCAGCCATGGGGAGCGGCGCTTCCAATGTCCACGCCTGCACGAACACCTTTGCGTTACAAAATCGCCGCGGCGGCCGCGAAAGCGCCGGTCGTCGTCGTCGCCGATACGGCGGAACTGCTGCGCGGCAGCGGCCCGATGCGTTTCGGCCAGGGCATCATCGCGACCGTGCTGGCGCTGTCGCTCGGCTTCCTGTGCCTGCTTGGCGTGCTTGCGTTCCATTTCCCGCAGTACCTGACGACGCCGGAGCTGCGTCACCAGTATTCGGTCGACGTACTGCGCCAGGCACTGTTCGTCGCCCTGCTCGTCGCCGGCGGCCTGTCGCTGGCGAACATCATCATCGGCAACCGGCGCGCGCTCAACCTGCTTGCGTTCCTGTTCGTCATCGCCGCGGTCGCGCTCGGCGGCTCGCGCGTGCCGGTCGGCAACTTTCCCGATCACACGCCATACGTCGGTCTCGACTGGTTCATCCTGGATCTGCTCGGCTCGACCGTACTATTCGTCGTCATCGAGAAACTGTTCCCGCTGTACCGCGACCAGGCCGTGTTCCGGCCGGAGTGGCAAACCGACCTCAAGCACTTCGCAGTGAATCACTTCCTCGTCGGCGTGATCCTGCTGACGGTGAACTTTCTGATCAATAACGCGTTCGGCTGGATGGTGCGCGGCGATTTCCAGCAGGCCGTGCGCGGCATCCCGTTCGTCTGGCAATTGCTGCTATGCATCTTCGTCGCTGATTTTTCGCAGTACTGGACGCACCGCGCGTATCACGAAGTGCCGTTCCTGTGGAAATTCCACTCCGTGCACCACAGCGCGAAGACGATGGACTGGCTGGCCGGCTCGCGCCAGCACATGCTCGAACTGATCGCCACGCGCGTGCTCGTGCTCGCACCGCTGTTCGTGCTCGGCTTTTCCGAAGGCGTGATGAACGCCTACATCATCATCGTCGGCTTCCAGGCCGTGTTCAATCACGCCAACGTGCACCTGCCGTGGGGACCGCTGAAATACATCATCGTGACGCCGGACTTCCACCACTGGCATCACTCTTCCGACAGCGAGGCGATCGACCGCAACTATGCCGCGCATTACGCGTTCCTCGATTACGTGTTCGGCACAGCGGTCAAAGTACCGAAGGACAAGCGGTTCCCGGTGAAATACGGAGTGGTCGGCGACTACATGCCCGATGGCTTCGTCGCGCAGCAGGCGTTTCCGTTTCGGGCGAAGGTCGCCAGCGATTCCTGAGGCCGTTCTTGCGCGAGGATCCGCTACGCGTCGATATGTCCCAAAGTCTGCCGGAGTCCAGCTAGTTTCATCACGGCGACGCAACCCGGCGGCGTGGTCCCCGGCACGCGAATTTTCCCGAATCGCTGAAAGCATCGTACGCGAAAGGCACGATTGCGACTGCACTTCTCAGCCTGTATCGTCATCGGAACCGATTCGATCTGCAGGAGGCACCATGGCGTATACGAATGGAAGCACGGCGATGATGAAGGGACTGCGACGCGCCGCTTACGCGCTCGGCATTTGCATCAGCCTGTTCGGCGCGGCGACCGCGCTTGCCGACGAAACGCCGTACTCGCCGGCAATGAAGGTGCGGACGCATCGCGTCACGATCGATGTTCAGGCCGACGGCACGACAACGACGCGTCACGAGTATGCCTATACGGCCTTGGCCGAGTCGGCCGTTGACTCGGTCGCCACGGAGGACATCTCCTATCACGAAGCGAACGGTACGCTGGAGAACGTCGTCGCGTACACTCTGAAGGCGGACGGCAAACGGGTCCCGGTTCCGGAGACCAACATCCAGGTGACGTCACACAACGGTGTCAACGGCGCGCCCCCGGCGTTTTCGGACATGATGGACCGGCACCTGATTTTTGCGAACGTCGAAGTCGGTGACAGCGCCGTGCTCGACTACACGATCCGCGACGAGAAGCCGACATTCAAGGGCTACTTCTCACTGTTGACGTGGTACTCGGAGGCGACGGCCTACGACGATGCCGAACTCGTCGTCACGGCGCCACGCAGCCTGGGGTTGAAATACAAGAGCTACCACTTGGCCGATCCGCAGGTCACCGACGTCGATGCGACACGTCAGCGCTGGCAGTGGACCTATACCAACGCCAGCCCGAAGGACCTGCGCAAGGAATCGTCCCTGTTCCAGCGCGCCTGGCAGTATTCGGACTGGCCGGCGATCGAGATCTCGAATTTCCCCGATTACGGCCAGATCGCCGCCGCGTACGAGGCCGAGGCGAAGCCTCGCGCTGTGGTCACCGATCGGGTCAGGACTCTGGCCGCCGACATCGCCAAAGACGCTGCTTCTCCACGCGAACGCGCCGAGAAGATCTACCGGTGGGTCGCAAAGGAAGTCAGTTTTGCCGGCAACTGCCTGGCGCGCGGCGACGTCGTACCGCGCGGGACCGACTTGATCCTCAACATGAAGATGGGCGATTGCAAGGATCACGCAACGCTGATGCAGGCGCTGCTTGCGGCGCAGGGAATCGAGAGCACGCAGGTGCTGGTCAACACGGGCGAGGGCTACAGCGTGCCTGAGATTCCGTGCTGGCAGGCGTTCAATCACGTCATCAACTACCTGCCTGCGTTCGACGTCTACCTCGATGCAACCTCGTCATCGAGTCCGTTCGGCGAACTGCCGGCGCAGGAATACGGCAAGCCGGTGATCCGCACGTCGGCCTTTGCCGGTGTGCAGCAGATTCCACCGCGCGCCAGCGGAACCGACTGGAGCGAGGCGACTGGCAAGACCACGGTTCTGGCGGATGGCAGCATCGAGGCGACAGCCCAGTACCGCCTGGGCGGGTCGCAGGCGAGTGCGGCGAGCCACTATTTCGCGCAGTGGCAGAAGGCGCCGAACTTCGACAACGGTTCCGATCAGATGCGACGCGCGATCGAAGGTCGCGGCTACAAGGGCAGCGGCGGCTACGATGCGCTTCCGCCGATGCTGGTAGCGACCAGCCAGTTCTCGTTCGGTGTGCATTACCGCGTTGACGCCTACCTCGACACCGATAGTCCTTATGGACTGACGCTGGAACCCTTCTTTCCAAACCCCGGGGCGATCGCCGGTCTCGCCGCCTTCGCCGCCGCCGAGCCCTACGCGCACGATTTTCTCTGTCAAGGCGACCGGCGCAGCGAGGAGACGACAATCACGTTTCCGGACAACGTCAGGCTGCTGGCGATTCCCAAGGACGTACATGCCAAGACCGCGCTGCTGCAGTTTGATGCACGCTATCAGCGCGACGGCAACATGATCCGGGTGACGCGCAGCATCGTCGACTTGTCGCCGGGGCCGGTCTGCGCGGCCGACGTGTCGAAGCAGTACGGATTGATCGGCGCCGCGATCAAGAAGGATGCGCGTGCACAGGCTGTGTATCAGCCGAAGTAGGCATCACTGCCGAATTGCCGCTGGCTCTACGCACGGTTCTTCAAACCGCGGCACATGCCGAAGTCCTGATCCCTTCCGCAGTTCCCGGGTCGCGATACGGACCGGCGGCATTGCGCCGCCGGTTGTCTGAGTTTGCGCGGCCGATCGCTCAGCCATTCGCACGCATCGGCGTTTGGCGATTGCGGAACTCCTGCCCCGCGGCCATGATCATTGCAGTGATTGCCTCGATCGCGTTGGTGTTGCTGCCGTTGCCCCCGACCACGACCTGCGGCACTACCGGCAGCCTGCCTTCGGCGATCGCCCTGGTGATCTGCGCGGAGATTTCCTGAGCCAGGCGAATCTCGGGGCCGCCAAACGCTTCGACCTGTTTCTGCGCCGCCAGCGCGGTCGCCGAGCCTTCGAGCTCGATGCGGTTCGCGTTGGCTGCACCGATCGCGCGGATGCGTTCGGCATCGGCCAGTGCGACATTGCGGATCTTCGCGCCGTCGGCTTCGCCCTGGCGGGTCTGCGTCTTGACCTCGGCCAGGCCCTTGTTCTCGGCGATCTCGATCGCGATGCGCGATTCAGTCAGCGATTTCTGCTGCGCCGCGACGGCCGCGGCTTCACGCAGCGTGCGTTCCTTGACCGCGGCGGCTTCCTGTCGTTCGTACGTCTCCATCTGCTCGCGCGCGATCTGGCGGTCGCGCAGCTGCACCAGCATGCTTTCGATCTGCGTGTTGCCGGGCGGCGACTTCGGCGTGCCGATCAGCACTTCCTGCAGTTCCAGGTTGTACAGTGTGAACTTCTCCTTCATTTCCTTCAGCGC
>Ga0157375_10003073_pt1 | contig 14487 bp, 14 predicted proteins | sample M35metaG_FD_115311 | JGI IMG/M metagenome (GOLD analysis project Ga0157375, IMG submission 115311) | Miscanthus rhizosphere microbial communities from Kellogg Biological Station, Michigan, USA - M3-5 metaG | ecosystem: Host-associated > Plants > Roots > Rhizosphere > Soil | place: USA: Michigan...
GGCAGATTCAAGATTGGTTCCCGCGACATGAGCACTTGCGAGAAACGATGGGTTTGGGCGCGCGCGCACAATAGGGCATGCCCTGCCATCAACGAGTAACCTGCTCGGCAAATCCGAGCGAACTTCCTTCCATTTTCCGATTTTCGCAACGAAAGATCCTGTGGTTCAAAATGACTCTGTGTGATGATCCTGAAAGTGAACGATCAAGACGCACAGCAAATCATGCACATTCTCGAAGAGATTCGCGAGAACCAGAAACTGCAACTCAAACAGCAGGCTGATGCGCTCACACTGCAGCGGGAACAGTTTGCGATAACTCAGAAACAAACCGATCGTACCGAACGTATTCAGGACCGCGCCGAACAGATTCAGGCAAAGAGCGCGCAACTTGTATCAGGTTCGCGTAAAGCCATGCTGGTCATCCTGCCAGTTATCCTTATTCTCATCGGGTATGTGTCCTGGCTCTTCTTTCACTACGTCGCACGCTGATACGCACACCGGTTCGCGAGAAACTTCTACCAGTTGCCGTGTATATCACCCCACGGACACGCCGCCCCCACAGTCGCACCGGAGTCCGCCGAAGACGAATTATCGGCGGACGCACGTCGACGTTCGGTCCAGGCGCGAGGACAAAAGCCGATGACAGCCTTTCGTCGTCAACTACGAGTCCGTTCTTTCTCGCGCAACGCGATTACCCAGAACAGCAGTGCTGTTGCGAATCCTGCGGCTGCCCCGAATAACACATAAGTCGGGTCCCGCCGGTTTGCGAAAAGCATCACTGTCGTCATCCCCGACAAACATCCACCGATGCTCAACGGCCAATGATTTCGAACGAGTCGGCTTCGGCCAACAATGATCCAAAGCGGAGCCGCCACCACCAGTGCATTCAGATAAGTGATCAGAGCTCCGACAATCAGAACGACAAGAGCCAGGCCCCACTGACCGGAATGAGCGCTCATGGCAAAAAATGGAAGGCTATACAGTAGAGGTATCGCCAAAGGAGCAACCGCAAACGCGAGCACCAACCGGCTCTCCGGGCTCCAATCGCGGATCATTTCGTTGATTCCACAAGTGCGGTTAGCGCGCTACGCGGGTCGGGCGCAGCGGTGACGGCGCGCCCTACCACAATGTAATCCGCGCCGGACGTCAGCGCTTCGCGAGGAGTTGCCAGACGTTGCTGGTCGTTTGCGGCCTGGCCGGGCATCCGAATGCCGGGAGTGACGATTTTGAAATTGGATCCCACGGCCCGACGCACGAGCTGAATCTCCTTTGGCGAGCACACGACGCCGGCAATTCCGCATTCCTCAGCAAGTTTTGCCATTGCCACGACCTGTTGCGACATTGGTCTGGCAACGCCGACTTCCGCAAGCTCCGCATCGTTCAGACTGGTCAGAACCGTTACAGCTACCACTGTTGGCTTGCGTTCCCCAAATTTGTCCTGAAGCTCCTTCGCAACAGCCTGCATCATCATCCGGCCTCCAGCCGCATGTATAGTCATCAGCGAAACTCCAAGCTTCGCAGCTTCCAGAACACCATGAGAGACCGTGTTGGGGATGTCGTGAAACTTCAGGTCGAGAAACACCTTTCCGCCGAGTTCCACGATCTCCCGTACAAGCGAGGGACCCTCCGCCGTGAAGAGCTGCATACCAACCTTAAACATGCCCACATGTTCGTAAAGCGGACGTACGAGCTTCATCGCTTCTTCGCGAGTACTGACATCCAAAACGAGAAGGATTTTCTCTTTCATATTTTTATCTTCCCAACAAGCTCACGCACTGAAGACATTCCGCGCTTTTGCAGAAATCTCGCGAGGCCATCCAGAACATGCAGCGGTGCTTTCGGATCCTGAAAGTTGGCAGTGCCAATTTGAACCGCCTGAGCGCCGGCCAGAAAATATTCCACCGCATCTTCGGCCGCAAAGATCCCGCCGAGCCCGATCACCGGAATCTTCACCACCTTCGCGCACTGATACACCATGCGCACAGTGATGGGCCGGATCGCCGGACCCGACAGGCCCCCGGTAATATTGCCGATGCGCGGTTTGAATGTTTCGGTGTCGATGGCCATTGCCAGGTATGTATTGGCCACAGTCAGTGCATCCGCTCCGCCATCCTCGGCCGCACGCGCCATCTCCACGATATCGGTGACGTTGGGCGACAGTTTCACGAATAAAGGACGTGTCGACCGGCTCTTCAGCACGTTCGTGAGGTTCCGTGTCAATTGCGGATCCGTTCCGAAGACCATCCCGCCGTGCTTTGTATTCGGACACGAGATGTTCAGCTCGTACGCCGCAATGCCATCGCAGCCATTCAATTTTTCGACGACTTCCATGTATTCGTCTTCGGCGAAGCCAAAAACATTTACGATGACCGAGCAGCCCGCACTACGAAGAAAGGGCATTTTGTCGCGGATAAAAGCGTCGACGCCAATATTCTCAAGACCGATCGAGTTGAGCATTCCGGAGGGCGTGGGAAAGAGCCGGGGCGGCTTGTTACCCGCGATTGGCCGGGCCGAAGTCCCCTTCACGATGACCGCGCCAATGCGCTTCAGATCGACGAATCTGGCGAATTCTTCACCATAACCAAACGTTCCACTGGCCGCGATAACGGGGTTCCTGAGTCGGATTCCCGCGAGCTCGATGGAAAGGTCGGGCGGTTGGCTCATATTCGCAAAATGGAATTTAGCATATAATTTCGGCGGCCATGACATTGAAGCCCAACTATCAGCTGATGAATGCGGACGAAATGCGTGGCACCCTCAATCGTTTGGCGCAGGAAATCCTCAGCGCCCATTCCGGCCGAGAACTGGTCCTGGTTGGCATACAGCGTCGCGGGGTTCCGATGGCACAGCGCATGGCAAAAACAATGACCGATCAAGCGAATGTCCACCCGCAGCTCGGAATTCTCGACATCAACCTTTATCGTGACGATCTCACGCACGCGGCGGTTCAACCTGTGGTCCGGCGCACCGAACTGCCGCCTCACATCGATGGAAAGGACGTCATTCTCATTGACGATGTCCTCTATACGGGCCGGACAGTAGGTGCTGCCCTGCGAGCGCTCACGGATTTCGGGAGGATGCGCACGATTCAACTTGCCGTTTTTGTGGACCGCGGCCATCGGGAGCTACCTGTCGAAGCCAATTTTATCGGCAAAAAGATTCCAACCAAAGACAACGAAGTGGTTGAAGTGCGCTTGACCGAAATCGACGACGAAGACGCAATCTACGTGATGGAAAAAGCGTGAAGCGAAAAGACCTGCTGGGAATCCGGGAGCTCGACTGTGCTGAAATTCTGGAAATTCTGGACACCGCCGAGTCCATGCAGGAACTCTCGTCGCGTCCGATCAAGAAAGTCCCGACGCTGCGCGGTAAGACGATCATCAATCTGTTCTTCGAATCGTCCACTCGAACCCGAACTTCATTCGAAATCGCCGGGAAATGGCTGTCCGCCGATGTGGTGAACGTCTCGATGTCGACCAGCAGCGTCTCCAAGGGTGAAACGCTGATCGATACAGCCAGAACTCTGGACTCCATGTCGGCGGACTGCGTGGTTATTCGTCACGCATCGTCGGGTGCGCCGCATACCATCGCGCGCATGACAAAAGCGCGCGTCATCAACGGAGGCGATGGCGCTCACGAGCACCCCACGCAGGCGCTGCTCGATGCACTCACAATTCGCCAGCGCAAAGCCAGCCTCAGTGGTCTCAAAGTCGCCATCGTCGGTGATATCGCGCACAGCCGCGTGGCGCGGTCCAATATTCACCTGCTGACAAAATTCGGGTCCGATGTGTGGGCATGTTCGGCACCAACATTGATGCCCGTGAAGATGGACGAGCTTCTGACGGAAAACCAAAATCGCCTGCACATCACGCGATCGATGGACGAGGCACTTGACCAGGCCGATGTCATCATGATGCTCCGCGTGCAGTTTGAAAGGATGAATGAATCGTTCTTTCCCTCTGTGCGCGAGTACTTCCGATACTACGGGCTCAGTCGGCAACGCGCGTCGCGCGCGAAATCCGAGGCCATCATCATGCATCCGGGACCGATCAATCGCGGCGTGGAGATCGCATCGGACGTGGCCGACGGGCCGTATTCGGTAATTCTCGACCAGGTCGCCGCAGGGCTCGCGGTGCGCATGGCAATTCTGTATCTGCTGCTGGGGGTGTAATGGATCTGTTGATCAAGAACGGCCGGGTAGTGGATCCTGCACGCAGGATCGATGCCGTCGTGGACGTGGTCATCCGGGGCGGGAAGATCACTTCCATCGGAAAAGCGAATGTTGCCGACATTCCTCATTTCGATGCAACGGGTCTCATTGTCGCGCCCGGTTTCTTTGATATCCATGTTCACCTGCGCGAGCCCGGCACCGAAGAAGCAGAAACCATCGCCACTGGTGGGGCTGCCGCGGTGGCCGGAGGGTTCGTGGCAGTCGCCGCGATGCCGAACACCAAACCTCCCAACGATAATCCGTCCATTACTTCTTACATCATTTCGGAAGCAAAGCGATCCTCGCCGGCGCTCGTATTTCCCATCGGCGCAGTGACCCGAGAACAAAAAGGCGAGACGCTCGCCGAAATCGGCGAAATGGTGGAAGCCGGAATCGTTGGCATTTCCGACGACGGGAAACCCGTCATGGACGGCCGCCTGTTTCGACGTGCGCTGGAATATGCTCAGCTCTTCAATCTTCCCGTGATTCAACATTGCGAAGATCTGAACCTTTCGAAGGGCGGTGTCATGCACGAAGGGGTATATTCAACCAGACTCGGCCTTAAGGGAATACCATCCTCAGCCGAAGACACCATGGTGTCCCGCGATCTGATTCTGGCGGAAACGACCGGAGGGAAGTATCACGTGGCGCATCTGAGTACGCGGCGAGCCGTCGACATGGTGCGTCAGGCAAAGGCGCAGGGACTCAACATTACCGCCGAAGTGACGCCACATCATTTCACATTGACCGACGCCGCCGTTGCAGAATATGACACGAATGCAAAGATGAATCCTCCGCTCCGTTCACAGGACGATGTCGATGCGCTTCGCAGGGGAATCGCGGATGGAACCATCGACGTTATTGCCAGCGATCATGCTCCACACCACCTCAATTTGAAGATGCTGGAATTCGATCGCGCGCCGTTCGGGATAACAGGACTGGAAACCGCGGTAGGACTGGCATTCACAGAGCTTCGGCTTCCGATCGTCCGGATGATTGAAATGTTTGCCACCAATCCACAAAAGATCATGCGTGTCGCGCCATGGGGAATGTTTGAAGGCAGCGACGCGCACGTTACGATATTGGATCCAAAAAGAAACTGGAAATTCGACGTCAGTCAGTCTCGCTCAAAAAGCAAAAACTCTCCGTTTCACGGACGGGAAATGACGGGGAAAGCTGTAGGCACTATCGTGTATGGCAAAGTCGTTCATGAGGATCGCACGTAACATTATTTTGTTCTGCCTGGCCACGACGTCGCTGTGGGCGCAGTCTCCGCAGGCCACGGTGGATCGTGTCGCGAGCGATACCCGGCTGAAAACTGCCGAACAGTTTATCCGCACTGACCATGACCGGATTATTCGAGAAATCATTTCGCTCACGGAAATCCCCGCTCCCCCCTTCATGGAAAACGCCCGGGCCCGCGCCTTCATGTTGATGCTGAAAGAACACGGGTTGACCAGCGTGGAAATAGACTCCGAAGGTAATGCCATGGGACTTCGAAAAGGAACCGGCAATGGCCCGCTGATCGCGATCGCGGCGCATCTGGACACCGTGTTTCCCGAAGGCACGAAGATCAAGGTGAAAAGGGAAGGCACCCGCCTGCTGGCTCCCGGCGTTGGCGATGACACACGGGGACTCGCCGTGATGCTTGGAATCATTCGAGCGCTGGACAACGCAAAGATTCAGACGGCGAGCGACATTCTCTTTGTCGGCGATGTTGGTGAAGAAGGCCCCGGTGACCTTCGTGGCATGAGATATCTGTTCGAAAAAGGTCCATACAAGAACAAGATCAAGATGTTTGTATCCCTGGATGGCGCTGGAGACGGCAGCGAACTGACGACGGGCGCGCTAGGCAGCCGGCGATATCGGGTGACATACAAGGGGCCCGGTGGTCACAGTTACGGATCCTTCGGCCTGGTCAATCCGGCTTATGCGCTTGCCAGCGCAATGAATCGGTTGGCACGGATTCCCGTGCCCTCTAATCCCCGCACGACGTTCAACGTAGGTGTTATCGGCGGGGGAACGTCGGTGAACGCGATTCCGAATGAAGCCTGGATGGATGTGGATCTGCGCTCAGAGTCGCCAGAAAACCTGGAGAGACTATCGGATAGCTTTGTCGTTCAGATGCGCGCTGCAGCCGATGACGAAAACGCGGCGCGATCCACGGCGCAAGGCAAGGTGGAAGTCGAGACGAAACTTATCGGAGAAAGACCGTCGGGATCGACACCGCTCACTTCTCCGATTGTGCAAATTGCCAGCGCTGTCGTCATGAAGTTTGGAATGCAGCCGTCCCATAGTATCGGCAGCACCGACGCCAACATTCCCATCAGCCTCCATATCCCGGCGATTACTATCGATTCCGGCGGCAATGGTGGGCGCGCGCATTCCCTTGACGAATGGATCGATGTTGAAAAAAACGCCAGCGTGAAAGGTATTCATCTGGTGATGACTACTCTTGTCTCCCTCGCCGGCCTTCAGTAGAAAGATCGGACCAGACCTGTCAGGCCCCGTTTTTCCTGTCAGGAAACTCTCGCTCCAGAGTCTCGAGTATGTGAAAATCGCGCTGATATTCCCGCCGATGCCGCATCATCGCAAACAGAACCAACCAAACGGACAGCATGATGCAAAACGGAAATAGACGAACCCACATATTTCCATCCGGATGCTGAATCGTCAATGCCAGAGCCGGAAGAAAACTCATGACGGCGCCGGCAACCAGCGGAACCGCCGTCGCCATGTGCCGGACGTGTTGACGTTTTGTTCGAGAGTCCGGCGATAGAATCGGAGACCGTTCGATACTCCCGCATTCAGGTCCACTCGCTGCGCACGCAGGGGGGCGTCCTGCCTGGAACTGTCTCTCCCCACGCGCTCAGTTTGACCAACAGGAAGGTAGTACCTGTGCAGAGAATGTCATTACCAAAAAAGTGGTCGGAGGAGTTATTCCCCTTTTTCCCAAAATGACAAATGACGATTGATTAATGAAAGATGACAAATCCCCTGTCTTCACTGCAAAGGGATTTGTCATTTTAGGGGGTCAGACCCCGTGAGGCATTTTCCCCTATCGTTTCTTTGACCGTTTCGGCAAGCCGGCGAACGCCCTCCTCGATTTCCGACGGGTTCAGTGCGCAGTAAGGCAGACGCAGGAATCTCTCACCGCCGCCGTTCGGGAAAAACGCCATCCCGTCGGCCAGATTGAGATTCCTCTTTGTGGCGGCAGTACGAACGTCCGCGGTACGCGAACCCTCGGGCAATGTCAGGGATAAAAAGAACCCTCCATCCGGTCTTGTCGGCTTTGCCTCGGGCATGAATTTGTCGAGCGCCGCCAGACATGCATCGAGTCTCGGCCCATATAATGCCTTGAGCTTCTCAATTTGCGGTGTAAGGAGACCACGGCGGCACCACTCATAGGTGACGCCATGAGCAAAATATCCCGGCGAGATATAGGTGTCTTCCGCAACCTTCGCAATTCCCGCAAGCGTAGGCGTATTTCCCATCATGAACCCGGCGCGTACTCCGGGCGCGATCAGCTTTGTGAATGAACTCATATGAAGCACGCGATCCGGCGCCATGGAGAAGAGCGTGGGCTCGGCTTTTCCGCGATACCGCAATAATCGATATGGCGCATCTTCCAGCAGAATGAATCCATGCTTTTCGGAAAGCTCGATAATGCGCCGTCGCTTTGCAGCCGAACATGTGGCGCCCGACGGATTCTGAAAGTCCGGAATAATGTAGAAGAATTTCGGAACGCGCTTTTTCAACGCCACTTCGAGCGCCTCGATGTTGGGACCGTCGGCCTCAAGGGGTATGCCCACGATCTCGGCTTTGTGCCGGCGGAAAAGCCCGATGGCGCGATCATACGACGGCGACTCTGTAAAGACGGCATCGCCAGGTTGAATCATGTATCGGCAAAGAAACTCGACCAGTTCCAGCGACCCATTGCCGGTCAATATTTGTGTCGGTTCAACCCCTTGCCATTCCGCGAGCCATTCCCGGAATGGCGCATAACCCAATGCTGGGCCATATTGCATAATGCCCGCCCCGTTCGAAGCCAGTATCGCCTGGGATGCTTCGGTGATTTCGGTCAGCGGAAACGATTCGTTTGCAGGAATTCCTCGGGTGAAATTAATCGGCTGTGTATTCGACATATAGAGAGACTATAACGGATTCGAAGCAATTTTGACCTTCGCCCACTGCTCAGTGGCTCTGGTCATTGCTGAGATCGCTGTTCTGTTGAGAGTCATGCTGGAGCAGCTGCAGGCATCCGCCATCGCAGCAAACGATTATGCGTCGCGGTGAACGGAGTCCGGCGTGAATGCCGGCAAACACACCGCAATGTATTCGGCGCCTTCCGCGCCGGGAGTGCTGTACTGAATCCACTCACCTTTGTGCGTAATGATGGCCTGGCCGGCCTTCACATCAACGGTTCCGGTTTCGGTTTTAACCTGCAGTACGCCTCGGAGCACGACGGTGTACTCGTCGAATGTCGGCCGCTGGCCTGGTTCCACCCAACCACCGGGGCTTGTCATTTTTGCCACGCTGACCGAGGTGGTTTTGGAATTCACATGGCCAATGAACTCCTCAATAATTTTCGGTTTGTTGCCCGCTGCTTTGATGATGGATGGGGTGGAAATAACGGTCGGCATTGGGACCTCCTGAAAAAGGATTATTAAAAACGATGCCCTACCTGGGGGCCTTGCACAACGGAACTGGGAATAACGACTTTGTTACCTGGGGATACGAGATTGCCTCCCATATCACCCGAGCACGAGATTGAGGATCTTGCCTTTGACATAAACACGTTTCCGAACCTGCTTCCCGGCGATATGTCGCGCGATACTTGGGTCTTTCATCGCAGCAATAAGAACGTCATCCTCGAGAGAATCCGCGCCGACCGATACCGATCCGCGCATCTTGCCGTCAATTTGAATGACGACGTTGGCAATGCTCATTGTGGTGAATTGCTCATCCCATTTTGGCCACGTTTGGCGAAAGATCGTTGGCTGGTGACCCGTCCGTTCCCAAAGTTCCTCGGCAAAGTGAGGCGCAAACGGCGACAGCAGGACCAGAAGCACTTCGATGGTCTCCTTGTCGGGGGATTCCTTTATGGTCGTCATCGCATTGATGAACTCCATAAAGGCGCTGACAACCGTGTTCATCCGGAACGATTCCAGCCGCTCTGTAACGTTCTTCACCAGCAGATGCCGATGAACGAGGATTTCACGCGACGGAGTACTGGACCAGTGTCCGGTGTGCATCGTTATCCAGTTCCATGTTCGCCTTAAAAAGCGGTGAACGCCTTCGATTCCCTTATCATTCCATTCCGCATCGAGCTCCGGTGGTCCGACGAAGAGTTCGTACATGCGCAGCGAGTCGCAGCCGTAATTGCGAACCAGGTGGTCGGGTGTGACGACATTGCCTTTGGACTTGGACATCTTCTCCGCTTTGCCGCTCTTGCCGATATACGTGATCATGCCCTGATTGAACAGGCGCTTGAACGGTTCTTCGAATCCGACAACGCCGATATCGAACAGGAACATCGTGAAGAACCGCGAATAGAGCAGATGAAGAACGGCATGCTCCACCCCACCCACATAGAGATCGACGGGAAGCCACTTCTTTCCGGCCTCACTGATCAATGCATTGGACTCGTGCGGGGACGTGTATCTCAGGAAGTACCACGATGATCCGGCCCATTGCGGCATGGTATCGGTTTCACGTTTTGCGGCTTTGCCACACTTCGGACATTTCGTATTCACCCACTCTTCAATGGCGGCCAGTGGAGATTCGCCGGTTCCGGTGGGCTCATATCGTTCGACTTCCGGCAGGCGGACGGGGAGGTCCTTTTCATCCACTGCAACCAGCCCGCACTTGGCGCACTCCACGATCGGGATGGGCTCGCCCCAATACCTTTGGCGGGAGAAAACCCAGTCTCGCAATTTGTAATTCACGGTGGCACGGCCTATGGATTTCGACTCCATCCATTCGACAATCTTCTTCCGGCCCTGTGCAGACGGCATTCCAGTGAATTCCCCGGAGTTCACCATAGTGCCCTCACCAATGGAAGCATCGGTCGCAACGCCCTTCTCGGTGGAAATCACTTCGCGGATTTCCAGTCCGAACTTTTTCGCGAATTCATAGTCACGCTCATCGTGTGCCGGTACAGCCATGATGGCGCCGGTGCCGTAGCCCATGAGGACGTAGTCGGAAATCCAAATTGGAATGCGTTCGTCGTTGACGGGATTGACCGCATACGCTCCGGTGAACACTCCAGTCTTTTCGGTCTTCGAAGTCCGATCGAGATCGGACTCGCCTTTCACGCGCTGGATGTAGGTATTCACTTCCTTGCGCTTGTCGGCAGACGCCAGCGTCGCGACGAGGGGATGCTCGGGCGCCATGACCATGTAGGTGGCTCCAAAGAGCGTGTCGGGCCGAGTCGTAAAGACCACGAGCGGATATTCGGTCCCCGCACTGGAAATGGCACGGAAGGTTACCTCCGCACCATTGGATTTTCCGATCCAGTTGCTTTGCATGGTCTTGACCTTGTCCGGCCAGTCCAGATCCTCGAGCCCGGCAAGCAGCCGATCCGCATACTTCGTGATGCGCAGCATCCATTGGTTCATCTCCCGCTTTGTGACTTCGGCGCCACAGCGTTCGCAACGTCCGTTGACGACGTCTTCGTTGGAAATGCCGGTCTTGCAGCTCGGGCACCAGTTGATGGGCATGAACGTCTTGTAGGCAAGCCCGCGTTTGAACATCTGCACAAAGATCCACTGGGTCCACTTGTAATACTCGGGATCGGTGGTGTTCACTTCGCGAGTCCAGTCGTACATGGCCCCGATTTCGTTCAACTGGCGCTTGAAATTCTCGACGTTGCGGCGCGTTCCGATGCTGGGGTGAATTCCCTTTTTGATGGCGTCGTTTTCCGCAGGAGATCCGAACGCATCCCAACCCATCGGATGGAGCACGTTAAACCCCTGGAGCACTTTGTATCGAGACCAGCAGTCCGGCAGAACATAACTGCGCCAATGACCGACATGGAGACCCGAACCGGAAGGATATGGAAACATATCCAGGCAGTAGTATTTTGGGCGCGGATCCTCGTCGTGAGCTTCGTTCAGACGCTGTGTGGCCCAGTAGTTCCGCCACTTCGGTTCAATGTCCGTGTGGTTGTAAGTGCCGTCAAATGACATCTGGGGATTATAACAGGCGGCTTGTAGTCACGAAGTCACGACGCCGTGAGGGATCCTTCCGGCGAGGCCGCAATCTTCAAGGCTTCACGCTGGATGCCTGACAGCATGCCCCGGAAAACGATGTGATGAAGCGGTGCTACCGCATACCAATAGAGCAGCCCGAACAGCCCACGGGGATGAAACAGTGCCCGTTGATGGAGACTGCATTGGGTCTTGCCACGGGGCTCAATGACAAACTCGATCAGGGCCTCGCCGGGCAATTTCATTTCTGCCCGAAGGGCCAGAATCCTGTCGCGCTTAATGGAAACAACACGCCAGAAATCGAGCGCTTCCCCGTAGCCGACAGTCTGTGGGTCCCGGCGTCCACGGCGAAGGCCAGGACCGCCGACCAGAAGGTCGATCCACCCACGAATCCGCCAGAGCCAGTCCGCCGCGTACCATCCGTGCCCGCCACCCACGCGGCACACGGCCCGGAATACAGCCCAGTCCGGAGCTTCAATCACAATCTCCCGCTCATCGCGAAAGACCGTTCCGCCAGCCCAGTCCGGATCTCCCGGAATGACTCCGGCCATGGACCAGTGTGTCTCGACCTGATTTTCCGTCATTTGATGCAGGGCCGTTCGGATCGCGTCGCGAACCGGAAGCAACTCCTGCGGTATGAGTTGCCTGATCCGGTTTTCGCGGCAGATAACGGGATTCCTGAGACCCTCCGCCAGAGGCTTTGCAATGTTGTGACTGAGCGGCGTGATGAGATGTATCCAATAGGAACTCAGACGCGGAGACAGTACTGGAACCGGAAGGATCCAGCGCCGCGGCAAGCCCAGTTCTTCAGCCATGACCCGCATGATGTCGCGATAGCAAAGCACGTCGGGTCCTCCAATATCGAATACGCGTCCAGCCATCTCCGGCTGGGATAAAGTTCCAACCAGGTAGCCAATCACATTTCGAACCGCGATCGGTTGACACGGAGTGCTCACCCATTTCGGAGTGATCATTATCGGCAAACGTTCGACCAGATATCGAAGGATTTCGAAGGATGCGGAACCCGAACCGATGATCATGGCGGCTCGAAGAACCGTCACGGGCACTCCCTTCGAAGCCAGTGCTTCTTCAACCTGACGGCGGGACGATAGATGGGCGCTAAGATCTGCGCCGGTTTCGCCGAGGCCACCAAGATAGATGATTCGTTGCACGCCGGCTTTGCGGGCAGCCCCAGAGAACACTGATGCGAGGCGGTTATCCTGCTCCGCATAGTCTGCTCCCGCGGAAGTCATGGAATGAACCAGGTAGAACGCGGTCTGACATCCCTCAAGATTGCGGGCGAGAGTTTCTGCATCCGCAAGATCGGCGCGCACGATTTCGACCATGGGTTCGTTAGCCCATTCGCGAGCCTGGAGCTTGGCGGGCGAACGCGCAAGACAACGAACCGAGTAGCCGAAATCGAGCAACTGCGGAACCAGACGTCCGCCAATGTAGCCGGTGGCGCCCGCTATCGCGACACGTTGTGGTTTTGAAGTTTCAGACAATTTACGTTCCCGACTGTCTCGTCTTCTGCAACATGTGAGCGTCGAATCCCTGGGCACTGGCTTCGGCAACCAGTCGATCGTATGTGGCGCTATCCATCCGGGGCGATCTGGAAAGAATCCAAAGATACTCCCTGCCGGGGTCGCCCACGAGCGCAAAGGTGTAATCCGGTGAAAGCGAAATTACCTGATAGTCGCCCCACACCTGAGGAAGAAACGAGAGGAAGGCTGGAGCGAAACGCACTTTCAGGACAGAGTTCGGCTGCCCATGGCCTGCAAGCCGCGCGACACCCTCCGCCTGAATCTGACTTCCATCCTCCAGTCGACAGGAATTCAAGACTGTAATATTTCCGTCCGCCTGTCTTGTGTAGTTCGCAATCACTTCGCCTGCGCACTTCTTTTGAAAGCGGTTGGGTAAGCGAGCAATCTCGTACCACCGGCCCGCATACCGATCCAGATCTACGCTGGGAACGACGCGCAGCGGGGATTTCTTCTCAGCCTGCAAGGCCTCGCCTACCGATAGCATTAAAAGCAGACAGACAATCAGAACGATTCTATTTTTCATTTTGTGAGTCCTTTGATTTCCATCAGAGCTGATTCAGCAGTTTGAGTTCGCAAGGGCCTGGATCCAAATACACCTGGTCGCTGAGGAATTCCACGCTGAACTTGCGCACATAGTGACGGATCAGAGTTACGGGAACGATCAGCGGAAGACCGTCCTGACGGTAGCGGTTGATGATATCGGACAGTTCGGCCCGATCGCCGGAGTCCAGTCGCTGGCTGAAGTAACCCGCAAGGTGCTGGAGAACGTTCGTATGATTCCGGCGCGTCGGGGTATGACGCATGACCTGACAGAAGCCATTGAAATACTCTTCTCCGAGCCTCTTGGGCGAGACAGAACGATCCGCCTGACCCATAAGATTCCCGAGACTTCGCGCTCCCGCCTGATGACGCGACATGAGCAGATATTTATGCCGTGCGTGGAATTGCATGATTCGGGAGCGTGTCAGCCCGCTCTTCCCGAGATCCAACCATCGTTTGTAGCAAAATACCCGGGACACAAAATTTTCCCGCAGTCTCGGGTCATTGAGCCGTCCTTCCTCTTCCATTGGGAGAGTCGGAAATTGATCCGCGAGCCGTGCCGCAAAGAGTCCCCGGCCTTCGTGGCCTGGCATGCCGGAACCGCCATATACCTTCACGCGCTCGAGGCCACAACTCGGCGAACTTCGCTTCAATACGTACCCGCAAAGCCCTTGATCCGCGAGACGGCCTGCATGCTCCCTCGCCCATTTGTTCATACGGTCGGTATGGTCCAGTCCGGAGCGAGGCGCGATCAGGTGGATGCGATTCTCTTCCGCGACAAGACGGAGCGATTCGCGCGGAACGCCAAGTCCGATTTCAAATTCCGGACATACTGGAACCCATTCGACATATCGGCCGAAATGATTTGATAGAAAGTCATCCTTTTTGTGGCCACCATCGAAACGCACCTTTTCCCCTAGCAGACAGGAGGAGATTCCAATTCGAACTCGGGAAGTGTCGCTTTCCATCATTGCGTACTCCC
>Ga0157375_10003076_pt1 | contig 14481 bp, 19 predicted proteins | sample M35metaG_FD_115311 | JGI IMG/M metagenome (GOLD analysis project Ga0157375, IMG submission 115311) | Miscanthus rhizosphere microbial communities from Kellogg Biological Station, Michigan, USA - M3-5 metaG | ecosystem: Host-associated > Plants > Roots > Rhizosphere > Soil | place: USA: Michigan...
CCCAATTAGCCGCCTTAAAGGGGGCAACAGCGAATGCCCTCAAGGACAAATGGCGCGCGCTATTCGACACGGAGCCGCCCCCCTACAATCGGCGTTTCCTGGAGAGCCGGCTGGCCTACCGTATTCAGGAACTATCTTATGGCGGCCTGAAGAAAGAGACCGTCGAGCGACTCCGTGTGCTCGGAAAGCAATACGACGGCAAGGCAGGCGAGAGGCCCAAAGGACGGAGCACACGCCTGCCGATCGCGGGCACCCGCCTGATCCGGGAGTGGCAAGGGATCGAGCATTCGGTCACAGTTCGCGGCGACGATTTTGAGTATCAGGGGCGGCCTTACAAATCGCTCTCCGCCATCGCCCGCGAGGTCACAGGCGTCCGCTGGAATGGCTGGGTGTTCTTCGGTCTGAAAAGCCACCGAGGCGCCGAATGACGAGGAAGCAGCCGCCGTCGACTCCGCTGAAACCTAAGCTCCGCTGCGCAGTCTATACCCGCAAGTCGAGCGAGGAAGGCCTCGATATGGAGTTCAACTCTCTCGAAGCCCAGCGGGAAGCCTGCGAGGCTTACGTCGCTAGCCAGCGTGCTGAAGGCTGGCTCCTTGTATCCGACCGGTATGACGACGGCGGATTCTCTGGCGGCACCCTCGAACGCCCTGCACTCAAGCGACTACTCGCTGACATCGAGGCCGGTAAAATCGATGTGGTGGTGGTCTACAAGATCGATCGGTTGTCACGCTCGCTGATGGACTTTTCCCGCTTGGTCGAGATATTCGAGCAGCACAAGGTCACCTTTGTTTCGGTGACGCAGTCCTTCAATACCACCACGTCGATGGGCCGGCTGACCCTGAACGTTCTGCTGTCCTTTGCCCAGTTCGAGCGGGAGGTGATCGGCGAGCGCATCCGGGACAAGTTCGCGGCATCCCGCAAGCGGGGCATGTGGATGGGCGGATGGGCACCGCTGGGGTACGAGGTCAAAGACCGCAAGCTGATCGTCAATGATGCCGATGCCAAGCTCGTTCGCTCGATCTTTCAGCGCTTCCTCAAAGTTGGCTCGGCCACGACGCTGGCTCGACAACTTATTGCGGAAAACATCCGCAACAAATATGGCAAGTTGATCGACAAGGGCATGCTCTACAAAATGCTCAACAACCCCGTTTATGTTGGCATAGCCGTGCACAAGGCCGTCTCCTACCCCGGCGAGCACGTCGGCATCATCGATCGCAAGATCTGGGACAAGGTCCAAGGCCAGTTCAAGGAAAACCCCCGCAAACGAGCTGGTACGGCTCGGGCACAAACGCCTTCCCTGTTGAAAGGGATCATCTTCGGTCCCACCGGTCTAGCCATGTCGCCGACGCACACACGGAAGAATGGCAGACTCTATCGCTATTATCTGAGCCAAACCGTCCTGAAGCGGGGCGCCGGCGATTGTCCCGTTGCCCGCGTTCCCGCTGCCGAGATCGAGAAGATCGTCATCGACCAGGTTCGCCTTCTCTTGCTCTCCCCCGAAATCATCGTCCAGACTTGGCGCAGTGCGCGCAAATCCATCAAGGGCTTGACCGAGTCTGATGTCCGCAGCTCGCTGCTGGCATTCGAACCGCTTTGGAATGACCTCTTCCCCGCCGAACAGTCCCGCATTATTGAACTCCTCGTCGAACGGGTTGATGTCCAGACGGACCGCGTTGATATCAAGCTCCGGATCGCTGGTGTGACATCGCTGATCGGCGAATTGGCCGGCAACTCCACCCAGCAGGATGCCGCATGACGACCAGCTCTCAAATAAGCAAAGCCCTCATCAGCCAGGATGGGCACACCGCGATAGTCAGCATCTCCGTGAGCTTTCTTCAGCGGGGCGGTCGCAAGCAGGTCCTGTCACCTCCGGGAACGGCACCATGGTCGCCTTCCCCCCGCGTCGACAGTGCCCTGTTCAAAGCCGTCGTCCGGGCCCACCGCTGGCGACAAATGCTCGAAAGCGGCGAATACACATCCTCCGCCGAACTGGCCAAAGCAGAGAAGGTCAACGATTCCTATCTGAGCCGCATCCTGCGGCTGACCTTGCTCGCGCCAGACATCATTGAGGCTATCCTGACCGGGCGGCAACCCTGCACGCTTCAGCTTGACGAACTGCTTAAGCCTCTGCCGGCGGCGTGGGAACGGCAGCGCTCCGAGTTAGGCATTTCGCGATAACTGGAGCCGGTGGAGCGGGCGTCTCTTGATCGACACGATGGCCCCACGAGGCGGTCGTTAGGTTTCCAACACTGGTTTCGCGGGCAGGTCGAACTATATGGGATTGATCGCCCCCAAACGCTGCCCCCTACCTTGAGAAAACTCGTGATCATCTTCCTGCTGCTAGTCTTCGTGCCGATCAGCGCGTCGGCCGCCCGCTATTTCTGGATGGGCGACGGTCGGGGAAATTGGCAGACGGCAGATCGTTCCAGTGCCGGGTTATTGCCTTCGCCGGCCACCCATCCCGAGGCGCTCATTCGCGTGTTTGCGGCACGGACCGTTCGGTGGCGCAGCATTTTTGCAGTTCACACTTGGATTGTGGTCAAAGAACGCGGTGCGGCGACTTACAGCCGTTACGACTACACCGCTTGGGGCGACCCGATCCGCAGCAATGGATTTGCCGCGGATGCCCGCTGGTTTGGCGCAACACCCGAAACCATTGTGGCGGTCGATGGCGAAGAGGCGAGCCGCCTCATCCCGAAAATCCGCAACGTCATTGATAACTATAAATTTCGCGCCTATGGCGACTACAGCGCCTGGCCGGGCCCCAATTCGAATACGTTTGTGCAAGCTGTGCTCGATGCTGTACCTGATCTCAAGGCGGTGCTGCCGCCGACCGCAATCGGCAAGGACTATCCCTATGAAGGCGATTGGTTTGGCCTTACAGCGTCTCGCACCGGCGCATATGCATCGCTTGGGGGCTATATTGGTTTTACAATCGGTTGGGTCGAAGGCTTTGAGATCAATTTCCTTGGTGCCGTCCTCGGATTCGATATTCGGCGGCCGGCGCTGAAGCTGCCAGGCATTGGCCGGCTGGGCATGACAGCTGGCCTATAACGCGCAAATCCATTGTTATGGAATGCCTAAGACCGCTGGGCCAGGACTTCGAGCTGCTCACTAAGGGGGATAACTGCTCACGCTCCTTTTGGCCAATTTACAATAACCAGCAGCACGAATTTAAAGCGACCGTTGGCCGTTCACGGCTATCACCACACGCGCATGGCATTGCCCGGCGTAGGAACATTCCGGTTGAGTATCAGTTTTCTTTACATGACTGATACTGACCGCTCTTTTCCTTCCATGACCGACACTAGTCTCTTTGAACAGTCTTTTAACATTGCTTGGAGCGTCCTCCAGAAGACGGGTGAACTCGGCGAACCTAACGACGCAGCGCGGTTTCTGTTCGACGAGATCGCTCGCATGATGCGGTGCGGCGAAAGGCGTAGGCTGCTGCTATCAAATTCTGCAATCGACGCTTACAGGCGGCGCCCGGTTAGGCTCGTTCGATGATCGACTCCCACTGCAAGGTCTGTCTGAATATCGGCTGGGTATGTGAGAAGCAGGTCGCAAGAGCTTGGCTGTCAGTGCGCCGAACCAGTCTGAGTTCCTCGTGAGATTTCAAAGATTGTTTCGATGCGCAGGAGAAACGTTACGTTGCTATGCCGCCCGGGAGTGCGTTGTCGTGAGCAATGACAATATACAGGCTGTTAGAGAACACTGCGTTCGGGCCGGAGGACATTGAACGTCTAGTGACGGCTTATGGACAGACTTTACGGGCGCTGGGTTTGAAAGATCGCGACGACGCCCTCACGCAGCTTGTCGCCGCGAAGATCATTGCGGTCGGCCGGTTGGGAATTGAAGACCCCACGCAGATTTCCAAGCTGGCTCTTAAAGAACTGGGATGGCTATAGGCGGCCCGCTAGTAGCAGTGGGAGTCAAAGGATACGCCCTTCTAGCGAGAACCATCACCAAGGCGCACCGTCTTGGCATTGGCGGGGAGGTGCTTTTCGCGCCAGCGGCGGCGCAACTAACTCACTTCCCATATTTTTACGGAAAACGTTCAAGCCCTGTTCACCCGTGGACGGCTATTAGAATAGTGGGAAGGCGGGAAGGTTACAGGGACCACTCGATGTCGGTTTCACCGGATGGCTTCGATCCGCTTGGCGTTATCACCGACTGGCTGGATGCCTGCCGAGCAGGAGAAACCACTGCCCTACTTGATCTGTATGATGACCGGGCAACGCTGGAATGTGATTGCGAGGGCGTGAGCCTCACAGGACGCAAGGCCGTCGCGGCCTACTGGGAGCAGAAACTCGACAGCAGGGTCGGATCGGCCTTTAGCCTCGACGATATGGTTCTCACCGGCGACGGAGTGCGCATCGATTACCAGAACTACCAGGGCAAGCCGGTTAGTGTTCACTTCCAGTTCGGTCCCACGGGCAAGATAATCCATACCAACTGCGGGCCCACGAGTGCGTTGCAAGCGCATTGACGCCGCTGCTTGATGCCTTGGGCTATGCCTCCCTTAGAAGCGCTTCTGCGGACCAGCGGCTTTCTCGGAAATGGGCTTAGCGAGCGGGCCGTCTGTCCATTCCTTGAGCGCCGGGATATCCATCGCGTCCAGCTTGTCGCAGACTATGCACTTTAACTCGGTGCGTCCGCTGGCACCGGGCACAGGAACCAACCGCTTTTCGCAATGCAAACAACGTGTCACCCGGTCTATCGTCCTCCTCCCTTAGTTGCATCACAAACCGCGTGGGGAACTTTGGTTCCAACTCCGCGTTTTGCAATTTCATTTGGGTTGGGAGTGGATGAATGCAAGACGTTGTGGAGCAGGTGATGCGGGCCTACGGGCTGATGGTCAATCTTACGCCTGAGGAAGAGCAGGCCGCACGGGATCGCCTTGAACAATTTCTAAAGGACAAGTCCGACGATACGCGCAAGCTTGCCGTCGAAGGCATGAAGCTTCTGCGGGGAGACACGCGGGCACGGCGTGCCTGATCCTACGAGCCAAATTGTTTTGGCACTGATGCAAGAGGAGGTGCTGAGCGCATCAGCGCAAACCTTGCATACACCGAACTGGCAATTGATAGTTCATACGGTTAGCACGGAACAGGTAGCACATTCGGTTGTTGACGCCGATGGATCGTGTTTGCCTTCAAATCATCTGCGCGAGCATCTTGCTACTCGTGACCGCGTTCGCACTGGGAACGCCCGGATTGAAATCGCATGCCCTAGAGCAAACACCGCTGTTGCGGGTCGCATCGCGATAAGCGCACACGCTTTAATCGCGAACCGCTTCGAGCAACTGCTCGGCAGTGAAGGGCTTCTGCAAGAACGTGGCGTTGACCGGAATAGGGTTCACCGTTTTGCCAGACATAATGATGATGTTCATCTGTGGTGTCGGCAACTAGCATACTGAGCGAGTTCGGTGCCTGACATGGCACCCTCTAAGTTGTTGTCGGTAACGAGCGCCTGCAACTCAGTCCCAGTTGACGCGATGATCAATTCCGCAGCCTCGGCAGTAGTGCATTCGATCACTTCAAACCCTTCGTCCTTCAGAACGTCGGCCAATATCTCACGCTGGTATGTATCGTCCTCGACCAACAAGGTTATGAAGTTCGACATTCGCAACCTCCGAATTATCATCAATTCGGAATGTCGGACTTAGTTCACTGTGGGCCGCTTCCATGCTGCTTTTGCCAAGGCGTACCTCCAATCAAGGTTAAAGGCACACCGGTTCCTGGATGCTCAGATAACATTCACGTTGGCCGCTTTAACTCGGCTGCTGTTATCTCGGAAAGCGTAGGCTCGTAACAAATCGCGTATTGCGTCTCAAGCCGTTGCGTCGATGATCGGGCAAAACAAGAAATAACGGTGGCGCGATGCAGGACATGTTTGCCCAGTTGGAAAAACTTCGCAGGGATGCTGCCGAGTGCGAGCTAATCCGAGACTTGGCGACCGACCCGAAGAAGAGGGAACTATTCGACCGGCTGGCCGCACACTTGATGGTTTTGGCGTCTGAGGTCGAGCGGGCGATGCTGGAGAGCGGCAAAAGGGGATAGTTGCTATCCGGCGATTTGAGGATCGCATGTTGGGTTAGCCTACCGACGCAAAATAACCTCATTGATCATCTCGCATCAAGTCGCAGGCTGGTTCTTTGGAACCAATCTTCACTTTTGTACCTAGTAGCGTAACGCCCTTTAGGAGGGTGAATGAGTGAAGTACTAAATGCCGCTGACGCGGCGGAGCGCCGCCCCCCTGACCATCATAATTGCGATCATTGTGGCGGCATGGTCCGACCCATGCCAATCCTCGATAGTCGCAAAGGCAAAAACTTCCGACTGTTCCGCTGCCTTGGTTGCGGGAAAATCTGGTCTCGTTCTTTCCTGACAGATTGAACACCTCGGAACCTGCGCGATCCCTCGCCGTTTCCGATGGGTGGGCGAGAACGTAGGTCCGTAGCCATGAAATGGATGTTGGTGGTCTTAGTAAGCGGCGTGACGCCGGTGAGCACCAATCTGGTATTCGACAAGTTCAGTGATTGTCTCGCCGCAGAAGAGCAAATGCGCCAGCACTATATTGATGCATTTGAGGCTTGGGATCGCTCCGCTGCCGTCAGTGCCGATCGACGGCGGGATTTCAGGAGGGCGAGGGACATGCAAGCCAAGCGGCTGCTCGGCAATGTAGGCACTTGCATACCCCATGCTGACGGTAGTCAGCCGCAAACCGTGACGCCCCAACAGCCCGCCACGCCACAAACTTCGCAGCCAACACCTCAACCCAGTCCGCGAACATGATGTTTAGCCAACGATGATCTGGCGGGTGGAGGGATGAGGCTCCGCTGGTTCTCCATTTAGAACTGCGAACTGTTTCATACTTCGAATGGGGTCCATACCCTATCGTGGAGCTATGCGCAGCCTCGTCCTTACCATGGCTATCCTCACAGCACTGTCGGCGGTGACGCAGTGTCAGCGCGGGCTTACCTTGAAGCCTGCTGGACCAATGCCCGCTGTGCAAATTCCATAGTCGATGTGAAGCCAATCCTGCTCAAGCAGTTTGCCGTTGACCATGGCCAACGTTATCCGGCGATGTGACCCGACGCATGGCGCTGTGAGACGACGCACGACGGGCCTCGCCACGCACGGTCAGGCATCGAGTTGGAGCATCACCATCTACATGACCGGGAACGAGGACCCTGCCATTCGAAAGGCTGCGCTTGACGCTGGGTGCATCGCGTTTCTGACGAAAGCCATTCTCGGTGCAGGCACTGTTGGAGCCGCTCAAGAAGGCAGCGGCAGGGCGTTGAATGTCGCAGTTCGCTAGTTGATCGCTTGTTTCATTTCTGCCGCCTGATGGCAATGATTTACCGCTGGCATCACGTATGGCGCGAGAAATCAAATCATTGGCGAGCAGTAACAAGACTTGGTCCGGGTGATCTCGGTAGCGGTCAGCAACGCCGAGTTTCTGCGCTCCGGCTAATCCCAACGCCAACTTTCAGGACCGGGATCATGACCCGAGACCACGTACTTATCTGGTTTTCGGTTGCTGGGTTATTCGCCGCCTACTGCGCCACGCTCTGGACGTTCTTTCCACTTGGGGACTGAAGATGATCAAGCGAGGGGACCGAGTAAGGCTCACCGCAAGGGCCGCAGCGGCGTTCAACAACAACTTGCGCCCAGGCCGGTTTGACTGGACTGATCGATGCGGCGTGGTCGAGCGCATCACCGCCAACAAAGCCAACGTGATCGTGCTGTGGGACGGTCGGAAGTCGGTCGAGGACGTGCCGATCCGCAGCATTGAACTCGAACTAGGAGAGTTGGGATAACCGAACTCATTGCCTTTCGCGTTCGGGCGGTCGCTTGAAGCGTTCGAATCCTCGCCTCTAGTTGATCGATCTGATCGTTCAGGTCTAGCATCTCACTCACGGCGTCGAGCTATCGCGATCACCTTCTAATTGATGGTCCGCATCCGAAGACTTCACCGGCAGACCGTTATCACTAGGGTAAACTTTAGTGCGCACCTACCTGGCCGGCAGTCCGGACGTTGGTTGTCCGAGAGAATCCGCAAAACTTCTCTCCGCGAAGGTTCGTAAGCATCTCGAAACGTTCGAATTTCGAAAACCGTACCGAATCGGCGAAGTCCAGAGCTTCGGAGACAAACGGGTCTTTCAGAGAATAACAAGCCGGCCCTGGCGATCGCGGTCCAAAGATCAGACGAGAAATCGCTAATGTTACGGGGCTTAGTTGCCCGTTAGATCGCCTAGAGAGCCACGACCTTCGGCAAGCTGGCGGAGGGAGAGGAACTGGGATCGAACCCTCTCCGCGCAGCCCAAAGTGATCCAAGGTAGCACGACGTGCTCGGTTCGCCTTAAAGGCGCGGTCGGCGGCGATTACCCTGCACCGACTGTTGGCTTCGGAGGAGCGACTGCGGGGCCCGCCGGTCGGCCAGAGGGCCGCGGGGGCTCAGGGTTGGGCAGCCCTGCCCCGCAGTAGATCCCAGCACCCCGGCAGATCAATGGGGAGATCGTCGGCGGGCCGTGCTCAAGTACCGGGGTCGTCGCGATGCGGCTCACCGATGATGGCAGCCACTTCAGACACCTTTCGCCTCAGGTCCTCGATCTTTTGAGCTAACAGCAAATCCTGCCGACCCGCCATCGACAGAATGGCATCAAGCACCCAGTCTGAATGCCGAGCCAAAACGACCAGATGCCGGCCACAGGGAGCGTATCGTCCCAGGATCCAGTTTTTGACGGTGCGCTCATTTGCGCCGGTCCAGCCCGCCACCAACTTTGCGCGAGAATTTTGGTTCCTTAGTTCCGATTTCAAAGCTGATGCTATTTTCATCGCGAAAGCATGATCGTCAATGCTGAAACTCGACCCACCGTCGCTGCCGCCTTTTGGAAAGGACTTGCCCTTTTTTGGAAACGACATTCCATGCTCCTGTCCCGTACAATCAGGCGGGTAACTCCTGAACGCCCTGGGAGAGGCCGGTAGTATCGCGTTGGAATTGGGTGCTGATTGACAAGGCAAATCAAAAGCTTCGGAAAAAGCTCAACCCGAGCAGATGGGCCTTCTCTAGCCGCTGCCTATGTTCGGATGTCGACAGACCTCCAGAAATACTCGACCGAAAATCAGCTCCAAACAATCCGGCGTTATGCCGAGCAACGCGGATACACGATCGTGCGCGTCTTTGAAGATTCCGGCCGCAGCGGCTTGAGGATGGACGGTCGTGAAGGTTTGCAATCACTCATGCTGGAGGTGGAGTCGGGGACTGCCAATTTCCAAGCAATCCTGGTGTACGACGTCAGCCGGTGGGGACGATTTCAGGATGCGGATGAAGGCGCATATCACGAGCACATTTGCTCGCGGGCGGGCATACGCGTCCATTACTGCGGCGAGCAATTTGACAATGACGGCAGCATCGGCTCGACCCTGCTCAAGAATGTCAAGCGCGTCATGGCTGGCGAATACAGCCGTGAGCTATCCGTTAAAGTGTTCGCCGGTCAATGCCGCCTCATCGAACACGGATTTCGACAGGGTGGCCCAGCTGGATTTGGGTTGCGTCGCCTCTTGATTGATGAGAGTCGCAATCCCAAGGGTGAGCTCGGGCGCGGTGACCGAAAGAGTCTTCAGACTGATCGCGTCGTCCTTACACCCGGCCCGCTCGAAGAAATCAAGCATGTTCACAACATCTATTCGATGTTCGTCGAGGAGAGTAAATCTGAGCGGGAAATTGCCCTTGAGCTCAATCGACGTGGGGTACTGAGCGATCTCTGCCGTCCTTGGACCCGCGCATCAATCCATCAAATTTTGACGAATGAGAAGTATATCGGCAACAACATTTTCAATCGCATTTCCTACAAATTGAAGCAGCGCCGCGTCGTCAATCGACGTGATACTTGGGTTCGAGCGGATGGCGTTTTCCCATCGATCGTAGATCGAGCACTTTTTGAGCGCGCGAGGGCGATCATCGACCAGCGCGGCAACCACTACTCCGATGACGAATTACTCTCCCTGCTCCAAGTTGTCCTTGACGAAGAGGGGTCACTGTCTGGTCTCATTATCGATGAGCGCGACGGGATGCCTTCGTCAAGCTTATACAGATCTCGATTTGGCAGCCTGTTGAGAGCCTATCGCCTGATAGGATACGCGCCTGACCGGGACTATCGGTATATTGAAATCAACCGACATATACGCGAGTCATTCCCCATCCTGTTAGCTGGAATCGTCGCAGGCCTCGAGACCGCGGGCGGCACTGTCGTCTGTGACCCGGTCACACACCTACTTTTTGTCAACGAAGAATTCACAGCCTCGCTCGTGTTAGCGCGATCGTTCGAGACACAAGCAGGGGCGCTTCGGTGGCAAATCCGATTTGACGCAGGCCTCGCGCCAGATGTCACGGTTGCCGTTCGCCTTGATCGCTCAAACCAACAGCCACTCGATTATTACATCCTACCAAGCATCGACATGAATACTGGCCGTCTCCGGATGGCGGAAGATAACGCGCTTTCATTGGATGCCTACCGATTCGAATCGCTCGAGTTTCTCTATTCGATGGCGGCCCAAACATCATTTCGGGAGGCAGCATGAGCAAGTCTAAACCCAAGGAAACGAAACGCGTAAAGACCATCCCTATCGACCAGATACGCGTATTGAACCCCCGGGCGCGAAATCAGAGAAACTTTCATGAAATCGTTCAGAGCATCGCTAACGTCGGGCTGAAGCGTCCAATTACCGTTAGCTACAGAAAGAGCGAGTCGGACACAGCCAGCTATGACCTCGTCTGTGGTCAGGGCCGTATCGAAGCGTTCGTTAAACTAGGACAAACAGAAATTCCGGCAATCGTGATCGACGCGGATGAAAGCGACTGCCTCGTTATGAGCCTCGTTGAAAACTGCGCCAGGCGCCAGCATAGGGCAATAGATCTACTGCAGGACATCGGTACCCTGAGAGGCCGCGGTTACAACGATCACGAAATCGCAGCGAAAATCGGTGTAAGCAGCGATTATATCCGCATGATCGGCACTCTTCTTGCGGATGGCGAGGAACGGTTGGTTTCTGCGGTTGAGGCCGGCATTCTTCCACTTAACATGGCAATCGAGATTGCAAAGTCGAGCGACGAGGAAGTTCAACGCGCGTTGACGCAGGCGTATACTGAAAAGAAGTTGCGCGGAAAGAAGCTGGTTGCCGTTCGGAGAATCATCGAGCAGCGACGGCGCAGCGGCAAACAAATTCATGAGAGCAGATTTGGGCGACGCGATGGCGTGAAGCGTCCCCTTACCAGCGAATCGATCATAAGGGTCTATCGACAGGAAGCCGACCGGCAAAAGCTTCTGGTCAAAAAAGCGGAAGTTACACAAAGCCGTCTGCTCTTCATTGTTGAAGCCATCCGGGAACTTCGTGACGACGAGAACTTCTCGAATCTCCTAAAGGCAGAGCGTCTCGACACTATGCCCGCATTTCTCGAGCAACGAATTGCTGACGGATTGACCGCATGAATGGATCCGCCGACACCGACACCGTTAACGCGATCACCCAGGCTTTTGGCTCCGCCTGTGTTGTCGTGCCGATTGCCGCCATCTTGCCTGTCAAGGCAATCGAGAGAACTGCAAAATCGAGCCACAAGTACCGTCAGATCGCAGCATCTATTCGTGAGATCGGACTTGTTGAACCGCCGGTTGTCATCCAGGGCTCTCGCGACGCCAATTCCTACCTTCTACTTGACGGCCATTTGCGGATCGAGGTGTTGCGCGACCTAGGACCAACGGAGGTCGAATGCCTTGTTTCTACCGACGATGAAGCCTTTACCTATAATAAGCGAGTCAACCGTTTGTCGCCTGTGCAGGAGCAGCGAATGATTGCGAAAGCAATCGAGCGGAATGTTCCGCGGGATAAAATAGCGCGGGCATTAGACATCAATGTTCGAAGTGTAACTCGCAAAGTCCAGTTGCTGGACGGTCTTTGCCAAGAGGTAATCAGCCTACTCAAGGATAAAATGTGCGCCATGGCGGTCTTTGACGTGCTGCGAAAGATGAATCCCCTTCGTCAAATCGAAGCCGCCGAGCTTCTCATCAATGCCAACAACTTCTCCGTCAGCTACGCGTCGGCCATATTGGCGACAACACCCCAAGCTCAACTTGCGACGCCGCAAACGCCCAAGCGATTAAAGGGCATGACAGCCGAAGCTATCATGCGCATGGAGCGTGAGCTTTCGAGACTGCAGCAAGCCATATCTTCAATACAGGATTCGTACGGCCAAGATCATCTCCATCTAACCGTCGTAAAGGGATATCTGCGAAAGCTGATTAGTAACGACCGTGTCGCACGCTATCTCGAGCAGTATCAGCCAGAGTTGTTAGTGGAATTTCAGAAGATCGCCGACATGACGTCAACGCTCCCGAGCGAGGCGGCATAACGCAAAGGGGACCCGGACCCAAAAGCGCGGGGACCGCGGGAGAAGCCGCACGCTGGGGCGGATCAATCGTGGTGATGGGGATGGCGGCGAACCCGTCCGGAGCCCATCAGGCCGGTCGAGTTTTCGCCGGCCGGATAGATGAGAAGTGTCAGCGTGCGGCACACCGGCGCACGCTGACACCATCGACCTCCAATAAAGTCAGCTAACGCTTATTTGGGTCACCTTGGGATCGGGATGACCTTCCCATCGGTATTCGAAGTGGGCGGCGGTTCGGACGTTGTTTACAAGAGCGGGACGGAAGCAAACGACGCACTCGCCGCCGGGATTGCGGACGCTGCGGTACCACAGGCCATTCGATCCACTCTCCAGAAGCGTTGCACCGAGCTGCTGACCGGCAACGTAGCTGTTGGGATCATGACAGGCGTCGAACTCCGGGCTTGCTCGAACGTCATGAAAGTCGGTTTCGAAATCGGCGAGGTACTGGCGCATTTGAACGGTGGTTTCCAGGATGCCGCTTTCGGCTATTTCCTTGGACCTGTGAAACACGGTTTCCTTAATCGCGGTTTCAATCTTAAGCGCGGCATACCAGGCACCCCGCTCGCTGTTCGTGAATCGACCACCAGCCTCGTTCGGATGGCAGTAGGCCGCCATAATCGCGGTCGCATTCGAACGACCTAGAATCCATTCCTGGGCGGGAAGGATGTTGAGAACGCCAAGCTCCGCCGATATCCGATCGTTGGTCCAGCCTTCGAGCTCTGCGACCGCCTCAAAATCCTCGGGCGCTGTAATCAGGTCGAGAATGCCGGTTGGTGGATATATGCTTGGGATAAGGCGATGCGTATCTTTCAAACGCGCCGTGATGATCGGTGGGCTCAATTCCAACCACCTCGCCTCGCGTCCAGAAGCCTGCGAACCCGAAAAAGGCTGTCCATCCCGCCATCAGCCGCCATCCACTCAATCGGCGGCCTTCCACCGAACATGGGATTAGAATTGGGCAATTTCATCCATCGGTCAGCGAAGTCCGGATAAAGGATATGAAGCGCCTTGAACGTGCCAATTAGCAGCGAGATACGCGTGAGAACGTCATAGGACAGCGTACCAACGTTACCGTTGCGGTAATTGTGATAGGTCGATTCACTTGGCCAGCCCAGGAGCGCACGGCGCTCGTCAACCGAGAGCTGCCAGCGATCGGCGAGATTGAGGAACGTGCGCATCGCCGGTCCTGACATCTTTTTGCGGACGTCAGGATCCGAGCGGCGCTCTAACGCGACGGGCTCGGCAGCGGTATGGACTTTCTTGGGGACGGCCATGTCTAACTCCAGATTTGGAGTATATACTTCAGATCTGGGGATAACTCAAGGGTGACCCCGTGGATCCCCTTGATTCAATGAAGTTTTTAGGCTTATGATCCTACTCTATGATTAATTACCTACAAATCGGATCTGCGCCGCCGGCATTTAGCCGGCATCCCATGACGCCGGAAATCATCTAGAGCATGCGTATGACCGCTATCGACCCTGACCTCGCGGCAATGGCTCAAACGCTCGAACGGTCGGGGGAGTATCGCGTCCTACGGCGATTGCCGTTTCGGCAGAGCTTTTCGACACCGACGGAGCTGACCAAAGTCGGGATTTTGTTCGACGTCGAAACCACCGGCTTGGATACCACCTCCGACGAGGTGGTCGAACTTGGCATGGTCAAGTTTTCCTATCATTCGGACGGCACCGTCGCAGCCGTTCTCGACAGCTTTAGTTCTTTCAACGAACCCAGCGGAACGATCCCTGAAGAGGCGATCAAGCTCCACGGCATTACCAACGAAATGGCCGCCGGCCATAAAATCGATGGCGATGCCATCACCGCTTTTGCTTCCGATGCAGCAGTTATCATCGCCCATAATGCAGCCTTCGACCGCAAATTTGCCGAAAGGTATTGGCCGATATTTGCAGCTAAGCCTTGGGCCTGCTCGGTGAACCAAATCGAATGGCGAGCCCACGGATTTGAGGGATCAAGGCTTGGCTATTTGCTCAATGGCATCGGGATGTTTCACCGGTCACACCGTGCCGTTGA
>Ga0157375_10003079_pt1 | contig 14478 bp, 15 predicted proteins | sample M35metaG_FD_115311 | JGI IMG/M metagenome (GOLD analysis project Ga0157375, IMG submission 115311) | Miscanthus rhizosphere microbial communities from Kellogg Biological Station, Michigan, USA - M3-5 metaG | ecosystem: Host-associated > Plants > Roots > Rhizosphere > Soil | place: USA: Michigan...
CTGCTGATCCTCGACGAGCCGACCGCCGGCGTCGACATCGAGCTGCGGCTGGAGCTCTGGCACTACGTCCAGCGCATCAACCAGGAGGGGACGACGATCCTCCTGACCACGCACTACCTGGAGGAGGCGGAGCAGCTCTGCAGCAAGATCGCCTTCATCAACGACGGCGAAATCGTCGCCCAGGGCAGCAGCCACGAGCTCTCCGAGCGCTACGGCGTGCCCAACCTCGAGGACGCCTACCTGGCCCTGGTCGGCCGCAAGGAGCTCTCGCGCTCCAAGGCCGAGGCGGAGCCGATCCCGTGAGCAGCGCCCAGATCCGTTTCTTCACGCTCTGGCGGCGTGAGGTCAGCCGCTTCATGAAGATCAAGAAACAGACGCTCGGGGCGCCGCTGCTGGAAACGTTCCTCTACATCTCCGTCTTCGGCGCCGCGCTCGGCTCGCGGGTCGGCGATCTGCACGGGATCGAATACGTCGTCTTCGTCATCCCCGGCCTGATCATGATGACCTGGTCGATCAACGCCTTCACCAACAACTCGTCCTCGATCCTGCAGCAGAAATTCCAGGGGGCGATCCAGGACCAGCTCTCCTCGCCGGCCTCGCCGCTGGAGCTGCTGCTCGCCTTCTCGCTCGGCGGCTTCATGCGCGGCCTGATCGTCGCGGCGCTCGCCTTCGTCGCCGCCTCGCTGCTGGTCGACCTGCCGGTCGACCACATCCTGGTCCTGGTCCCGGCGCTCTTCCTGGTCGGCTTCTTCTTCTCCCAGCTCGGGGTCCTGATCGGGGTCCGGGCCGAGCAGTTCGACGACGTCTCCTTCGTCCAGACCTTCGTCCTGCAGCCGCTGATCTTCCTCGGCGGCGTCTTCTACTCGGCCGCACTGCTGCCGCAGCCGTTCGAGACCCTGACCCACTTCAACCCGATCTACTACATGATCAACCTCGTCCGCTACGGCTTCGTCGGCTACACCGAAGTCAGCATCCCGCTCTCCCTGCTGGCGCTGGTGGCGGCGACCGGGGTGCTCTTCGCCGTCAACCTGCGGCTCTTCTCGACCGGCTACAAGCTGCGCGCCTAGCTGCCGGCGAGCCCGGTCGGGCTCTAGGAGGGTCTAGCGATTCGGGTAGCGAAAGTCTTGATCTGCATCGGTGAGTCCTCCTAAGTTCGTCGGGTCCAGACAACAAATGGCCCCGGCGAGCGGTGGAACGCTCCCGGGGCCGTGGCAAAGGAGCCTTAACTCCCATGCACACGCAGCCTAACTACGACCCAGAGCAGGTCGATTCGGCAATCCTCGGACTTCTTGTTGACCCGGAGGCTTCGCGGCCTTGGTCAGTAGATGAGGTCGCCCGCGAGATCGGTGACGAGGTAGCCACCGCCGACGGACTGGCCCGGCTTACTGCCGCCGGACTGGCACACCGGATCGCGGAGGGCTTCGTTTGGGCAAGCCGCGCCGCGCTGCACGCGGAGGCGTTGCCGACGTAGCGGTGCGCGCCTTGACCAGCGCGCAACTGAGCTTCGTGAGGATCGTGAGGTCGGCATGGAGCCGCACGCGATCCAGCCCGCGCACCCGCAGCGGCTTCAAGCCCCATTCGTTCTTGAGGCGGCCGAACTCCCGCTCGACGGCACCGCGACCCCGGTAGAGCGCCTTCCAGCGCTTCGACTCGCGGGGCATCAGCGGGTGGAGGCGGTCGGCGGCGACCCACGTTGAAGCCGGTCGGCACTCGCCAGTGGGGCAACGCCACTTCGAGGCGCCGCGCTTGCGGTCAGACCCAGCGAACGTCCAGACGCCGTGCTTGCAAGCGGGCGGGCGATGTTCGTTCTTCACCACGGCGCCGGTCGCCCGCAGCGGCACGATGGCCTCGCAGTCGCGCTCGGCACACTCGCCGTAGACGCGGCCGTTGTCGTATGCCTTGTCCATCGCGCAGGTAGTGGCCATCGCACCACGGCGCTTGGCCTCGTCGATCAGCGGGGCGACGAACATGGACTCGTTGGCCTTCCCGGTCTCGACCGACCACGCGACCGGGAGCCCGGTCTTCGTGCAGCAGGCCATCTGCAACTTGAAGCCGTAGAAGCCGCCGCCCCTGCGGGTGCTGACCGCCGAGCGGTGACCCCATGACGCGTCCGGGTCGGTGTGCCAGTTGCGTTCCGGGCCGCCCTTCCAGACGTAGCGCTGCCCGTTCGCGTAGGCGGGCATATCGCTGGCGTCGATGGCGAGGTCGGTGCCGTAGGTCGGCAGCTTCGCTTTCAGCCCTTCGACCACGGAGTCGATGCAGCGCTCCAGCACGTCGCCATTCGCCCGCAGCTTTTCGGCAAATCGGTAGGCCGCGTAGACGCTCGGCGGATCGCCTTCGCAACCGAGCGCGCGCTGAAGCGCCCAGTGCTCGCGGACCAGGGCAACCACTTTCGTCCACGTCGGGATCGCATAGATCGACTTCGCCAAGCAGAGGCCGACCATCGTGCGGATCGGATAGCCGGGACGGCCCGTCCAGCGGGTAGCTTCAAGTTCCCCGATGAGACGCCCGATCTCGGGCGAATCGAGGACCGATTTCAGGGCGGCCGAAGCCGCTCCCCCTGCTACTTTGGGTGATGCCAATCGAGCTTCTACCTCGGTGGCCTGGCCCTCGGACGCGCCAACGTCGCGAGGGCCGTTTTCTAGGCATTTGCCCGACTGACTCTAGGGCTTGGATCGGACGGAAAACCGCTTGAGAAAGCCAAAAGGAGTCGTTCTGCAATGGATGCATCAAATTCCGCTGACGAACCGGTATATGGTTCCCGCGTGGCGTCTCCCCGGGAGCATGACCCTACGGACACGTTCGTCTACGTGAACTGGGCCCGTATCGGGATGTCGCCATTTGATCTGACGCTCGACTTGGGCTACAGATCGACCGCCGCCCCTCCTGCCCAGTTCCCCGTACGCGCCGTTATGAGCTGGGAGGAGGCGAAATCGCTGCGCAATCTTCTAGACAGCGCAGTTACTGAATACGAGCAGGAGGTCGGAGCCATCCGCGAGTTCGGTTCCGTCATCGGGCCTGCCCAGGAAGCACCCGATCTAACGCCGTTGCCCACGGCCGACGATGAGGAGGCATCGTGAGTCAGGTTCAAATTCGTGAACAGCCCTTCTCTCTCAAGGTGAGGGAAGTGGCCCCGGCCAGCGGTGATCGTTGGAGCGGTGGAGACGAAGCCTCTGGCTCGGACCTTTGGGACCTGCTTTCAACTCCAACCGTCAAGCGCCGCAGCGTCGCGCGAACTTTCGCTGCAACGGTCACACGCCTTGATGAGGTTCAAGGTGTTTGGCTGACGGACTCGATAGAGGATCTCGGTGTCTCAATTGCCCTAACTGACTCCGTGGTTGAGTCTTGGATTCGCGAGGTGTTCATCGACCTTGTCTGCAAAAGCCTGGACCCCGCCGAAGGCGAGCTGTCTGTCTTCCCCGCCGATCAGGTTCCGGTTTGGGTCGAGAACAGCGAGAAACTGACTTAGCTCGCGTCACGATGGCCAGCAGTCTCGATCATCTTTCCCAAGCCCAGGCCAACGAAGGCTTCTTTGAAGAACTTGGAGCCGATAGCTCGTCCACTCCCGACTGGGCGATGACGGTCCTTTTTTATGCTGCCCTGCACTATGCGCAGGCCGGATTTGTCTATTTACTCCAGAACGCAGCGCCCTCCACTCATAAAGAACGCCGAGGGGCCATACGGACCAGATTTCGGGCGATAGCTATCGACTACGAGAAGCTCTACGACGCTAGCTGTCGCGCTCGCTACGACTGCATTCGACCAAAGCGAGAGCAGCTTCAGGATGCCCAGAAGCTGCTTCACGGAATCTCGCGAGAGATCGCCAAGACTGCGCCGCCCGGGTCTTACGCAGCCTGACCCGCTAGAAACTCACAACCCGAGCACTTCCGGGCTTGTCGGTCTTGACGTAGGAGATCCGGGCCGGGTTTACAAGCACCTGTTCGTCCTTGACGGTCAGGTGCGCGACGCCGCCGGGGTTGCCGTGAGCCGCGAGCAGAGCCTCTTGGACCCCAGATAGATCCTCGTCCACCTTGAGGCGGTGATCCTTCTCGAAGTAGATCCAGGTCGACATCGAGCCGAGCCTATCCATCACCGGGGTAAACGCAAACCAAAACGGAGGTATCCGTGAATCAGCTACGTCCGCAAACTCGCTTGGCGACTCGCGCTGCGAGTTTCGCTAGACCCTCCTAGCCGGGGTCGGCGACCGGGACCCCGACCGCGGCGCCGTCGTCGGGCACGACCAGGATCGCGCCCTCCCCGGTCGCGTAGGCCTCCTCGCCGTGCTGGACGACGTCCATCCCCAGCGCCTCCTCGCGGTCGCTCGCCCGCAGCGGCATCGCCAGGCCGATCAGCCGCAGCAGCAGGTAGGTGACGCCGAAGGCGTAGGCGGGCGCCGCCAACGCCGCCAGCGCCTGGTCTCCGAGCTGGGCGGCGTTGCCGTAGAGGAGGCCGTCGGCGGTGCCGTTCCAGGCGAGCTCCGCGAAGAAGCCGATGAAGAGGATCCCGAAGAGGCCGGCCGTCCCGTGGGCGGCGAGGACGTCCAGGGTCTCGTCGACCCGGGTCCGCGTGCGCCAGACGATGATCGCGTAGCTGGGCACGGCGGCCAGGGCGCCGAGCAGCATCGCCCAGCCGGGGCTGACGTAGCCGCCGGCGGGGGTGATCGCGACGCAGCCGACGACGATCGCCGTGGCGGCGCCGATCGCGGTCGCCTTGCGGCCGCGGATCAGGTCGAGGGCGAACCAGACGACCAGGGTGCAGGCCGGGCAGAGCAGGGTGTTGGTGAAGGCGAGCACGCTGGGGTCGCCGGTCGAGAAGCCGCTGCCGCCGTTGAACCCGAACCAGCCGAACCAGAGCAGGCCGGCGCCGAGCAGGACGTACATCGCGTTGTGCGGGAGCAGGGCCTGGCGCCCGTAGTCCTTGCGGGCGCCGACCACCAGCGCCGCCGCCAGGGCCGAGAAGCCCGAACCCATCTCGACCGGGACGCCGCCGGCGAAGTCGAGCGTGCCGCCCGCCTGCAGCCAGCCGCCGCCGAAGGCCCAGTGGGCGAGCACGGCGTAGACCAGCACCGACCAGAGGGCGGCGAAGACGAGGAAGGGGCCGAAGCGCATGCGCTCGACCACGGCGCCGGAGACGAGGGCGACGGTGATGATGCAGAAGGTCGCCTGGAAGGCGAAGAAGACCAGCTCCGGGATCGCGGTGCCGGCGCGGGGGGCGAAGTCGACGCCGCCGAGAAAGGCGTTGCCGAGGCCGCCGACGATGCTGCCGTCGCCGTCGAAGGCGAGCGAGTAGCCCACCGCGGCCCAGGTGACGGTGGCGACGGCGATCGCGGCGACGCACATCATGAAGGTGTTGAGGGTGTTCTTCGAGCGCACCAGGCCGGCGTAGAAGAGCCCCAGCGCCGGCGTCATCATCAGCACCAGCGCCGTCGCCACCAGCATCCAGGCGGTGTCGCCGCCGTCGATGCCGGTGGCCGCTGCCGCGGCGGCGCTCACTTGCCCACCGGGGTGACGGCGCCGTGGTCGACGTCGCCGGTGCGGATCCGCACCGCCTGCTCCAGCGGCAGGACGAAGATCTTGCCGTCGCCGACCTCGCCGGTGCGGGCGCCCTCGCAGAGCGCCTCGATCGTCGTCTCGACGAAGTCGTCGGAGACGGCGACCTCGAACCGGACCTTTTCCGAGAGCCCCATCTTCACGGTGGTGCCGCGGTAGGTCTCGACCCGGTCCAGCTCGCCGCCGTGGCCCTGCACGCGGCTGACCGAGAAGCCGCGCACCTCCGCCCGGTAGAGCGCCTCCAGCACCTCGTTCGCCTGCTCGGGACGGACGATGCCGATCACGAGTTTCATGCCTCTCCTCTCTCCCCTGATGCCGACCGGGGCGAGCCTATCCCCTCGGCAAGCCGGCTTGCGGCCGCGCGCAGAGCCCCGGACCGGCCTCGCGCCCCCTCTACAATCGCTGGCCCGATGGCGAACCGTATCCGCAGGCGGCGTCGCAGGCCGCAAGTCTCCCGCTGGCACAAGTTCGCGATCCCGATCGTCGTCGTCGTCGCGCTCGTCGCCACCGCCGGGGGCATCGCCGCCTCCTGGGCGCTCAGCGTCTACAACTCGGCGCCGCCGCTCTCCAGCCTGCAGCCGGTGCAGAAGGGCCGCTCCTCGGCGATCTACGCCGCCGACGGCAGCCTGATCGGCTTCATCCGCTCCAACAACATCCGCCAGCCGGTCTCCTCGCAGGCGCTGCCGCAGACGCTCAAAGACGCCACCGTCGCGATCGAGGACAAGAACTTCTTCCACCACGGGGCACTCGACCCCGAAGGCATCGCCCGCGCCGCCTGGAAGGACGCGCTCGCCGGCGGCAAGCCGGTCCAGGGCGCCTCGACGATCACCCAGCAGCTGGTCCGCAACCTCTACATCCACAACCCCGAAGACACCCTGAAGCGAAAGCTGGTCGAAGCCCACCTCGCCAACGACCTCTTCGCGAAGCACGACCGCGACTGGATCCTCACCTCCTACCTGAACACGGCGCCGTACGGCACGGTCGAAGGCCAGACCGCGGTCGGGGCCGAGGCGGCGGCGCAGACCTACTTCAGCAAGCCGGCCAAGGACCTCGACCTGACCGAAGCGGCGCTGATCGCCGGGCTGCCGCAGGCGCCCTCCGAATACAACCCCTTCCTCGACCCGGCGGCGGCGACCGAGCGCCGCAACGAGGTGCTGCGGGTGATGGAGGAACAGGGCTACATCGACGCCGCCGAATACCGCGAAGCCCACGCCAAGGGCCTCGACCTGAACCCGGGCAGCAAGTACCAGGTGATCAAGGACCCCTTCCTCTTCGACCTGGTCCAGCAGGAACTGATCGACCGCTACGGGATCAACACGGTCCGCAACGGCGGCCTCAAGGCCTACACGACGATCGACCCCGACCTGCAGGCGAAGGCGGAAGCGGCGGTCGACTCCTGCGCCGTCTGCTACTCGGAAGGGGGGCCCGCTGCCGGCCTCGCCTCGGTCAACCCCGAAAACGGCGAGATCGTCGCCCTCGCCTCGACCGAAGGCTACGCCAGCGAAAGCCAGTTCAACTACGCCTGGCAGGCCCACCGCCAGCCCGGCTCCTCGTTCAAGACCTTCGTCCTGACGACGGCGATCAAGCAGGGCATCGACCCCGACACGACCTACTACGACGGCACCTCGCCGATGACCCTCGACCTTCCCTACGGCGGCACCTGGACCGTCAACAACGACGAGCCCGGCGGCGGCACGATGTCGCTGGCCGAAGCCACCTGGAACTCGATCAACGTCGTCTTCGCCCAGCTCGACCTCGACGTCGGCTCCGAGAACGTCACCCACACCGCCCAGCAGATGGGGATCGAAGCGCCGCTGGAATCGGTCCCGGCGGAGGCGATCGGCGGTCTCAGCGTCGGCGTCACGCCGCTGGAAATGGCCGACGCCTACGCGACCCTGGCCAACGGCGGCATCCATCACGACCCGACCGCGGTCAGCCGCGTCGAATTCCCCAACGGCAAGGTCGACGAAGCCGACGCGAGCGCCGGCGACCGCGTCCTCACCGAAGGCGAGGCCTACGACGTCACCGAGCTGCTCAAAGGCGTGATCACCCAGGGCACCGGCGCCGGCTACACCTACATGGGCTGCGAATCGGAGGCCGGCAAGACCGGCACCTCGGAGGGCGAGTCCGACGCCTGGTTCGTCGGCTACACGCCGATGTTCTCGACCGCGGTCTGGGTCGGCCACCCGCAGTCGCGCGAAGCGACCGGCTTCGGCGGCCCCACCGCCGGCCCGATCTGGCGCTCGTACATGGAATCGGCGCAGGAAGGCGAATGCCCCGCATTCAGCGTCCCCGACAGCCTGCCCGAACTCTCGGGCCTCGACAGCGAACACACGTCGTCCTCGGGCTACTCGGGCGAATACGAAGAAGAACCCTACGAATACGAAGAAGAAGAATCGTCGGAAGACGAAGGCGAAAAGAAGGAAGGCGGCGGCGAAGAAAAGGCGGAAGCCGCCCCCACGCCGGCTCCTGCCCCGGCCCCGAGCGGGCCGCCCGGCGGTGGCGGCGGCATCAGCCCCCGCTAGCGGCCTACTCGCCGATCAGCTCGATGCGGTAGCCGTCGGGGTCGCGGACGAAGGCGATGCGGTGGCCCTCGATGCGGCCGCCGGGGCGGTAGGGCGGCTTCTCCGGCTCGATGCCCTCGCCGGCGAGGCGCGCGAGGGTGCCGTCGAGGTCGTCGACCGCGAGGGCGATGTGGTTGTAGCCGCTGCCGAGCTCGTAGGAGTCGACGCCGTGGTTGTAGGTCAGCTCCAGCCGCGGTTCCTCGCCGGGCATGCCCATGAAGACGTTGATCGCCTCGTCGCCGATCGGCATCCTCGCCACCTCCTCGAAGCCGAGCTTGGTGTAGAAGGCGACCGAGCGGTCGATCTCGCCGATCCGATAGCAGGTGTGGAGGAAGCTGGCCACTGGCTGCCAGCCTACATGGAGGCGCAATCGGCTCTGGGGAGCGCTTGAACTCCGCCGACGATGGCATTAACTTGCAACTTCTTCACAACCTTTTGAAAGGAACCTCTTGAAAAAGCATCTCGTTCTGGCGGTCTCGGCAGCCGCCGCTCTATGTGCGATCTTCGCTCCCAGCCTGGCCAGCGCGGAAACGCCCGCGACCGGCACCACCGACACGATCAGCATCGAGCTGACCAAAGGCAAGCTCAAATTCGTCGCTCCGGCATCGATCAAACAGGGCGACCAGCTGGAAATCGTCAACGACACCGACCCGAAAAAGGTCGGCCCGCACAGCTTCTCGCTGGTCACCCCGGGCTCGGTCCCGGCGACCCCAAGCGCGCGGAAAAACTGCTTCACGCCGAAACACATCTGCATGTCGATCGCCAAATGGCACGGTTTCAATCCGAAAACCGAACAGATCAGCATCGATCCGGCCAAAGCGGGTCCCGAGGGCTGGAGCACCGAGGGCAGCGTCACCAAGAAGGGGGACTCCTGGTTCACCGAAAAGAAGGGCGAGACCTTCTCCCAGCAGGTGACCGCCCAGCCCGGCACGCTCTACTTCATCTGCGCGGTGCATCCGTTCATGCACGGCAAGGTGCAGGTCCTGCCGGCGAGCTAGCCGCACGTCCGCGAAGCGCACATTGACGCCACGCCTGGGGCGCCGAGCTTTCCTCGGCGCCCTCGGCGGCGGCGCCCTGGCCTACCTGCTGCCCCTGAAGGGCGGCCGCGGGCCACTGCCTTTCGGCCCCGGGGGGCCGGATGAGGCCCTGGCAGCGGTGCCGTTCCGGGCGCCGCTGCCGATCCCCCGTGAGCTGACGGGCTCCCGCATCGAGATCCCGATCCGCGAGGCCGAGGCCCAGATCCTGCCCGGTCGCAAGACCAGGCTCTGGACCTACGGCGGCACCTTTCCGGGGCCGACGGTGCGGCGCCCGGCGGGGGAGCGGACCCACGTCACCTTCCGCCACGAGCTGCCGGCGGCGGGCGAGCTCTCGGTCCACCTCCACGGCGGTCACAACCGCAGCGAGTTCGACGGCCAGCCGGGCGGCCTGACCAAGCGCCAGCCGGTCTCCTACTTCTGCCGGATCCCCCGCGGGCTCTCCCCGCGCGAGTCCGGCAACGACCTGCTGCTGGAGCCGGGCCGGAGCAAAACCTACGTCTACGACCTGCACGAGGAAGGCAAGCCCGAACGGGCCGCCTTCCAGTGGTACCACGACCACCGCCTCGATCGCACGGCGCCGCACAGCTGGCGCGGTCTGGCGGGGATGTGGATCGTCGACGACGAGCTCGAGGAATCGCTGCCGCTGCCGCGCGGCGAGCGCGACCTGCCGCTGATGATCGCCGACCGCGAATTTGACCGCGACAACCAGCTGACCGACCCCTTCGGCCCCGGCTTGCAGCCGCCAGCCGACGGCATCGCCGGCCATCGCGTGCTCGTCAACGGCGCCTTCATGCCCCACCACCGGGTCGAGGCGCGCCGTTACCGGCTGCGGATCCTCAACGTCTCCCAGTTCCGCTCCTACAACCTCTCCCTCTCCAACGGTGCGCCGATGGTCCAGATCGGCAGCGACAGCGGCCTGATGCCGCGGCCGGTCCGGCGCGAGGAGATCCTGATCGGGCCGGCCGAGCGGGTCGAGGTGATCGTCGACTTCGCCGCCGCCCGGGGCGAAGCGGTGGAGCTGCGCAGCGGCAGCCACCGCGGGCCCAACCCGGCCGGGGCCCGCTCCTACGTCGGCGCCCTGATGCAGTTCCGGGTCGACAGCGCGCGGCTGCCGGACCGGACCCGCGTCCCGCGCCGGCTGCGGCCGCTGCCGGAGTGGGCGCAGGAGGCGAGACGGCGGCGTCACGACAAGCCCGACAAACGCTGGGAGGTGACCGTCGGCGGCCTCTTCAAGACCACCTGGCTGATCAACGGCCGCACCTTCAACCCGGCCCGCGCCGAAGCCTTCCCGAAGCTGGGCACGACCGAGATCTGGGAGCTGGTCAACCGCACCTCCGTCGCCCACGTGATGCACCTCCACCACAGCGACTGGTATCTGCTGGCCCGGGACGGCAGGCGCCCGCCGCCGTGGGAAGAGTGCCTGAAGGAGACCTTCTTCGTCTTCCCCGGCGAACGGATCCTCGTCGCCGGCCGCTTCGCCGACTACACCGGCAAGTTCGTCATCCACTGTCACATGTTCGACCACGAGGATCACGGTCTGATGAGCCAGTTCGAGGTCGTGCACGCCTAAAGCTCCACGCTCAAGCGCCGATGCCTGCGGGGAATGCTGGAGGCGCTGAAAAGAAGGAGATCCCTGACCGGCCCGGGCCGCCCGGAGGCGCGGGCGACGGGGGCGATGCTGATGGCCGGCGCCGGCCTGGTCGCGCTCTCGCTGGCGCTGCCCCACCCGGAGGGCGGCCACACGGCCGCGCTCGTCGCCACGGCACTCGGCATGGCCGCGGTCGGCGCCCTCTGGATCGCCTGCGCGCACCGACTCCCGCTCGCCGCGACCCACGGCGCCCTGGTCGCCGGCGGCGTCGCGACCGGCGTCCTGATCTGGGCCAGTGGCGTCGCCGCCGGCCAGTACGGCGCCATCTTCGTCTGGGAGATGCTGATCGCCGGCTGCTACTTCAGGCCGCGGATCGTCGCCGCCTACCTGGCCTGGAACCTGGCGATCTACGCCGTCACCCTGGCCGTGGTCGAAAGCACCGCCGGCTACTCGCCGCTGACCCGCTGGCTGTTCACGGCGATCTCGCTCGCCGTCGTCACCGTCTTCACCACCGGCCTGGTCGCCCGCCGCAAACAGGCCGACACCCGGGCGCGGCGCTTCTTCGATCTCTCCCACGACATGCTCTGCACCTTCGACCGCTCCGGCAAGCCGCTGGAGCTGAACGCCGCCTGGCAGCACCACCTCGGCTACAGCCCGGCGGAGCTGCGCGCGGTGGAGCCCTTCGAGTTCCTCCACCCCGACGAACGCGAGCGCACCGAACGCGGGGTCTCGAGGCTGTTCGACGGCTCCGAGGGCATCGGCTTCGAGAACCGCTACCGGGCCAAGGACGGCAGCTGGCACTGGATGAGCTGGAGCGCCACACTGGCCGTCGACGAGGATCTGATCTACGCCCGCGCCACCGACGTCACCGAGCTGAAGCGGATCGAGTCCGAACGCGAGAACCTCCTGGTCGAGGTCGCGGCGCTGGCCCGCAGCGACGCCCTCACCGGGCTGCCGAACCGGCGCACCTTCGACGAGCAGATGCCGCGGGAGATGGCCCGGGCGCGCCGCACCGAGGCCGACCTCTGCCTGGCGATCATCGACATCGACCACTTCAAGGCCTACAACGACTCCCGCGGCCACCTGGCCGGCGACGAGATGCTGCGCCGCTGCGCCCTCGCCTGGGACTCGCAGCTGCGCGGGGCCGACACGATCGTCCGCTTCGGGGGCGAGGAGTTCCTCGTCGTCCTGCCCGACACCAGCCTCGAGCAGGCGGCCGAGATCGTCGAACGGCTGCGCGCCGCGACCCCCGACAGCGAGACCTGCTCGGCCGGGCTCGCCTGCTGGGACACCGCCGAGAGCGCCGAGGACCTGGTCGGCCGCGCCGACAGCGCCCTCTACCGGGCCAAGGCGGCCGGGCGCGACCGGCTGGTCGAGGCCCCGTCGATCGAGTCATGATGGCGGCATGGGGCGCCAGGAGCATGAGCGCGCGGTCCGCTTCCGCACGGCGCGGCGCGACCCGCGGCTGACCGTCGTCGAGGGCTTTCACGCCCTCAAGCACGCGCTGCGCTTCGGCGCCGAGCTGGAGGAGGCGGTCGCGGTCGACCCCGAGCATCTGGAGGAGCTGGCGCGGGAGCTGGCGCCCGATCTCGCCGGCGACCTCGCCGGGCGGGTCGAGCGGATCGACGCCGCGGCGCTGGCCGACCTGGTGCCGCTGGCCCCGCACACCGGCGTCGCCGCGATCGCCCGCCGGCCCGCGGTCGACGTCGGCGCCCTGCTGGCCGATCCGGGACCGGCGCCGGTCGTGCTGCTGGAGCAGCCGAAGAACATGGGCAACATCGGCGCCTGCATCCGGGTCGCCGCCGCCGCCGGGGCCGCCGGGGTCCTGACCACCGGCGGCAACGATCCCTGGCACCCGGACGCGGTGCGCGGCGCCGCCGGCCTCCAGTTCGCGCTGCCGGTCGCCGCCGTCGGGACGCTGCCGGCCTGCGACCGGCCGCTGCTGGCGATCGACCCCGAGGGGGAGGAGCTGGGCGCGGCGCCGCTGCCGCCGCGGGCGGTGCTCGCCTTCGGCACCGAGCGGCACGGGATCAGCGGCGAGCTGCTGGGCCGGGCCGACGCCCGCGTCGCGATCCCGATGCGCGAGGGCGTCTCCAGCCTCAACCTCGCGACCTCGGTAGCCATCGCCCTCTACAGCCGCATAGGATGATTTTCGCGGTGTCTCCCGACACCACGTCGCCGCTTACCGACTGAAAGGAAGCACCTTGTTGCCCTTCGCCGACGTCTCCCTAGGGGAATTCCTCCTCCTCATCTTCGAGGTCTTCTTCTTCGTCATCTGGATCTGGATCCTGATCACGATCATCTCCGACCTCTTCCGCGACCACGAGCTCTCCGGCTGGGCCAAGGCCGCCTGGGTCCTGTTCCTGGTCTTCATCCCGTTCCTGACCGCCCTGATCTACCTGATCGCCCGCGGCAGCGGCATGCGCGACCGGACGATCAAAGCCCAGGCCGACGCGAAAAAGCATTTCGACGAATACGTGCAGACGCAGGCGCACAGCACCCCCGCCGACGAACTGCACAAGCTCAACGACCTGAAAGAAAAGGGCGCCCTCTCGTCCGAGGAGTTCGACAAGGCGAAGGCGAAACTGCTCGCCTAGCCGCGCCGCCACGCGGGGGTCGGGGCAGCCGCTCCGACTCCTGCAAAGTGGCTGATTTGCAAGGGAAGTTGCAGGTTATTAGCAACTACTCATAGTCTTTAGGCGACTTCGCTAGCCTGCGCGACCCGCTGCCGATCCCTGCTCCGGGATCGCGGCGGACTCGATGCGGGCCACCTTCCTCCACACTCACGCCGGCGCGGCCAGACGGCGCGCCCTGCTCTTCGCGGCACTGCTGCTGGCGGCGCTCTGCGCGCTCGTGCTGACCGAGGCCAGCGCTCCGGCCGAGACCACGCAGGAAAAGCTGGAGGCGACCCAGGGCAAGCTCGAAGGGGTGCGCGAAGACCAGAGCGCCCTGGCGGCGACGATCGCCGAACAGAACGCGGCGATCGACTCGATGATCGGGGAAGTCTCGGCGCTGCGCCAGAAGCAGGCCGCGGCCGAGGCGGAGCTGGCCGAGAAGCAGAGCGAGCTGGAAGCGGCGACGGCGGCTCTGGAGAAGGAAAAAGCGCACCTGGAAGCGGTCCGCAAGCAGCTCGGCCGCGCCCTCGGCGTCCTCCGCGAGCGCCTGGTCGCGATCTACGAGGCCGGCTCGCCCGACGTCGTCAACGCGATCCTCGAATCCCAGAACTGGTCCGACATGGCGGCCCAGACCGAATACCTGAACCGGATCCAGAGCTACGACGACTCGGTCGTCACCCGGGTTAAAACGCTCCGCAACGAAGTCACCGACGCGGTCGCCAAGCTCTCCGACGCGCGGGCCAAGATCAAGACCTCCCGCGACGAAGTCGCCGCCGTCGAGCGCGAAGCCGCCGCCGCGCGGGCCGAGGCCGAGGCCCGCTTCGCCGAGCTGAAGTCGGCCCAGGCCGAACGGCAGGCGGCGATGGAAGCGCTGGAAAGCCGCGAATCGGCGCTCAGCAGCAACCTCGCCTCGATCTCCAACCAGATCGCCTCCGAAGGCGGCGAAGCGACCACCGGCCAGGTGCCGGCCCCGCTCAACCCCGGCGAATCCGCCCAGGTGATCAGCGAAAGCGAAGCCAGCGCCCCGAGCGCGGCGCCGCAGGCGGTCAAGGACGCGATCTCCGCCGCCAACTCGATCGCCACCACCCCCTACGTCTGGGGCGGCGGCCACGGCTCCTTCGAATC
>Ga0157375_10003082_pt1 | contig 14472 bp, 15 predicted proteins | sample M35metaG_FD_115311 | JGI IMG/M metagenome (GOLD analysis project Ga0157375, IMG submission 115311) | Miscanthus rhizosphere microbial communities from Kellogg Biological Station, Michigan, USA - M3-5 metaG | ecosystem: Host-associated > Plants > Roots > Rhizosphere > Soil | place: USA: Michigan...
CTGGCAGCCACTTAACAAACCCGAAATACCCCAAGTAAAAGATTCGACCTGGGCGAGATCCCCGATCGACAATTTTATCCTGGCAAAACTCGATGAGAAACAGCTCAAGCCAAATGCTTTGGCCGACAAGCGAACGCTCATTCGAAGAGCAACTTTTGATCTGATTGGATTGCCGCCTACGCCCGAGGAGGTGGAAGAATTCATCAAGGATGATTCAGCGGATGCTTTCGCCAAAGTGGTGGATCGCTTGCTCGCCTCGCCTCATTATGGGGAACGCTGGGGCCGTCATTGGCTGGACGTGGCCCGCTACAGCGACACCAAGGGACAGGTCCGGCGGCAACGCGAAGATTTTCATTACCCTTTCGCGTGGAGCTATCGCGATTATGTCATCCGCAGCTTCAACGATGATAAGCCTTACAACGTTTTCGTTATCGAACAACTCGCAGCGGACAAGCTCCCGGCGACGGCGCGAAATCCAACGAATCTTGCAGCGCTCGCATTCCTGACTGTCGGCGATCGATTTATGGGCATGCCGAACGACATTATCAACGACCGGATCGATGTCGTTACCAAGGGCTTTCTTGGCCTGACGGTCACCTGCGCGCGCTGCCACGATCATAAATTCGATCCGATTCCGACCAGAGATTACTATTCACTTCATGGAGTCTTTGCGAGTTGCGTAGAGCCGGTGAACGAACCGGTCATTTCGAAAATTGTCAGCGGCCCCGAGTATAGCGATTACTACAAAAAGAGAATGGAGTTGGAGCGTGAAAAAGAGACCTTCGAAGTCAAATTCAGGGAGATGCGCCGCGCGCGCAACCGCGAGGGGTTGAAAGAACTTCAACGCGAACAACGTCAAAACCAGGCAAAAACTGCGCGCCTCGAAATGACGCACCCCGCGGCGCCCGCGCGGGCAATGGTGCTCGAGGACTTGCGCAAGCCACATGATTCCGCAGTGTTTATCCGAGGTGAGGCGGGGAATAAGGGGCCGATTGTCCCTCGGCAATTTCTTGAAATTTTGTCGGGGCCAAATCGGCTGCCCTTCACCAACGGCAGTGGACGGCTGGATTTGGCGCACGCAGTTGTTAATAAGGAAACCGGAATTACACCGCGCGTCATGATGAATCGAATTTGGCTGCATCATTTCGGCGAGGGGCTGGTACCCACCCCGGACGATTTGGGCACATCATCCGAGCGCCCGAGCCACCCTGAGTTGCTGGATTACCTGGCAGCCCGCTTCGTTGAAGAAAGCTGGAGCATCAAGAAAATGCACCGGCTGATCATGCTTTCCAGCGTGTATATGCAAAGCAGCGCCAATAACTCCCGCTACGCCCAGATTGACCCTGCCAACCGTTTGCTTTGGCGCGCAAATATCCGCCGGTTGGAGTTCGAGCCGTTGCGCGACTCATTGCTGGCCATTGGCGGCACCCTCGACACCAACATGTTTGGCCGCCCGGTGGAGTTGGAGCAGGAACCGTTCTCCACCCGGCGCACAATCTATGGGTATATCGATCGTTCAGATGTAAGTGATGTGCTGATCAATTTTGACTTCGCCAATCCTGACTTGCCCAGTGGCCGCCGATACGAAACCACCGTTCCGCAGCAGGCGCTTTTTTTAATGAATAGCCCCCTGGTTATTGAAACTGCAAAGAAGCTTGTGACTCTTGCTGGATTCAACTCATGCACAGATGACGAAACTCGGTTGAACTTTCTTTATGAGCGCATCTGGCAACGCCAACCTCGCCCCGATGAACTCAAACTCGCACTGGATTTTATCTCAGCCGGCAGTTCTCAGGAAAAAGCCCCCGTGGTTGAAACCTCCACGGAGTTAGTATCCAATGACCTGGGCGAGAAAAAAAGGTTCGGACCCGGCCAAGGGCCGCGGCAGCAATTCCGCAAAGGACCCGGTTTTCGTAAAAAGCGCGCGCCTCTAAAAATTTGGGAAGAGTACGCCCACGCTTTATTACAAGCGAACGAAACTTCGTTTGTGAATTAATGGACCGCCGGAACGAGTCCCCGCGATAAATCAGTACCGGTAATGGTCTGGTTTATACGGGCCGTCCAGTGGAACCCCTATGTACTCGGCCTGCTTTTTGGTAAGCTTGGTGAGCTTGACGCCGATTTTTTCCAGGTGCAGCCGGGCGACTTCTTCATCCAACTTTTTGGGCAACCGATAGACCGCTGGTTTGTATTCCTCACGGTTGTTCCAAAGATCGAGTTGCGCCAGGACTTGATTTGTGAACGAGTTCGACATGACGAAACTCGGATGACCTTCGGCGCAGCCAAGGTTCACCAGGCGGCCCTCTGCCAAAAGATAAATACTCCTGTCGCCCGGTAGATCATAACGATCCACTTGCGGTTTGATGTTCACGCGCGAAACGCCTTTGGCGTTATTGAGTTGGTCCACTTGAATTTCGTTGTCGAAATGGCCGATGTTACAAACGATCGCCTGGTCCTTCATTTTGAGGATATGCTCCAGGGTGATGACATCGCTGTTGCCCGTGCAACTCACATAAATGTCACCCTTTCCAAGCGTTTCCTCGATCGTCGTCACTTGAAATCCTTCCATGGCTGCTTGTAGCGCATTGATGGGGTCAATTTCGGTGACGATTACCCTGGCCCCGAAGCCGCGCAGGCTGTGGGCGCTCCCCTTCCCTACATCGCCATAGCCGCAAACCACCGCCGTTTTGCCCGCGATCATTACTCCGAGCGCGCGCTTAAGACCGTCAGCCAGGGACTCGCGGCAACCGTATAAGTTATCAAACTTGGATTTTGTCACGGAGTCGTTCACGTTGATAGCCGGGACCAGAAGTTTGCCCGCCTCCAACATTTGATACAAGCGATGCACCCCGGTTGTGGTCTCTTCACTGACGCCTTTCCATTCCTTTACGACTGCGGTGAACCAGCCGGGCCGCTCCTTGGCGCAACGCTTCAGCAGGTTTTTAATGACGTCTTCTTCGTGGCTCGCGCTCGAGGTGCTGATCCAATTGCTGCCGTGCTCCATCTCGTATCCTTTGTGAATCAACAAAGTTGCATCACCGCCATCATCCACCACCAACTGCGGCCCCTTGCCGCCAGGAAATGTCAGAGCAGAGAGAGTATAGTCCCAATATTCCTCAAGCGACTCACCCTTGAATGCGAAAACGCTAATGCCCGCCTTTGCAATGGCCGCGGCGGCCTGATCCTGCGTGCTGAAAATGTTGCAGCTCGCCCATCGCACGGAACCGCCCAATTCAACCAGGGTTTCAATCAACACCGCGGTCTCAATGGTCATGTGCAGCGACCCCGAAATACGCACACCGTTGAACGGCTTCTGCACTCCGTATTTCTCGCGCACCGACATCAAGCCGGGCATTTCCTGCTCTGCGACTGAGATCTCCTTGCGCCCCCACTCGGCCAGCGTCAAATCTTTGACTTTAAAATCCGTATTGACGCGCGCCCGGGCGCTTCCGGCCGTTGTTTTCTTTCCGTTGGTTTTAGTTAAAGTTGGCATAACTCGTAATTGGTAAATGTTGTTAGTTATATCTGAACGGGTGGCTTCAGGCGGTAACCTGCGAACGAATGGAACCACGCGCCGTTGCGCGGCGGTCCACCAGGGCAACCGCTTTTTTTAACGTAATTGCACTTGCGACATATCCCGATTTGCCCGCGGCTTTTCGCAGAGCATCTACCTTGTCGGATTTTTCCCATGTTAAGTCAGGATCGGTCTTGCCAAAATGACCGTAGTTTGTCGTCTTGGAATAAATCGGCCGAAGAAGATTGAGCTGTTTGATGATCGCTGCAGGTTTGAAGCTAAACACTTCGCATACGGCTCGCTCGATCGCTTCATCACTCACCGTGCCGCTGCCGAAAGTATTGACGCAGACCGATACCGGGTCAGGATAACCAATGGCATAAGCAAACTGTATTTCTGCGCTGGAGGCCAGACCCGCGGCGACAATATTTTTCGCCACATAACGGCCCATGTAAGCTGCACTGCGATCCACCTTCGACGGATCTTTACCCGAGAAAGCACCGCCTCCGTGCCGGCCCATTCCCCCGTAACTATCGACAATAATTTTGCGCCCGGTCAATCCGGTGTCGCCTTGCGGCCCGCCTACAACGAACCGGCCGGTCGGGTTGATCAAATATTTGGTTTCCTTGTTCAGCAGATGTTTGGGGAGCGTCTTTTTGATCACTTCTTCGACGCAAAAATCCTTAATTTCTTCGTGCGAAACACTCGCGCTATGCTGTGTCGAGATGACGACGTTCACAATGGCAACCGGCTGATCGTTCACGTATTTGACCGACACCTGACTCTTCGCGTCCGGGCGGAGCCACTTCACTTTTCCCGCCTTCCGAATCTTCGTGAGCGCGCGACCCAGTTGGTGGGCGTACATGATAGGAGCGGGCATCAGCTCCGGAGTTTCGTTTGTCGCGTAACCGAACATTAACCCCTGGTCACCAGCGCCTTGCTCGCCGGTCTCCTTGCCTTCCGCTTTTCGAGCGTCAACCCCCTGTGCAATATCCTGACTTTGAGATGTAATGGCGTTAAGGATGAGCACTCGATCGGCATGAAACACATCGTCATCGTTCGTATAGCCAATTTCCCGAATTGCCTCGCGAGTGATCTGATTAAAATCGAGTTTAGCTTTGGTGGTAATTTCACCGCCCACAACCACCAGGTTGCTCTTGGCATAAGTTTCACAGGCAACCCGGCTGGATGAATCCTGTTTCAGGCAGGCATCCAGCACTGCATCAGAGATCGTGTCGCACACTTTGTCCGGATGGCCTTCGCCGACAGATTCGGAAGAAAAGATATAGTTTTTGCTCATCGCTTTGATTTAAATGATTTCAGAATCAAATCTCATATTAACGTATCAGGATAAGATGATATATTGCTCAGCCCCTCTCGTCAATAGATTAATTTTTCGAAATGAAGGGGTTTTTCCTCCAAACCAATTGATCTCCCACCCCTTTACCTTACTCTTGCCATCGTGAGCTTTTGGAACCTGGATCCCCTGAAGTGTGCTTCCGCTAAACGGCGAGGGTTTACCCTCATTGAGTTGCTCGTTGTCATCGCTATCATCGCGATCCTGGCAGCAATGCTGCTTCCGGCATTGGCCCGGGCGAAAGAGAAGGCGCATATTGCCAACTGCATTTCGAATCTGCGGCAAGTGGGCTTTAGTCTATCAATGTACACCGGCGATAACCGCGAGGAGTTTCCATCTTCCGGCCGCGTCTGGCCGCAGATGCCCTTTGTGGACTTATTGAAAATGCTCGACCCCTATATCAGCACGAACAATCGCGCATTCTTTCGCTGCCCCTCTGACCAGGGACAGGGATTCAATTTTGAATGGGTGATACGCAACGGCTCGAGCGTGGGTCTCACGACCAATCAACTGCTATTCCCCAATTCCTATTATTACTACTTTCAATTCTATAACGATGACATCGGCAGCAAGTTGACATTGCGCAAAGTACCGGAAGTGCGTTTTCCCACTAGAAAAGCTCTTTCTCCATGTTTCGCAAGCACTCGAAACTCCGCTTATGACGTGGTCAATGACACTCCGACCGCGGGTCATGGGCGTAAAGGAATGCTCTTGCTCTTTGTGGATGGGCACAGCCAGTTCGCGAACTACAGAACCTTGAACCCTCCATTCGTGAATGGCGGCCAAAAGATTTATAACCTCGATTGGACTGTCGGCGGCTTGAGCGGCGCTGACCTGCAGTAACTCGCGATTGCTACTCGATTCTTTTTATTACGGCGAGCCAGCAGTTTGTTCCGGGAGAATCGCCTCCCAGGATCAATGTGCCATGCTTAGGTAGATCCTGGCTGCGGGTCGCAACTTGCTTGCCCCGGCCGAAAACCGCCACCTCGACTTTTGCCTGGCCATGATTCCTGACCTCGATTTCGCATTTCTCGCTTAACGGCACCTTATTCGCGCCAGAGGGTGGCACATCAAACTTGACCCGGTTGACCTCGAAATAGTTCGTCCACTTCAGCGGAAGTTCCTGCAGTCGCTTTTTGAGTTCGGGACCGACCGGCCTGTGCTTTGGGTCAGGTGATTTGTGTTCATTGGTTCCCCAGACGAGAATTGCCTCAAGCTGCATGTCGGCCGCCTGGATTCTGATGGTACTCAGTCCAGAAACCAGGATGAAGATCACGCTACAGGCTCGCAGGGATGGTGATGATTTGGCAAAATGCCACGCTTTGGAGCAACGATTTAAAGTTTTGCCCGGTTCGCTGTTCATCCCCCACCGCTTTGCAAATCTGAGAGCGGTGGCTGTTTTCGTCATTCTGAGTTCCATGTTATTGAATTGTAGCAGGGGGTATCGCATCGACACTGTTGTCTTCGGCCGGGTATGAGAACCACACGAGCGTCGTGCCAGTTGAAAAATCGTGGTAAGTGAAAGCGTTTGGGTCCGCAACGGCCGTCTCGATCGTGGAAGCAGGCGAACCACCGAAGAGAGTAATCAGAGCCGCAACACACAGGGCCGAAACTGCGCCCACCGGAACAAGCAATCGTTTCCAGCCGGTGAAGAACGACACGGGACGCTTTGCGGGCTGGGTTTTCTCCTGGAAGAGAATGTCTCGCTGTATCTTGGACCAAAAAAATTCGCGTGATTCCGGTAGCGTCACACCAATTTCAGTTCCCACTAAAGCCTGGCGGGTATTGCGTAGTTCGGCCAGTAGAGCCACAGCTTCCTTATCGCGAGCAAGGAAATTAGCGACCTCGCGCGCCTCAGACGGCGGTAATTCGCCGTCCAGGTAAGTTTGCACTTTCAATTGAGCATCGTAATCCATTTTTCCTTTCAGATTTTCAGCAGCTTTCTTACCAATCACAAGTCTCTAATTCTTAATCACTTTTCCTCAGATCTGTTAGCAAGGCAGCTAATTTTCGGCGCGCGTAAAACAGGCGCGACATCACAGTTCCGATCGAACAGCCCATTGTCTCAGCGATTTGTTTGTATTCCATTTCTTCAAATTCGTGCAGCACCAGCACAGTGCGGTGTTCATGCGACAATTGACCCAAAGCCTTATTAATCCGCTGACGCAACTCGTTGCGCTCCAAACCCGCGGTCGGATTGATGGTGACAACGGGCATGTGCCGCTCCACGCCGCCCGATTCTTCATCCATCGCTTCAATTGAGTCAGTCCGCTGCCGTTTTTGTTTGCGCAACTGATCCAAACAAAGATTGATTACGATGCGCGTCATCCAGGTGCCAAAGCTGGCCTCGCCCTGAAACTGGTGCAGCCGTTGCCAGCCTTTCACCCACGCTTCTTGAGAAAGATCAATTGCTTCTTCTTCATTCCTCATCATGCTGACAGCGCGCGCGTAAATTTTATCGCGATGCCGGGCGACGAGTTCCTCGAACGCTTCCATGTCGCCCTTCTGCGCGGCCCGCACCAGCTTTGAATCTTCGGCCGAGGAATGATCTTTATCAGTCATGGGTTCGACGGAGTCCAATCCTCAACTATTCAAGCTTGCTCACAACTTTCCTTTCGTGCTCGGCAGTCGTCCGGCAATGCGCGGATCGCGCTGGCAGGCGGCATCAGTTGCCTTCGCAAATGCCTTAAACAAGCCTTCCACTACGTGATGCGGCTCATCGCCATAAAGCAGCTCCAGGTGCAGGTTGCACCGGGCTTCATTAGCAAAACCTTGAAAGAATTCCCGCGCCAGGCCGAAGCGAAAAGCGCTCGACATATCCTGGCTTTTTTCGGCAGCGCTCACCCGCTTCTGTCCTAAATGATTCATCCCGCGCCAGACAAAGAATGGCCTGCCACTGAAATCAATAACGCACCGCGCAAGGCATTCGTCCATCGGCACGTAACTCTCTCCGGTAAAAGGATTACGGGGATCAAACCCTGTTCCATAACGAGCAATCCCCTTCTTGTCTCCGAGAGCAACCCGGAACGCCTGCCCCAAAACGATGCCACAATCCTCGACCGTGTGATGCGCATCGACTTCAAGATCGCCCTGACAACTCAGCCTTAAGTCCATAATCGCATGTTTTGCAAACAGCGTCAGCATATGATCGAAGAACCCAATGCCGGTCTGGATGGAAGCTTTGCCCGAACCATCAATATCGAGCGTCGCGCCAATGCGGGTTTCCCGGGTATTCCGCCGGATTTGAGCGCGCCGCTTCTTCATGCGGCGGGATTTAATCAGATGAACCTTCAAAAGACAAAGCTCAAACAGCGCTGAAACGTAATGCCTTAGTGGGTGGGGCGCGCCACTCTGTGCGCGCCGTCAGCTAAACACAAAAAATCCGATATATCGTAGCAGACGAGGTAACGAGGCTCAAATCCCTTTGTAAACAGGCGGCTTTTGATGAGATTAGAGCCTCGTTACGGGCGTGGTTGCCCAAAGCCAAAGATGAAAGAAAAGGAAGATCTCGACTCGAAGGTTGTGTCGAAATTCGAGGGAAACAGCATGTTCGAACGTTTTGCTGCGGCCGAGGACGGCGCGCTCCGGTGTTTGGGCAACACGCCCTTACCTCGCTGCTACGATCTTCTCTGCAAGGAGTGCCTTTTTTCAGGGGGCTTTTGTCGCCGCTGATTTTTCCTTTTGCCTTTGTTTCAGGTCGTCGATTTGCTTTTGAAGGGCTTCTGGCATAGGCGAGATGGGCCTTGCTACCTCCAGGTGAGAGATCGCTCGATCCAAATTGCCAGTCTCTTCTTCCAGATGCGCCAGGTGTACGCTGATTTCGTGAAGGCTGAACAGATCTGGATTTGGTTTGGATGATTGCTGCTCTTTCCAACGTCGCAATGCCAGTTCCCAAACATTTCGGGTCCGCTCCGGGTCTTTATAGTTTTCGGAATAAAGCTGTCCGAGCTCAAAAAGTATTTCGTAACTGGCGGGATTGGCCCGCAAACCTTCGCGCAGGAACTGCTCGGCCTCCTTCACTTTGCCCATGTTTCTCAGCCAATAGGAAGCGACGGTGTAGGTATCTACGCGCTGGGGGTCCAATTCGGCCGAAAGCCGGAGCCATGGTAATATTTCGCGCTCCTGACCGCCCGCAAGATGCGTGTGGTCGGTGATTAGAAAATTGCGGCCAAACGCTTCAATCCAATCCCTTGGCGGTCGAAGGAAATTCATGGCTTTCTCATGTTCCTCTTCCACACTGCTGCCCTCGGCAGCAGTCATGTGCCTTGTATTTTTCGGTGTTCGGGTTTCGTCAAAAATGGAGGGATAATAACCGCTGTGAAACGAGACGTCCGCCTTAACGAAAAAGTGATTGGCAAAGAGCCGGCGTCCATCTCCCAGCAGGAGTTTGAGAACATTATCGGAGTCGCCACGCTTGCTCCAGGCCAGGGCGCGGGGTTGCAGAATGGTCCCCAGGCTAAATGAAGCCGCCCACAGGAGCAGCAGGGTCAGGAGAATGTTCATACATTGATCGCTTTGCGCCGAAATACCGCCCAGGCGCCAAACAATAACAGGCCAGTATAAACCCCGGCATAGATGGTTGCCAGGGCGCAATCAACCCACGGAATCAACTTATGGTCGTAAACGATTAAATCTCGAACGTCATACCATTCCAGGTGAGGGATAAGAAAATAAATGGTATAAATCAACGTGCGCAATGGCTCGGATTGTTGCAAGGCCACCTGGTTCAAATGCCCCCCTAGCAATAGCATTCCGACAACCAGCACGAACGTAATTGTGGTATTCGAGGACGGCGCGGTAAAAACCACTGAGCCGAGCAAAACCAGGGCGACCACCATCGCAAGCATCAGCCATTGCAACATGAATCCCTGAAAGTAATTGAGCACTGGCCATGAATGTTCCCTGCTGGCATTGACCACTCCGAAAAAAACATAAAACATCACCAGAGCCATTCCGCACGCAAGCCAGCATCCCAGAAACTTGCCGGTAATGACCTGCCCTCGAGTAACCGGTTTTGCCAGCAGCGGAAAGATCGTGCGATTTTCGCGTTCGGCCGGAATTTGCCGTGCCGTGGTGGTGATGGCGATTACCAGCGCCGCCACCCAGATCAGCAGCAAGACGATCTCTTTCAGGTAACGCGCGATCTTCGCATCATTAAAGAAACTCACTGAGCCCATCAACAAAGTGATGACCGCCGTGAGAACAAACAGGACATAAAAATCCTTCCGGCGGTAAAGCTCCTTAATGACGATTCCCGATATGGCCAGGATGGTGTTCATGCGTAGAGGCTCGTTTGGTTTTTATCCCGAAGGGATTTTTGAAAATAGCCCAAGGTTTCAACCTTGGGTGAGGGACCAAATGAAGAGCAAATCCCATGAGGATTTTGGTTTGTATCCCGGAGGGATTCTTGAAAATAGCCCAAGGTTTCAACCTTGGGGAATCGACCGGCCCCACACGAAGCGTCAGTCCCGAAGGGACGGTTGACAGCGCGTATCGAAACCTCAGCCGTCCCGTCGGGACTCGCACCACTCCACCTCACCCCTAGCCCAACGTTGAAACGTTGGGCTATTGTCGCATGTCCCTCCGGGACTGGATTGTGTCGGCATTCCGCAACCTTTGCGCCGCGGGTTGAAGATCCAATATCATCAGGATTTTGGTTTGTATCCCGGAGGGATTCTTGAAAATAGCCCAAGGTTTCAACCTTGGGGAATCGACCGGCCCCACACGAAGCGTCAGTCCCGAAGGGACGGCTGACAGCGCGTATCATAACCTCAGCCGTCCCTTCGGGACTCGCACCACACCACCTCACCCCTAACCCAACGTTGAAACGTTGGGCTATTGTCGCATGTCCCTCCGGGACTGGATTGTGTCGGCATTCCGCAACCTTTGCGCCGCAGGTTGAAGATCCAATATCATCAGGATTTTGTTTTTTATCCCGGAGGGATTCTTGAAAATAGCCCAAGGTTTCAACCTTGGGGAATCGACCGGCCCCACACGAAGCGTCAGTCCCGAAGGGACGGTTGACAGCGCGTATCGAAACCTCAGCCGTCCCTTCGGGACTCGCACCACACCACCTCACCCCTAGCCCAACGTTGAAACGTTGGGCTATTGTCGCATGTCCCTCCGGGACTGGGTCATATCGGCACGAAAAAGGTTCCATGAGCATCACGCCAGGACACATGTTGGCTCCTCCTTGTACCCTATTATTTTCAAAAAAATCTGTTCCAAATTCATCTGATGCTTTTCGACGAGGTCGCTGACACTGCCTTCCACTTTCAATTCGCCCTGATGAACAATCGCCACGCGATCGCAAATGGTCTCCACTTCCCCCAGTTCATGCGACGAGAAAAAAACCGTTTTCCCTTCATCTTTCAGTCGCTGAATGATCTCGCGCACTTTCATCCGCCCGATCGGATCGAGGCCGCTGGTAGGCTCATCCAGAATGAGCAAATCCGGATTATTGATTAATGCCTGCGCCAGGCCAACCCGTTGCTGCATCCCCTTTGAGTACGTTTTGATGGGGCGCTTGCGCGCCGATTCCAACTCAACGAGCTTAAGCAAACTGTCAATACGTCGCTCCGCTTCACCAGATGGAATCCCAAACACCCGCGCATAAAATCGCAGCAGCTCTTCTGCGGTCAGGAATTTGTAGTAATAGGTCAATTCAGGCAGGTAACCGATTCGGCGGCGCGCAATCGGTTCTCGCACATTGACTCCAAAAAGAAAAGCCGCGCCACTGGTTGCGTTGACGAAACCCAGCAGCACGTTCATGGTGGTGGTCTTGCCGGCTCCGTTGGGTCCCAAGAAGCCAAAGACCTCGCCCGCTCGAACACTCAGATTCAGATCTTTTACCGCGAGCTTTTTTCCCGTGCTCCCTTTCTGCGCTCGGTACTCGACCCGCAAGTTTTTTGTTTCCAGAATCGCTTCTTCCATGATTTTAATGGCTGGTTAGAACTGCATTTCTGTTTATTATATTTTCCACCCACAAGGAAACAACCCATTTCCGGCCTGGACCAACTCTGACGCCCAGTTTCGTTTCGGGCTTGTGCGCAAAAAAGGCCTGGGTTTTTTGCCCAAGCCTTTTGAGAGAGGAACTGAAACGAAAATCAACCTGCGGTGTCTGTCGGCAGCTTGTGCGTGGCGGGGATCTTTAGGCAAACTGGTTTCGTGGCCACATCGGCAAGGGTATAGCTGTCGGCGGCGGTTGTCCCGCCCGAAGGGCAGATAACCGAGTTTTTCAGGTAACCGCTGATGTCAGTGAAATCTACACTGGCAGTGGCTCCCTTTTTGTTCTCCAACGCCCATTGCTGGATGGCGCCGTCGATCTGGCGGAGGTTATTGATACAGGCGTTTTGCTGTGAGGTCGTGCGCGCCTTGATGAAGTTGGGGATCGCGATCGCCGCGAGGAGGCCGATGATGGCGACCACGATCATGATTTCCACCAACGTGAAGCCCGACTTGCGGGAGGATTTAATGTTCATACTGTTTTTCTTTGTTTTCTGTTTTGCGGTGTGAACGAAGCAACAGGCTGGTTTTATTATTTCATTTTTCGTCCACTGATTGCCTGTTGCAACCGCTGGCATCGAAAAGCAATCGATGTGCCATATCTCCTAGAGGTTAGTTGTGCAAAATCAGCTTTGGGGGGCCAAGGCTCACAAGTTTCCTTACCCGGCAGTGTCCAAATGTTGAAATTTGTATGACAAATTTTGGACAATCCGGATTGCGGAGAGGACACAGGTACTTCATCACTACCTCCGATTTGTTTATCGCGCATTGCGCCTCCTGAACTGGGACAAATAGGGTGGCAAAAAACAGGCTCGCTCTGCCCTCCCCCCGGGCCAGGGAGATTCGTCGGCCGTCGTTTTGCCGAAGACGAGCTTGATTAAAGGGAGCGCCATGGGGCCGCTCGAAAAAGTCACCGGTCCACGGTCATCGAATGACTGGCGAAAGCTTGTCCCTCTCCTGGGGGAGAGAGCCGGGGCGAGGGCGGGCCATGGGATTGCCGCTTTATCCTTCCTATTTCCCGTTTTTTCTCTGTTACCTCTGTTAGCTCATGTAAAATCCCAGCCCATGCTTGAACTTTGTAAGCCGCGTTCTCACGCGGCGTTACTTGTCGTACGATAAACCAACGACTAACCGCTGGTATCGGTTGGCAACTGGTGAGGAGCCCCGACCTTTACACAGTTCGGTTTCGCCGCCACCGTGGCGATGGTGTAGCTGTCGGCGAACGTGGTTCCGCCCGACGGGCAAATCACCGAGTTTTTCAGATAACCGCTGATGTCGGTATAATCCACCGGTGCTCCCCCAGCCTTATTCAGCTCGAGCGCCCATCTCTGAATTGCGCCATCGATCTGTCGGAGGTTGTTGATGCAGGTGTTTTGTTGTGAGGTAGTGCGCGCTCTGACGAAGTTGGGAATTGCGATCGCCGCCAGGAGGCCGATGATGGCCACCACGATCATAATTTCCACCAACGTAAAGCCCGATTTGCGGGACTTGTTGATGTTCATACTGCTTTGTCTTTCTTACGCGGCGTGAACGAAGCAACAGGCGGTTATTATTATTACATTTCCGGTTCACGTATAGCCATGTTGCAAACCGCTTGGGTACGATAAGCAACCAAAGTGCCAATCTTTCACTCTGGCCGTGGGGCTAAAGACGTGGAAATAGTGGGTAAAAATGCAAAAAGCCCGGGAGCTCTCCCGGGCTTTTTGAAGAATGATTAACCAGCGATCAGCCGGCTGTGTCGGTCGGAAGAATGTGCGGAGAACCAACTTTGGTGCAAGTCGGCTTCGCATCGACGGTCGTTACCTTGTAGCTGTTTGCAAAGGTGGTGCCGCCTGAAGGGCAAACGACTGAGTTCTTCAAATAGCCACTGATATCAGTGAACCCGACTGAGGCAGCGGCGATCTTATTGTTCTCGAGCGCCCACTGTTGAATCGCGCCGTCAATCTGGCGGAGGTTATTGATGCAGGCGTTTTGCTGCGAGGTCGTGCGCGCCTTGATGAAGTTGGGGATGGCGATCGCAGCCAACAGGCCGATAATGGCCACTACGATCATAATTTCCACCAACGTAAAGCCCGATTTGCGGGATGTTTTTGTATTCATGCTAACTTTTACTTTTCTGTTTTGCGGCGTGAACGACACAGCAGGCGGGTTAGTATTATTTCGATGTCCGTTCACTGATTGCCTGCTGTAACCACATCCGCTTCTAAGCAAAGCAAGTGCCAAAGTTCAGGAAGCAAGGCCAGGCTCCCTAAGCCGAACAATACCACGTTCTGAGAATTGTTTTGATTCGAGTTACTGGCTGAATCCTGATGTTGAGGCGGATTCTTCGAATCCGGGCGACACCCGAGACATTTTCCCGTGTCTCAGGCTAAAGGCAAATGTATGACATATGGACAAAGGGTTTCATCATTGGTCACCCGGGGTCGCCCCGGGATAGGCTTGGTAAAAGCGTAGCTTCGCAAAGACCTAACCCAACCGCGCGAAGCGTTTGGAGCGGTCAAACCCAAGCGGATATTAGTTGGAGTAGAAACTTTCCTTTGATTCGAGCGCTCTGCATTTTTCGTGCGTGTGGTTCGGCAGTTATGACCGCACGTAC
>Ga0157375_10003085_pt1 | contig 14462 bp, 12 predicted proteins | sample M35metaG_FD_115311 | JGI IMG/M metagenome (GOLD analysis project Ga0157375, IMG submission 115311) | Miscanthus rhizosphere microbial communities from Kellogg Biological Station, Michigan, USA - M3-5 metaG | ecosystem: Host-associated > Plants > Roots > Rhizosphere > Soil | place: USA: Michigan...
GCGTCGGGCTTCTGGGGCGACAGCCGCGTCGCCGCGCCGCAGCTGGTGGCGTCGGGCGAGGTCGACTACCTCGTCTTCGACTACCTCGCCGAGACGACGATGGCGATCCTCGCCGCGGCGCGATTGAAGCGCCCCGAGCTCGGCTACGCGACCGACTTCGTCGACGTCGCGATGCGCTCGGTGCTCGGCGAGATCGCCGCGCGCGGCATCAAGGTCGTCAGCAACGCCGGCGGGATCCATCCGCGCGCCTGCGTCGCCGCGCTCGAGGCGCTGATCGCCGCAGCCGGCCTGGCGCTGAAGGTCGCCGTCGTCGAGGGCGATGACGTCAGCGACCGGATCGCCGCGCTCGCCGCGGCGGGCACGCGCGACATCGAGAGCGGCGAGCCGCTGCCCGCGCACGTGCTGAGCGCCAACGCCTACCTCGGGGCGCTGCCGATCGCGCGCGCGCTGGCCGCCGGCGCCGACATCGTCGTCACCGGCCGGGTCGTCGACAGCGCCCTCGCGCTCGGCCCACTGATGCACGAGTTCGGCTGGCGCGAGAGCGACTACGACCTGCTCGCCGCCGGCAGCCTCGCCGGCCACATCATCGAGTGCGGCTGCCAGGCGACCGGCGGCCTCTTCACCGACTGGGAATCGGTGCCGGACTGGGCGACGATCGGCTACCCCATCGCCGAATGCCGCGCCGACGGCACGTTTCGCATCACCAAGCCGGCCGGCACGGGAGGCCTCGTCGCGCGCGGCGCGGTCGCCGAGCAACTGCTCTACGAGATCGGCGACCCCGGCGCCTACGTGCTTCCCGACGTGATCTGCGATTTCCGCCAGGTGACGATCGAGCAGGACGGATCGCAGCGGGTCCGCGTCGCCGGCGCGCGCGGCGTCGCGCCGACCGACACCTACAAGGTCTCGGCGACGGCGCTGCACGGGTTTCGCGCCGCCGGAACGCTGGTCATCGTCGGCATCGACGCGGTCAAGAAGGCCGAGCGCACCGGCGCGGCGATCGTCGAGCGGACGAGCCGGCTGCTGCGCGAGGCGGGCTTCGCCGGGTTCACGGCCGCGCACGTCGAGGTGATCGGCGCCGAAAGCTCGTACGGGCCGCATTCGCGAACGCGCGGCAGCCGCGAGGTCATGCTCCGGGTCGTCGCCGATCACGCCGACAAGCGCGCCCTCGAGCTGTTCGCGCGCGAGATCGCGCCGGCCGGAACGTCGTGGTCGCCGGGGACGACGGGGCCCGGGGGCGGCCGACCGGCGGTGTCGCCGCTGGTCAAGCCGTTCTCGTTCCTGCTCGACAAGCGTGAAGCGCCGGCCTCGTTCTCGCTCGCCGGGCGGCGCGAAGAGGTCTCGGTGCCGTGCGTCGGCGGGACGCTGCCGCGCGCGGTGCCGATGTCGATTCCGTCCGCCGCCGGCGAGCTCGGCGGCCTCGAGGCGATCGAGTCGGTGCCGCTGATCCGCCTGGCGTGGGCGCGCAGCGGCGACAAGGGCAACGTGTCGAACGTCGGCGTCGTCGCGCGCCGCGCCGAATGGCTTCCCCTGCTCTGGGAACGGCTCACGCCGCTGCGCGTCAAGGCCTGGCTCGGTCACCTCGTCCACGGCGAGGTCGAGCGCTTCCCGCTGCCCGGGATCCGGGCCATCAACTTCGTCCTGCACGAGGCGCTCGACGGCGGCGGGCCGTCGTCGCGCCGGCTCGACCCGCTCGGCAAGGGAATGGCGCAGATCCTCCTCGACATGCCGATCGACGTGCCGCGCTCGGTAGCGCGCGACGCGCGTGAAGAAGTGTGAAGGGCGATCGGGAGCCAGCCGCTCGTCCCTCGAGCCGCTCGTCTCTTTCTAGTGAGTAGCCCTGATGGTTTGTTGATGCGGGGCTTCTAAGCTGCACCCACCCGCGGCGCTCGGTCGACGCGGTTCCCGACTACGACGACTCGCCGGCATCGACCGGCTTGCCCACCGGAGACAAACTTGAAGTACCCGCGCTTTCTGGCAGCGTTCGCTGCCGCTTTTGCTTCGCTCGCGCTCTTCGGCTGCGGCGGCAACGACGCACCCGACGCGCCGCCCGTGAGCGGCACGACGATCAAGACCTTGTCGAACCGCGCCGACCTCATCAGCGGCGGCTCGGCCCTCGTCGAGATCACCGTTCCCGGATTCGTCGCGCCCCCCACCCTCAGGGTCGATCGCGACGGCACCGACATCACGACGGCGTTCACGACCCTGCCGAGCGGCCGGATCATCGGGCTCGTCACGGGGCTCAAGAACGGCGCCAACAACATCAACGTGACCTACTCGGACGGCGCGTACGTCGGCGCCCAGCTCGTCATCACCAACTATCCGATCGGCGGGCCGGTCCTGCTCGGCTCGCAGATCGCGCCGTTCGTCTGCGCCACGCCGGTCCCGACCAATGCCTCGGGCACCAACCCGGCGACCAACGCCAGCGGCCTGTCGACCACCGCCACCGACGCGCAGTGCAACATCGCCAAGGAGGCGAAGCTGTACTACCGCACGACGGTGGCCTCAACGGGCGCGGGGGCGTGTTCGTTCACGATGCCTGACCCGTCGCCGACGATCGCCAATCCGAACCCGACGACGCCCGCGAACGCGTGCTTCCAGCCGTACGTCGTAGGCACGACGCCGGCAGCCTCCGTCGCCAACACCACGACGCTGGCCGGGGTCACGGTGCCCTACATCGTCCGCGTCGAGCGCGGCACCATCAACCGCGGCATCTACGACATCGCGGTGCTGTTCGATCCGACCAAGCCCTGGACGGCGACGGCGCCGCAGACGCAGTGGACCGGAAAGGTCCTGTATTCGTTCGGCGCGAGCACGGGCCAGCCGAGGCGCCAGTTCCGCAGCGAGCAGAGCTGGGTCGACGACGCGGCGCTCTCGCGCGGGATCATGGTCGTCGACAACAGCATGACCGATTCGCTCTACAACTCGAACCGGGTCCTGAACGCCGAGACAACGATGATGATGAAGGAATACATCATCGAGAACTACGGCGAGATGAAGTACATGATGAGCAACGGCTGCTCGGGCGGCTCGATCAACCAGAACACCGCCGCGTCGATCTACCCGGGCCTGCTCGACGGCATCCAGGTCTCGTGCGACTACCCGGACTCGATCACCACCGGCATCGAGGTCACCGACTGCGTGCTGCTCGTCAACGCCTACGTGAAGCCGGAATGGGCCGCGCTCATGGTCGGCAAGACGCAAGCGCAGATCGACGCCAAGAAAGCGGCCATCAACGGCCACCTCAACCAGCTCGGCTGCCATTCCTGGAACAACTCGTTCGGCTTCAACGGCAAGCCGGGCAACTACGTGCCGACGCTGGTCACCAACAACGCCGGAGCGATCGCCCCATCGGGTGCGCCTCGCAACAACTGCCAGCTCGACGCGTCGGTCGTCTACGACGCGCTCACCAACCCGACCGGCATCCGCTGCGGCGACGCCGACGGATCGGTCGCCGTCTGGGGCGTGGTGCCGGGAACGACCAAGGCGCGCACGACGACCGACAACGTCGGCGTGCAGTACGGGTTGAAGGCGCTGCTGTCGGCCGCGATCACGCCCGAGGAGTTCGTCACGCTGAACGAGAAGATCGGCGGCTTCGATATCGACGCCAACGCCTCCGCGTCGCGCAGCGCGGCCGACGCCACGGCGCTCGACATCGCCTATCGCAGCGGGATCGTCTCGAGCGGGAAGAACCTCGCCAAGACGGCGATCATCGACCTGCGCGGGCCGGACGAGAGCGCGATCCATCACATCTTCCGCAGCTTCTCCGAGCGCGCTCGCCTCGACGTCGAGGCCGGCGGCCACGGCAATCAGGTCATGTGGCGCTTTCCGGGCGGCTTGCTGCCGCCGGCCTCGTCAGGCCTCACCTTGTCGTCGATGCTGACGATGGATACCTGGCTGACGAGCCTCACGGCCAGCGCGCCGAAGTCATTCGTCAACGCCGCGCGCACGCAGGCCCAGGTGATCGCCGGCAAGCCGGCGATGGCGGTCGACTTCTGCTACCTCACGGCCGACACGACGTTTTCGACCAAAGTCACCGACTTCGCGGTCTGCGACGCCGATCCGGGCCTGGCGTATACGTCATCGCCGCGCCAGGTCGCCGGCGGCCCGCTCGCCGAGAACATCCTCAAGTGCCAGCTGAAGCCGCTCGCATTTGCCGACTACACCGGCATCACGTTCACGGCGGCGCAGCAGACGCGGCTGAACACGGTCTTCCCGACCGGCGTCTGCGACTGGAGCAAGCCGGGCGTCGGCCAGCAGGACGCCGTCGCGCCGCTCACCTACAAGGCCGGCGCGGGCGGTGTCCCGCTCACCGCCGCACCGCAGTCGGCGCCGATCTGATCGGCGTCGCCGGCTGAGCGATCCGGACGCCTCGGATCGCGCAAGGAGATACGCAGCACCGCCGATTCGGCGATGCTGCGTAGCCTCTGGGTCGTCGGCAGGAGGTGGTGCGCCCGGCAGGTATCGAACCTGCAACCCCTGCCTTCGGAGGGCAGTACTCTATCCATTGAGCTACGGGCGCAGCGGCTTTCCAGTCTACCAGCGAGCTCGCGCGCGAGCCTGGCGGCGCGGAGCGCGCCCCTATAATTTCAGGTTCGACGCGAATCGATTTCTTGCGGGCGGCCGATGCCGTCTTCTTCGCGCCATCGAACCCCGAGGACCGGATGACCGCAGCGCACGAACCCAACGACTTCGACGGCCCGCACGAAGGCCCGATCAAGACTCCCAAGCAGCTCGTCCTCGCGGTTCTCTACGCCTTCGTGGTGCCGATCTTCGGCATCGTCCTGCTCGTCATGTTCGTCACGTCGGAGAAGCGTCCGGCGGCCGGCAGCGATGCCATGACCCCGAAGGCGATCGCCGAGCGGATCCGGCCGGTCGGCGTCGTCGAGGTCAAGGACGCCACCGACATTGCCTCGCTGAAGACCGGCGACCAGGTCTTCGCCGCCCAATGCTCCGCGTGCCACACCGCGGGCGCGCTCGGCGCTCCCAAGCTCGGCGATGCCGACGCCTGGGCGCCGCGGATCAAGACCGGATACGACACGCTGGTCCACTCGGCGCTCGCCGGCAAGGGCCAGATGCCGCCGCAGGGCGGCGGCGATTTCAGCGACTACGAGATCGCCCGCGCCGTCGTCTTCATGACCGGCAAGGCGGGAGGCAAGTTCGCCGAGCCGGCGCCGCCGGCGGCGAGCGCGCCGGCGACGACGACCACCGCCGCCGCCACCGGAGCGGCCGCGACGACGACGGCAGCGGCACCGACCGCGGGCGCAGCGCCAGCGGCCGATGCGAACGCCGGCAAGCAGACCGCGACGCCGACCGCTACGCTCAACGCCCAGGTTCGCGACGCGCCCGCGAATCTCGACCCTGGCAAGACCCAGACGCAGGTCGCGGCGAACAACGCCGCTGCCGCGACGGCAACGACGCCTGCCGCTGCGGCGGGCACCGCACCTGCGGTCTACGCGCAGGTCTGCTCGACCTGCCATGCCGCCGGCATCGCCGGCGCCCCGAAGGTCGGCGACAAGGCTGCGTGGGCGCCGCGCGTGGCGCAGGGGATCGACACGCTGACGGCGAGCGCGATCAAGGGCAAGGGCGCGATGCCGCCGCGCGGCGGCTCGAGCGCGAGCGATGCCGAGATCAAGGCGGTCGTCACCTACATGGCCAGCGCGTCGAAGTAGATCGCGCCGCCCACGGGAAAACCGGCCCGAGCGCCGGCTTTTTCAATTCGCCGCCCGCGGACCGGCGGCAGGGCTGAGGCGATAGCCGAAGCGGCTGACCAGCGCTTCGAAGACGGCTTCTTGCGGACGCCAGACGCCGCGCTCGACCGCGTCGCTCGCGACGCCCATGTCGAGGCTGTGGACGAGGCCGAGGCCGATGTCGCTGGCCAGAAAGAGCCGTCCCGATTCGTCGACGAACGCGTCGCCGGGAACCGCGGGCAGGCCGGTGTGACTGGTCACGATCACGCTCGAGGCCGGATCGATCTGCAATCGCCAGACCCACGGCGCGGCCTCGAGCTCGACGTAGACGCGCTGCGGGCCGTTCTGGAAGAACCACGCGCCGCTCGCGTCGGCCGCGTAGTTGCGGGCGATGAACTCGCGCAGCTTCTCGTGGTCGATGCGGCTGCCCTTGACGCGCGGGAACGGCCCGGCCGCCTGGATGCGGTCGTCGCGCATGTACCAGTCGCCGCGAGCGTCGAGCGCGAGCCAGCCGTAGCAGTGCGGCACGTGGGGCCACTTCTTGAGGGCAGCAGCGACGATCGCGTCCATGCGCCGATTTTGCGCCGCCGGCGCCGTGAATGCTGCTGCGCCGCCGGCGCGCAGCGCGGTCGGCGCCGCCGGTGCCGCCGCTGCCGCGGGTCATCGCCACGGCCGAGGCCCTAGAGGTGATCGGCGAGCCAGCCGGCGACGCCGCCGGGCAAGGTTCGCAGGTGGCCCGGCCACGCGCCGTCGGCGAAGCCGACGTGGCCGCCGTGCGCCGGCTGCCAGAGCGTGACGCACGGGCCGACCTCGCCCGGACGCGGCAGCGCAGCCGCGGGCAGGAACGGATCGTTGCGCGCATTGAGGACGAGCGCCGGGATCCGGATCCGGTCGAGCCCGCCTTTCGCCGAGCTGCGCGCGTAGTAGTCGTCGGCGCCGGCGAAGCCGTGCAGCGGGCCGGTGAAGACCTCGTCGAAGTCGCGCAGGTCGCGCGCCGCGCGCATCGCCTTCTCGTCGAAGAGGCCGGGATGCTGGCGCAGCTTGACGAGCGCCTTCTTCTTCATCGAGCGCATGAACATCCGCGTGTAGACCTGGCGGCCGAAGCCGCGGCCGATCGCGCGGCCGCCGGCGGCGAGATCGAGCGGTGCCGAGACCGCGGCGACGGCGCGCACGAGTTCAGCGGCGTTCGTTCCCGCCTCCTCGACGTAGCGCAGCAAGGCGTTGCCGCCGAGCGAGACGCCGACGGCGACGATCGGGCCGCGGTGGAGCGCGCGAAAGCGCCCGAGCATCCAGGCGACCTCCTCGTGGTCGCCCGAATGGTAGGCGCGCGGCGCCAGGTTGATCTCGCCCGAGCAGCCGCGAAAGTGCGGCACCGCGAAGCGCCAGCCGCGCCGCCGCGCCTCGCCCGCGAACGCCTGTGCGTAGTGGCTCGACGACGAGCCCTCGAGGCCGTGGAAGAGGACGAGCAACGGCGCTGCCGGGTCGTCGCCCTGCCAGTCGACGTCGACGAAGTCGGCATCGGGCGTGGCCCAGCGGTCGCGCCGGAAGACCGGCTTCGCGCCGTCGAAGCGGCGGCTGAAAAAGACCGGCCAGATCGTCTGCACATGGCCGCCGGGCAGCCAGCGCGGGGCGCGAAACGCCTTCATCGTCGGGTCGGCGCGGCAGCGATCAATGCAGCGTCGACGCCGACTCGGAGCTCTCCTGCGCCTCGACCGCGGTGCCCGGGCTCGCATGGTGGGCGACGAGGCGCCAGCCGAGCGAAGACTTCAGGTAGACGTTGGTGGCGACGACCCACGCGAAGCGCTCGCCTTCGGCGGTCGCGACGCGGATCCGCTCGACGACGCTGTGCACCGCGCTCGAATGCGACTCGAGCCGGCGCACGCGGTGCGGCTCGGCGTCGATCGTGCCGTTGCCGAACATCGCCTCGAACGAGGCGCGGATCGCCGCGGCGCCGACGAGGCGTTCACCGCCGGGATGGATGCAGCAGATCTCGTCGTCGTCGGACCACAACGCCATGAGCCGCTCGACGTCGCCGCGCCGCATCGCCTCGTAGAGCTCGATCTCGATGTCGTCGGCCGAGACGAGGGTCGGGGCGGGTGGCTTGGGGCGGGACATGAATTTTCTTCGGTTAACCTTCCGGGCGCTGGAATTGTAGGAAGGCAGGGCGCCGCGCCCGCACCCATGGTCAGACCCCCCGCCGACTGGACCGAGCGCAGCCACGATCTGTCCCGGCTGCTCGGCCGCGCCGGCCTCGGCGATCGTGCGGCTTTTGCCACGCTCTACGAGCGAACGAGCCCGCATCTGCTCGCCGTCGTGCTGCGTATCAACCGCGATCGGGCCCAGGCCGAAGACATCCTCCAGGAGGTCTACGTCAACGTCTGGCGGGCGGCGAGCAGCTTCGACGCGGCACAGAGCCAGCCGCTCACGTGGCTGACGAGCATCGCGCGCAACCGCGCCATCGACAGCCTGCGCCGGATGCAGACCCAGCCCCGGATGCGCGCCGGCGCTCCTTCGAGCGACGGCGGCGACAGCGAGGACGACGACGTGTACGACACCGTGGCAGACGAATCGCCCGGCCCGCTCGACCTCCTGAGCCGGGCCGCCGAGGCGCGATCGCTCGCCGCCTGCATGGAGCAGCTCTCGGCGACGCAGCGGCAAAGCGTCGCGCTCGCGTTCTTCCACGGCCTCAGCCACGCCGAGGTCGCGGCGCAGATGCGCCAGCCGCTCGGCACCATCAAGTCGTGGGTGCGACGCTCGCTGGCGACGTTGAAGAGCTGCCTCGACGTCGCCCTGCACGGCGAAGCCGCCCGGCGCGGGCAATGACATGGACTACGGCCGCCGCGATCGCGCCGACGCCCTCGCCGCCGAGTACGTGATCGGCGCGATGCGCGGCGGCGCGCGCCGGCGCTTCGAGTCGCTCCTTCCGGCGCACGCCGTCCTGCGCGAGGCGGCGGTCGCGTGGCAAGAGCGCCTCATGCCGCTCACCGCCGTCCTTGAGCAGGTGCCGCCGTCGGGCGAGGTCTGGCGGCGCATCTCGGATCGCCTCGACCGCAGGAAAAGCGTCGTCGCCGGCGCCTGGCAGCGGCTCTCGTTCTGGCGCGGCCTCAGCGCCTTCGCGACCGTCGCGACGATCGCCCTCGCCGTGCTGCTCGCCAATCCGCGCGCGGTCGCGCCGCCGGTCGTCGTCGTCCTCGCCGCGACGGGCGCCGCGGCGAGCGGCGCGGCGACGGCGCCGCTCGTCGCCAGCATCAGCGGCGATGGCGCGACGCTGGTCACGCGATCGATCACGCCGGTCGCCCTGCGCCCCGACCGGTCGCTCGAGCTCTGGGCGGTGCCGACGCAGGGCGCGCCGCGATCGCTCGGCGTGCTGCCGGGCGGCAGCGGCGTCGTCGCGCTACGCGGCAAGGTGCTCGCCGGCGCCGACACGCTTGCGGTGACCGTCGAGCCTGCGGGCGGATCGCCGACCGGCAAGCCGACGGGGCCGATCGTCTACGCAGGGAAATTCGCGCTCTAGGCGCGAATTTCGCTGCTTCGCGGGATCAGGGTTGCTCCCGCCCCAACCCCTCCCTCCGAGAGGGAGGGGCGGGCGCCGTTGGCGCCCCGCTGGCCGCTTGCAGGAGCGCTTGCTCGACGCGGTCGGGGGCGACGCTCGCGAGGCATCGGTAGTGGCCGAAGCGGCAGGTGCGGTCGAAGCAGGGCATGCAGTCGAGCTGGAGCTCGTCCTTGAGCCAAAGGACGCGCGCGCGGTCGTTGAGGGGCGGGGTGTGGAGCGGGCTGGTCGAGCCGAAGACGGCGACCTGAGGGACGCCGAACGCGGCGGCGACGTGCATCAGGCCGGAGTCGTTGCTCGCCAGGCCGCGCGACGCAGCGATCAGCGCGATCGCGTCGAGCAGCGACGTGCGGCCGGCGAGGACGCGGCACGCCGCTCCGGCCTGCGCCGCGATCTCGGCGCAGAGCTCGGCTTCGCCGGGCGAGCCGAGCAGCGCGGTCGGCGTGCCGTCGGCGTCGTGGAGCGAGAGCGCGAGCGCCGCGTAGTGCGCCGCCGGCCAGCGCTTGGCGGGGCCGTATTCGGCGCCCGGCGCGAACGCCCAGTAGCGACCGCGCTGCACGCCGTGCCGCGCCGCGGTCTCGTCGAGCAGGCGCGGCTCGAGGTCGAGGCGCGGCCGCCGGCGGGGGTCGAACGACGCGCCGGCGAGGGCGCCGTAGAAGGCGACCATCGGCGGCCGGCCGCCCGGGTTGGCGAGCCGCTCGTTGACGAGAACGACGCGGCCTTCGCCGCTGTAGCCGACGCGGCGCGGGACTCGCGCCAGCCACGGCACGAGCGCCGATTTGATCGAATTCGGCAGCACGTAGGCGACGTCAAAGCGGCCGCGCAGCGTCGCCGCGACCCGCCGCCGCGCCGCCCAGTCGAGGCGACCGTGCGCGAACGGCAGCTCGATCGTTTCGGCGACCTCGGCCATCGCCCGGAAGACCGGAGCGACCCACGGCAAGGCTGCGACCGTCAGCCGTTCGCCGCGCTCGGCGAGCGTCGCGAGCAGCGGCTCGGCCATGACCGCATCGCCGATCCACTGCGGCGCGACGAGGAGCGAGGAGCTCTTTGTCATCCTGAACGAAGTGAAGGACCCCGGACGCGACGAGATCCTTCGCTGCGCTCAGGACGACCGGTTGCGATCAGTGCGAGGCGTGGACCTTCTCGCCCGGCTTCAGGCGGTACTCGGTGCCGCAGTACGGGCACTTGCCGACGCCGACGGTCGCGACGTCGATGAAGACGCGCGGGTGGTTGCTCCAGAGCGGCATCAGCGGGTTCGGGCAGAAGATCACGCCCGGGCCTTGCAGCTCGGCGGCCGTCAGCTCGACGGTGGCTCTCGATCCATCGGAAGCCATGACGTTCAGACCTTGGTCAGCCACTCGGCGTACTTCGGATTTCGGCCGTTGACGATGTCGAAGAACGCGCTCTGGATCTTCTCGGTGATCGGGCCGCGCGAGCCGGCGCCGAGCTCGACGCGATCGAGCTCGCGGATCGGCGTCACCTCGGCGGCGGTGCCGGTGAAGAAGGCCTCGTCGCAGATGTAGACCTCGTCTCGGGTGATGCGCTTCTCGACCAGCTTCAGGCCGAGGTCGTCGCAGATCGCGAGGATCGTGTTGCGGGTGATGCCGTCGAGCGCGCCGGCCGAAAGGTCGGGCGTGTAGACGACGCCCCTCTTGATCATGAACAGGTTCTCGCCCGCGCCTTCGCTGACGAAGCCGTTTGCATCGAGCAGCAGCGCCTCGTCGTAGCCGTCGTCGAGCGCCTCCATGTTGGCGAGGATCGAGTTGGTGTAGTTCGAGACCGCCTTGGCCTGCGTCATCGTGATGTTGACGTGGTGGCGCGTGTAGCTCGAGGTCTTGACGCGGATGCCGCGCCTCATGCCCTCCTCGCCGAGGTAGGCGCCCCATGGCCAGGCCGCGACCATCAGGTGCACGGTGTTGCCCTTGGGCGAGACGCCGAGCTTCTCGGAGCCGATCCAGGTCAGCGGCCGCAGGTAGCACGACTCGAGCTTGTTCTCGCGAACGACCGTGCGCTGCGCCTCGACGACCTCGTCGAACGAGAACGGGATCTTCATGCGCAGGATCTTGGCGCTGTTGAAGAGCCGCTGGGTGTGCTCGTAGAGGCGAAAGATCGCGGTGCCGTTGACGGTGTTGTAGGCGCGAACGCCCTCGAACGCCCCGCACCCGTAGTGCAGGGTGTGCGTGAGGACGTGGATCTTCGCGTCGCGCCACTCGACGAGCGTTCCATCCATCCAGATCTTGCCGTCGCGGTCTGCCATCGACTTCGCGGGCTCGCTCATCACGCTCTCCAATGCTTTGTCGGGGCGCTGATTCTAGGTCGACCACCAGGTCCGACCTCCGAGGCGCGCCCCTCACACACGGCTGTCGATCAGCGACATCGAGCGCACCGGCTGACGTCCGCCATCCACGCCTGAGTGCGACCGTGGGCCACGCCCGGTCACTGCCTGGCGACTGCTGCGCGAACCGAGCGGGCATTGACTGTCGCGGCGAAGTCCGGATAGAGCACCGCGTTGCCGAGCCCGCTCAGGTGGTCGCCGTCGAAGAACAACGGTTCGTTCATGCGAAAAGCGCTGCATACCTCGCTGCAGAGGACGGCCGCCGGATCCCAGACCGATGCACCCGGCAGTTGCGCGACGACAGTGGCGATGTCTCGCATCGCCTCGGCTCGCCGCTCCTCGAACTCGGACCTGCTGAGCGAAAAACCGCCGGCACAGATGGGATTGCTCGCGTTGAACCAGTCGGAGCAGCGAAATGGGGGCGCCTTGAACACCGGCTTGGGCGCCTCGAAGACGATCATCACGCCGCGCGAAGCGAAGCCGCTCAGCAACGCAACGGCTTCCTTGGACGCGGCCGCGCGATGCGCGAGGACGTGGCTGTCGGAAGGAAGCCCTCTGTTGCCCCATTGGTCCTGGAAGCGATCGATGCGCAGCGCGGGCAGAAACAGCACATCGCCCGGGCCGGCCGCGGCCTGGAATTCCGTCACCACCTGGCTGGCGAAGCGCTGGCAGGCCTTCGGGGTTTGCGCCAGCGGCCGGATGAGATCGAACATCCCGCACCCGGCCTGCCAGGCGATGTGCACTTGGCTCCCGCTGCTCCGCGCGTGCTGCGCAAAGAGGCCGCCATACGCGCCGGCGTGCGAATCGCCGATGACGAACAGACGTCCGGACGAGGGCCGGCAGCCGACAGGACGCAGGACCCTGATCGACCCTTCCTCGATGCCGCGCGCGCTGTCGTCGACGCGGCATGGCGTCTGCGACTGCGCCGGCTGCTCCGCATCGGGCAACCAGACGGCGGATCTCGCAGTGACGCTCAGCGACAGCGTCGACTCGTTTCGGAAGATCGCCTCCGTGAGGGCCACCGCCATGACGACCGCCGCGAGCGACCCGGCGATGAGAGCGCTCCTTCGGAGGCTGAAGGTGCGCCGCAGGTCGCGGCACGGCAGCTCGATCCAGTAGTACGACACCGCGGCGAGCGCCAAGGACAGAGCGAGCGCTCCAAGCCTCGAGGACGCGGTGTCCAGACCGATGGTCCATCGGAACATCACCACCACGGGCCAATGCCAGAGATAGAACGAATACGAGATCCGGCCGATCCAGACGACGACCGGCCAGCTCAAGGGCCCTGTCGGCGCCACGGAGCGCCAACTCACCGTCAGCCAGATAAGGATTGCCGTCAGCGCCACCGGCGCCACCGCCCACGGAAACGGGAACACTTCCTCGCGGGCAAGCGCTGCGGTGCCGACGGCGCCCAGGAACAAGGCGCCCATCACGATCCGCCGGCCACTTGCCGATGGCAGCGGCGCCTTCCAGCGCGACGCGACCTCGAAAACGAGGATGCCGATCGCCAGCTCCCAGAACCGGGGTGGCAGCAGATAGAAGGCCCACGGCGGGTACTTGACGGTCCACCAGGCGCAGATGCCGAGTGAGACGACGACCGCGGCGCCGAGCAGGAACAGCCCCGGTCGGCCGGCCATGCGACCGCGGTGCAGGAAGTAGAAGATGAACGGGAAGGCCAAGTAGAACTGTTCCTCGACGCCGAGCGACCAGGTGTGCGTGAACGGATTGAACTCGGCGAGCGGGGCGAAATAGTTGTTCCAGCTTCGCGCGAGCACGAAGTTGCTCAGGCCGATGAAGGCTGCCAGGGCGGTGGGCTTGTTGGCATGGCTGAGCCACGCCTGCGGAGTGAAGAGCGTCGCGACCAGGGAGCTGACAACCAGGCAAACGATCAGCGCGGGCGCGATCCGGAGCAGCCTTCTGGCGTAGAACTCGGCCATGAAGGAAGCGAAGGTTCCGGCCCGGAACTTCGACATCGACAGGCTGACGACGAAGCCGGAAATCGTGAAAAAGACATCGACGCCGACGAAGCCGCCTGGAAGGAGCCGCTTGTCCAGGTGGTAGAGCACCACCGAAAGAACGGCGACGGCGCGGAGGCCGTCGATAACGTCGAAGTGCTGCGGTCTGGGGTCGTTCAACACGTGCAGGGCGTTTCGTCTACTCGGGCCGATCCAGTGTCCAGGCCACCAGGCGACCCTTTTCGAAGTCGAGGGTCACGCTGCGGCCTCCCTCGTCGGCCCAGACCCATCGGTCGCGCCCGTCGGGGACCTTGCGGCCAAGGGTCTTCGTTTTGGAGACGATGTCCAGCATTGTCATGCCGCGCTGCAACGCGGCGTGAAGCATCACCGCGCTGGGGACGCGGCCTAGCGGTCGTTCAGCCGCCGCCTTCATCACCCGCACCGCGCGATTGAACTGAAGCAACAGCCAGAAGACGATCGCGCTCGCCGCGAAGGCGAGGCCGGCGAGGTCGTACGCGCGCCACGCCGCGAACGCGAACAGCGCCGCCAGCAGCCAGCCGAGGCGTGCGTTCACCGCCGCCTCAGAGCGTCCGGACGAGGTCGATCGCTTCCTCGATGCGCTCGACCGGGTGGATCGTCAGGCCCTCGAAGGCCTTGGCGGCGACGCCCCGCGACGCGCCCTTCGGCGCATTGGCCTTTGGGACGATCGCGAGCGAGAAGCCGAGCTTGGCCGCCTCGCGCAGCCGCTCCTGGCCACGCGGTGCGGGCCGCACCTCGCCGGCGAGGCCGACCTCGCCGAAGGCGATGAATCCGCGCGGCAGCGCCTTGCCGCGCAGGCTCGACTGGATCGCGAGCATCACCGCGAGGTCGGCGGCCGGCTCGCTGATGCGCACGCCGCCGACCGCGTTGACGAACACGTCCTGGTCGAACGACGC
>Ga0157375_10003086_pt1 | contig 14453 bp, 10 predicted proteins | sample M35metaG_FD_115311 | JGI IMG/M metagenome (GOLD analysis project Ga0157375, IMG submission 115311) | Miscanthus rhizosphere microbial communities from Kellogg Biological Station, Michigan, USA - M3-5 metaG | ecosystem: Host-associated > Plants > Roots > Rhizosphere > Soil | place: USA: Michigan...
CCCGCATGGCAGCGGGTCCCACGCGGGTCGGTCGCCCATGCGAGATCTTGACGAGTACCTGGGATACGACAGTCGCGATGTCCTCGGTTCGATGGCGAAGTGGCGGCACGTTGACAGCTTGCTGGAAGTGGACGAGGAGGTCACGGAACGGCAGATCCGAGTCGAGGTTCGCATTCGACAATGTGGCCGCGATGTAGACCGTCTGATCGCTGTCCGCCAGCACCGACAGGAACTTGTTGAGCTCGTCAACTCCATCTGTGGGCAGCGCGTCGATGTTCCTGAAGATGTACAGGGTTGGCTGGGTGTTCGCTTCCAGCGCCGCTTCGGCGTCGTCGTAGAAGTGCGGGGAGATATCGGCAGCGTCGATGAGCAGGCTTCGACCGCCTGGGTTGACCCGGTGGTAGATCTCGGCGATGAGCGAGAACTTGCCCGTCCCGGTCTCCCCCATGACCAGGAACGCATCGTGGCTGGACGAGGCTACGGCGATGTCGCTGCAGGCGCGGTTCCACAGTGGTGACTGACCGCTGCCGCTCAGCGTGGAGGGGGTCAGCAGCAGAGGCAGGTCGACGTTCGCGCTGCTGCCCATGGCCAGCTTGGGGGCTGGCCGTTCTGCCTTGATCTGACTTGTCGACGTGGTGGCCTCTGCCACCAGCGCGATCTCGATGACCATGCCGGCCACGTCAGCTCCGACCATGATGCGCGTGCCTTTGAAGCGGACAATTTTACCGGTATTCAGCTGGAGCTCATCAACCGAGCGGGCGTGGCGACTTATCAGGGAGCGAGCGTGATCTTGAATCGTGGCCCGCTCCATCGGTGTCAGCAGGCCCTGGGCCAAGGTATTGGCCATCACGAGGGTGCCGCCGACCGCTATCACGGCACCTCGACTTCTTCCGTCGACGCGGACGAACGTCTCGAACAGCGCCTGCTGGCACTGGCTGCGGTCTAGCAGCAGGTTGCGTTCGATGTCATGGGCGGCAGACCGGACCAGGGAGTGCATCAGTGGACTTGAGTGCTCGACCAGGCAGCTGATGTCCAGGACGCCCTCGATACGGCCGCTGAGCGGGTCCCGGATCGGGGTCCCCGAGCAGGCGAATGGTTGGAGACGCTCATGGAAGTGCTCCGGTCCCACGATCTGGATCGGCTGCCCAGACTCGAAAACCGTTCCCACGCCGTTGGTTCCCATGCCCGCTTCGCGGTAGTCGAAACCCGGTGCGAACGAGACGTTGTCCAGTAGCAGACCGATCGTCGGGGAGTTGTCGACTCGGGTGAGCAGCCGTGCCTTGCCGTCGGTCACCGCGATGCTCAGCGGGATGGCCGCCGTGTCTTCGCTCAACCGGGCAATGATCGGCTGTGAGCAGCGGACCAGCCGTGAGGTGACGTCCAGATCGGAATGAAACGAGGCCTCGGATGTCGATGCGTCGACGCCGGCGCTTCGCGATCGCTCCCAGGACGCTGCTATGACATCAAGGGCCGCGCTCTCGCGCATGGAGCCTGTGGACAGGAAGCCCGCACGGTCAGCGGCGATGCGGGCGCGTCGGGCTACGACGTCGGCCATGTCAGTCCTTCTCTCTCCCCGTACCCCCAAGGATGCATCTCGACTGCTCCCACGGGAAACGCGGATGGCCTCTTTGGTGCGACTGGGGGTGTCCGAATCTGAGACACGTCTCTCAACCGGTCAGAGGGCACGCGCGCGTTCCGCCTCAGCACCTTTCTACCCACCCCACCGATCTCGTCCTTTTCGGACGTCAGGAGCGTGTCCGGCCCCCGACGGACGATGTCGAGGAGTCCGACCACTGTCCGAATGTGGGACAGGTCACACCGTTGGGGTGTCCCGCAGCCTTGACATCTGCTGCAGCCGCCTTGACAACCCAGACCCGCAGCTCGCCTCTCAGCCAAACGAAAAGGGACCATCATGGAGCGTCTGATCAATATCGACAACGGTGGGACCCTCACCGACATCGTCGTCGGAAGCGGGACAGACTTCACCTTCACCAAGACGCTGACGACGCCTGTCGACCTCTCACAGTGTCTGTTCGACGGCATCACCAAGGCCTCGACACAGCTGTATGGCGAGCCCAACCTCGCGAAGCTGCTGCACACGACCCGGCACATCCGCTATTCCTCCACGCAGGGCACCAACGCGCTGATCGAACGCGACGGTCCGCTCATCGGGCTCATCACCGACGATCCTGCGCTGGTCGACGGGCTGCGCGCGTCCGACGAGTCGGCGCTGCTCTTCGACGATCTGGTCGGTGACCGTGTCGGTCTGCTGCCCGCAGAAGGCCTCGAGGATGAGCTGCGACGAGCCCTGGTGGCCGAGATCAACCGCCTGACGACGGCTGGGGCCGAACGCCTGGTCGTCGCGGCGGCCAGCCCGGAGCGTGAGCACCTGTACAAGCGGGCGATGCTCAAGAACTTTCCTCGACACCTCCTGGGGTCCGTCCCAGTCCTCTTCTCCCGGGAGTTCGCCGCGGACACTGTGCGTTCCCGTCAGATCTGGTCCGGGATTCTCAACTCGTTCCTGCACCCGACGGTTGAACGGTTCCTCTACAACGCCGAGGACCGGCTGCGCGCGCACAAGATCAAGAACCCACTCCTGATCTACCGCAACGACGGCGCGTCGTCGCGGGTGGCCAAGTCGGTGGCACTCAAGACCTACTCATCCGGACCACGCGGCGGCCTGGAGGGTACCCGCGCGCTGGCCGAGGCATACGGCCTCGAGAACGTTCTGATGATCGACGTGGGTGGAACCACCACAGATGTTGGCGCGGTGAACAACTCGACGATCGCCACTGATCGGCATGGTTCGGTCAAGGGAGTGCCCATCTCCTACGAGTTGAGCAACGTGCACTCCACCGGCGTAGGTGGAAGCTCCATCATCGCCGTCGAGGGCGGCAAGATCACCGTCGGTCCCGAGAGTGTCGGCGCCGCCCCCGGGCCCGCCTGCTTCGGCTTCGGCGGGACGCAGGCAACCATCACGGACGTGAATCTGCTGCTCGGCGTGCTCGATCCGCAGACGTACCTCAACGGTGAGATGTCTCTGGACGCCGAGCGGTCGAAAGCAGTCATCACCAAAGCCATTGCCGAGCCCCTGGGTATCAGCCTCGAGGAAGCACTGGTCCGGATGGAAGACACCTACTCGGCGAAGATGGCGGGAGCATTCGCTCATTTCGTCGAGAGTCCCGAGACGACGACGGTGGCTGCCTTCGGCGGTGGCGGACCGATGAGTGCCTGCAGCGCCGCAAGGATCGCCGGTGTTCGTCACGTGCTGGTGCCGAAGCTTGCCGCGGTGTTCTCGGCCTACGGGATCAGCTTCTCTGACATCGCGCAGGCCTACGAGACAAACATCACGGGTATGAACGCAACCGCTGTGGACGAAGCGAAAAAAGCCATGGAGGCCAAGGCCTCGCGAGACATGTTCCAGGAAGGGCACGACCTCAGTGCCTGCACACTCGACTGGAGGCTGGTCACCGAGAACGCGGACGGCTCATCTTGCCCGTCGACGGTGTATTCCGATGGTCTGGTCCCTTCGCCCACCCCGGGGCAGAGCATCATCCTTTCCCTCAAAGCCACGTTCGCCTTGCCACACCCCGTGATCGAGGGCGGAACCCCTGCGCACAAGAGCGATGCCGTCGCCTCCGGCACCCGGGCGGTCCGTTCGTCCGCAACGCAGGTCGACACCATCTCGGTCTACCAGCTGGAGGGTCAACAGCCTGGTGCAACGGCATCGGGACCGGCCATCGTCGAGGGCCCTTTCTTCACCGCGAGGGTTCCCGCCGGGTGGACCCTGGATATCTCTGCGGCAGGAGACCTGCTGCTCTCCGACGCCAAGTAGCGACTCCGCAATGAACGTCCCAGACCATTTCAGCGAAAGGTAGAGCACCATGCGCGTTCCCATGACGGAGTACCTGTTCATCGATCTCGACTCTGAAAGGTGGCTGTGCCGGATCTGCGGCCATGACCTCGGCGACGCCCGCGGCAACTACAAGGAGGGAACGCTGGTCTACGACCGTGATCCCCGAGAGATCCACCCGTCGATCCTCGATCCCGAGAAGTACGAGTTCACGTTCGCTCCGGACCCTGCCTTCTGCCGCATCCTGGAGTTCTACTGCCCGCAGTGCGGCACCCAGATCGAGGCCGAGTACCTTCCGCCCGGCCACCCTCCGACGGTGGACATGATCTGGGACGTCGACTCGCTGCGCCAGAAGTGGGATGCCAGCGGCGACAACGCAGAGATCGTCGTCAACTACGGGCCGGGCGAGAACGCGGTCACCGACCTCACCGCCAGGTTCGAGACGACCGGCAGTCACTCCCATTCTCACCACGCCAACTAACCGCCGTACCTATCAGAGAGGCATGTGATCATGAAACGCATCTCCGTTGACATCGGCGGCACCTTCAGCGACTGTTTCTTCGTTTGGGACGATCTCTATATCGAGTCCAAGGCGCTCACCACCCACCACAACCTTGCCCTCGGGTTCAACGAGGCCCTCGACCGGGCCTGCGAACGGGCCGGAGTGGACCGCGATACGGCCCTGCGCCAGGTCGACTCGGTCCGCTACGCCACCACGTTGGGAACCAACGCCCTGATCGAGGGCAAAGGCCCCCGCATCGCCGCCCTGGTCACCCACGGGTTCGAAGACACGATTCCGCTGTCACGCGGACGTGGCTATGGCGAGGGCCTGGACGGCATCAGGCAGGGCGACATGCCGAACGCCCAGCGTCCGGAGCCGCTCGTCCCTCGCAAGCTGATCCGCTCGATCAAGGAACGGATCGACTCGGTGGGCGAGGTGCTGGTGCCCGTCATGTACGACGACGTGCGCCAGCAGGTTCGTGAGCTCGTCGACAACGGCGCCGAGGCGATTGTCGTAGCACTGACCAACGCCACCGAGAACTCGGCCCATGAGGAACGAGTCCTGGAGATCATCCTGGACGAGTACCCCACACATGAGCTGGGCTCCATCCCGGTGCTTCTGAGCAGTCAGGTGTCCGGTCGCAAAGGCGAGTATGTGCGCGCCACGGCCACCATCGTGGATGCCTTCCTGCACTCGACGATGTTCCACGCGCTGAACCAGCTCTCCAGCAACCTGCGTGACTCGGGCTACAAGAAGCCGATGCTGGTGATCCACAACTCCGGCGGGATGGCGCAGCCCAACTCCACCGATGCCCTGCAGACGATCCACTCGGGACCGATTGCCGGTATTGGTGCATCCCAGCACCTCTCCGAGTCGACCGGTCTCGGTGATGTCGTCTCCATGGACATGGGCGGTACGTCGTTCGACATCGGGCTGGTGCCTGAGGGTGGGGTCAGGCACTACGACTTCCAGCCCACGATCGGGCGCTGGATGGTGTCCGCGCCGATGATCCACCTCAACACCCTCGGAGCAGGCGGCGGTTCCATCGCCGGCTTCAACCGCATTCACCATTCCATCCAGATCGGACCGGAGTCAGCTGGATCCGACCCGGGACCTGCCTGCTACGACCGCGGCGGCGTTCAGCCCACGGTCACGGACGCCGACCTGCTGCTTGGTTATCTGGATCCGGACAACTACGCCAACGGGCACATCCAGCTCAACAAGAAACGGTCGGTGTATGCGATCGAGGAGACGCTGTGCGACGAGCTTGACCTGGAAGCCATCGAGGTTGCCAAGGTCATCAAGAGCACGGTGGACGAGCAGATGGCCATCGGCATCGAGAAGGAGCTGCGTTCGCGCGGCGGCCTGATCGAGGACTACACGATGCTCGCCTATGGAGGCAACGGCCCGCTGCATGCCTGCGGGATCGCCGCCAGCGCCGGAATCAAGAAGATCCTGTTTCCGCCCTTCGCCTCCGTGTTCTCGGCGCTCGGTGCCGGAAACATGCAGCCTCTCCACATTCATGAACGCAGCGCCCGCGTCGTCCTGTACGACCCGCTGAACCGCAGCCTGTACAACCAGTACACGGCGATGAACTCCTACATCAAGGAGCTTGAGGTCAAGGGTGCCGAGGACCTGATCCGCCAGGGCTATGACCGGGCTGACGTGAGATACCGGCTCGAGATGGACATGCGCTACGGCAACCAGCTCGTCACGACCGCGGTAGCTTTCGACATCAACCGGGTCGACGGCGTGGCCGATGTCCTGCACCTGATCAAGACCTTCTCCGAGATCTTCGGCGGGCGTTACGGAGAGGGCACGCAGGCACCCGAGGCCGGAATTCGTGTCCAGACCGTTCGCGTCGCGTCGTTCATCGAGGGCGAGGCCATCAAGTTCGACTCCATCGTTGCCGGCGGAGAGAAGACCGCCCCGGAGCCGGTCTCCCACCGCAAGGTTCACTTCACCGGTGCTGACGAGCCGATTGATACGCCCGTCTACGACGCGGAGGCGCTCAAGCACGAGGCCGTGATTCACGGCCCGGCCATCGTCACGACCGAGAACACCACCTACCTGGTCGAACCAGGCTGGCGGCTCGAACCAACCGTCCAAGGTGCCGTCTGGCTACTCAGCGACTGAGTTCACGACAACCACTTTCTGTAGCTGAGACAAAGGAGATTGAGAGAGATGACGGTTACCCAAGACAGAGACGTACGTGACGGAAACGACGAGACTTCGCAGCTTCTGTCCGAGCAGGAACAGCAGTGGGTCGACAAGTTCATGGACGAGACCACGTTGTTCCTCGGGCCGGACCCGGCGATCATGCGTCATCACGAGATCATGCCGCGAACGGCATACGAGGAAGAGTGCATCGTCAACGGCATCAACCCCCTCGAGATCGACCGCATCCGCAAGCGTCTGGCGGGTTCCCTGGATGAGGCGTTCGAGATGTGCGAGAGCATGGGCGCGGCCCCGGGTGCCAAGTGGGCCGACCTGTCCGTTGCTGTTTACACGGCAGAGGGTGACGTCTGCTACCTGTCCAACCGTGGCGTGATCGCCTTCTCCGCCGTCCTGCACCACCCGATCCGGTACATCATGAAGAACTGGAAGGACGAGCCGACCGTCGGCATCAACCCGGGCGATGGCTTCTTCCACAACGACTCTCGCTTCGGCATGGTCCACAACACCGACCAGTCCATGCTGGTGCCGGTCATCCGTGGTGGCGAGATCATCGCGTGGGTGGGTGCGACCATTCACGAAGGTGAGAACGGGGCGTGTGAGCCAGGCGGTATGCCGTCCGGCTCGGAGACCCCCTTCGATGACGGGCTGCGCGCCTCGCCGATCAAGATTGTGGAGGGCGGGCACCTCCGACGCGACCTGTTGACCTTCCTGCAGCACTCGACCCGCGACCCGAAGCTCATGCTGGCCGACATCAAAGTCAAGATGGGAGCGGTTCGCCGGGTGATGGAGACGGTCGACCGCCTCATCGACGAGGTCGGTCAGGAGACGTTCGTCGCGTCGTTGCGAGTCACCGTTGAAGATGTGGAGACCGAGGTACGGCGGCGAATCTTGGAGCTGCCGGACGGCACCGTGACCTTCAACCAGTTCGTGGACTCAACTCTGAAGGAAAACATCCTGATCAAGTTCGCCTGCAAGATCACGATCAAGGGCGACAGGGTGATCGTCGACCTGACCGGCACCGGTCCGGAGATTCTCAACCGGGCTATCAACTCGCCGCTGGCGTCCACCAAGTCCTTCATGGCGCAGGCAATCCTGTCCTACTGGTGGCCGGATCTTCCGCGAAGCACCGGAGCCCTCTCACCGTTCGAGGTCATCACGGAGGAGCACAGCTGGGCGGACGCTGGCTATGACGCGCCGGTCGGTCAGTCACTGCAGGCCTCCTTTCGTGCCTTTACCGCCCTGCAGACGGCATTCGCCAAGATGCAGTTCTCCAGCCCGCACAAGTACTCCAACGTGGTCGCGCCGTGGTTCAACCAGATCAACGACTTCCTCTGGGGCGGCACGACGCAAAACGGCGAGCAGGTGGGTAACCTCTGTGCCGACCTGAACGGCATGGGTGGTGGCGCAAAGGCTTTCCGGGACGGCGAGGACGCGGTGGCCCCCTTGTTCTGTGCCATGGCCGACATCGGTGAGCAGGAGGTCATGGAGGAGGAGGTGCCGTTCCTGCAGCTGGTGAGCAAGCGGCTCGTCCGTGACAACCAGGGTTTCGGCAAGTTCCGCGGCGGAATGGGCTACGAGATGATCGTGGCGTCCCGCGGCACCCCGAGCTGGGGTTTCATGACCGTGACGTCCGGGTCGAAGTTCTCGCCGGTCGCCGGTCTGTTCGGCGGCTACGGCTGTCCGGTCTATCCGCTGGCCACGGTCAAGGGCATCAACATCTACGACATCATCCGGGAAGACCCCACGAAGTTCGATCTCTCGATAGAACGCGTGATGAACGAGCAGCCGTATGAGGACGGTGTCTACCAGACGGCTCACATGGGCCTTCAGTTCGACGTCGCCAAACAGGGCGAGCTGTACATGATCGCCCAGGGCGCGGGCGGCGGCTACGGTGATGTCCTGGAGCGTGACCCCGAGATGGTGGTCGCCGATCTCGAGCTGAACCGCATCTCTGCCCAGGTCGCCACCGACATCTACGGGGTTGTCTGGACTCCGGAGACCTACGTGGTCGACGAGGAAGCGACGAAGGCACTGAGGGCCAAGGCGCGTCAGGATCGTATTGCCCGCGGCAAGCCCTATCACGAGTTCGTCAAGGAGTTCGTCAAGCCCGAACCGCCGGAGGAACTGCTCTACTACGGCTCCTGGGGCCAGGAGAACGACGAGGAGCTGATCGCGACCCACTGGGGTGGAATGGAGCCCGAGCGGGTGAAAGGAAAGCTCAGCGAGCTGCCGCTCATCATGGTGCCGGATCGTCGGGTACTGAAGATCAGCAAGCTCGAGCGACGGGTTCGTGAGCTTGAGATGAAATACGGCGAAGAAGTGACCCACAAATCCTGATCTGCCCGGCCGCCATACCCCTGTTCCGGTGTTCCTCGTCCGATAGGTCCTCCTATAGCCGTCGGGCGGGGAACACCATCCTTGATCGCCCCCCAACACCCTGAAAGGCCTGTCATGACAATTACTCTCGAAGAAGTGATCACCACGCCGAACTCGGGTCGGACCCGAGCGGTGGTGCTCGATTTCCATGACTACGCGCAGTCGGTCATCCTTCAGGGCCGCGACGTCCCCTGGCACCAGCCCACGGCGTACTCGAACTTCTTCGGACAGGCTCAGGGCCTTCTCAAACCGGATGTGGCGCTGCTCGACCTCGGCACGCTGTACGCCAATGCCGTGGCCACCAACGACGGACTGAGGTCATCGCTGTCTGCGAGGTCGCGTACGGGATTCGCTCTCAAGACCCTTCTGGCAAATGAGACCACGGCGGCCGCAGCGCTCGAGCTGGCGACCGTGGTGTCCCAAACGTCAGCGGCCCCCCTGGTGTTGCAGATCCCTTCGCCGATGCTCTGGCTGGCGGTCACCCACGAGCTCAGCGGCGCCGGCGCCGTTGCCGATCTCACCATCGACGACGCCGAGAATGCGGCGATGCATATCGCCGGCTGGCTGCGGCGGCTGTCACCGCTACCGGTGTCGATGCTCATCCTGGACGAACGTTGGACGGGGACCGGCGACCTGCCGCTGGTGGACGGCTCGGCCTACACCCCGGTCTCCAACGTCACCGGCAACTATCGCTGGGCGCTCGCGCGGCGCACGCTCGACGGCGTGGACATTCTGGGGTCTGAAGTGACCGGGACCGTGGTGCCGCAGGACTACTGGCTATCCGACACGACAAGCGCGTCCGATGGCGACTTCCTGTTCGCCGAGATCCCTCCCCACGCGGTGCCGGAGACGGTGCTGTCACAGCTGGCGAAGCTGACCTGAGCCGGGGAAGAAAGATGCATCTGGGAACCAGGTCCAAGACATGAAGGTCCGCAGGAGGCTGGACAAGGTTGTCGCAACAGCGGCCGAGGCCGTTGCCGACATCCCCAGCGGTGCGGTCATCGCCGCCGGTGGTTTCGGGATCTGCGGCATACCAACGGTTCTCATCGACGCCCTGGTTGAGCTCGCGAGCATCGACCTGGAGATCATCTCCAACAACTGTGGAACCGACGGCGTAGGGCTTGGGAAGCTGTTGCAGAACAAGCAGGTCCGCCGGGTTGTCGCGTCCTATGTAGGGGAGAACAAGGAGTTCGCGAACCAGTACCTGAATGGTGAGCTCGAGGTGGAGCTCACCCCGCAGGGCACCCTGGCCGAACGGCTCCGGGCCGCCGGCGTCGGCATTGCGGCGTTCTACACCGTCACCGGCATGGGCACCCAGGTCGCGAAGGGGGGGCTTCCCTGGCGGTATCGCGAGGATCGCTCGGTCGCCATCGCATCCCCGGCGAAACCAACCATGGAGTTCGACGGCAAGGCCTACCTGCTCGAGCGAGCACTGCCCGCCGACTTCGCCCTGGTGCGGGCCTGGAAGGGAGACCGACACGGCAACCTGGTCTTCCGCAAGGCGGCCCGTAACTTCAACCCCGTCTGTGCCATGGCCGCCAAGGTCGCAATAGCCGAGGTGGAGCATCTGGTCGAGCCCGGCGAGCTCGACCCGGATGCAATTCACCTACCAGGTGTATACATCGACCGCGTCGTGCCGCTGACCCCTGCGCAGGCTAAGGACAAACACATCGAGCGACTGACAACACGACCACAACGGTCGACAAAGGCGGGTGAATGACGATGGCACGTACCCGGGAGCAGATGGCCGCCCGCGCCGCGCAGGAGCTCAGCCACGGCGACTACGTCAACCTCGGCATCGGCCTGCCGACCCCTGTCCCCAGCTTCGTTGCCGACGATATCGAGCTGGTCCTGCAGTCCGAGAACGGCATCCTCGGAACCGGTTTGTACCCTATCGAGGGGGAGCAGGACCCGGACCTGATCAACGCCGGCAAGGAGACCGTGACTGTCCGCTCAGGTGCCAGCTTCTTCGACTCGAGTACGAGCTTCGGGATGATCCGGTCCGGCAAGATCGACGTGGCGATTCTGGGGGCCATGCAGGTATCGGCTTCCGGCGACCTCGCCAACTGGACGATCCCCGGAAAGATGATCAAGGGCATGGGCGGGGCAATGGACCTCGTGCACGGCGCGCGGCGAGTCGTCATCCTCATGGATCACCTCTCCAAGAACGGGGACTTCAAGATCGTCAAGGAATGTTCTTTGCCGCTCACCGGGGAGCGGGTCGTCCACCGCATCATCACCGACCTGGCCGTCATAGATGTCACAGACGAAGGCCTCCGGCTGGTTGAATGTGCGCCGGGTGTCACCGAAGCGGAGGTCCATGCGGCGACCGAGCCAGACCTCATGCCGGCCCGGCATGAACAGTGAGACTGCTTCCACGCGAGGACCGAACATGACTGCGAGGCAACCCGTCTGGATCGTCGGCGGCTATCAGAGCGACTTCGCCCGCAACCTCACCAAGGAGTCGCTGGGGATCGGCGACCTGGTCAAGGAGGCCACCACCGGCACGCTGGCTGCAGCAGGTATCTCGACTGCGCAGGTCCAGGTCATCCACGTCGCCAACGCGATGGGGGAGCTCTACCTCAAGCAGGGCCATTTGGGGTCCTTGGTGGCCAGTGTCATCCCGGGCCTGTCCGGCGTGCCAGCAACACGACATGAGGCGGCGTGCGCGTCAGGAGGTGTGACGGTTATGGCGGCCATGGCCGATCTTGAGGCCGGCCGGTACGACGTCGCCCTGGTTCTTGGTGTCGAGATCGAGCGAAACGTGCCAGGGACTGTCGGTGCCGGCTACCTGGCCTCCGCTGCCTGGGTCGGGCACGAGGGGGAGGGACAGGACCTTGTGTGGCCGTTCATGTTCTCCCAGATCGCCGAGGAGTACGACCGACGTTACGGACTCAAGGATGAGCACCTGCGTCACATCGCCGCCCAGAACATCGCCAACGCCAAGACCAATCCCAAGGCGCAGACCCGCAGTTGGGTGACGCCTCCGGAGTGCTTCAGCGACGACGACGACGCCAACCCTCAGGTCGTGGGGCGGGTGCGGCGCTACGACTGCAGCCAGGTCACCGACGGCGGGGCCGGCATCGTCTTGGTCTCCGACCGGTGGCTGAGAGAGAATGCGAGCACCCTGGACGGACCGATCGCCCGGATCGCGGGTTGGGGGCATCGCAACACGTCGCTGAGCCTGCAGGACAAGCTCGAGGCCAGCGCGAACGCGGACTATGTGTTCCCGCATGTTCGGGAGGCCATCACCGACGCCCTTTCTCGCGCTGGGGTCGAGGACGTCTTCGCGCTGGACGGGATTGAGACCCACGACTGCTTCACCATCTCGCAGTACATGGCCATCGACCACTTCGGCATCACCAAGCCGGGGTGCAGCGGCGACGCGCTCGACAACGGCATCACCGCCCGTGATGGCGCTTTGCCGATCAACCCGAGCGGCGGCCTCATCGGTGCTGGTCACCCGGTTGGGGCGACCGGGGTTCGGATGCTGCTCGACAGCTATCTGCAGGTGACAGAGCAGGCGACCGGATATCAGGTCGCAGGCGCCCGGCGGTTTGCGACCCTGAACATTGGGGGTAGCACGTCAACCGTGGTGTGCACCGTCGTCGAGGCCGAATAGACCGAGTGCGGCCACACTGACCAAACCGATGAGTAGGAACTCCAGCGCGCCGGCGAACACGACAGCCGCGAACACGGTGGACCACCACCACGCAAGGCCAGAATGGGTGACCAGCACTCCGAACGCCAGTCCCATCGATAGGACGCCTATCAGTGCCGGGAGGGAATGGGAGATGCCAAGCGCTGCGTGTCAGGGTGAGTTGAGGCAGCGGGCCATAGCAAGTCCGCCCACGCAGGGGATGCCCCAGTCCCCGGACGTCTTCTAGCGTCGGAGCGCAGCAAGCACGCATACCTTGAGGAGTTTCTTGTGAGCACTGAAGACATCCGCGACGTCAAGGCCGTCATGTTCGACTTCTACGGCACCGTGGTGGACATGCAGGGCAGTCTGACCCGAGCCATCACCCCCTATCTCGACCGCAAGGGCTACACCGAGAACCTTCCCGGTCGCCTCGTCACCTGGTGGCGTCGGACGCACTTCGAGAACTCGATGATCGACGCCCTGCTGCACCGCGACCACACGCCGTACCGTCAGATCGGCTTCGAGGCCGTCGACTACACCCTGGATCGCGCTGGCATCGAGCACACGGACGACGAGGTCCGTGACCTGGTCTCCGAGATCACGCGACTCGACCCCTTCCCGGACGTCGTCCAGGCCCTCGCCGACATGAAGAGCCACGGCCTGAAGCTCTACATCCTCTCCAACGGTGACCCTGACATGCTCGCCGCGGGCGTTCCGTTCTCGGGAACCGAGCACCTGTGGGACCGCGTCATCTCGGTGGCGGAGACTGACTCCTTCAAGCCGCACAAGACGACCTACCAGACGGCTGCGGCGCTCGTCGGCCTCGGTCGCGGCGAGATCCTCTTCGTGGCCAACCACGCGTTCGACTGCATCGGCGCGAAGGCGGCTGGCCTGCGTTCTGCCTTCATCGACCGCCGGAAGAGGCCTTTCGGCAACGGCCGCTATCCCGCGGATGTCACCGTTTCCGACATGGCCGAGCTCGCCGGCCTGCTCCGAGCACGGTGAACATCTAGCTCGGTGCACCAACCGCCAGCAGACCACGCTTGCACAGCAGTGACGCCCCGGGCGCAGCGTTCAGCGGGCCGCGTCGGTGGCGTGTAGTTCCAAGAAGCGACTGACCTGTCGATTGCTGAATTGACCTCTGGATCTCGCCGTCAATCCGGACGTCGACCAGTTCGACGCCGCGCATGACGACGCCGCTCAAGGCGCACCGCGGAACCTGGCGCGGGAGAGGTCCGCGTCGCGAAACTGGCATCTGTCAGGTCGACGCGCATGAAGCGCGAGCCGCTCAGGTCTTCCCCCGTGAAATCACCCCTGGCCGGTCCAGTAGCCGCGCACCTCGACCAGCGCCACCGTCGGCGAGCGTCCAGCACACGGAACGGACTCACCGCCGCAGGTGCTGCGGTCGCAGCACCGAGCTCACCGGGTCCAGAGGCCTTCACTTCGCTCGGCAAGGCAGTCGCGCGAACATCCGTTGGGGGCTACGGCCCGGGTCCGCCGCAGCGGCGACAACAACTGTGCCCGGGGGTAAGAGCGGTCGTGCCGGAATTTGTCCCGTGAAAGGCACGGTTCAGACGGTCACGCTGCGGTTGTGCGTCAGGCACCGTCGGATGTCTCGGTAGCCACGTGGTGCGGCGAGGCTGCTGTCGATGCAGTCCAAGCCGCTTCGTGCGATAACTCATGCGATAACTCGTGGCCAACCGGGGGTATTCACGGTCACTTGAGGTCAGTCAACAGAAGGGGACGCGGCCTGTCGGAGAGACAAAACCGCAGGTCAGGGGGTGTTTGACCTGCCGGGGGAGTGGTGGCCAGGGGCGGGGTCGAACCGCCGACCTTCCGATTTTCAGTTGGCGACCGGCCAGACTCGTGAGGCAAGGACAGACCACTTCCGGACTATCGCGTGC
>Ga0157375_10003098_pt1 | contig 14438 bp, 10 predicted proteins | sample M35metaG_FD_115311 | JGI IMG/M metagenome (GOLD analysis project Ga0157375, IMG submission 115311) | Miscanthus rhizosphere microbial communities from Kellogg Biological Station, Michigan, USA - M3-5 metaG | ecosystem: Host-associated > Plants > Roots > Rhizosphere > Soil | place: USA: Michigan...
ACGTTTGCCGCCGAGCCGGCGGCGGTACAGCCAGCGAGCCGCTGGCGCTACGCGCGTCGCACTTCGTGTCTCCCTCTCCCCGCAAGAAGACGCGGGGAGAGGGACTCTCGATTGGAAAGATGCTTTTGGTTGCGGCTACGCCGCTTTGTGTCCTTTGTGTCTCTGTGGTGAAACGGTCCTCTTGTCCGCGACGCGTATACGCTTACAAAATGATCGTTGACATGATCCGCGGGTTTCTCGCGGAGCGCGGCATCCGCGGACCGATCGTCGCCGCGGTTTCGGGCGGCGTCGATTCGACGGCGTTGCTCGTGGCGTTGGTGGAGGTCGGCGAGGTCGAGTTCACCGCCGCGCACATCAACCATCATCTGCGGGGCGCGGAATCCGACGATGACGAGGCCTACGTCCGCGAGCTTTGCGCGCGATACGACATCCTGCTGCGCGTTGCGGATGGCACGCTCGATCCCGACGCCGTGAAGCATCGCGGAATCGAGGCGGCGGCGCGCGAGGTGCGGCATGCGCGGCTGCGCGAGATCGCCGGCGATGCGCGGATCGCCACCGCGCATCAGAAGAACGATCAGGCGGAGACCGTCGTGATGCGGCTGATGACTGGCGGCGGCATCGCGGCGTTGCGCGGGATTCATCCGGTTCGCGCGGATGGTGTCATCCGGCCGCTGCTCGAAGTTACCCGTCCCGAGATCGAGCAGTTTCTGAAGGAGCGCAACATCACGCCGCGATTCGATCGCTCGAACGCCGATCCGCGATTTCTTCGCAATCGCGTCCGCGCGATGCTGCGCGAGTTCGATCCGAGCGTCATCGACAACCTTGCCGCGGTCGCCGGTCAGGCGCGGCAGCAGTGGCCAGCGCTGGAGCGGGCCATCGATGCCGCCGAGGACGTGATTGCGACCGATGCGGAAACGAGGTTCCGTTCCATGCCGGACGATCCGTGGGTCCGTCAGGCGCTGCTGCTGCGCCATATCCGAAGGCTTGACCCCGAGGCGCGCGATGTTTCCGCATCCGATCTGGAACGGTTGGCGGCAGCAACCGGGCGAACCTCGGTCACGAAGTCGCTCGAGTTGCTGCGCGAGAACGACCAGATCGTCCTGCGACGTCGCGATGAGACGTCCACACCGCAATTCGAAGTCGAAATCGACGCGGGCAACGAGGTCTACATCCCCGAAATCGAAACGATCGTGCGCATCTACCCGGCCACGAACGAAGGAAAACACCAGCGCATCCAGCTGCCGAAAGGAGCCAACAAACACTTCACCGTCCGCAATCGGCGCGACGGCGACCGCTTCCGCCCCCTCGGCATGGCTCACGATAAAAAGCTGAAGGATTTCCTCATTGATCGTAAAATTGCCGCAACGTCCCGGGACCGCATCCCGCTTCTCCTCTGGAACGACACGATCGTCTGGGTGGCCGGCGTCGAGGTCTCCGAGCTTTTCAAAGTGACTGGCGAGACCGCCGATCTTTGCGAGGTGGCGATTGAGCAGACTCACCAAGGTGTTCGGCGCTCACGAGATTGAACGGCGCGTGGCCGCGCTCGCCGCCGAGATTCGCGACGATGCCGGCGAATCCCCCCTCTTCCTCCTCGGCATCCTCAACGGCGCGTCCTGCTTCCTTACCGACCTGCTGCGTCGCATCCACGGCGAAGCAGGCTACGGCTTCATCGACGTCGTCCGCGACGTCTCGCACACGCAGATCGATTCGACGCTGGACATCGATTTCCTGAGCTGGATGGACATCACCGGCCGCAACATCTATGTGGTCAAGGACGTGGTCAGCACCGGCGTGATCGAGACGTATCTCCTGGCCCAGCTCCGCCAGAAGAATCCCGCCAGCCTCAAGCTCGTAGCCCTCATCGACCGTCCCGATGTGCGCACCGTCGACCTGACCGTCGACTTTGTCGCGTTCGAGGGCGTCGAGGGCGCGTACGTCGGGTACGGACTGGAGCTGGAAGGGCGCCACGGAAACCTTCCCTACCTGGCTCTCGTAACCTAGGTCCGCTGTCATCCTGAGGCTGCCGGAGGCGCGGAGCCGCAGGCGGAGACGCCGGAGGACGCCGAAGGAACTCAAGCTTCCCAAATCTGCATTGAATCCCAGTGGGTTTCAGCCGGAGTTGGGCATCTTGAGATCCTTCGACCGTCCTCCGGCGCTCCGCCTGCGGCTACGACGCCTCCGGCGGCTCAGGATGACAGTTAACATTTAGAATTTTCAGCCGCATCGCTGCCGTTGTTGACCCCGTTATGCATGGCACGCACGAAGCATCCGCGTGCACCCTTGGAGGCAATCATTGAATTCGACGGTTAAAACGGCGCTCCTCTGGGTCGTCATCATCGTTCTGGTGTTCCTGCTGTGGAGCCTTTTCCAGACGACGAAAGGGACGAGCGAGACGATCGCCTTCAGCCAGTTTCTCGACCGGGTCAATCAGGGCTCCGTCGAGAGCGTCGTCATCCGCGGCGACGACATTCGCGGCGAGACGAAGAGCACCTTCCCCGGCGGCAAGAAAGAGTTTCACACCACCGCGCTCACGACCTATCCGGCCATGATCGACCTGCTTCGCGCCAAGGGCGTGAAGATGGAAGTCGAGCACGCCGCCGACGCGCCGTTCATCACGGCGCTGATTACATGGGCACCGATCCTTTTCCTGGTCGGCCTCTGGATCTTCTTCATGCGCCAGATGCAGGCCGGCGGTAACAAGGCCCTCTCCTTCGGCAAATCGAAGGCGAAGCTCCTCTCCGGCAACGCCAAGAAGGTCACGTTCAAGGACGTGGCTGGCGTCGATGAGGCCAAGATCGAGCTGCACGAGATCATCGAGTTCCTCAAGGAGCCGCAGAAGTTCACCAAGCTCGGCGGCAAGATCCCGAAAGGCGTTCTGCTGATGGGACCGCCGGGAACCGGTAAGACCCTGCTGGCCCGCGCCATCGCCGGCGAAGCCAACGCGCCGTTCTTCTCCATCTCCGGCTCCGACTTCGTGGAGATGTTCGTCGGCGTCGGGGCCTCGCGCGTCCGCGACCTCTTCGAACAGGGGAAGAAGAACGCGCCGTGCATCATCTTCATCGATGAAATCGATGCCGTCGGCCGCCACCGCGGCGCCGGACTGGGCGGCGGACACGACGAGCGCGAACAGACGCTGAACCAGCTCCTCGTGGAGATGGACGGCTTCGAATCGAACGACGGCGTCATCCTCGTCGCCGCCACCAACCGTCCCGACGTCCTCGATCCTGCCCTGCTCCGTCCCGGCCGCTTCGACCGCCGCGTTGTCGTCGATCTGCCCGACCTCAAAGGCCGCGAGGGCATCCTGCGCGTCCATACGCGAACGATTCCGCTGTCCGAGGATGTCGATCCGGTGGTCATCGCCCGCGGTTCACCCGGCTTCAGCGGCGCCGATCTGGCCAACCTCGTCAACGAGGCTGCGCTCAACGCCGCCCGCTACGACAAAAAGAAAGTGCAGATGGTCGACTTCGAGTTCGCCAAGGACAAGGTCCTCATGGGCGTCGAGCGCAAGTCGATGGTGATGAGCGACCGCGAGAAGCGCAACACGGCGTATCACGAGTCCGGTCACACGATCGTGGCGGCGGTTCTGCCCGCCGCCGATCCGCTCCACAAGGTCACGATCATCCCGCGCGGCCGCGCCCTCGGCCTCACCCAACAGCTCCCGACCGAGGACAAGTACTCGTACTCGAAGCGCTACCTCGAGGCGATGCTGGCCGTGCTCATGGGCGGCCGTCTCGCCGAGGAGATCTTCGTCAACGAGATCACCACCGGCGCAGGCAACGACATCGAGCGCGCCTCCGGCATGGCCCGTCGCATGGTCTGCGAGTGGGGCATGTCCGAGCTCGGTCCCGTGACCTTCGGCAAGAAGGAAGAAGCGATCTTCCTCGGCCGCGAGTTCGCGCAGCATCAGGATTTCTCCGAGGCCACGGCGGTCGAGATCGACCGTGAGGTCAAGCGCATCCTCGACAAGGCCTACAACCAGGCCAAGGAAATCATCACCACGCACAAGTCGTCCCTCGATCGTGTCGCCCGCAAGCTGCTGGAGCGCGAGACGCTGGAAGGATGGGAAGTCAACGACATCCTCCGCGAGGAAACCGGCAACGACTACCTGAAGATGAAGGAGTACTACCCCGAACAAAGCCCCGGCGAAACGATGACCATCGCGCCCGGCTCGGGTCCGTCCACGGACGTCACGACTCCCGTTCCGCCGCCGCCCGTTCCAACCCCGGCGCCCGATCGCAAGGCGTAATCTCTAAGGCCGCCGTCACTGGCGGCCTTTTTCATGCCCATCGCACTCTTCGATATCGACGGGACGCTGACGGCGAGCAATGAGATCGATTCGATCTGCTTCGCGGACGCGTTCCGCGATGTATTCGGCCTCTCCCTCAACACCGATTGGGGTTCGTACGAGCACACGACCGATCGGGGTATCGCGTCCGAGGCGCTGGTTCGTTCTGGCCGCGACGCTTCCGAATCAGCGCTGTCGCTTCATCGCACGCGCTTCGTCCAACTGCTCGATCAGCGAATGACGACGCTCGACGAGATCCCCGGCGCCCGCGCCTTCCTCGCGGAACTCCTCGCCATTGGATGGCGCATCGCGCTCTGCACTGGCGCGTGGAGCGCCTCCGCGCGATTGAAACTGTCGCGCGCCGGATTCCCGGACTTGCCGCTGGCATCGTGCGACGACGACATCTCACGCGAAGCCATCCTCCGCCACGGAATCGAACTCGCCGGCGGCCAGGACGACATCATCGTCTCCTTCGGCGATGCACCGTGGGATGTTCGTGCCGCCGCAAATCTCGGATTGTCTTTCGTTGGCATCGGCCGCCGAAGCGGCGCGGCGGAGGCATTAGACGACTTTCGCGACGCTACGGCCCTTTTCGCCGCAATCGAGCGCATCACAGCGTAGTGCGGACGTCTCGTCTGCATCCGGCGTGGCGTCTCGCCCGACGGGGGTTTCTGCACGTGCTCGGCACGGTGTCGAATTCGAACGCGCTGCCTCTTGCATGGAAACTCCGCGGGCAGGATGCAGGCGAGACGCCCGCACTACGCCGCCGCTCGCAGGGCCGCCGCGTATTCAGCCATCGCCGAAGTATTCATAACAACCAGAACAACATTCGATCGCCGCCGCAGCGTAGTGCGGACGTCTCGTCTGCATCCGGCGTGGCGTCTCGCCCGACGGGGGTTTCTGCACATGCTCGGCACGGTGTCGAATTCGAGCGCGTTGCATCTTGCACAGAAACCCCCGCCGGGCAGGATGCCCTGCGGTTGCAGGCGAGACGCCCGCACTACGCCTCCGCTCGCAGGGCCGCCGCGTATTCAGCCGTCGCCGAAGTATTCATAACAACCAGAACCACATTCGATGGTGCCGCAAGCGTAGTGCGGACGTCTCGTCTGCATCCGGCGTGGCGTCTCGCCCGACGAGGGTTTCTGCACATCTCGGCACGACGTCGAATTCGAACGCGCTGCATCTTGCACGGAAACCACCGCTCGGCAGGATGCCCTGCGGATGCAGGCGGGACGCCCGCACTACGCCTCAGTATTCATAAACGAGAACCGCACTCGATCGCCGCCGCAAGCGTAGTGCGGACGTCTCGTCTGCATCCGGCGTGGCGTCTCGCCCGACGGGGGTTTCTGCACATACTCGGCACGGTGTCGAATTCGAGCGCGTTGCATCTTGACCAGAACGCACTACCTTGCGCTATTCTCAGTCAATGCGGAAGTATGAGTTGGGCCGACTCGACATCCGGAAGAGAAACCGACTACCGCATTGGCATGCGGAGCACGCCATCTACTTCATCACGTGGTGCCTGGTCGATGCGATTCCGGCGCCTGTGCTCATGCGCCTTCGCGCCGAACGCGATGCGGAACATGAACGAGTTCTACGCCTGCGCAGCGTAACCATTCCTGAGAAAAAGATGATGGATGCTGCGCTCACCGATGCTCTCGAACGGTTCCTCGATCAACACCACGGCGAATGCCTTCTGCGCGATCACCGTGCCGCCCAGATCGTTGCGAACAGCCTGCGGTATTTCGACGGCGAGCGTTACGGCCTCTATGCCTGGTGCGTGATGCCAAATCACGTTCACGTCGTCTTTTCGTGTCTGGCCGGGTTCGACACAAGCAGCATCCTCCATTCGCTGAAAAGTTTTACGAGCAAAGAAATCAACAAGCTTCTCGGCCGCAGCGGAACTCGCTGGCAGGCCGAGAGCTATGACCGCTGTATTCGAGACTCGGAAGAGCTGCAAAGGACGATTGACTATGTGCTCGGCAACCCGATCGCAGCCGGATTGCAGGATTGGCCGTTCGTTGACAGTAATGCCGCGCGCATCGACGACGCGCTGTAAGTGAGACGTCGTACCACATTCACATCCAGCCATTGATCTCAGAAACCCCCGTCGGGCGAGACGCCACGACGGATGCAGGCGGGACGCCCACACTACGCTTGTCCTTCGTTTTCAGTTGCTTTGCACGACCGCGCGCGATGTCCGCCTATCCTGCCGCGATGCGACGATTCATCCTGATCTTCGTTCTCCTCGCCACCGCTTGCTCCACGACGACGATGCCGGTATCCAAGCCGGGCGATGAAGCGGCGGTTCGTGCTTCCATGAACGGCTTTATGGACGCGCTGAACGCTCTCGACGCGGATCGGATGTCAGCGTACTTCGCGGACGACATCACCGGCTTTGTTCCTCTGGCGCAGGCCGATCGCGTCGAAGGGCGCGAGGCGATGACGCGGATCTTTCGCAACTTTGTCGTACGGACCAAACCGACGACGCCGCGGCTCAACATCATCCCCGAGGATATGGAGGTTCTGGTTTCCGGCGACCTCGGCGTGGTCTCGTTTAATGTCCGCGAGAAATCACCCGATGTGACACGCCGACGGACGTTCGTGTTCGTGCGTCACGGCGAGCAATGGTTCATCCGGCACGCCCACGCTTCTGATTTTTTTGCTGCCGCAAAGTGATGTCACCTCTGGAACGCATACGACATCTTCATGAACAGCTGCCGGCTCTGCGGCTGCAGTTTGTTGGTGTCGACGTCGACGTCACGTTCGTCGCCGATGCCGAGGAAGAGGACGGTTTGCCAGTTCAGCTTGTAGGCGAAGAGGAATGAGGACGTCACGTTGCCGCTGTGTTGATTCGGTTTGTTCAGGAAGAGCTGTTGATTGCGATTGGTGCGGACGTTCTGCACGATGCCGCGAATGTACATCTTCGAATTGAATGTGTAGGTCGCGCGGAGGCGCTCGACCTGGGCGGTGAAGAGGCGGCCACTTTCGGCGATCTGATTCGGCAGCGGCTTCACGTTGAGCCAGCTCAGGCTCTGATTCAGGCGCAGTTCCAGGTGATCCGTGGGACGGACGATGCCGCTGACGGTTGCGCTCGCGCCGCGGCCGAGGCGGGTGTTGGAGAAATCGACGTCCTCGCCGGCGGAGCCGTTGATCTGGATGTTCTGGATCAGGCGCGAAGGCGTGAAGACGATCGCGTAGAGAAGTTGATGCCGCGTCAGCACCTTCTTGCCGCTGCGGACGCCGTTGACCGAAAAGCGCAGGCGCGTGCTCGATGCGTACTTGCCGTCGAAGCCGATGCCAGCGGAGCGGTCGCTGAAGAGACGGTCGCCGTTCGTCGCGGACTGGTAATCGCCGTTGAGAAAGAGACGGATGCGGTTGGCGAAGCCAGTGGTCGGCCGCATCGTGTAGCCGCCCTCGAAGAACGACTCGCGATAGCCGACCTGCGGCACGAAGCCACTGTCGGCGCGGAAGCCGTCGCTGAAATCGCGCTGCTCGACGACCCAGTCGTAGTGACGCGTCGAGCGCGACCACCAGACGTCGCCGGCGTGGCCGTTCAGTGTCTGTCCGTTCCACTCATCCGCAAGCTTCGGACGATTCGGCGTCTTCGTATTGCTGAAGAGCAACTGGCCGGTGACCGTGTCCTTGTCATTCGGCCGCCACTGAAAATCCGGCCCGAGGACGCGATTGTGCGCGTTCCCTTCGGACTCGCGGAACGTGCCGAGGAGGCTGATGTACGACAGGCCCATGTTGTGGCGGATGCGGCCGATGGCGACGGTCGAACTGAAATCGACGTCGGCGAGATCAGAGCTGTTTGCGCCGGGGAGAATCGTCACGCCGCCGCCGCGATCCGAGGCGATGATCGCGGTGTAGTCGTTGTCGCCGAACTTCCCGGTCGATCGCAATCCGTAGCGCGGAGACGTGATCGTGCGCGTGTAGACCGCCTGGATCGGCGTGTTGAACAGCTCCACGCCTTCGAGAAAAAACGGGCGCTTCTCGGAGAAGAAAATCGCGAAGCGCTGGTTCGTCGAGATTGCGGCGACGTCCGATTCGACTTGCGAGAAGTCGGGATTGAGCGTGCCGTCGATCGCGGTATCGGCGTTCGGCGTCCATTTCACATCGAGGCCTGCGTCAGCGGTCGCAGGCGCATTCACGAGTTTATTGCCCACGCGGTTGCCGAGGGCGTCGACGCGCGGACTCCCCTGCTCTTTCACGGTCAGGTACGGCGCGGCGACGATATGGCCGCCCGACGGCAGGCCGGTCAGACCGACGATTTTGTTCTCGTTGCAGATGAAACAGTTGCCGCCCTTAGGCAGCTTGTTCGCGAAGAACTGATAGCGCCTATCGCGCGGGTAATTGCGATAGAGCAGGATGCCCCAGGTCTGCGGATCGGCTTTCTTGTAGCGCAGCGAAGAGAACGGGATGCGCAGCTCAAGGTCCCAACCTTCCTTCGTGATCTTCGCCGCCGACTCCCAGAAAAAATCGGGCGAGCTGTCTTCGTTGCCGCTGGTGTCGTCGCTGACCGAGTCGTACTGAATGCCGCGCGCGTTCGCCAGAAACAGGATCGCGGTCTTGCCGTCGTTGCGCGTGTCGAGGATGACGCCGGCGTAGTCGGTGGAACTGGGAACGTTGTCGCGGTCGGCGTACGGCGCGCGGATCTTCGAGACGTCCGGATCTTCGAAATGAAAGGCCGCGTAGAAGAAATGGTCGTCGTACGTGATCCAGGCGACGTTCTTCACCTTCGGCTCGGTGTTGTCGGTGGCGTTGGTTTCGTAAAACTTGTCGACGCGCAGCGCGTCTTTCCAGGCCGCGTCGTCGAGGTTGCCGTCGATTGTGATCGGACCGGTGGCGCGCTTGATGTCGAACGTGGCCGCCGGCTCGCGGGTCTGAGCGTGGATTGCGGCAGACAGACAGAGAGCGAGTGCGACCGGTACCAGACGAATTGTCTTCATGCGCGGTGAGACGTAGCTGTGGCGCGAAAGTTAGGAAATCAGTGGATTAGTAGATTAGTGGATCAGTCGATCAGGACATCGGACAACTCCGATCACTGATCCTGATCTACTGATCCACTAATCTACTGGTCACTGCCCGTGCTACTTTTCGTCCATGAAGAAACTAGCGATCGGGCTCCTACTCCTCGCCTCGACTGCCGTCGCACAACCATCCGCCACCTCCCAGCCGATCGTGCTCCGCGCCGCGCGGCTCTTCGACGGCACCTCGGACAACGTCATCCGCAACGGCGTTGTGGTCGTGCAGGGCAACCGCATCGTCGCCGCCGGCGCGAATGTCGACGTTCCCGCGAACGCGCAGGTCATCGACCTCGGCGACGCGACGCTCCTCCCCGGCCTGATCGATTCGCACGTTCATCTCACCGAGGAGAATGAGCAGAACTACTACCTGAATTACTTTCAAACGCTGATGCGCCACCCCGCCGAGCAGGCCATCCTGGCGACGACATTCGCGCGCAAAACGATCGACGCCGGCTTCACGACCGTGCGCAACCTCGGCGCGAGCGACTACGTCGACGTCGGACTGCGTAATGCGATCAACAACGGATGGGCAGTCGGTCCGCGCATGCTCGTGGCCATCCACGCCATCGGCGCGACGGGCGGTCACGGAGACAGTGATCCGATTCCGCCGTCGAAAGGCTTTCCGCCCCTCGGCCCGATCGACGGCGTCTGCAACGGTCCCGCGGAATGCCGCGCCGCCGTCCGCTACCAGATCAAGTTCGGCGCGGACGTCATCAAGTTCATGCCCTCGGGCGGCGTGCTCTCGCTCTCCGATCCGGTCGACGCGCCGGAGCTGTCGCAGGACGAGATGAACGCGATCGTGGAGGAGTCGCACCACTGGGGCCGCAAGGTGGCCGCGCACTGCCACGGCGATGCGGCCGCGAAGATGGCGGTGATCGCCGGCGTCGATTCGATCGAGCACGGCTCGTTCATCAAGCCCGACACTCTGACCTCGATGCGCGACAAGGGCATCTACCTCGTACCGACACTGCTGGCCAGCGATTGGATCGGCGGCCGTCTGGAGACGTTTCCTCCCGCGATCGCGAACAAGGCCCGCGCCGCGATCGCCGCGCGCAGCGAGATGTTCCGCAACGCGCTTCGCCTCGGCGTAAAAATCGCGTTCGGTACCGATTCCGCGGTCTCGCCTCACGGCCTCAACGCGCGCGAGTTCGCGCTGATGACGGGATTGGGGATGTCGCCCGCCGCGGCGCTTCGCTCCGCGACAACCGGAGCCGCGTCGCTCCTCGGCGTGGACGATCGCGGCGCTCTCGCTGCCGGAAAGTTGGCCGATGTGATCGCCGTCCCGGGTAACCCGCTCGATGACATCAAGGTCATGGAGCGGGTTGCGTTCGTGATGAAGGACGGGGTGGTGGTGAAGGGGGCGAAATAAGCCGCGTATCGTAGCGCCAGCGGCCCGCCGGCTGGACCGCCGCCGGCTCGGCGGCGTGTACCGAAAAGCGCCAGCGAGCCGCTGGCGGTCCAGCCGCCGAGCCGGCGGCGCTACGACCATCGACGCAGCTATGATCCGCGACTGATGCGCAAGCGCGTTTACATCGCCTACACGGGCGGCACGATCGGGATGAAGCGGACGCGCGCTGGCTATGTGCCTGCGTCCGGGTTTCTGCAGCAGCAGATGGAGGCGATGCCGGAGCTCAAGCATCCTTCGATGCCGCGGTTTGAGGTGCACGAATACGCGCCGCTGCTCGACTCCTCGAACATGACGCCGCGAGAGTGGGTGGCGATTGCGCGCGACATCGGCGATCACTACGACAAGTACGACGGGTTCGTCGTCCTGCACGGGACGGACACGATGGCGTACACCACGTCCGCGCTGCCGTTCATGCTGCATGGGCTTGGCAAACCGGTCATCGTCACCGGGTCGCAGATCCCGTTGTGCGAAGTGCGCAACGATGGGCGCGAGAACCTCATCACCTCGCTGCTCATCGCCGCGAACTACGACATCCCCGAGGTCTGTCTGTATTTCGGCGGGAAACTGCTGCGCGGCTGCCGGGCGGTGAAAGTGAGCGCGGATGGATTTGCCGCGTTCGCGTCGCCGAACGTGCCGCCGCTGGGGACTGTCGGGATCGACATCGAGATCAACTGGGATCTTGTGCGAAAGCCGCGTCCGAGGGAAAAGATGCGCGTCGAGGAGTTGGCCTCGCCCGTCGTCAGCGCGCTGCGGCTGTTTCCGGGGATCTCGCCGGAGCTCGTGCGCAACGTTCTGCGTCCGCCGCTGCAGGGACTCGTTCTCGAAGCGTTCGGCGTCGGGAACGGACCCGATCACGATGACGCGTTCCTCGCTGCGCTCACCGAAGCGACGCGCCGAGGAGTGGTCATCGTCGACTGCACGCAGTGTCTGGAGGGGACCGTCGATCTCTCCGAGTACGCCGCGGGATCGGCGCTGGCGCGGGCCGGCGTCATCAGCGGATTCGATATGACGGCCGAGGCCGCGCTGGCCAAGCTGTACTACCTGTTCAGCCGAGGTTACGGTTCTGCGAAAGCGAAACGCGAGATGCAGCGCGACCTGCGGGGCGAGATGACCGTCACAGGGTAGAATCACCCATCACTTTTTCAGGGGACCCTATGAAAACGCTTCAGCGGTCGTGCGCAGCACTCCTTCTTCTCATCGCCTGCAGCGCCTTCGCCGCCGATCCGACGCTGCCTGAGCTTTTCAAGCGCGCCAAGGAGAAGTTCGCCGCGGGCGACTACAAAGGCTCGCTCGCCGATTTCGAACTGCTCGACAAGAACAGCAGCCAACCGGGATACGCAACCGACCGCGCCAAATTGCTGCCGGTAATCACGTTCTACCGCGGCGCGAACCTCGCGGCGCTCGGTCGCAAGAGCGAAGCGAAGGATGCATTCGTCACCTACCTCGGTTTCAAGCCGGATGCGGCGATCGCCTCGCCGCCGTTCCCGACAGCGACCGTCGATGTATTCGAGCAGGCGCGGAAAGTCGTGGCCAGCCAGTCGATGTCCATCAGCGGGACCTACGCCAGTTTCGCCGCGCCGGCCGGCTGGAAACTCGAGGCCGATGAGCACTGGCTCGAAACGCCGATCCGCTACCTGGCCACGCCCGCGCAGAAAAAAGATTACGCAGCACTGACCACGGCCGCGGACCGCGCGGCGTTCGTCGCGGCGTTCTGGAAGGATCTCGATCCGACGCCAGGCACGGACGCGAACGAGCTGCGCGCGGAGTTCGAGCGCCGCGTGGCCTACGCGGACGCCACCTTCAGCACGCCGAAACTGGCCGGGCGCTTCACCGATCGCGCCGCAGTCTTTGCCTTCCTCGGCGCGCCGACCTACGCCAGCCAAAGCGACGTCACCAGCAGCAGCGATCCGATGGACCAACTGCGCATGGGCGGAGCCGGCGGCCGCGAGCTGGAGCGGCAGGGATCGCACGGCGCCCGCGAGTCGTGGTACTACCGTCCCGGCCGGATTCCGGCGGGCGTTCCCTTCAAAGAAATCCGTTTCGACTTCATCACGAAAGAAGGGTATGGCTCTTCGGTGATGCAGAAGGACTCGGAACCGATGCAGACGCTCGGCATCGCTGCCGACGCAGCACGGCGCGACAAGAAGTTGAACTGACAACCCCGGAGGAATCCCGACATGAACCGTATGCGCATTCTGTGCTTTACGACGTTGCTTCTGATCGCCGCGAGTGTCTTCGCGGCGGACCCGTCGCTCCCGCAGTTGTTCAAACAAGCCAAGGACAAGTTCACGGCCGGCGATTACAAAAGCTCGCTGGCCGACCTCGATGCACTCGACGCGATCAGCGCCGAGCCGGGGCACGAGAACGACCGCGCCAAGCTGCTGCCGGTGCTGACGTTCTATCGCGGCGCGAACCTGGCCGCTCTCGGGCAGAAGGACGAGGCCCGCGAGGCCTTCGCAACCTTCCTTACGCTTACGCCGAACGGCTCGATCGCATCGCCTCCCTTCCCGAAATCGACCGTCGATCTCTTCGAAGACGGACGCAAGATGGCACATGGCCGCAGCACCTCGATGGCGATGGTCTTCGCCGCGTTCACCACGCCGGCCGGCTGGTCGCTCGCGCCCGACGAGCACTGGATCGATTCGCCGGTGCGCTATCTGGTCACGCCCGCGCAGAAGAAGGAGTATTCGACCTTCACCACGAACGCCGAGCGCGCTTCGTTCATCGAAGCATTCTGGAAACAGCTCGACCCGACGCCGACCACGGAGATCAACGAATTCCGCAATGAGTTCGAACGTCGCGTCGCGTTTGCCGACACGCAATTCTCAACGCCGAAGGTGCCCGGCCGCCTTACCGACAGCGCCACCATCTTCACCTTCCTCGGACCGCCGACCTACGCCAGCCAATCGCAAATCGGATCGAACGAAGACGTGATGGGCCAGCTCCGCGCGAACGGCAACAGCCAGGGCCTCGGAGGTTTTACCGCCCCGGGAGTGCGAGGAACGCCGGGCACGATCGGCTCGATCGCCCAATCCGTCGCCAGCCCGACGAAAGAGGACAACCTGGAGACCGACTCAACGAAAGCGCGCCGCGAGGCGTGGTACTACCGTCCGGGCCGGATCCCGCACGGCGTTCCGTACAAAGAAGTGCGCTTCGATTTCATCAGCAAAGCCGGCTACGGCACCGGCGTGCTGCAGAAGGATGCGCAGCCGATGCAGACCTTCGGCATCGTCGTGGAGTCGGCCCGCCGCGACCGACGGCTGAACTGAGACTGTCTTCTGAGCCGCCGAAGCTATGCGCGGAATGGCGGTCGGCGTGACGTTCAGTTCGGAGGAACTGACGCTTGAGTCCCGGGGACTGGACTTTCAGTCCCGGGGAACTGACACCTCAGTCCTGGAGACTGGCTTTTCAGTCCCGGGGAACTGACACTTCAGTCCCGGGGAACTGACACTTCAGTCCCGGGGAACTGACACTTCAGTCCCGGGGACTGGCCTTTCAGTCCCGGGGAACTGACACTTCAGTCCCGGGGACTGGCCTTTCAGTCCCGGGGAACTGACACTTCAGTCCCGGGGACTGGCCTTTCAGTCCCGGGGACTGGCCTTTCAGTCCGGGGGAACTGACACTTCAGTCCCGGAGACTGGCCTTTCAGTCCGGGGGAACTGACACTTCAGTCCCGGAGACTGGCCTTTCAGTCCGGGGGAACTGACACTTCAGT
>Ga0157375_10003099_pt1 | contig 14436 bp, 14 predicted proteins | sample M35metaG_FD_115311 | JGI IMG/M metagenome (GOLD analysis project Ga0157375, IMG submission 115311) | Miscanthus rhizosphere microbial communities from Kellogg Biological Station, Michigan, USA - M3-5 metaG | ecosystem: Host-associated > Plants > Roots > Rhizosphere > Soil | place: USA: Michigan...
CGATTCCCCCCTCCCTGGCTGCGCGCTCTGCTACCGCGCAATCCAGGACGGCGAGACGGTCTACGAGGAGCAGATGGGCTGGGCGGCGCGGCGCACGCGCGGCGGACTCAACGCGCTCGTCGCCCGCCGCTCGACCGGACGGGTCGCCTGCGCGCAGTGCGTGCAGAAGATCAAGCGGGGGATCCATCCCAACCAGCTCACGATCTCGTGACGCTGCCGCCGCTCCCTTCGACCGCCGTTGTCGGCGTGGTCGGCAAGCCGTACAAGGTCGGCGGCAAGTGCGCCGTGCCCGGCTGCGAGAGCCAGGTCGATCACGGCCATCACATCTTCCGACGCTCGGCGCTCGCGGGCGCCTTCTTCTGGGTGCGCCTCCCTGACGGCCAGGTGGTGGGAAACCTCACCGGGCTCTGCTGGCGCCACCACGAGGGCATCACCGGCAAGCGCTGGGGCCACAGCCACTGGATCCAGTGGCGCAACGGCGAGTACCTCTGGGGCACCATCCGCCTGGGCGTCGAAGTCCCGAACTGGGACACCGACTTCATCCCTGTCGGCCCTCTCGATCCTCAGCCCCCGGCTCCCGATCTCCTCGACGCACCGCAGCCCACCGAAAGGTCTGAGCCGGATCGCTGTCCCGAATGTGGACAGCAGAAGCGACGGTCAGGGTCCCCCGCGATATCTACGCCGGGGGCCCCCCGTCGCCGCAAGTCCTGGATCGTGAAGGTGCCCGACGACCACGAGGACGGCGCCGACGTACTGGACGTGCTCGTGGACGATCTCGCGCCGCTGCTCGGGATCGACCCGACCGCGAGCGGGCGCTACCACGTCCTCGTCCCCGTCCTGGTCTACGCCCATCAGGACGAGCGCGGCTTCATCGAGTCGATCAAGGGCGTCGGAGGGAAGGAGAGCTGATGCCCACCACGATGGACTACACCGAGACGCTCACCGTCACGAGCTGCTGGTGCGGGATCCGTCTCGCGATCCCCGACAACCTCTACGCCTACGCCACACGCCACAAGAACAAGGCGGTCTTCTGCCCCCTCGGGCACGAGTTCGTCTTCGCCAACACGACCGAGGAGAAACTGCGCCGGGCGCTCGATCGCGAGGCGGCGACGCGCGCGCGGCTCGACCAGGCCGAGGCCTCGCTGTCCGCGCAGAAGGCGGCGACGACGCGGGTCAGGAACAAGCTCAAGCGCGTCGAGGCTGGGGTCTGCCCGCACTGCAACCGCAGCTTCCAGAACCTCGCCCGGCACATGGAGTCCAAGCACTCTCATGGCTGACCGCTACCACGTCGGCGAGACCTCGGGCTACCTGTACGAGACGACGAGCTACTGGGAGCACGAGTTCACCGTCTACGACGAAGCCTACTGCTGCGAGCCGGTGGGGACGTTCATCGCGCGCGGCAACCGGGGCGGCGTGCACATGCCCCGCAACGAGGAGCGAGCCGCCGAGCGCGCCCAGCGGATGTGCGACGCGCTCAACCGGCGCGAGCGCGGCGTCGCCTACGACCCCAACGCGCTCTTCCCCAACTACGGCGTCTTCCCGCCGCGCGGCAGAAAGCCGAATCGGTGATCGCCTTCCGCGTCACCGGCACCGCTGCCCCACAGGGCTCCAAGCGCCACGTCGGCGGCGGGCGGATGATCGAGTCATCGAAGGCCCTCGGCCCGTGGCGCGAGCGCGTCCACGCCAAGGCCGTCGAGACGATGGTCGGGTCACCGATCACGTTGCCGGTGCGGCTCTCGGTGCGGTTCACCTTCATGCGTCCCCGCTCGCACTACCGCAGCGGCAGGTTCCAGCATCTCGTCAAGCCCAACGCGCCGCCCGTGATGATGAGCCAGCCCGACCTGTCGAAGCTCATCCGCGCGATCGAGGACGCGCTCACCGGGGTCGTGTACCGCGACGACGCGCAGATCGTGCAGCTCTACGCCGAGAAGGTCTACGGCGAGATCCCGGCCTGCGACATCGCCGTGGAGAACATGGAGGAGCCCGCGCCGCAGCGCATCGTGGAGGCCTCGGGCGGCGACCTGATCCAGGCCGCAGCCGTCAGCCGGATGGTGCACGCGAGATGACCGAGAAGCAGGCGCTCAGGCTGGGCCGCAGGGTCGTCCGCTACACCCTCGCGAGCCGCAAAGGCGAGACCTTCCCACTTACCGCCGGGTGGATCCAGCGGGTGTCGCGCCGCATCGGCAACCCGATCGGCAGAGACCGTGCCTACGCCGTCCAGCACGCGCTGCGCAACGCCGGGGAGATCACCGAGGCGGGTTCGTATCCGCATCGACGTGGCGGGCTCTTCACGGGGTTCAAGGTCAAACTCTGGAGGCCTACAGCTCGGCTTCGCCACAGATCATTCTCTGTTCCTGCCCAAGCCGCGTGGTGGCAACACCCGCTCTTCGGATTCGGGCTGACGAGCTACCCGGAGGGGCTCCCCAGGCGCTTGCGCCGCTGGCACGAGCCGCCCGATTGGAAGATCCCGTGGCTTCACGAGGGGAGATGTCGATGATGAAGACCCGCAGGCAGCGACTCCTGGCCGAGGGCGTCGATCCGCGCCTCGCCGCGCGCGACGTGCCCCGAATCCTGAGGACGAGCGACGGGAAGAACTGCCGCGACCGAGAGCCCTGGGGCGGCGTCACCGATCCCGACCGCTGCTCTTGCACCGGGCGCTGCCAGGCTGACGAGGAGCGAGCCCGTGAGTGAGACCGAGCGCGACATCAGCTTTGAGACCCTCGCCCAGGCCTGCGCGATCGACATCAGCCAGCTCACCAAGTCTGGGCGCGGCGAGCTGAACGGCGCCCTCAAGCAGCTCCGCGACGCGCTGCCGGACTTCTCGGACCTGGAGCTGTCGCTCGTGATCGAGGACAGGGCGAAGGCCTACCGCCAGACGATGCCCGACGTGATGCTCACGCCCTCGGCGCTCGTGAAGCACTGGGCGGCGCTGGAGGGCGTGCGAGCCCGGCAGCAGACCTACCCCGAGCACGAGCCCCTCGACTGCCCCACCTGCGGCGACCTGCGCATGGTCGAGCGCGAGGACGGCTACGGCCCCTGCCCGACCTGCAACGGGAAGGCGCTCGACATCGTGGATCGCTACCACCAGCGCCAGACCAGAGTGGGGCGCTCGCCGCTGCTGCCATGAGCCTCTCCTTCCTCTCACCCGAGGCGATGGCCGAGCTGGAGCGCTACGTCCAGGAGCAGATCCGCGAGGCCATCTCCGAAACGCTCGCCGCCGAGCGGACGAAGCGCTGGCTCACCACGCGGGAAACAGCCGAGTACCTGGGCGTCGCCGAGGGGGCAGTGCGAAGGCGCATCTTCCGAGGGCGCATCCCCACCAAGAGACAGGGGAGGTCGGTGCTTGTCGATCGTGTCGCACTTGACCGGCAGATCGAGCGAACGTGACTGCTACCATCCGACCCCTAGTTCAAAGTGGGGGCCGCGACGTTGGAGCGTCCGACCCCCCGGCCACAGGAGGTATTGCTCCCATGACCCAGCCACTCTACGGCGCCGCGTCGCGCCAGCCGTTGACTCTCAACGGCAAGAAGGTGGAGTACGGCACCACCCGACGACTCAAGGACGGCACGCTCGTCTACGAGTTCACCCCGCCCCGCGAGCCGGGCAAGCCCAAGCCGAGCCCGCAGGTGCTCAAGGGGATCACTACGGCGACCGACGCCAAGCACGAGATCGAGCGCCTGCTCCCGATCACGCGCGGCGGCACGATCGGCGACCGCTCCATCCGCCTGGAGGCCCTCTACCAGAACTGCCTCGCCGCGATGAAGTCCGGCGAGTTCAAGCACAGCGAGGGCCGCTACAGCGAGGCAACGATCGCTCTCTTCAAGACGCGAGCCGAGAACCACGTCCTACCGGGGCTCGGCTCCTCGATGATCGTCGGCGACATCAAGACGGCCCACCTGCGCAAGCTGATGACCCGCCTCACCGGGCAAGGGCAGTCAGGTTCGTCGGTTCGGGGTTGCCTCGCCGTCGCCTCGACACTGCTCCGCTACGCGGTCGAGCAGGAAGTCATGGACACCAATCCAGCTAGCAACATCGGGCGCGGAGAGCGTCCTTCATCGAAGCGGAAGAGTGAGCCGCGCTACCTCTCGATCCCCGAGGTCGAGCTGCTCCTCGCCGAAGTCACCGACGAGACGAGCAAGGCGGTCATCGCCTCGATGTTCTGGGGCGCGCTCCGCGTCTCCGAGGCGCTGGAGCTGCGCTGGTCGGACGTGGGGGAGACGACGCTCCTCGTGCGCGGCACCAAGACGGACAGCTCTTACGGGGAGATCCCGCTGCTCCCGCAGCTCGCTGCCGTGCTCGCCGCTCACCGCACGCGGATGGGCAAGCTCGGCTTCGATCGGATCCAGCCCGACGCGCTCATCTTCCAGACGGGGCCCGGCAAGAGGATGTCGCGCCGCAACATCCTCCGCTCGATTCACGCGGCGGGCGACGCGGCTGGGCTCAACCCGGAGGGCACCGAGAAGGTCGGCAACCATGACCTGCGCCACTCGATGGCAGCTAACGCGCTCGCCTTCGTCTCGATGACGGAGGCGGCGAACCTTCTGCGCCACTCCAATCCACAGATCACGGCCACCACCTACGCAGACCTCACCAAGGATGGCGTCAAGGCGCTGGGCGAGAAGCTCGCAGCGGGATTCAGCTCGTGACCGGCCTTCTCGACTCACTCTTCTCGCCCGCCCTACGGGCCGAGCTGGACCGCTATGTCGATGAGCGCGTCCTCGCCATCCTCTCCACCGAGAGGGCCAAGCGGTGGATGACCGTGAAGGAGACGGCCAAGTACCTCGGGATCAGCGAGGGAGCTGTGCGGAACCGGATCGACCGTGGCCGGATTCCCGCCAAGCATCAGGGACGCTCGCGGCTTGTGGATCGCGTCGCGCTCGACCGCGCAATCGAGCGGTGATTCCAGATGATTCCACTTCGGGTCAAAATGAGGAATCTCAGGGAAACACCCTGCGGCCTAATCTGGCTCAACCATGCGGGTTTGCGGCCCAGGCGGATCCTCTAAAAAACCCCTGCCCTCTTCTGGGGGACTAGAGGCCGTGGGTTCAAATCCCACCGCCCCGATCAAGAAAGGCCCTGGAAACGGGGCCTTTCTCGTTGGAGGGGGAGGGTGTGGAGGTCGCAGAATGATGGCAGAATGATGGCAGCCGCCCCAAGGTCTAGCCCATCTAGCCGTTCCGAGTGGCACACTTCCCAGCGTCAGTAACCCAACGCCCAAAGGAAGGAGATTCGATGAGTGCCCTAGAGCAGGAGGTAGCGAAGCTCCTCGCTCCCCTGCGCAAGCTGCACGAGACCGCAGTGAGTGACGAGCGACTCGCACAGGCGAAGCTCGACCGAGCCAAGTCGCAGCGGAGAGAGATCGAGCGGATGTTGCGCGCGGTCGATCCCGAGTTCCACAATCCCTATGCGAACAACGGCAAGAAGAACGGGAAGAGATCATCCGGCGGCAGCACCCACAAGTACAAGGAGGAGCGCGTCGTAGAGGGGATCGCCTGGGCACAGAAGCACGCCGAGGCGCTCAACGCGATGAACGAGGGCGAGGGCTTCTTCGCCTCGGAGGTTGTCGAGATGTACGCGGATGCGCCCGTTCCGAATCAGTCAGGACTCAGCGCGATGTTCGCCCAGCTTCACGAGCGCGGCGTCCTGCATCTTGCCAAGCTCGGCGGGCTCGGCGGACGAAAGTACTACAAGGTAGTGGTGTGACGAGATGACTCTTCACGCCACCCTCTACGACTTCCGAGACCTCGACATCATGTTGAAGATTGCGGCGGAAGCGAATGGTGGAGTGTCTTCGATGGAGTTGGCCGAAGCGATCGGGCTCGGTGAAGAAGGAACGCAGGCGGTTGGGATCCGTCTCGGCTGGATGCGCAAGTACGGCTTCGTCGTCCGCGACGAGGAGAAGAAGCACTGGGATCTGTCGATGAGCGGCGAGCGAATCGTCAAAGCTCAGAAGCACGCAGCCCAGGTCAAGCAGGTCGAGGCCATCCCTGACGAAGCGATGGTCTCGGTGATGAGTCACGTCACGTCGCGCTACCGGCTGGGTGATCCAGTGATCGCTCAGTTGCTCAGGCGCGAGTTCCTCTTTGGGACTCAGAAGCGCTAACGGGAGAAACGAGGGGGGCCCCGAAAGGCCCCCCTCTCCCAACACCCTTTCGCAGCCACTGACCCCGAAGGGGATAGCGTCGCGGAAGGTGCTTTAGGAACCGTAGCGCGATGGCGCCAATGGCGCCACTGCCCCACCTTCTCAGCGCATCACGTCCCAGTGTGCGTGAGCGCCGTTTGAGTGGTGCGCTAGGCGCGCGATCACCTGGCCTGCCTGGAAGCCTGAGCCCTCGGGGATGCGATCCTCGACGTGGCCCAGCCAGTAGCGCGTGCCGGTCTGGAGGTCTCTGAGGTACATCGCCTCGCCCTGTTGAGCGGAGCCCCAGCGCTCCACGACGCCTGAGAAGGGGACGACCACCTGCTGCCCGACGTGGCCCATGATGTCCTCGGCTGTCTTCTGGCCGTGGTTCCAGTCGAGCCCGTCTGTGACGTGCGTTCCCTGCCAGTGGCGCGGCAGCTTGAGCGCGCCCTTCGGGGCTGGCTTGCCTGCCTGTGAGCGCGGGACCGGAGGGACGACCGACTGCTGCATCGCGGCCGTCTGCTGCTGCACCGCTTCGGCCTGCTGCGCCGCTGCGCCGACGAGCTTGGAGAGCTGGCGCTCGGCGTTGACGTGCCCGTGCTGGGCGATCTCGGCGAGGTTGTCGCGAGCCATCGCTGCGACGGGATCAGAGCCATCGAGGAGCGCCGAAGCTGGCGCCGGGGGGGACGCCTTACCGACAGGCGAGGGGGATCTGCCTGCCGGGGTTCGCCCCGGCGCTCCTCGACTGCCCAGCTCGCCGAGGTACTGGTTGACTACCTGCGCCCAGCGTTGCTCGTCGTTTCCGTCCGAAGCTGGAGCGTACTTGCGAACGATCGCCTCAGGACTGGTGAGCCCCTGGCGAATGTAGCCCTGGCTGAGCCCCTTGATGACGGTCGAGATGCCCTGCTCCCACGAGCCCCAGCCGCTGCCGGACATCCAGCCCCAGGCGTTGTAGGGCTTGAAAGTGTGCTTGCCAAAGCTCGACTCGATCCCCGAGATCGCCACAGCGAGCGCGGGATCGACGCCGTACTTCTTCCCGGCCCCGACGAACACCGCCCCCATGCCTGCCATCGGCGAGCCCTTCTGCTTGAGGAAGGAGTCGATCTGCTGGGGCGTCGTCATCTGATCCCTGCCTTGCGCATCTGCTTCGCCTTGCGGCGAGCCTCGTCAGCCGTCCGCTTGCCCTTGAAGAGCACGCCTTCGATCTTGCGCCGGTAGCGATCGACACCCGCTTCGCCGTACTGATCGAAGATCGCGCGGGGGTCGGGCACGCCGTCGATCACGTCGGGGTGCTGGGCGGCGAGCACGTCGTAGACGATCGCTGCCTCCTGGAGCGGGGTCAGCTTGGGGTCGCGGCGGGTCGGCTGCCAGCTCTCGCGCTGGTGCTTCTTGATCTCGTCCTTGAGCAGCGCGCGGTTGCCTTGGACGATGTAGTAGGCCTTGATCGAGTCCTCGATCGCGCGCGGCATGTGATCGCCGGGCATGAGCTGGTTCCAGGCCGAGCGCGCCGTGACTCGCGCCTCACTCATCTTCTGGGTGACGGTCTTGGCCTCGCCTCGCTCCTTGGCCTGCTGGTTCAGCAGCGCCAGGTTCATCCGCTGCGGGGTGAAGCGGAAGATGCGCCGGGAGAGCGTCGCCTTGAAGCCCTGGTCGAGCTGGGTGGCGGGCTTCGTCTCATCGAGCGTGTCGAGGTAGAGCGAGAGGAAGGGGACGAACTCGGGCCCGGCCTTGGTCACGATGTCGCGCAGCGAGGCTGCTTCCCCGAACTCGCCCTGGCCTCGGATGATCTGGAGCAGGAGGTCGTTCTGCGGGGCGAGGAAGCTCGCGAGGTTGCGGAAGGCGCCCACCTTCTCCCCGGTGACCAGGCTGCCGAGGTTCTCCGAAAGCGTGGCCGTCACGTCGCTGAACGGGCCCAGCGGGCTGACCGAGGCGAGGTTGGCGACCTCCCCTTTGGCGAGGTCGGTGGGGACGAGCGAGTTGTAGTAGTCGGGGGTCGGGCCCAGCTCCTCGCGCGCCTGCTCGCCGTAGCCGTGGGTGAGCGCGACGATCGCGCCCGCGCGGAAGGGGTGCTCCTTCACATAGTCGAGCGGCCACGAGGTCGCGCCTCGGATGAACGGCCAGACGAAGACGAGCGGGCGCAGGTAGCGCTGCTCCCAGGGGGAGAGGCGGTCGAAGTCGATCATCGCCCTGGTCGCCTGCTCTGCGATCCGCTCGCGGTCGCGTCGGGTCTGCTCGGTCTTGCCATCGAGCAGCCGCATCTGCGCCTCGCCTCCCCGGTAACCGTTGCGCCGGGCGACGCCCGACCAGGCGGCGGCACGCACCCAGTCGTCGGCGAAGAGGGAGAGCCCGGAGGCGAGCTTGCCCTCCAGCTTGCGCGGTAGCGCCAGCACTTCCCCGGTGTCGGCGCGCAGCTTGGAGGTCGTGAACGTCTCGCCCATCTCGGCTCGGACGCGCCGCCCCAGCCCCGCGTGCTCGTACTCGCGCCCCATCCAGACGCGGGCCCTCGCCGCAAGGCGGGAGTCCTTGGAGGTCATCCGCGCGCCCTCGTAGAGGTCCCAGACGCTCATCAGCCCGCGCTCGGCGAGCAGCAGCGTCACGTTGGCGAGGATGTTGGAGGGGATGTAGCCCGGCGCGGTGTAGATCAGAGAGACGCGGGCCAGGGTGTTGGCGACGGCTGCTCCTCGGACGACTGGATTCCAGAGCTGGTTGCCGGTGTAGGGGAGCATGAGCTGATGCACGATCTTGGGGTGCACCTGGCGGACGTTCCCGTAGCCGCCGTCCGGGCGCCGTGCCCTGCTCGGATCGGTGTGCAGCCAGTTCTCGGCGAAGTGCTGGAGCTGGAGGGAGAGCTGCGCGTCGTCTGCCGCTAGCCCGTCGAGCACGGCCTGGACTGCGGCGTCGATCTCCTCGGCGTTCTCACCCTTCCACTCGCGCGGCAGCGGGCTCGCGTCGGGGTCAATGAGGTACCAGCCCTCTTTGGGGCCGCTGACATCGACGGGCTCGCCGATCTCGTGCATCAGGCGGCGCAGGTCGTGCTGGTACTTGAAGGAGAGCGCCCGAATGTACTGCTCGTGCAGGACGTGGATCGAGGCTTGGTAGTCACCCTGCTGCCAGAGCGTCATCTGGTTGCGCGCGTGCAGGTTGAGGTCGTTCGTCCGCGAGCGCCCGAAGCGGCGGGTGACCGGCGAGGCTGCCTGCTTGATCGCGGCGCCTGCCCCACCCCGGCGGCGGAAGGGGAGGAAGCCCGCGCCCTCGCCAACGTCTGCCTCGGGGAGCACCCCGCGCGCGGCGAGCCAGGAGGACATCTGCTGGCGACGACCGGCGAAGATGTCGTCGTACTTGTCGCCGAACACGTCGCGCAGGATCTGCTCGCGCTCGTCCTGGAAGAAGTCGGCGGCTGCCTGGGCTCCCTCGTAGCGGCGTGAGTCGGGCTTCTGGAGCGCCTTGTGCAGCTCGCCCGCGCGTGCGGCGAGGAGCTTCTGGCGGCGCTCGACGCGCATCGCGTTGAGCGCGTCGCGGTCGTTCAGCTCCTTCTCGATCGAGCGGATCTCGGTGGTCAGGCTGTCGAAACGGTCGCGGTCGCCCGCCTGCTCGGCCGCGTCGCGCTGGCCGATCTTCGTCTCCATCTCCGCACGCAACGCCTCATCGGTGCCCTTCTGCCGGGCGATCTCCGCGCGCGCCTCGTAGGCCTCCAGCTCGTTCTTGGCCTGGGAGAGCTGCACGCCCCAGCGGGTCAGCGCAGGATCGGGGTGCGCCAGCCGGTCGGCCTCATCGAGCCCCACCTTCCCGAGCCGCTTCTCAAAGACGCGCTGTACCTCGGGGGAGAGCGGGTCGCCGGTCGCCTTGTAGCCGTTGTAGACGGCGCGCATCCAGTCCTTGATCTTCTGGAAGGCGCCGCGCAGGCTGGTGGTCGAGGCGTAGCCCTCCTGGAAGAAGCGCTCCCAGGCGCGAGCGAAGCGCTCGTGGTCGTGGCGTGTCCAGTCCTTGAGCGCCCGTCCGCCCGCCAGCTCGCGCTCGATCGTGGTCAGGTCGTTGGCATCGAGGTCGTGCAGGGCGATGTGGCCCAGCTCGTGGATCGCGGTCGTGATGTCCGCCTGCCCAAAGAGGCTCATGCGGAAGCGGCGGTTGCCCATCAGCTCGACGGCGCCCTTGACGATCGGGGTGGTCGAGCCGGTCAGCGGGTAGACGGCCTGGAAGAAGCTCTGCCCCTGGCGCACGTCGTTGGCGAGCGCCTCGGGGATCTCCATCCGCCAAGTCGGGATCGTCCCCTCGGTCGAGACGCGGCCGTGGCCCTCGACGGTGAAGCTGCCATCGACCCCCGACTTCTGCACTTCGACGCCGTACTTCTTCCACTCCTTGCGCGCGGCGCTGGGGAAGATCGTGTCGTAGCGATAGGCGTTGCCCTTGTAGTGGCTGTAGTCGATCTCGGCGATGTCCTGGGCAGAGGCGAGGCTGCCCTCGGCGTACTCGCGGGAGCCCTCGATCTCGCCGTCGTCCCAGCGCTCCATGAAGTCATCGACGGCCTCCTGGTAGAGGTAGTCATCCAGCTCTGACTCCCAGCCCTGGTCGAGCTTCGTCTCCAGGTCATCGAACCACTCGCTGTCAGCGAGGTCATCGAAGTTGGCGCTGCGCAGGGCGTCGGCGGCGGTCGTGCCCGAGCCGTAGGCCTGGCGCCCGTTCTCGGTCACGGTGACCTCGTACTCCTGCCAGCCCCCGTCGTCAGCGTTGCCCCGGAACTCGACCGACTGGATCCGCGAGGGGGCCACGTCGTAGGTGCCGTCCTCGTTGACGCGGGCGACGCGGAGGAACTGGTTGGCGAAGGGGCCCTCGTCCATGTAGATCAGGTCGTCCACGCTGAGGGTCGCACCACCGAGGGTGAACTCGTTGTGCTGGGTCTCAGGCTCCAGGCCCAGCTCCTCGGCGGTCATCCGATGCGGCGTGGTGGTGGACATCGGCGCCGAGCCGGGGCTCATGGTGTCGTAGCCGTACTCGGGGTCGAAGGCTCCGAAGAGACGCTCCTGGGCCGGGTCGTTCTCGGCCACATCGGTCTGATCGAACTCGTGCTCGCCGTAGGTGTAGCTGCGGGTGTAGTCGCTCTCGTCGGGGTACTGGGGGTGATCCTTCGGGTCGGCGTACTCGGGCTCGATCAGGTGCTCGACCTCGACTTTCTGGTAGCGGACGGCGGGCACGATCCCCTGCGGCCAGGAGATCGCGTCGAAGCCGTTGTGGACGGCGTAGGCCACCATCCGCTTGAGCCCGAGCAGTTCCCAGGTCTTCTTGTAGGGCATGTCGGCGGGGGCGTTGATGAGGTTTCGCTCCAGCGCGTTGAGTCTCTGCACCCGATCGGTGACCGCGTTGGTGTGGCGCATCAGGCGCTCGATCGCCTTGCGCTCGGGGGTCGCCATCCAGGCCTGCCAGAGAGCAGCCTTCTCATCGCCTTCGATCACGCCCATCCCGATCACGCTCTCCCTGCGGAAGTCGGAGTCGAGTTTCTGACGTAGCTCCTGGAGGTAGTGCCTCGCCCCGTTCATGTCGGTCGTCCCGCCGGGGATGTCGTCATAGGGGATCTGGAGCGTCTCCATCACCCGCTCGATGTAGTCCAAGTGGAGCTTCCCACGATCGGCTCGGAGCTTCTCCAGCCGTGCCTCGGAGTCGGGGCCCTTCGTCTCGTAGTTGACATCGCGCGCAGCCGCAGCCCAGTCGGACTGCATCTCGTCAATCAGGATCTCGTTGTAGCCCTGCCGGTTGACCTCGTGGAAGCGGAGCTGGACGAGCGGGTTGTCGATGTTGGGCATGTGCCCAGAGGAGCGGTAGACCTGCTCGCCGGGGAGCTGCACCATCAGCTCCTTGTACTCACCGGGCACATCCGTCAGGGTCACGCCCGTGTAGTTGTCGGGATCCCAGCGGGTGCCGTGCGGGTGGGCGCCCTGCTCCCACAGCGTCTCGTTCAGGTCGAAGGCGTTGAGAGGGTCGGCGAGGTAACGGATGACCTCTTCCTTGGTAACGCTCTTGATGCCCGAGTCCTTCTTGGCCGCAGCCCAGTCGGCGAGGCCCGTCCACTCCAGCTCGGCCTTCTTGATCTGGTTCTTCTCCAGCAGCGAGATGAGCTGGTCAGGGTTGACCTTGGCGGGCAGCTTCTCGTGCACGACCTTCTGCGCGGCCGAGTAGAAGACGGGAGCATCCTCGGGGACGGCCTCCCCGTGGGGGTCGCGGAGCTGATCGTAGGTCGTGACGACCTGCTCACCCGTCTCGTAGCCTTGGTCGTCCACGAGATCGACCCAGGCCACCTGCCGATCGTGGTCGTACCTCTTGATGATCCCTTCTGCCGCCGAGGCTCCACCCTCCTCGTCCGCGAGCCCGACTCGCGACTGGTAGTGCGTGAAGTTCTCGACCAGTTGCGGAGTGATCGCGGCGTGGGCGCCACTGAGCGAGCGGCGCGGCCCCGCCTCCTGGAGCAGGGCGCTGGCGAGGTCGAGCCCGGTGGCCTCGGGATCCTCGGCGTACTGGGTGAGGATGCGGTCGTACCAGGCGCTCGGGTTGTCGGGCTCGGCGCCACGCGCGAGCTGGTCGGCGACCTGCATGGCAACGCCGCCCTGCTCGGGCCCGAGCGCCTCCGTGAAGACGGCAGACATCTGGGACCGAGCAGGGCTGTCTACGACCGGGCCGACCGGCTCCCCCTTGGCGACGGCGAGCTGCTCCCCGGAGAGACCCTCCAGCTTGCGCTCGACGGCGCGCTGCTCGACATCGGTCTTGGTGCGGTCGTACTTGCGCTGGAGGACAGCGACTCGACGGCGAAGCTGCTTGAGCTTGGGGCTCTCGCGCTGAGGGCGAATCAGGCCTCGGCCCGCGAGCATCTCGTTGACATCGGCGAGCTGCGCCTCCAGCCAGGCATCCTCGCTGACACCTTCGGGCTTGCCGCGCATGTAGACGGCGCGCAGGCTCTCGGCGTCGCTTTCCCTCCCGGCGGCGGCGAGTGCGTTGGCGGCGTCGGCCTGGACGCGGCGCACGTCGCGCTTGAGGCTGCGGCGGGTGACGCGCGCGGCGCGCTGCGCCTCGGAGAGCTTGCCGAAGATCGGTGTCTCCTCGCCGATCCGGCGCGAGAGAACGTCGTAGGGGCGCTGCACGGTGGCGCGGATCAGCGGTGAGCGCGCGTGGCGAATCTCGACCGGCTGCCCCATCGCCTCCTCGCCGCCGCGCAGCCGCACGACGCGCGGCTCGGCCGGGGTGCTGCTCTCTCTGATCGCCTGCCGCAGGCCCTTGCCGGACACGAGCCCGAGCCCCTCCTCAGTGAGCGCGAGGCGAGGGGCTACGTTGAGCGCGATCGACCCGAGCTTGAAGGCGGGCGCGACGACAGCGAGGCCCTGGAGGACGGCGATCAGGCCCTGGTTGTAGGACTGGTGCACCGACTCGCTCCAGGTCGTCTGCGGCCCGTACTGCTTCTCCATCGCGGTGAGCGACTCGCGGGTGAAGTCCTCCCACAGCTTCTGCCTGGCCTTGGAGCTTGAGGTCGAGGCCATCGCCAGCCCGATCGGCTGCACCACGTCGCTCGCGATGTCCTTGATCTGGCCGGGGACGCGCAGCGGGTGGCGTGCCATCGCGGCTGCTCCGACCGGGAGCCCGAGCACCATCTTGGCGCCGACTTCCAGGGCGTCGCTGACGATCCTCGGGGTGGGCAGCGAGAGCCCCGCCGTCCCGCCCTGGGTCTGGAAGGCCCTGTCTGCGAGGTACTCGCGCAGCGGCTTGGAGCCCCGGTAGACCCCGATCTCGATGTCGCGCACGAGCCCGTGGCGACCGCTACCTGCGGCGGCGCGCGCCTTGCCGAGCTTGTCCCAGTAGTCGCCGCGCTGCTTCGACCTCGGCAGCTTCTCCAGGCGAACCAGCTCGGCGCGGGCCCGGTCGCGCTTGGCGATGCCGGGGTCACGGGCCTCCAGCCGGGCGACCTTGGAGATCGCCGGGGCCATCCGTGCGGCCTCGCGCTCAAAGCGGTAGCGGGTCACCGCGCGGTCGTTCTGGACCGCGCCAAGGAAGCCCGCCGACTGGAGCTTGTCGGCGGGTGTCTTCTTCTCCCAGTCGCGCACGACCTTCGGCACCGGGGGGACTCGCGGTGTCTGGGTCGGCACCACGAGCTTGGGGACGAACGGCGCGACGGCGGCTGCGCTGGCAAGCTGGCGCTTGACGCGAGCCGATCCCTGGAGGAACGACTCACCCTTGCGCAGCGGCATCAGCGGCTAGGAACCTTCGGCAAGAAGCCGGGGTTGAGCGCACCGAAGATCGAGCCACCGGAAGCGGGCGGGGCCTTGCTCGCGGCCCGCTTC
>Ga0157375_10003102_pt1 | contig 14426 bp, 12 predicted proteins | sample M35metaG_FD_115311 | JGI IMG/M metagenome (GOLD analysis project Ga0157375, IMG submission 115311) | Miscanthus rhizosphere microbial communities from Kellogg Biological Station, Michigan, USA - M3-5 metaG | ecosystem: Host-associated > Plants > Roots > Rhizosphere > Soil | place: USA: Michigan...
CCTTTGCACCATCATCCTCGGTTCGCGCTGGGAATGAGCTACATCTAAAAAGGAGACAAACGATGAAGTTCGCTACTATTGTCACTGCCGCTTGCGCCGCCCTCGCCTGCCTGGTTGTTGGGAGCGTCTTGGCGCCCGACGTCCACGCGCAAACGCCAGCGCCTAAATTCGATCAAACGATTTCGAGCGCCGGCGAAGAGGTTTCTGGCATAAGAATTCCAGACGGCGAATTGGCGCGCGACGCAGCCCAGTTGATTCGCGATTCTGAGGGCGATTTCCTGTTTCAGCACTCTACGCGGGTTTATTATTGGGCGGCCTTAGCGGGAAAGCGCAAGGGTTTGACTTTTGACCCGCAACTTCTCTATGTAGCAGCTATGTTCCATGATTTCGGGCTGACGGCAGCTTACGGGAAGAGCCACTTGCGCTATGAGGTGGATGGCGCGAACGCGGCACGTGATTTTTTGCGGAGTCACGGCATCTCGGAAGCTGATAGCCAGAAAGTCTGGCTTGCGATTGCGCTGCACACGACGAATGGGGTGTCTGCGCAACTGTTTCCCATCGCCGCCCTTGTTGCCGAAGGCGCCAACATGGACCTCGTTGGCGCCGGCTATGACGACTTCACTGCCGCGCAGCGGAACGCCGTGGAGGCGGCTTATCCGCATCCGCCACAATTCGCGGAAGATTTTATGCAAGCCCTTTATGACAGCCTCAAGCATCGCCCGGAGACCACTCAAGGCACCGGTCTGGCAGATGTAATGGCCTACAAGGACCCAAACTTCGTGCGCAGGGACTTCAGCAGGCTGATGCGCAACTCGCACTGGGCTACCGGAAAATGACTCGGGGACCCCACAGTTTGGAACTGATCATGTCTCACGCCAGCTTTGTCGGCTCATCGCGAATGTCACTGCCGACGGGGCATTTTTACACCTGCCGCTGCCTGCAGACAAGCGCCGTGGCGAAAATTCGAACGAGCGGATGGGTGGCAGCAGGCCGCTGGACCGACGAATGGTTCGCCGCGCCCGCTACCGGCTCACGTACCGCTATGCAAGGCGCCTTTGTTAGCTTCAAAGGTCACTTTTCCGCGTATGACGGCCCGCGCATGACTAGCTGCCCACAATGGCGAGCGGATGAAACTGGCCGAGCGGCGAGCGATGCGAGGTGCACAGAAGGGCCGGACCGGCCATTCGATCCGCTTGTAAGCAGTCGCTCAACGGCCGAACGTCGAATCCGCCGCTTCTTGTCTTCGATTTTGCTCGTGCGAACGCGCGTAACCTGGAACAGCTCATGCGGGCACAGGCGCGAGGCCATGCACCGACAAAGGCCAGAGACATGCACGGCCGACTTCGCAATGCGTATCGCACCTTCGATGTACGGGTCGAAATAGATCAAACGGAACGGGCCTCTTTCAACGGAAGCGACCGCCGTTATGAAGTACGGTGGTCGGTGGCTCGACCTCGCTATCCAGATGGCGTCACAGAAACGCTTGGTTTATTTAAGGAACAGCTCGCTTTCATTTCCCTCGACGAAGCAATGCAACACGGGAAAGGGCGGGCGCATCTTTGGGTCGACTGCGTGATAAAGCTTCAAAAAGGACGTGCTGCGGCACCAACGACAGGTTCGCCATGCGTCGAGGAAACTAAGTAGCCCGCCCTTCTGCCTAGGGCGAAACTGCGGCTCTGCTGGCCCCCCGAATGCGCTTCCGGATCGCGGCACATAGGGACTAAGGCTGATCGAAGACGCGAATCGCCCGAACCTATTGCTAGCGCGTGCCTGTCACAGGTTGCCGCATAGACGAGCCGTCTTTCTGCGTTGTGCGTCGGGGTCCAGAGCTGCTGACGAGCCGTTCCGTGGACCGATAGGCCGAAGCGCCCTATCGGCCTCCTCCTGCATGGTGCTGGACCAATGATGTCTGGAAGTCAGGACTGCCAGTCGCCATTATCCGCTTGGCGCACGGCTGAAGACGCTGTCCGTTGGATACGCTCATTTCCGCACCACAACCATTTTGGCGGCAGGGAAGGCTTTAATCGCGGATAGCGTCGCGCAGCGTTTTTCTAGCCACTGCCTGATACCGGCCGTCGGGAGAGTGTAGGGATCCGACCTACTCGCCGCGCGGCGCGGTTGGTCATAGCAGGCCGATCCGGCCGCCCTCAACTTCGACCCTATCGCAGGTGGTTACGCGATCGAGATGCTTCCCGCCGCACGACTCGCACGTCATCCAAGTTCGAAACGACGTTCACGTCTTGCGTCCGGGGCGGGCGTGAGCACCTCGGTGAAGCTATCATCCGGTATCTCTGGCGATACACGGCTTGCCCTGCCGATGCGCCGGACGGCCTGCGGCGGCTGGCCCAAGATACGGAGGAACGCGTGCCTCATCCGATCGCGGTCGAAAAAGCCCACTTCATTGGCGATGACGTCCATCGAGTGGCGTCCCTGCTCGATCATCAGTCTCGCGGCTTCCACGCGAAGATGCTCGATCGCTTTCCCGGGCGACTGACCGGTTTCCGCAGTGAAGGCCCGACTGAACTGACGCGGGCTGAGATTCGCGACTTCGGCGAGTTCTTCGACGGATAAGGCGTTGCGCAGATTGGCGCTGGCGTAGTCGATGGCCTTCTGGATCCTGTCCGATTTCGGCTCGAGTTCGAGCAGCGCGGACAACTGCGACTGGCCGCCCGCACGCCGATGGTAGACGACGAGCTTGCGCGCCACCGTGCGCGATACTTCCTTGCCGTGGTCTTTCTCGATCATCGCAAGCGCCATGTCGATGGTTGCCGTCATGCCCGCTGACGTCCAGACCGAACCGTCGACGATAAAAATCTGATCTTCCTCGACAGCCACCTTCGGGAAGCGTCGCTTCAGATCACCTGCGAATCGCCAGTGCGTCGTCGCACGACGGCCGTCGAGCACACCTGCCTCGGCCAGAACGAAAGCCCCGGTGCATGGAGCCACCACGCGCCTGGATGTCTTGAGCGTGCGTTTGACAAAACCGCTCAGTGCAGGCGAAGCGAGGTCGGTTTCTACACCCGAAGCGAACATGACCGTATCGAAGACCGCATCGCCGAAAGGCTCGCTGTCTATCCTGATGCCCGCCGAGGCGGACACGAGACCGCCCGCTTCGGAAAGGACGGTCACTTCGTAGGCCGGCTCATCGAGCACGAGATTCGCGAGTTCGAATACGCTGACTGCCGCGAACCCGATCATATGGAAATTGGGGAACACAACGAAGCCGATCGTGTGCATGCTGACCCTCCTGCGGCATGTCATAAATCGAGTGTCTTTATGACGTTTCCGACACCAACAATATTCCCTATCCTTGGCTCATGCCCTCAGCGCCTCAGCATCAATGCCGGGCGCCATGGCACGCAATGCCGCGCGACGACCAGTGTCCGACCGCTCCGAAGGCATCAGTAGACCCGGTAAGGAAAGTTGATATGGATCGTCGATTAGTCATTCTAGCGCTTGGTATGTTCGCAATGGGCACCGACAACTTCGTGGTGGCGGGCATTCTTCCAGGCGTTGCGGCATCGCTGCATACCTCGGTCAGCGTCGCCGGCCAGATGGTGACTCTCTACGCGCTCTCGTATGCGGTCATGGCGCCGGTGCTGGCGGCCGTGGCCGGAGGGTGGCCGCGCAAGCTCATTCTCGTACTGGCGCTTGGCATCTTCGTCGCCGGCAATGCGATCAGTGCGCTCGCCACCGACGTGAACACGGTTCTTCTCAGCCGCGTGCTGGCGGGGTTCGGCGCGGCTCTGTTCTCCCCCACCGCGCTGGGCGTTGCTTCCGCGCTTGCTGCTCCCGAGAAGAGAGGCAGAGCGCTTTCGATCGTGACCGCCGGACTGACCGGAGCAACCGCTCTTGGCGCTCCCATCGGCACGTTCATCGGAGGATTCGGAAGCTGGCGGACCACGCTCTGGTTCGTCACGTTGCTGGGCCTTGCTGCAATGCTCGGCGTGTGGACGCTGCTGCGCTCGCTTCCGCAGCCCCCAGTCGTGACGCTGAGGGCCAGGCTGGCGCCGGTTCGCGACGTCCCCATTGCGCTGACCCTGCTGACTTCCCTGTTTGCGTTTGGCGGCTTCCTGATGGTCTACACGTACGCGGGCCTCGTGCTCGATCGCGTGACCGGCGGCGACGAACGCGTGCTCGCCGGCATGCTGCTCTTCTGGGGTATCGCCGGGACGATTGGAAACGTGCTGTGCGGCCGGCTGGTCGATCGCTTCCCCAGTCGCACGATCGTCAACGTGGCCCTGTGGATTGCCATCGTCAATTTTTGCGCTTTGCCGTGGACCTCCATCCATGTGATGAGCGCTGCCATTGCCCTGACGATCTGGGGGATATGTGGATGGGGCCTCATCGTGCCGCAGCAGCACCGGCTGGTGGAAATCGCGCCGCACGCAGCACCGCTGGTACTCGCCCTGAACAACACCGCCACCTATACCGGGCTTGCCTGCTCGGCCGTGCTCGGCGGGCTGATGTTGTTGTTCATCGATCGGCATTACCTGAGCATCGTTGGCGCGGGCCTGATTGCGGTCGCTTTTGTGCTGTCCGAGGCCGCGTATCGCTATCGTGAAAGCGGACGCGGCCCGGAGCCGGCCGGCAACCTCGACAGGCGAAATAGCCCACCGCGGGCCACGTGACCCGATGGGCTGTTCGCCTTTCTCCGGGAAAGCTCGCGGGCAGCCCCGCTAGCAGGACCCGAATAGTGAATCGAATCGATTCGCTTCCAGTTTGTCCCCGGCATGACAGCTAAGGCAGGCGGCATGAAGCGTCCGGTTCATGCGTTCCCTGCCTGCGCGCCCGGTCGTCTCAGCGCGGTCAACCAGCGCTGCAGGCGTAGCGGCGCTGTGAACCTTCTTGTTACCCAATGGAAGATGATTAGATGATGAGCAAACAGGCAGACTTTACGGGACGGGACGTCTACGCCAGAACTTTCGATGCCGACGAAGTGTCCCTTGCTTCAATTGCGGCAAGACTGGAAGCGCGAGGAAGGCACCGGTTCTTCGACCAGGTCATTAACGACTACATGGACGTACTGGCCCTGAGCCGGAACGAGTCGATACTGGACTTGGGCTGTGGCACCGGGGTGATCGCGCGCGCACTCGCGAAGCGCTGCGATATCAAGGAGCGCATCACCGCAATCGACATTAGTGCGCACCTGGTCGAAATGGGAGCACGCCTCGCATCCAAAGAAGGCGTCGCCGACAAGATCGATTTCCTGGTCGGGGACGCGCATTCGATCGTTGAACCGCAAGGCAGGTTCGACGTCGTCATCATGCACACGCTGTTGAGTCATGTCGTCGACCCCGCGACGGTGCTTCGGGAAGCTCAGCGTCTGCTTCGCCCGGACGGCCGGGTCGTTGTCTTCGATGGCGACTTCGAGTCGCTCACGTATGCGACGGACGCGCCTGATGGCGGCGCCGGGACGGACCGGCTGCTGGGAGTGTCAGGGCACACCCAGGGCAGAGTGATGCGCATGATGCCCCGGCTCTTCAACGAAAACGGCTTTCGGCTCGAGTGGTCTCGGGCCTATGTCGCCGCCGATATCGGCCGAGCCGATTTCTGGGCCTCCAGCCTTCCCACGTTTCGCACGCTGTTGCCGAAAGCCGGTGTCATGTCGGAGCAGGAAGCGAACGAGTATGTGGACAAGCTCGAACGCGCGTCGGCGAACGGACAGTTCTTTGCCTCCTGCAACTTCTATACAACTATCGGGCGGCGCCTCGACTAACGAACATGGGGCGTCATCAGGGCGACGCCTTTAGTCATGTAACGGTCGCCGTGGAACGATGAAGACTGCTCCTGAGGCGCGGTCGGCCTGAATGGAGCAGGTAGCAGATTATCGAAGGTGAGAGCGAGTGGATGCGAAGACACAGTTGGAAAGCGGCCAGGCACGGGAAGACAGCAGCAGAAGTTCCGTTAATCGGTCGTCGGTCACGGGGTGGGTGATTGCCGGACTTGCGACGGCGGCTATAGGGTTTGGATGGTTCGTCCACTCACGCGGCGAAAGCGCTTCCTCTGCTGACACGCGACCGTCGGCGCTGCCTCAGGTGACCGTGAGCGAGCCGCTCATGCGCAAACTCGATACGCGGCTGGGCTTCCTTGGACAGTTCTCCGCGGTCGATCAAGTCGAGGCAGCGGTTCTCGCCAGATAGCGGCGCGGAGGATCTTCGTGAGGCCATCTCGCGTTGCTGCTCGGCTATCGCTTTATCGAACCGCCGGCCCGCGCTCGCTTCACCGGGCGCGATGGACGGATGATGCCCGCGTCTATTCCAGTGCCCGCGTAACCGCCGCCTGCGCGTGCAGTGCGGTGGTGTCGAAGACCGGCAGCGTCACATCTTCCTGCGAAATCAGGAGGGCGATCTCCGTGCAGCCGAGAATCACGCCACCCACACCCTGCGCCCGCATGTTGTCGATGATGAGCCGGTAGGCATCGCGTGACACGTCGCGCACGATGCCGTGGCAAAGCTCGTCGTAGATCACCTGGTGCACCAGCGCGCGCTCCTGCGCCTGCGGCACCACCACCTCGATGCCGTGCCGCTCCTGCATGCGGCCTCGGTAAAAATCCTGCTCCATCGTGAAGGCCGTGCCCAGCAGCCCGACGCGGCGCACGCCCGCGTCGCGCAGTGCCTGCGCGGTGGGGTCGACGATATGCAGGAGCGGAACGTCGAGCGTCGCTTCCAGCGCCGGCGCCACGCGATGCATGGTGTTCGTGCAGAGCAGGACGAACTCCGCCCCCGCGGTCTGCACCTGCAGCGCCGCCTGCGTCATGTGCTCGCCGAGCTCGTCCCAGCGTTGCGCATGCTGCAGCGTCTTGATCTCCTCGAAGCTGACCGTGACCATCACGCTGCGCGCGTTATGGTGGCCACCCAGCCGCGATTTCATGTCCACGTTGATCAGGCGGTAATACTCAGCCGACGATTCCCAGCTCATGCCGCCGATCAGTCCAATCGTCTTCATTTCATCTTCCTTGCGCGTGCCGCGCTGTCGAGCCGCAGCCAATATAGCAGTACACGTGCTGCGCCTCCATTCGGTGCGATGTTTTCCGCGACCGAACTTTCTGTCGAAAAGCGTTGGCTGGCGAACAACACTTTTCAGATTTCCATGCTGGCACGAAACGTCCATACCGCCGCCAGTAAAGGCGCAGGGGTACATGGCACGGTCGATGCATTATTTGACGCCGTCAAGAGTCGTCTATTGACCAACATCGGGCGGTGCGAGGTGTGTCATGTCCAGTGCTCAGCAACAAGCCAGTAGTGCAAGCAGCAACGGGTCGCGCGCCATCTCATGGCTGCGTGCCTTAGGGGTGATCTGCGGTGCGCCCAAAACGTTATTGCCCTACGTGCTTCCGTGGCTGCTGGGAAGCCTGACTCTCGCGTTCTGCTATCTCGTCGTGCAGGGCGTGCTCAGGCAACAGCTGCTGGTGCCGCCCGTGGAAACGCCGCCGTCTCTGGCCGAACGCGGCTACACGTCCAGTTTCCTCGCCGAAAGGATCATGTCCGAGATGCGGGTGATCGGGCGCGACGCCGGATCTATTCCCCACGACGCGCTGACCGTGAGCGAAGCGCAGCCCGATATCCAGATTCCCGGTCAGGACCTGTCCTATGCGACAACCGTGCGCTTTCTGAAAGACGTCGTCGACCGGAAGGACGTGGTCGTTCATATCGGCATCACGAAGCTTGACGATGCCGCGGATTCCTACGTGGCGCACGTGCAGATAGAAGGCGGTGTGTTCCGCTCGCGCCAGGGCGAGGTGCCGTTTGCGGGACGCGACATGGACAGGTTCGTGCGCGATATCGCCGCGCAGGCGATGCGGCTTGCCGAGCCGAACATACTGGCCAGCCATCTGTTCACAGAAGTGCAGAAGACGAAATGCTCGCTCGCGCAATGCAACTACGGTGAGATCGTCGGCATCTACGATGAAGTGCTTGCGCTGCCGGCTTCGAAGCAGAGCGAATGGGCGGAGGCAGGCAAGGCGTGGTTGCTGGTCAGCCAGGGCCTCGCGAAAGAGGCGGAAGCGCAGAGCCGCGATGCGCTGCGCCGCTACGGGGACTCGGCGATCCTGCGGGCCAGCCTCGGCATTGCACTCGAGCAGCAGCACCGAATCGACGACGCCCTGGAGCAACTCAGGGCGGGTGCCAGGAAATCATCGAGAACCGCCGAGAACCTGCGGCTGCTTGGCGACGTGTTGCTGCACGCGCATCGTTATCCGGAGGCGCTGAAGGCTTTCGGGGAGGCCGACCGCATGCACCCGGACTCGGTCTACACGCTGCACGACTGGGGTGAGGCGCTTATCGCGGTCGGGCGCTACAACGATGCGATCGCAAAGTTCTCTCAGGCCGTATCGCTTCGCCCGGATCTGGCGCCGTCGTATGCGGGGTGGGGCCGTGCACTCGAACTCCTTGGCGAGGTGAGCGAAGCCGCCCGCCGGTATGCGCAGGCATCGAAACTCGACAAGGCCGTGCGCTCGCCGCACGAAGACCATATCGCGCGGCTTGGCAAGGAGTATCAGGAGGTCAGGCGTTCCGATACGCCGGCTCCGGATGCGGCGCGCCGACCACATTCGAATCCGCCCGGAAGACGTCAGCCAGAAGCAGCACAAAGCCCGATCGGATGGACCGCGATGCTGACGGCTTAGCGCAAAGGCATCTTGTTTAGCAATATCACGTAGCAGTTAGGAGACGGTAAATGAACAGCTTCGACGATGCGTTCAGGGCCCTGATCGGAAGCGAAGGAGGATATTCCTTCCATCCCGCGGACCCCGGCGGCGAAACGATGTGGGGCGTGACGGCACGCGTTGCGCGTAGCTTCGGTTATGCCGGCGCGATGAAGGACCTGCCGCTCGAAACCGCAAAGCAGATCGCCAAGGAAAAATACTGGGACCCGCTGCATCTGGATGAGCTCGATCCACGGGTCGCCTTCCAGATATTCGACGCGAACTATAACGGCGGCCTCGTGGTGTTGTGGATGCAGAAGGCGTGCGGCGCTCAGGAAGACGGCAATTTCGGCCCGGACACGCTGGCCGCGGTCAAGAGCGCGGACCCGATGAAATTTGTCCTGCGATTCGTGGCGTATCGGCTTCGGTATCTGCGAAACCTGCATACGTGGCCCACGTTCAGCCGCGGATGGACGGACCGCATGGCAACCAACCTTCTCCTGGGAGCAGCATGATGGACTGGTCAAAAGTAGCGTCAAGGATCGGCAGCACGGCCCCTTTGCTTGCCGGCCTGATAGGCGGCCCGATCGGGCTGGGTGTGACGGCCGCCGCCGCGATCATTTCCCATACGCTGGGCACGCCCAACGATCCGCAGGCGATCGAGACCGCGCTGAACGACCCGACGGCACTCGACAAGCTCAGACAGGCCGAAGGCGCCAACGCGGTGCAGTTGCAGCAGCTGGTGGTGACCGCAGCGCAGGCCCGTCTTGCGTATGAGACCGACATGGCGCGCATCCAGGCAGGCGACAGGGCCGATGCGCGCGCGATGGGGATTGCCAACAGGGACTGGGTACCCAAGGTCCTCGCGATGGCGGTGACCGGCGGCTTCTTCGGCATCCTGCTGCTGATGGCGTTGAGGGCCTTGCCTCACGAAAACCGCGATTTGGTGAACGTGGTGATCGGCGCGCTCGGCACGGCGTGGATCAGCATCATCGGCTATTACTTCGGCACGTCGGCGGGTTCGATGAGAAAGACGGAGCTGCTCGCCAAGCCTAGTGTACCGATCACCGCGGACAGTGCGGTCACGCTGCGGGAACCGGCGGCGCCACCGGCACCGACGCCCCGGCCGCATGCCGGAGAGAGCGCGCCTCACGCCGACATGTTCCCGGCGTTTGCGCCAGGCGGGCAGGGACCGATCTTCACCGGCGGATCCTGATCCGAGGTTGGGCTGGCCGGTGCGCGATGTGCTGTCGCGCGCACCGGCCGTTGGTGAACGCTTTCCTGATGTCCCGTTCTGGTGGTCGGCAACATCACACGGTTGTGCAATTGCGCTCCCGTTTTCACGGGGGCGACGAAACGCACCTTGTCGAGTCCATGGTTCACGGCAATTTTGGCTTCGAACTGGAATGAGCCCTACGTGGATCGCAAGGGCCGCGAGCGATTGTCCTCTTCGTGCCTGTACGACAGCAAATAGTCCTCAAAACGGCAAACTGGCCTGTGCCCACACGCGCGTTCCTTGGGGCCGGTTGCGCGCATGGAATTCTTGCTGCAGCTTCACTGCCACGGCGATCTTCGGCGTAAAGCTGTAACGGAAATAAGGCCCCAGCGCGTCCACACGGCCTCGATTGCCATTGCCGTTGACGACCACGCCGTTCTGCTTGTCGTCTGTGGTCTGCCGGTAGATATAACCATTGACGCCCGCCGCGAAAGCCGGCGTCACGCGATAGCCGACACTGAACTCGATCGTCGCCTCGTCGCCGGACTGGTAGTTCGTGGTCTGATTTCTGGTATTGAAGCCATAGCGAAACTTCGCACTTATATCGAGCTTGTCAGTCGGAAACCACGTCAGCGCATAGAAAGGTGCCACCTGGTAGTAGTTCCGGCCGATGTTCACGGCCGCGCTCGCGTTGTATGCGCCAGTCGCCAGATGAGTGTCCACACCCACCGTCTGGTGGTATGTCTGGCTGTGCCAGCCAAGAATGATCGGAACCAGTACCGTGTCCGCCAGGCCCGATCCGTGGCCCCCCTTGTCGAGCGGACTCAGGGGCGGGGGACGCGCGATATCGAGTGTGAGGTCCGTCATGGAATACGCCTGGATGAGCCGTGTCTCGATGTTGGCGCCGAAAATCTTCACGCCTGGCCAGACGAAAGACAACCGCACCGCAACTGCATTGGCCTGAACCTTGAAGGATGCCACCCGTGGGTTGTCGTTGCCGTTGTTGTCCTTCAGTTGTGAGGCCGTGTAGTACTGGTAGTAGAGAAACGTATGCAACCCCTCAGGCAGCATCATGCCGGCGTTGAAGTTCGTCTCGACACCTATCGGATACGAATTCCCCCCGCCTTCGGTGGCAAGCACGTCGATGCTGCCCATTGCAAGCGTCGCGATGACCGCCAGTTTGAGGCTTAGTGGCGGCAGCGAAGCACGCACGGCATGTTTCGGCAATGGCTCCACGGCAAGCTGCTTGTTCACAAACGGTCTCCTCGATGGTCGCCCGCGAACACACGGAATTGCTCCTGTGCCAGCGGTGTTCATGCCGGCAGGGACGTCAATCCGTCCGACGAAGACGTCCGATATGCTTCATGTGGTCCCGTCATGCGCAGGCGATGCCAGCTTTGCCTTTTCGGGCCGCGCATGCTCCCGGCCGCCGTGACTTGCACTGGCCGTCCCCCGATTTGGGCCGTGCGCGACGTCGCCGGGCGAACACCCGCCCGCCGCACGACCGCGCGGCCGTGCGTCACGAATGCGACGGAGGCGTTGCCTGTCTAGTTGCTCTTTACTTGCCGGGATTAAGTACGAAGTCGAAGTCCAGCGTATAGCTGCCATCGGGTTGCGCGAGCCAGTCCCCCACCAGTGATTCGCGCACGCCGAACACGGCGTCGGAATCCAGGTACTGATCGCCTTTGCGGAACACATGGGTGACGAGTGTTTCGTAGCGCGGCGCCTTGATCATGAAGTGAAGATGGGCGGGCCGCCAGGGATGGCGTCCGGTGGCGCGCAGCAGTTCGCCCACCGTGCCGTCGGAAGGGATCGGATAGGCCTCGGCGACGATGGTCCTGAAATGAAAACGCCCGTCGGGGCCGGACTTCAGTACGCCGCGTGCCTGCGGCTCGTCCAGGCCCGGGTACTGCACGTCATAGTTGCCTTGCGCGTCGGCCTGCCAAACTTCGATGACCGCACCGGCGACCGGCTCGCCATTCAGACCCTTGACCGTGCCTCGTACACGGCAAGGAATGCCGGCGGCGCCATTGGCCACATCATCGCCATCCGCGTAATGCGGCGCGCCGTCCACGTGGAACGGGCCGAACACTGTGGCCTCGGTGCATCCGGCGGGTTTGTCGTTGTTCATGGCCACGGTGAGCATTGACAAGCCGAGCACGTCGCTTAGCAAGATGAACTCCTGACGCTTGTCGTCGCACATCTGGCCGGTGGCAGTGAGGTACTGGATTCCTTTGAACCACTCGTCCTCGGTCAGCTCGACCTCGCGTGCGAACGCGTGCAGATGCTGCACCAGACTCGTCATGATTTCCTTGAGACGCTCATCCTGCGTGTCTGCGAGGCGTTCGATGACAGCCTTCGTGATCGTGTGTTGATTGAGATTGCGCATCTTCGTATTCCCTAGGTTATCTTATGCGGGTCAGTTCGCTACGTCACCCTGAGGCCCCGCCTGGACAGGCGCGTGCGCTGGCCCGAGCGACCGGCGCGCCGCTTCGCCGGGACCTTCGCCGGATCCCCGTCAGTCAACCCACACCGGTTGCCGGCCCGCGTCGCCGACGTGTTGCCCGTGGGAATGCGTTCTGAACGTTATTAACGTCCCGGGTTGAAAATAGACTAGGCTAGACGGAATTTCTTTACTACTGACGAGCGGTCATGGACACTATTCCTCAACGGAATGATGACGAACTGAGCCTGAACCACCTGCAGGTCCTCGACGTTCTGCTGACCGAATGTAGCCTGACCAAGGCCGCGCGCGTCCTCAACCTGACGCAGCCCGCGCTCAGCAAAACGCTCGCACGCCTTCGCCAGTATTTCGGCGATCCGCTGTTCGTGCGGGTCGCGCTGCGCATGGAGCCGACGCCGAAGGCGCTCGAACTGGCGGAGCCTGTCCGGGCCATCCTCGAGCGGATGCGCACACTGCGCTCGGAGCATGTCGCGTTCGATCCGAGAACGTCCAGTCGCGTGTTCCGCTTCTTCATCGTCGATGCGGGCGCGGTGAGCATGCTGCCGGCCCTGATCAATTTCCTGCGCACGCATGCCCCCACCGTTCATGTGCAGGCGGTGAACTGCGACGCCCAACACCTCGATCTATGGCTGGAATCGGGTCTCGTGGATCTTGCTATCGGTTCGTTTCCGACGCTCACCCAGGGCATCCGGCGGCAGCCGTTATGGACTGAGTCTTACCTTGCCGTCGTCAGTGACGATCATCCGCGTCTGGGGCCTTCGCCCAGCGCCGAGGCCTTCGCCAGTGAAAAACATGTGCTCGTGTCTGCGGTCGGCACCGGCCACGAGCACCTGGCGGCGGAGCGCATCATCGAGGCCGTGGTGCCTCGCGAAAACATTGTCTGCCGGGTCCCCATGTTCGCGGCCGCGGCGCACATCGCAAAGCACTCGGATGTCGTCGTGACGATGCCGCGCACGCTTGCAGAAGCCATAGCCCAGGACCTCCATCTCCGGTTGGTCCAGTTGCCCATCGAACTGCCGAAACTGGAAATCGCGCAGTACTGGCATGACCGGGTCCATCGGGAGCCCGGCAATCAGTGGATCCGGTCTGTCTTCCGCGAACTGTTTTTTCGGCCAGACGCATCGCGGCCTGACTGACAGGCGCCTGATCGCTCGATGACAAACGGTTATAGCGCCCATTTCTGTCCAGCCATGGACGCCCGCCACTGCGGCTCATAGGATTTGCCAAGGGTCGTCGTTGGGCGCGGACACAGCCGTCCGGGCCGCCCCTTCGCGAGTCGGCTACTGGCAAAACAAAGGGCGACAGGCACATGAAAATCATCACTGAGGCAAGCGGACCCGTGTCACCGGCCGCCGTCGTGTCGATCGGCATGTTCGACGGCGTTCATCGCGGGCATCGACGCGTCCTGCAACGTTTGCGCGAGATCGGGCAGAACCATGGGGCGCCGACGGTACTGGTGACGTTCGATCCGCATCCGCGTGCCGTGCTCCGTCCCGACTCCGCTCCGCCGTTGTTGTCGAGTCTCGCCTATCGCATGGAGTTGCTCGCGGCGACGAGCGCGCTGGACTACTGCCTCGTTCTGCCTTTCGATAGAAGCAGAGGCGAGCAAACGGCAGACGACTTCGTCAAGGACACGCTTGTGCGGCGCCTCGGCATCCGCGCGCTGGTCGTTGGCGAGAATTTCATGTGTGGCCGGCGCCGCCAGGGCGACGTGAGCCATCTGCGAGCCCTCGGCGCGAAACTCGGCTTCGCGGTGCATCCGGTGCCGCTGCGCACCTCGTTCGATACGAGTCTCAACCACTGCTCATCGAGCGAAACCCGGCGCCTCATTCAGATCGGCGATGTCACGAGTGCGGCGGTCCTGCTCGAACGTCCGCATGAATTGACCGGTGTCATTACCCGTTCCGCGCAAACGATCAGCGATCCGATCGATGTCGTCTTGCCGGATGGGATGTGTACTCCTGCTGCCGACCACTACGCAGGCGCGGTGAGAAAAAAGGGAACCGCCGCGCCCTGGACGCCCGCGATACTCCAGGTAGGTGAAGATCGCGTCGCCAAAGGGCGATCGGTCCGGCTGGTGACAGCGGAGGGCCTTGCGGTCA
>Ga0157375_10003105_pt1 | contig 14419 bp, 12 predicted proteins | sample M35metaG_FD_115311 | JGI IMG/M metagenome (GOLD analysis project Ga0157375, IMG submission 115311) | Miscanthus rhizosphere microbial communities from Kellogg Biological Station, Michigan, USA - M3-5 metaG | ecosystem: Host-associated > Plants > Roots > Rhizosphere > Soil | place: USA: Michigan...
CGCGCCCTTCAAGATCGTCGGATGAGATGTACGTCAGCCAGGTACGCATGGCGTCCGTGGAGAGAATGGAAGTGGAGATGTTCTGGGCGAGAAGGGAGCCTGCGACCAGAACGATCAAGCCAACAACGATGATCTTGTTTCCAAAAAAGTCCCCTCCTGAGTCAGGAGGGGTGGCGCGAAGCGCCGGGGTGGTTCCAAAGCAGCAGTCTTGCAAGTTAGCGGTTTCGGAACCACCCCTCGCGGGATGCGCTTCGCGATCCCGCTGCCCTCCTGACTCAGGAGGGCAATTCTCGCTTCCAGCCTACATTCCCGTGGCCCGTTAACCCTCAGTTCACCGTTGAGGGAGCTTGCTGGATCAGATGAACGTAGATCTGCTTTTCGTTTACCACTTTACCGTCAAGAAAAGTCTGGATCGTAAATCGTCCGGCACGTTCAAATGTCACGTTCGTAAAAAAGCTGATGTTATCCGCGTAACCCTCCGACTCAATCCGAAATTGAGAGGGTCCGGACGAGGCGATTTCCCGGCCGTCCGGAGCCAGCACGCGCACCTGAGTCTGGAATTCTCCGACTCCTACCCAGTGATTCGCCACCGAAAGCTTTAGAATCATCGACGGGAAACCCGCAAAAAAGAGATTCTCGAAAATTCCCATCAACGACAGCTTGTTGCCCATTTCAAGGCGAACGTCATCACATGCAAGGCTGTACACCAGTTGCGCAGTTCCCATTACCGTCCTTTTAGTTTTTCCAGAAGCTTGCGATGAATGCCATCAAACCCGCCGTTCGACATCACAACGATTTGATCGCCCGGAGTCGCATTCCGCGAAATGTAATCGACAATTTCATCTGTTGTATCAAAAGTCTCGGCAATTTTCCCTCTCGAGCGGACACCTTCAACAACGGCATCCGGCGACAACTGCTCATCCTCAGTGAGTTTGCCGGACCCAAACACACGGGCCACCACCACCGTATCCGCAGGATCGAAGGACTTGATGAATTCCTGCTCGAAGACTTTTCTTCTGCATGTCTGGGAGCGCGGCTCGAAAACAGCCCAGATCCGGTCTGTCGGATATCGTTCTCGAATTGCCCGCAACGTTTCGAGAACCGCTGTCGGATGATGGGCGAAGTCATCGTAAACGCGAATGCGTTCCACCTCGCCGCGAAGCTCCAGTCGCCGCTTGACGCTTTTGAATGAGGAAAGTCCTTTTTGAATTCTTCCGTTCTCAATTCCAAGTTCTTTTCCTGCCACAATGACTCCGAGCGCATTCTGCACGTTGAACGCTCCGAGCATGGGAATGGTGAAATCGCCAACGTGAACCTCTTTATGAAATACTCGGAAGCCCATGCCCTCATTTGCCGGTGCGATCTCCCGCGCGCGCCAATCTCCCTGCTGGATGCCCACTTCGGCGACTCGGGAAAATGCCGCGGGAATCAACTCACGAACAATGGGGCTGTCCACACCGGCGATGATCAATCCGGAACGCGGAACGATATTGATCACCCTCCGGAATGCGATCTTCAGGGATTCGATATCCGGATAAATATCGGCGTGGTCATACTCGATGTTCTTCAGCAGCAGAATATTCGGCAGGTAGTGAAGGAACTTCGGGCCTTTATCGAAGAAAGCGGTGTCGTATTCGTCACCTTCGATAACAAATTCCGGTCCTTTGCCAATCTGAAAGCTCCCGCCAAAATTCTCTGCGATGCCTCCGACCAGAAACGAAGGCTTTCGCCGGGCCACTTCCAGCATCCACGCAAGCATTGCCGTTGTGGTCGTCTTTCCGTGGGTACCGGACACAACGATGGAATTCTTCCCACGAATGAACAGTTCCTTTACGGTTTCGGCCATCGACTGGTACCGGATACCGGAATCCAGAACGTGTTCCACCTCGGGGTTGCCGCGTGAAACCGCATTGCCGATCACGACGATGTCCGGGTTCGCTTCACGAACATTCTCGCTTTTGTACCCGTTGTAGACACGTATACCGAGCTCATCGAGATAGGTCGACATCGGCGGATAGACATCGGAGTCTGATCCCGAAACGATATAGCCTTTGGCTTTCAACATTCCGGCCAGCGATGCCATTGCTGTGCCGCAGATTCCAACGAGGTAGTAATTTCTGGGGTTTTTCATGCGTGGGATACAGCCGATTCCAGAAGCTCAAACCGGGAGACCGAACCAAGCGATAGTGTCGCACGTATGCCAAATGGCACGACAATATTCGCTCGCGATGTATGGCCCGTCGAAAATCCATAGAGGATGGGGAACGTCGTCCCTTCAAGAACATCCAGAATCACTTCTTCAAGGGTATATCCCTGATTCGGGAGATTGGTGCAGTCCAGCATTTCGCCAAAAACGATTCCCCGCACCTTGGCCAATTTTCCCGCGTGCTTGAGTTGCGTCAGCATGCGGTCGATCTGATAGGGCTTCTCGCCGAGGTCTTCGAGGATGAGGATGGTGTCATCCGTGTCGATTTCGAAGGACGTTCCGAGCGTTGCGACCACCAGCGACAGGCAGCCGCCCGCAAGGCGACCTTCGGCTTCTCCGGATCGGAGTACTGAAGTGTGATCCATCGGAAACTGAATATTGGGGTCGCCCTTCAGCATTCGAACCAGGATGCTTCGGTCATAACCTTGCTCCCCCAGCCGCATTGAAGTTGCGACCATCGGTCCATGAAAACCGACCATTCCATTCCGATTGAGAAAAGACAGCAGCATCGTAATATCGCTTGAACCCAAAATGATCTTGGGATGAGCAAGAAAAAGGTCCGGTTCCAGGTACGGAATCAGACGGCCGCTGCCATACCCGCCCCGCGCGCAGAAAATTGCTTTCACATCGGGATTCCGAACCATTTCCAGTAATTCCGCCGCGCGGCGCTCATCCGTTCCGGAAAAGTAGCGATGAGTCTTCAGAATGTCCGGGCGGTAAAGCGTGCGAAAACCCAGCCGCTCCAGTTCACGGCATCCGGCATCCAGCATTTCGGACTTGATATTGCTTGCCGGGGCGACGATACCGATCTGGTCTCCAGGTTGAAGCGCCGGCGGCCTGACGAACGATGTGCGTTCGGTAGTGAACATGTTTTTCAGGATCGTATGAGTGCAAGGTCAGCGTCAAGGGCTGTGCTAGAATCCCGCGACTGGTAATACGCGTGACAGACCTCAGAAAGACCGCTCTTTTTGAAACACACAAAAGTCTCAAAGCCCGCATGGTTCCATTTGGCGGATGGACCATGCCTGTTGAGTACAGCGGAATCATTCAGGAACATACCGCGGTGCGGACCGGCGTCGGTTTATTCGATATCAGCCACATGGGCGAATTTATCGTTTCGGGTACCGAAGCCCTGAATCTGATTCAGTACGTCACCTGCAATGATGCCTCACGTCTTGTCGACGGACAGGCCCAGTACTCTGCACTTCCCACCGAAGAAGGCACCGTTGTGGATGACCTGCTGGTATATCGGGAATCTGCCAACCGGTACATGCTTGTCGTCAATGCTGCGAATATAGAAACCGATCTTGAATGGATTCAAAGCCACAACACATTCATCGCCCGCGTCGAAAATATCAGCAGTGCTACAGGACTTCTGGCGGTTCAGGGACCCGATGCCCTGGAAACCCTCCAGCTCATCGCCGACATTTCATTGAATTCGATTGCGCCGTTCCACTTTGCCCGTGGCTACGTTTCCGGAGTCGAAACCATGATTTCGCGGACAGGCTACACCGGCGAGGATGGTTTTGAACTTTACTTCGCCGAGGCGAATTCCGAATCTCTCTGGAAATCCATAATGAGCGCCGGTAAGCGGCATGGCCTTCTCCCTGCCGGACTGGGTGCGCGGAATACGTTACGACTGGAGGCGGGATTGCTTCTTTATGGAAATGACATCGATCGCACGACCACTCTGCTCGAAGCGGGACTCGGATGGATTGTGAAGCCCGGCAAAGGCCGCTTCGTGGGAAGCGAATCCCTTGCCAGGGAAAAGGCGGAAGGTCCAAAGCGAAGACTTGTCGGATTCGAAATGCTTGGCCCCGAGATCGCGCGCGAACGTTATCCTGTAAAAGTGGACGATCAGGAAGTCGGGCATGTCACCAGCGGTTCCCCCTCAATTACTCTCAACAAGAATATAGGCCTTACTTATTTGCCCGTGGACCTCGCTGCGGTCGGAGGAACCTGTGACGTCCTTATTCGCAAGCGTGCCTGCAAAGCGCAGGTTGTATCGACGCCCTTTTACAAACGGAGCCGCGAATGAACCCAGAAGGTCTCTTGTACACAAAAGATCACGAATGGATCGGTATCACCGGAGATACCGCTACGGTTGGAATTACACTTCATGCGCAGGAAGCGCTTGGCGATGTGGTGTACATCGAACTGCCCGGCGTGGGTGACAAATTCGAGGCGCATAAATCGTTTGGCAGCGTCGAGTCCGTAAAAGCCGTGTCGGAATTATTCATGCCCATGTCCGGGGAAGTGACCGAAGTCAATTCGACGGTCAAAGACAATCCGGAAACTCTGAACTCCGATCCGTATGGCAAAGGCTGGCTCATTCGAATCCGAATCGCGAATCCCGCGGAGGCTTCTGCCCTGTTGTCTGCACAGGCGTATGACAATTACATTGCCACAGAAGCGTAGTTGAAGAGTTGATGAGGTATCTACCGAGTTCGGAAGCAGACCGGAAAGGAATGCTGGAAGCCATCGGCATCGAGTCCGTGGAACAACTCTTCGCAGGCATTCCGGAAAGCCTGCGCCTGCGGCGGCCTCTGGACATCCCGCCCGGGCTGACAGAGCCCGAGCTGATCCAGTTCTTCCGGGGAGCGGCCGGCAGAAACGCCACCGATTTTACGTCGTTTCTGGGAGCAGGAGTCTATCGTCATCACATCCCTGTCGTGATAGATGCGCTGATTTCACGCTCCGAATTTTATACGGCATATACTCCGTATCAGGCCGAAATCGCTCAGGGAACACTTCAGGCCATATTTGAATTCCAAACATACATCACCCAACTGACAGGTCTCGATGTGGCCAACGCGTCTCTCTACGATGGGAGCACCGGATTGGGAGAAGCCATTTTGATGGCGCACCGAATCACGAAGAGGAACAAGGTCTTTATTGCCAAGTCCGTTCATCCGGAGTATCGCGCCGTGGTGGCAACCTATGCCCGGAACATTGGGATCGAAATCGAGTTGATCGATTTCACTGAAAGCGGGCGGATGGACTACGCGGCTATCGGCAAAGCGATAGATGAAACAGTCGCTGCCGTGGTCGTTCAAACTCCAAACTTCTTCGGAACCGTTGAAGAGAATTCGGAGATCGCCTCGATCGCACACAAGCATGGGGCGTTATCCATTGTGAATGTATGTGAAGCGATGTCGCTGGGTATTCTCAAACCTCCGCAGGATGCCGATATCGTTGTTGGTGAAGCCCAGTCGCTGGGTATTCCCATGAATTTCGGGGGACCGCATCTGGGATTCCTGGCAACGCGAGAACAGTTTGTCCGACAGATGCCGGGGCGGCTCGTTGGAATGGGCGAAGACCAGAAGGGCCGGCGCGCTTTCGTACTTACATTGTCCACGCGCGAACAACATATACGCCGCGAGAAAGCGACGTCGAATATCTGCACGAACCAGTCATTGTGCGCGTTGATGTGTGCAATCTACCTTGCAACGATGGGTCCGAAAGGGTTGCGTCATACCGCCGAACAGAATATTCAGAAAACGCACTACGCGGCTCAGCAGATCCGAGCGCGCACAAAACATTCCATTCTATTTTCCGGCCCCCGCTTTAATGAATTTGTCATCCAGTTGAAAGAGGACTATGCATCACGTGCCCAGCGTTTCATGCGCAGCCACATCATTCCGGGGCTTCATATTGCGAGGTTTTATCCGGAGCTGGGCAATTCCCTTTTGGTCTGCGTGACGGAAACGACAACGCGCGATCAGATTGACGCCCTTGTAAAAGGACTCGAATGACGAAAGAGAATCCACGCACGAGTTCCCATTTCCAGATCAATGAACTCCTGGTGTTTGAACAGGGCATGTCCGGTCGCCACGCCTTCGATCTACCGGCACTCGATGTTCCTGCAGTCCCGGTTGCGGAAATCCTGTCTCCCACGTTGCTTCGAGATGACGTTGCCGGCATGCCGGAACTTGGCGAAGTGGATGTGATCCGGCATTTCACAAGGCTGTCGACATGGAATTACCATATCGATCTCGGGCTGTATCCCCTCGGTTCCTGCACGATGAAGTACAACCCGAAAATCAATGAATTGGTTGCTCGTCTCGAGGGATTCTCCACGGCACATCCTTATATGCCAGCCGAGCTGTCCCAGGGCGCACTCGAAGTACAGAAGATGCTGGAGACCGCTCTAGCCGAAATCACTGGGATGGACGCCGTCACTCTTCAGCCGGCTGCGGGCGCTCATGGTGAATTGACCGGCATTCTGATGATTCGTGCGTATCACGAGTCAAAAGGCCGTCCGCGTCGAACGGTGCTGGTTCCAGATTCCGCACACGGTACGAACCCCGCGAGCGTGACAATATCGGGCTACGAAGTCCAAAACATTCCTTCGACACCCCACGGCACGGTGGACATCGCGCGATTGCGCGAAATCGTGAACGACGATGTCGCGGCAATCATGGTCACAAATCCCAACACGCTTGGGATCTTCGAAAGCGACATTGCCGAAGTCTGCGAAATCATGCACGCGAAAGGCGCACTGGTGTACATGGACGGAGCCAATCTGAATGCCATGATGGGTATCGCACGGCCTGGGGACTTCGGGATTGACGTACTTCACATCAACCTGCACAAAACGTTCACAACGCCACATGGCGGCGGTGGACCGGGTTCCGGGCCGGTAGCCGTGAAGAAGATCCTGGAACCATTCCTTCCCATACCTGTTGTTGCACTGAAAAATGGCGGAAACTATTTGTTCGACTACGACCGTCCCCAATCGATTGGAAAGATGAAAGCCTTCAACGGTCAGTTTGGCATGCACGTTCGTGCGCTGTGCTACATCCTGGCAAATGGCCCGGCTGGATTGAAGGAGGTGTCGGAGACAGCAGTGCTCAATGCGAACTATATTCGCGCAAAGCTGACAGGTGCTTATGAACTACCTTACGATTCACCCACATTGCACGAAGTCGTATTCTCCGACAAGCTGCAGGCACGGTTCGATGTTCACGTCGCAGATATCGGAAAGCGGCTCATGGATTATGGATTTCATCCCCCAACCATATCGTTTCCGTTGATTGTTTCCGGAGCCCTCATGATCGAACCGACCGAAACCGAAAGCCGACAGGAGCTGGACGCGTTCATCGACGCGATGCTGGCAATTGCGAAGGAAGCAGAAGCGAACCCTGAACTGGTGAGGTCGGCTCCGCACACAACGAGGATCAATCGCGTGAATGAAGCGGCCGCTGCGCGCAAGCCGGTGCTGCGGTGGACACAGACCTAGCGACCGCCTGATTTTTGCTTGAATCAGACCGATGGCGTTATCATGCCGACGGTCCTTTCAAGATCGATGCCCGTAGGAAACATCTGGAGAAATTCCAATGAGAATGCTGGGGGCAGTTCTAATCTCTGCACTAATCGTGCAGTCACAGGCTCCTCCGCCCCAAACCGGCTCTGCCTCCGTCTCCGGACACGTATTCAATAGTGCAACGAACGCTCCATTGTCTGATGTGACTGTCGATCTTGTTCCAGTGTTGGCTCCACAGTCTGGTTCCGGAATCGCCGGTGTGCCAGTGCAGCAGCGCAGTCCGGCCTCACCACGGTTCTCTGCGATGACGGGCACCGACGGCAGCTTCTCTATCGGCAACGTACCGGCTGGTGAATACCGGTTGTATGGGACCCACGATAATGCATATGTGCCTGCCGAGTACGGTCAGCACACCGCCACTGGGATTGGAATATCTCTGAACCTTGCCGACGGACAAAAGACGAACGGTGTCACATTGAACCTGACGCCGGCTGCCTCGATAAGCGGACGTATTACGGATCCATATGGCGAACCTTCCGTCTTCACAAGCATTCTGGCATTCCGGATTGTCTACAAGCCAGGAGGAGCGCGGAAAGTTGAAATTGCGCAAAGCGTTTTAACCGACGACCGCGGAGACTACCGTCTCTTCTGGCTTGCGCCCGGCCAGTACTACATCAGCGCATTGCCGATCGAAACGCGTTCCTATCGCTTGCCCCTGAGCTTTGCAAGCCGATTCGGTGGATCCTCATACCTCGCCACTCCGATGCTCGGATACCGGATGACCGACGATGGTGAAATTTACGAAGAGACCTGGTTGCCAATCTATTTTCCAGGCACAACCGATATCCAGGTCGCAAAACCGATCACGCTCCACGCCGGTGAGGACATCAACGCCAGCCTCAGCGTTGCAGCGAGCCCGACCCGGACTTATCAGATTCGTGGCGTGGTGCTTGACGATAGGGGTCAGTCGATGGCCAACGCGAATCTCACGCTCGTGCCGCGAAAGCCGGACGGCCATAGCGTGGTTCTTCCCGCAGCGAATTCCGATGTGATGGGTGCGTATACCATTCACGGAGTCCTTCCGGGCTCTTACTACCTGTTCGCCACCGGTGGAGACTCTTCACCGGGATTATCTTCCCAGGTCCGAATCGTTACGGCTAACCAGCCTTCGAGGCCTGCTCTTGCTGCGACTCTTCCGCTCGACGTGGGAAAGTCGAACATCGATGGACTCCGGATACAGATGGCACCGGCCGCGAATCTTTCAGGACGTGTCCTGTTCGACGGGGCGGCGGCTTCCACCGGAACACCGCCGCGTCTCAGCATTGTTCTGGTCCGGGACCCGGAACTTCAGGGGGCGCCATCACCAGTGACTTCCATTGTCGGAAACGACAATGCATTCACGTTGAATGGAATTGGAATCGGGGACTACCGCGTGAACATTCCGCAGCTGCCGCGGAGCAACTATTTGAAATCGATTCGACTGGGCGCGATGAATGTCCTACAGGACGGATTGCATTTCACCGGTTCTTCATCGGAGAGTCTCGAAATCGTTATCGGTCAAAACGCGGGCGTACTAAATGGAGTGCTTCTCGACGACAAGCGAAATCCCTTTTCCAATGGGACTATCGCGCTTCTCCCGGAATTCACTCAAAGGTCCCGCCGATTGGATCTCTACAAGTCCACGGCGAGCGGCAGCGATGGCAGGTTCCACTTCGATGGAATCACTCCCGGGAACTACTCCGTATTCGCATGGGAAGATGTTCAATCCGGCAACTGGTACGATCCGGATTTCATCAAAAACTTTGAATATCGGGGCATTTCCGTGCAAGTCGATGAGGGCGCCTCTTCAAAAACCCTCGAGGTTCAGGTTATTCCGGCAGATCGGAGTACCCCGTGAAAGTACGGACCATCTCACTGCTGATCCTGTTATCCGTCGCCGCGGGCAGGGTCGCAGGTCAGCAACCGACAACAACGTTGCAGGGTAATGTTATGGAAGCGGGCACGAACACGCCGTTGACGGGGGCGTCGCTGGAACTACGTGCACTGCTGGAAAATCCGGGGCCCGCCGTCAGTCTTCCGAACAGCCCGATCCCCTATTTTCAGGCGAGCAGCACCCCTGTATATCCGGGCCTGAGCGGAGATGCGGGTCAGTTTGTGTTTCGGAATATTCCTCCCGGCAGGTATACGCTGACAGCATCCCACAACGGACACATGCATGCCGAATACGGGCAGCATGGCCCCAACGGAAAAGGAATGATTCTCACCGTCGCAGGCGGCCAGCCGATAACGGGTATCCGGCTCGCGATGACTCGAAGTGGTGCGATCTCCGGCCACGTCTACGACAGCAAAGCAGCACCGCTTGCGTACGTGCAGGTGCAGATGCGCCGACTGACCTACCCCGACGGCCAGCGCACGCTTACGACAACCAGCTCTACCGTCACGGACGATCGGGGAGCATACCGGCTTTATGGTCTTCCACCAGGTGCATACGTCATGAGCGCTGAAACCAACACCAATTCTGTCGGCATTATCCCAGTGGGAGCCAGCAGAACTCCGCCAGTCCCGGGAGTGGTCGTGTTTCAGAGTGCGAGCGGGCCGATGACAACTGATCCGGATCCTGCAAATCAGAACCGCAGAAGAGATCCGGGTCTCCTGATTTTTTATCCGAATGCGACAGATTCGCGTTTGGCTAAGACGATCGACATCCGAGCTGGAGATGACATTGCCGGAATCAACGTCACGCTGAACGCCGTGCGGTCAACGCCAGTTGCAGTCACCTGGAACATAACCGGAACCTCCAACCCATCCAACAGCATCATCGAACTTGTCGTCAGCTCTGTTTCAAACGGAGGTGAAGTCCGGAATCGATTTGGCATTCCACCTGGTCTATCCGGGCCGCCAGTGTTGTCGCTTCCATCAGGATCGTACCTTGCGCTTGCGATGGAGCGCGGCAGCGCTCCGGAACCCTCGACCGTCGGCTATGCCGGATTTGACGTGGGAAGTTCGACGGCAACCCGGATCAACATCGGCATGACTCCAACCCGAAGAGTCGCCGGCCATCTCGTTGGAGACGGTCCGCAGAACGCCGTTGATCCAGCCGACATTGCCGGTCTCCGAATCAATTTTCGAAGGAATCCGCCAATACCACTCCTGCCTGGTCCACCGACGGTTACTCCCGGCAGGGATGGGACATTTTCAGTCAATGGATTCACAGATGGGGACTGGGAGGTATTGGTCACCGGTTTCCCGGAATCTCCCCGCAATGCATATGTAAAATCCATTCGCGTATCCAATACGGAGGTTTTGGGGAATCGTATCCACGTCGCGGTTGAATCGGATGGTCCCATGGCACTGGAAATCGTGATCGGCGCGAACGGAGGACAACTTTCTGGAACTGCGATCGGTTCAAAAGGAGAACCTTTGCCGAATGTAACGGTCCTGCTGGCCCCGGATGTCCCGGATCGGCGTGAGTTGTACCGAGCTATCGTTACCGATGCGGCCGGACACTATCACTTTGGAAATCTCTCCCCGGGCAGCTACCAGCTATTCTCATGGGAAGACGTTGAGCCAGATGCCTGGTACAATCCCGCGTTCATGGCGACTTTACAGGACGTGGGTAAAAAGGTCCGCATCAGTGAAGGCAGTCGTGAATCTGTTGACGTGAACGCGATTCCAATTCAATAGAGAAAGAGTTGATGTTGATTTCCGCTGAGGGGGCGGACTCGTCAGGACTGTCCCTCAACCCAGACTTCCCCGTCTTCAAAGAATTCCTTCTTCCAGATAGGAACGACTTTCTTGAGTTTGTCGATGGCGTATTCACAGGCATCGAACGATGCTCGACGGTGGGCGGAAGTCACAATGATCGCGACGCTGGTCTCTCCGATTTCGAGGCGCCCAAGGCGGTGCACGATTCCAACTGCATCGATCTCCCAGGCCTGGCGCACAAACACGCCGATCTCTTCCATCTTGGCCAGCGCCATGGTCTCGTATCCTTCGTATTCGAGATATCGAGTCGTTTTCCCCTTGGAATTGTTCCGCACGATTCCTTCGAATATGCAGATCGCGCCGGCCTCGGGCCGCTGCAGTTGGGTGGCAACCGCTCGCGCATCGATCACATCGTGAGTGACGCGATAGAATTCGGACTGTACAGCGCCCCCGCTGACAGGTGGGAACACCCCTACTTCGTCCCCTTCGGCGATGGTCGTTTCGGGGGTTGCATATTCTTCGTTCACGGACGTCAATAATATCGAACGATAGCCGGCAAGGCGCGGATACTTTTTTTCCAGCATTTCCAGCAATGCACGGACTGTGGTTCCGGCGGGTATTTCAACGTCGATCTGACGCGCTCCAACAATATCCTTAATTGATGCGAAGAATAGAAGTCTGACCTGCACTTTGTTGGATGATATCACAGCGTGCTAGACTCCACTTTCTCATGAAAGGTTCGTCACGACTCGCTTCCTACACTTTCCTGCGTGTTGTCCTTGCGTGTTCCATGATCGCAGGAATTTCCGCGGGCTGCTCCAGTTCGCGTCTGTCTCATGACGAGGCCCGCAAGCAGATTGCTGAAATTGGAAACGCTTCGCTCGTCCCGGACTCGATACACATTCAGCGTATTGTTTCCCAAACCGATAAGGATGTTATTGCCGAAACCTCCGTTGCGATGGCATTTGAATTCCAGCGAACGAAGTCTTCCGAACCCTGGCACATCGCCGCAGTTCGCCTGGGGGATCGCGACTGGGTCGGAGTCGCTGAAATTATCGCCGCCGTCAATGAGAGCCGGAGACGGACGACATTGGAATCGTTCCAAAAACTTGCTGTCGGGATAGAAGCATATCGACAGCGAAACGGCGCTTCACCGAACGCCACGGATATTGTGGGCCTCACCAATACCCTTCATCCGACCTACATGGCCGATCTGGTTCGGCTGGATGCCTGGGGTCGGCCAATCCGGTACGAAGTCGTCGGGGCCGGTTTTCGCCTGCTTTCCGATGGAGCGGACGGCGTTCGAGGTACGCCCGACGATCTGCAGCTGGCACCGTGACCCTCAAACCTGCGTGATATACTTCACGCCCATGAACGTCAGTAGTCTTGGCGAAGCGACTTTCCCCACAAAATATGGAGCGTTCCGAATTTTTTTCGGATTTGAATCCGAAGATCATTCCGATGAAGTACTGGCGCTGGTGATGGGAAGCCCGGCAGGCAGCGACGCGCCGCTGGTTCGTATTCATTCTCAGTGCCTGACTGGAGACGTTTTCAAATCCAGCCGTTGCGATTGCGGCGAACAGCTTGAACTCTCCCTTAAATCCATCGCCGGGGAAGGGCAAGGAGTACTGATTTATCAGCTTCAGGAAGGCCGCGGAATCGGACTGGTCAACAAGCTGAGAGCCTATCAACTCCAGGACGGAGGCATGGATACCGTGCAGGCCAATCACCACCTGGGATTCGAAGCCGATCTTCGAAACTACACCCTCTGTATCGAAGTGCTGCGGCACTTTGGAGTGAAGCGTCTCCGCCTGATGACAAATAACCCGCGAAAGGTGGATGCCGTGCAGGAGGCAGGCATCGAAGTCGTTAAGCGCATCAGTATTGAGATTCCCTCCACAGGCGATACCCAGAAGTATCTCCTCGCCAAAAAGAACAAGCTCGGACATCTTCTCTCGACGGTCTGATTCGTGACGGATCGACGAGTCCTGACACTCACCGCGGCGACCGTAACCGTTATCGCCAACATGATCGGGACCGGCGCATTTACAACCACGGGATTCATGGCAAAAAGTGGCGCGGGTGGAGGCGACATCCTCCTGGCATGGATTCTGGGTGGCGTTATCGCGCTGTGCGGCGCGCTTTGTTACGGCGAAGTAGGCGCAAACCTGCCGCATTCCGGCGGCGAGTACTATTACCTCAGCCGGCTGATTCATCCCTCACTGGGATTCATGTCGGGAACGGTTTCGGTCGTCGTTGGATTTGCGGGGCCGGTTGCCGCCGCGGCAATGCTCATGAACAGCTACGTCGCTACCGTTATTCCCGGCTGGCCGGTGCGAGCCATGGCGGCCGCGCTGATTTTGGGGCTGGCGTTGTTACACTCCCGGGATGTGCATATCGGCAGCAGGTTTCAAACGGTCATTACCGTCATGAAAGTTCTTCTGATTGTCGGATTTATCGGAGCTGTAATGCTGGCGTATCCGAAGGGCGATCATGGAGATCTTTTTAAGGTGAACGGCGGTTTTATCCTGTCGTCACAATTTGCAGTTGTCCTTGTGCTTGTAGCATTCGCCTATGCCGGCTGGAACGCTGCGGCATACATTGGAACAGAGCTGAAGGACCCGAAGCGTACGCTGCCTCGCTCGCTGCTGATTGGCACGACCCTCGTCACGATCCTGTATTGCCTGCTGAATTTTTCGTATCTCCTGGCTGTGCCGGCACAGAACCTCTCGGGAATCGAAGAAGTCGGCTATACCGTGGCTTCGACATTGTGGGGATCGAACACGGGCGGCGTCGTTTCGATGCTGATCGCGCTGACTCTCCTCTGCCCGATCAGTTCCATGTTGATGGTCGGTCCTAGAATCGCAGAAGCAATGGCACGTGACGGGTTTCTACCGACGTGGCTGTCCACGCTGAATCAGCGCAATGTACCGGCACGCGCCATAGGACTTCAGGCGGGAATCGCTACACTTATTGCCATTACGCTGGATTTCAACACTCTTCTGATCTACATCGGTTTTACCCTGAACATCTTTGCCGCGTTGACGGTGCTTAGTTTGTTCCGACTCCGTCGAGAAGGACGATCTCGAATCAAAATCTGCGTGGGGTATCCGATCCCCCCGCTCATCTTTCTTGGTTTCACGATCTGGATGACGGTCTGGAGCATTCAGGAACAACCCGTCGCGGCATTCTATGGCGTGTTGACACTGGCCTCCGGCTACATTCTTTATCTCTTCAGAGCA
>Ga0157375_10003107_pt1 | contig 14416 bp, 10 predicted proteins | sample M35metaG_FD_115311 | JGI IMG/M metagenome (GOLD analysis project Ga0157375, IMG submission 115311) | Miscanthus rhizosphere microbial communities from Kellogg Biological Station, Michigan, USA - M3-5 metaG | ecosystem: Host-associated > Plants > Roots > Rhizosphere > Soil | place: USA: Michigan...
GATCTGGATTGTTTCGTCATGCCCGACCTCTTCCGTCCGATCATGACCCACGGACACCACTTCATCGTGCTCGATTCTCTTATGCTGGTCATACTGAGCGTGGATATTGATCAGCTCAGTCCCTTTCGTATCGTCCATCGAAATTTCGTTATACCCGCCGCTGCCCTTGGTCGAGTCGGACTTGAACCCGCTGACTACCTTCTTGGCCGGCAGCCCCCACGGAGGCATGCTTTCGGCATGGTAAACGCGTCCGATAATAAGCGGCTGGTCTGGATCGCCCTCGAGAAAATCGACCACCACTTCCTGGCCGATTCGGGGAATGTGAATCCCTCCCCAGTTCTTCCCGGCCCATGGATAGGACACCCGGATCCAACAAGACGAATCCTCGTTTTTCTTGCCTTCGCGGTCCCAAAAGAATTGCACTTTCACACGACCGTACTTATCGGTGTAGATTTCTTCCCCAGCCGGACCAACCACCACCGCTGTCTGGCAACCCTGCACGTTTGGTTTCGGAGTCACCCGTGACGGGCGGAACGGAACGTCGGATGGAACGCACTCGAACGTATTCGCATAAAAGAAGCCGTCACTCGAGCCCCCGGTAGTGTACGCGTCCCCCATCGTGCATTGGTGGTGGATCTCGGTCAGCATCCACTTCTTGTTCATATCCTTGCGATAGTGGTCGGTCACGTCGACGATCGAGCCCGCGGTGAAATTGCGGCAGTTGGATTTCGCGGAAACCCGATTCTTGAATGCGAGAGTCTCCTGGAGGCGCGTCTTGGCCAGCGAATCCCCCTCACTCTTCTTTAGATAAAAGCCGGGGTAATCGTAAAGCTCATATTTGCCGTCATCCTTGACGGTCACCATCAGATTCGTGCTGGGCGTTTCGAAGTTGTAGTCGGTATGCGCCCAGGCACTGGGGCGATACTCCTCCTCCAGGCGCCAGTCCGTGATCAAATCCTCGCCACGCCATAGCCCTGGGGTGAAATCACAACGAGCTTTTTCCTGGTTGGGGCAAGGTTTATGGGATGTACCGTCATTCGCCAGGACCAGGATATGCTTCGTGCCGGACGGGTTGTGGTCAAAAAAGTAACAAATTCCCTCTTCCTCCATGAGCCGGGAAACGAAATTGAAGTCGGTTTCGCGATACTGAACGCAGTACTCGCGCTTGCGGAAGGTGCCATGCAGACGGAACTCGAAATCACTGAACCCCAAGTCCCCAAAAATCTTCTTGATGATGTCCGGAGCCGTTTTGCGCTGAAAGATCCGGCAGTCGGCGGTGCGCGTCAAAAACCACAGCCAGGGAACCATTTCCGCGCGATAGTAGGTAAAGCGCTCGTCCCGGCCGCCTTGCGAAAATCGGCTGATGAATCCGTTGAGGCCACGCTCGGAATCCACCGTTTGAATGTGAACGGTTACGCTCTTTCCGACGATATCGTCAAACGCGATAGCATCATCTTCGGAAAGTAGTTCGAGCTGGAACCGAAAGAGTTGCGAGACGCCTTCCTGCCCCGAAAAGGTGCGCAGGAGAAGCGCGTCGGGTCCAAGGGGTGTGTCGATCCTTAGCGCCCGATCCGTTTGGGTGAATCCGACAGTCGCCATGCGCCCTCCCGCGGAGTCTCCATCTCCCTACTAGTTCAAGACTGTTTCGATGTCTTGAATCCAGCCCGCACTATGCCGTACAAGACATTGTATCCGAGTAATGGAATGCCTGGCAGCTTCTCCATGATGACCCGTGGTTTGGCGATATTTTCAGCGGCATCCATCACTTTTTTGCGGGTGTAAGAGAAGGTTTCGCCGCCGTCAGCGGCTTGGGATCCATGAGCGCCATCCACCGAAGCGTGAACGACGATTGTTGAGGAGTGCTTTGCTTGTTCGCGACGCGGATCCGAAAAGAATTGCGACCGGTATCGTCTGCTTGAAGATAAACGACTTCAATGGTCAAAGCGTCCTTCCCCTTGTCTTTAGTCTTTCCCTTGACTCTGTCGATCAAGCTACCCCGTTTTTCGTCGCCAGCGTTCACTTCCCCACCCTCCAGATTCCCACTGTACTGAAGGAGATCGATACTCATATTTTTGGGAGCAGGCTTGTTGAAGTAGGCCGCCAAAGTGTTGGGTTCTCCTCCTGCAACAGCTCGCGCGAAAAGGCTGTTGTGCTTGAAAATAAATTCGCTGGTGCTGTTGGCCGGAATTTGGGCCGTCACCTTGAGCCAACCTTCGGTTGCGGATGGATCGTAGTCCTCAGCGTGTTTCAATTCAAACGTTTTGTAGTCAACCAGCGGGCTGATCTTCACTTTGTCATCTGGCACCAAAAAACCGACCAATTGCTCGTTCGCGCCTGCCGCACGCAGAACGTTTGCGTTTGCTTCGCTGACGTCCACGTCTTTGACTCCCCGGGCCTTGACTTCTTGCAAGAGCAAGTCACTATCGTGGTTCCGTTTCAGCAATGTCAGGAGTTCCTCCTGAGTCAGCGGCTTCAAAAAGCGTGCATAGCACTTCTGACAGGCATCCAGACTGACCGCGATTAGTGCGGCGATTTCGGCGGGACGGCGCTTTCCTTCGGAGCCCGCAGATACGATGGCCTCCAGCTGCGACCGACCCAAATCGAAGGCTATCCCTCGATCTTGAATCCCCTTGATCACAAAATTCATTTCGATGACGTCACTTTTCAAGGCTTCCAGTAGCGGATCGAACTCGACTGGCGGGGATGCTGGTTTGACTTGGGCGACGCCACCAGAACAGGTGAGGACGATGATTGAGACTAGACTTCGAAGACTCATTGAACCCCATTAAACCTATCTTTGATTTCTTGCGCTTTCTTTTCCCTGTCCTTCTTCTCTTTGTCCGCCCGTTCCTTGTCTTGCTTCTCCTTCTCCTCCTTTAGGCGTTGTTCATCGTCGGCAGGCTGGCTTTTTTGTTTTGTCTCCTCAGCTTTTGAAGGCGACGGATTGCGTCTACCGCCTTGCGGTGTGGGCAGTGCTAAGGAGACATACACAATTGGAGCGCCTGTCGTTGACACCTGAAAATCGCCTAGCGGGAATCCGCCGTATTTTACCTTGAAACCCACGGATTGGCCGTTCGTTATCGAGACGCTGTCTTTGGAAGCCGCCGCTTCAGTCTGACCGTTCACGGTCTTGACGATTCCGCCTGGAATGTTAACCGCTTGGTAAGTCAGTGCCGATTGGCTGGCGATGCCTACCATACCGAACACGGTGCCCCGGACCATTAGATCTTCCTTCAGCACGATCGCGCCGTCGTTCATATCAAATTGCGCCTGAACCGAACCGGAACCCGATTCCCAGGAAATCGTGTGGGCGCCGGGGTGCCACTGTGTCGCGAACTCTCCGGCGCTGTCGCTAGCCTGATCCACACCATCAATCTTCAACATCCCTGACGCGGGAACTTTGACCTTCAACTCCGCTGGAAGCGCTCGCCATGGGATATCAATCGACTTCTGGGAATCCGTGTCCGGATTGATGGAGAAGCCGAATGAAACCGGCTCAAAACCCGCTTTGGACGCCGTCAGCGTGTAGCTGCCGGCTTTCAGACCGGTCCCCAGATCAACCTGCGAGCCATTTCTGTCGTCGGTCACACGGTATTCCCCCGGATTCGCACCGTTCACATGAACTGGAATCGGAGTCTGCGCACGCTTCTGAGTTTCTTCTGCGTTCCGTTGGCTGAGGAATCGATTCACTCCTAATATCAGTAGGGCCACGGCGAGGAATGTGATCCCGGCCCAGGCCCATTTCGGTAGCGCGAAGACGCTCTTCCCGCTAGGAGCGCTTTTCGTGGAACTCGCGACCTGGGGCGCTTTCGGAGGAACCGGCGCCTCAGGCGCACGCATCGGGGAGACGGCCGGAGTCGGGATGAGGGGAAGCGTCACAGAGACCGCTTCCCTCTGCTGCTTTTGCCGAACGCGTTCTTCTATAGCCGAGAGCGGTTCTCGAAAGTCGGCATCGCCCTCGTATCTGGCGAATATCTGGGACCGGTCCAATATCGATTCCAGTTTTTGGAGGTCGCTGGTCTCTTTGGATTGCTTAGCGAGATCATTCAGCTCCGTCAGATCCCGGTCTCGGAGTTTCTGCCGCTCTTCCGTCGACAAGTTCTGGCTCAACGTGGTACGCAGCTTCACCAGCCGCGCATCGCGCGTGTAGGTTGCCAGACTTCTGTCCAATTCCCTGATGGCGTCTCCGAGCTGTCCTTTAGCCTGGAGTTCACGCGCGCTCGATAGCGCCGAGGAAACTTCCTCATCCTGACGCTTGTCGCGCAGGAGGGTGCCCAAGCTCCTGGCCAGAGGATGCCCGGGTTCGAGATCCAGTGCTTCCTGGATCAAAGGCTCAGCGGCGCGCCAGTCTTGCTCCAGCTGCGCAGCCGCCTCCTTCAGGAGAATCTCGACAAGCTGGTTTCGAACCGCGGAATTCTGCGCGAGTGCCTTAGAAGCCTCCCGCAGCAACGCCAAGCCTTCCACGGTGCTCCCTGCTTCGTACGCTACTTTCCCGCGGGCGGCCGCTGCTATGGCATCGGCGGTTTGCTGTTGGGATTGCTGGACCTGCGTTTGCAGAGCCAAAAGCTCGGGATCATTCGGAAATTCGGCCAGCGCATCCGTAGTGAGCGCGGTTGCTTTGACGTAGTTATGAACCGCCAGCGCTTGTTCCACTTGCGTGACCCAGTGTGCTTTCGCGTCGGCCCGGGTCTGCTGCTCACGCCTTTTCTTGAGCCGGTCAAGTTCGATATCGAGGCCGGGATACTGCGGGTAAATGTTACGCAGAATCTCCCACTGGCCCAGGGCATCCGAAAACTGCCGGCCTTCCTCCAGCATTCGGGCACGGCCTACCAGCGAGTTGATCTTATCCCGGCGGGCTCGAACCTGCCGTACGGACTGCTCGAAACGCGGTTCCGAAGGATATTTTTTCTGCGCTTCTTCCAGCAGCGCGACCTTACGGTCGAGATCCGGTTCGTCTGCGACTTCCTTATCGATCCTGGCTATATAGGCAAAAATTTCCTGCCGTTGGGCTTGCTCCACGTCGTCGCGCAAGACGCCGAACACAACATTGTTGGGATAGTTGGCGAGCACGGCGTCGCAAGTCGAGAGCGCCCCGGTAAAGTTTCCTTCGCTCAGATAACGGCGGGCTTCGGCCTCCTGAGATCCCAGTTGATCGCGCTTAGAGCAGACTTCCTCGTAAAATCGCTGATATTCAGCGCCTTGCTCGGGCGAGGTGCTGTAGGCCGCGCGACGGTCCAAGTCCAACACGCGCGACATCTTATTGAGAGCCGAATCAATTTCTCCGCGCTGATACGCATCGACGGCGGATTTGTAGGCGTGTTGCTTTTCATTGCGAAGCCGGACGTATTCCTGTTCCCGCCGCTCGACTTCGGTAAGCAGGGCATTCGCCCGGCTCTCCTTCGGCCGGACGTCTAGCACCTTTTGCAGGGCCTGCCGCGCGTGCGAGTACGCGTGGTTCTCCATGTGCTGATGGGCCAGCCGGAACCATTCCTCGATCTGCGTGCCGCTCCGCTTTCCCTCGATGGCGCCCTTGAGCGTAAAGGCTTCCGTATTGGCGGAGTCCAGGTCCAGGACTTCCTGAACCTTCTGCAGCGCCCGAACATACTCTTCCTCATCGAAACGCTTGCGTGCGGTTTCCAGCAGCTGCTTGACCGTCCTGACGCGCCGGATCTCTTCGATCTCCTTGTGCAGCGCACTGATTTCCGGAGTCAGATAGCTTTGCGATTCCAGTTCGCTCAGAATTTCCGCGGCATCATCCACATCGCCGGCATTGAAAGATTTGCGCGCACGCTCCAGGCGGGGAGTGATCCGAGCCGGATCGAAAGCCTCAATGGCTTCGCCGCGCAGGGCCTTCTGGAGAGAATCCGCGAATTCGCGGACGCCTGAAAAACGGAAAAAGGGTTCCTTGGCCAGCGCCTTGTGTATGACCTGACTGATGGCGCCGCTGACTACCGGATTGAACTCCGAAACTGGAGGCGGGGTGAAGCGCAGAATAGCCTGCGCGAGGTCCTCTTCGCCGGAGACTCCAAAAGGGTGACGGCGGGCGAGCATCTCATAGGCCACCACGGCCAATGAGAATTGATCCGCGAGAGGCGTAGGCTGCTTGCGCTGGATCTGCTCGGGCGCCATGTACAGCAGCGTGCCCTTGAGCCCGGTCACGGAGCGGTGGTCCGTCAAATGGGCTACACCAAAATCGATGATCTTTACTGAGTCATCCGGCAGGATAAACAGATTGCTGGGCTTCAGGTCGCGGTGCACCAGCTTGTGCTCATGGGCAGCCTGCAGGCCGCGGCAGGCTTGGCTGATCATCTGCACGCAACGTTCCACGGTAAGCCGCGGACTCGAGGTCCGGATTAACTCCTGAAGAGTTACCCCTTGCAAGAGGGGCATGACAAAATAAGGCCGTCTTGCGCCCGCTTCTTCCACTTCCCCGACATCGAAGATCTCGACGATATTGGGATGGCTCATGCTCGCCAGGACGGCGCATTCCCGCTTAAAGAGTTCGAGGACGAGCTGGTCCTGCGGATCCCGGATGGTCTTGATCGTGACCTCGCGGTTCATGACCGGATCGAAGCCGCGATACACGACGCCCATACCCCCCTCGCCGAGGATTTCGCGGATCTCGTACCGGCCGGCAGACTTCATTGGCTGGTCTATAATCATACCGGACTTACAGGGAAGCTTGGGAACTTCCCCGGGGACTATTCCAGCCAACTCGTACCGGTACAAAAAACTCCATTTTCCGCAGGTTTTCCACAGCCCTCGCCGGCCCGTCTCTACGCAGCCATTGCCGGGATTCGTTGCGCTAGAATAACGCTAGTTATTCGGAAAATGCTGAGGAGGTCGAAGCAGTGAGCGACCCCGAAAGTCACGCCAACAAGCCAACAGGTTCCGGGGTACTGGTACCCGTTCTAACAGGGGCGGTGTTAGCGCTTATCCTCGCGTCTTTGTACCTGTACTATCAACTCAATCAGCTGCGGCATGACCTGGAACAGGTCCGCATGGAATCGCGCAGGACCTCGGGGGAACTGGCGCAGACGCGAAGCCAACTGCTGGCTGAAGTTGCCCGGGCATACGAAACATCCAACGCGTCGGCCGAGGCCGGGAAGAGCACGGTCGATCTTCTCAAGTCGGAACTTCAGGCCGCGCGGACGCAGGCGCGGACGCTAGTGGGCAAAGCTCAGTCAGACGCGAGCAAGCGCGCCGAGGATCTGGCGGGCAGGCTGGAACAACTGCAGCAGGAGCAAGCCCAGAAACTGACTGCGGTCAGCGAGGCCGTATCCCAAGTCAAGACCGATGCCGATGCCACCAAGACACGCGTGGGCGAAGTCTCGAGCGAGGTCGGAACGGTGAAGACCGAACTGACCGCCACCAAGTCCGAGTTGCAAAAGACAATCGCGGAGTTGAAACGGGCCACCGGCGATCTGGGAGTGGAGAGCGGCCTAATCGCCACGAATGGCAAGGAATTAGCGGCCCTGAAAGCCCTTAATGAGCGCAACTATATCGAGTTCAACCTTCCCAAAGAAAAAAACCCGCGGAAACTGGGCGACATCCAGATACGCCTCATATCCACCGATCCGAAAAAGAATCACTACACGATAGAAGTAACCGCCGACGACAAAAAGGTTCCCAAAAAGGATAAGTCGGCGAACGAACCTGTGCAGTTCATTCTGTCCCGTTCACAACAGCCGTATGAGTTGGTGGTAAATGAAATCAAGAAGGACACGATCAGCGGCTATCTGGCGACCCCGAAAGCGCAGGCGCCCCGAAATTAGCCTGACGACGATGTGGATCCATGAATATGCTCATCGGCTGGGTCACCACGGTCGACTGATTGAATCTGCGATCTCGGCGAAACCTTTATCCTGAATCACAATCTAAACCAGTATCGTGGCGAGAACAAGTCCTCATACGTGTAGGGCGGAATGAGCCAGCAAACGCGGGTCAGCCATCCGTTATACAACCTGCTGCCCACGGAAATCGAGGGCTTCGACTCCCTAGCGGAACTTGCCCTGGATATGCGCTGGTCGTGGAATCACGCGACCGACCAAGTATGGCGTGAGCTGGATCCCGAGTTATGGGAGATCACCCATAACCCCTGGGTGGTGCTGCAGACAGTCTCGCGGGATCAGATCGAGCGCGTGCTGGCGAATCCGGTGTTCCGGAAGAATGTCGACGGTCTGGTGCAGGCCACACGCGAATCGGCGACGGCGCCCGCTTGGTTTCAAAAGAATCACGCGAACGCTCCCCTGACGTGCGCCGCCTATTTCAGCATGGAGTTCATGTTGAGCGAAGCCCTGCCCATCTATTCCGGCGGCCTGGGCAATGTGGCAGGGGATCAACTGAAAGCGGCCAGCGATCTGGGCGTACCCGTCGTCGGCGTGGGCTTACTCTATCAGCAAGGCTATTTTCGGCAGGTGATCGACAAGGACGGAGCGCAGCAGGCGCTGTTCCCGTATAACGATCCCGGACAATTGCCGATCACCCCTTTGCGACAAGCCAACGGAGAATGGCTGCGGCTGGAGATTGCGTTGCCCGGATATTCCGTGTGGCTGCGAGTGTGGCAGGTCCAGGTCGGCAGAGTGAAGCTTTACCTTCTGGACAGTAACGACGCGGCAAACTTTCCGGCTCACCGTGGGATTACGAGCGAACTATACGGGGGCGGCCCGGAGCTTCGGCTTAAACAAGAGCTGCTGCTCGGGATCGGTGGATGGAGGCTGCTTCGGGCGCTCGGCCTTCAGCCGGAAGTCTGCCACTTGAACGAAGGGCATGCCGCCTTTGCTGTCTTGGAACGCGCCCGTAGCTTCATGGAAGAGAATGGTCAGGCCTTCGAAGTGGCCCTGGCAGTCACTCGGGCCGGCAATCTCTTTACGACGCATACGGCGGTTGCCGCCGGCTTTGACCGTTTCCCCCCGGCTCTCATCGAGCAATACCTCAGCCGATATGTCCAGAGGCTCGGCATCACGATCCAGGATTTGCTGGCCCTGGGCCGGCAGAACCCGGACAATTCGACTGAGGATTTCAACATGGCCTTCCTCGCGCTTCGGGGAAGCGGGGCGGTCAATGGGGTGAGTCGCTTGCATGAAAAGGTGAGCCGGCATATATTTCTGCCGGTCTTCCCACACTGGCCTGAGAATGAAATCCCGGTCGGACACGTGACCAATGGAGTCCACATGCCGACCTGGGACTCGGCCGCGGCGGACGATGTGTGGACAGCCGCCTGCGGTAAAGGACGCTGGCTGGGCACAACAGAGGGCCTGGATGAAGGCATCCGAGCCGTCTCAGACGCCAAGATCTGGCAATTTCGCGCCGACGCTAGAAAGTCTCTGGTGGAATACGCTCGCGAACGATTGTCCCGCCAACTGGCTGCGTCAGGTTCGTCGCCAGAAGAGGTGAGCTACACCAAGAGCCTGTTTGATCCTAACGCCCTCACCCTGGGATTCGCACGCCGTTTCGCGAGCTACAAACGACCGAACTTATTGCTGCACGACCGCCAGCGCCTGCTGCGCCTGCTCGCCAATTCGCAACGCCCTGTGCAACTAATCATTGCGGGCAAAGCGCACCCCGCGGACGAAGAAGGAAAGGCCCTGATTCAGGAATGGATTCGTTTCATCCGGCAGCCGGAAGTCCGGCCTTATGCGGTGTTTCTGAGTGACTACGACATGCTTCTGACGCAGCATCTGGTGGAAGGCGTGGATGTCTGGATGAACACGCCACGGCGCCCTTGGGAGGCTAGCGGGACCAGCGGAATGAAGGTGCTCGTCAACGGAGGCATCAACCTGTCGGAACTGGATGGCTGGTGGGCCGAAGCGTACACGCCCGAAGTCGGCTGGGCATTGGGGGACGGCCAGGAGCACGACTCAGATCCAGCGTGGGACGCTGCCGAAGCCGCGCATCTTTACGACCTGCTCGAGCGCGAAGTCATCCCCGAGTTTTATGCGCGCGATCAAGATGGTATTCCCAAGGCGTGGGTTGCGCGAATACGAGAAAGCATGTCGCGGTTGACCTCGCGCTTTTCGGCGGGCCGCACGGTCCGCGAATACTCAGAGCAACATTATCTGCCGGCTGCAGCTTCCTATCGTGAGCGCGCGGCCAACAACGGCGCCGTCGGTAGGCAAATGGTCGATTGGCAGCACGCGGTAGCCCAAAAGTGGGGCTCGCTTCGCTTTGGAGATGTACGGGTTGAGACCAATGCTGATCACCACGCATTCGAGGTCGAAATCTTCCTGAACGATCTCGATATGGATGCGGTGCGAGTCGAACTCTATGCGGACGGAATCGACGGCGGCGAACCCGTGCGGCAGGAAATGAAGTGCGCGGGGCCGCTACCCGGCCCATCGCAACACTGCGTTTATCAAGCGACCGTGCCTGCCTCACGTCCGGCAAAAGACTACACGGCGCGACTGATACCCCATTTCCCGAGAGTAGCTGTGCCCTTAGAAGCGGCCAACATTCTCTGGCAGCACTAGCTCTGGCAGCACTAGGCAGGTTTTTGAGCCGAACCTAATGCGAAGGAACAGCGTTAGGAGGCGCACTGGTCTGCGGTTTCGCAGGCCGGAACGCCAGGCACCAGATCAAGACGCCCGCGACGTGGGTTAGCTGCAGTAGCAAGTTGGGAATCCACAGAAGATGGGGCGAGTGCATCCATTGCCGCAAACCGAAGGAAACCGCCGCTCCGGTCATTCCGACGCCCAGGCCTGCTGTGAACTTGAGAATCCGTCCATCGTGGGAGCGCGAGCGGATCAATACTGTCCACAGCGCCAGCGTCATCACCCCACTTCCGAAATACAGAAACTGACTCATTCCGTCCAGCCAGTGGCTCGTGAAGGGGCGCGAAAGTACTAAAAACGGTAACGACAAAACCGCCACAACGATACCCATAAGCGCCTTGCCCATCAACGAACGCTGGCGGTTTCCCTCCAGCAGCTGGAAAATGATCGAGGTCACCATCAGGAACAGGATGAGATTTAGGGCCACCCGGTCGAAGTAGTAAAGCCCGCGGAACACCGCTGTTTGCTTGCCACCCTCGTGAAAGACAAGGACTTCCACAATACTGGTAGCCAATCGAGCGAGCGAGTAGGCGAGGACCAACGGAAATTTCCGAAACGCACCCTGCAGGAGGAAAACAATGACTACCAACTGGAGTATCAAGCTGACGAGTATCAACGGGTCGTCAGTATAGAACATGGGTGCTCCGGAGAAATTCGGCTCGCGTGGGAGCAGACACGAATGGCGAACCAGACATCAACCACTTATCGGACGAATGGCGAGATTTCTCCAGGCGCGCCGGCCGCCTGGTGAGCCTGCGGCACTCCAATTTGACGCCGTCGCGGTCTATGATATATGAGACGTGCTACTGGAGAGTTCGATGAAAAGAATCTACACAACTGTGATTGCGCTATCGGCCACGCTGCTGCTCGCGAGCTCCGCATACGCCCAGGTGACGCTGAACTCGGTGCGAATCGGCGCGAAGGACACCGTGGCGTTAGCGAAGTTCTATCAGGCGGCGTTCGGGATGCAGGAAGTCAATCGGATCGACGGACAGGGAGGACCGGAGGTCTTCGTAAACTTCGGTGCGACGAGCGAGAGCGCTAAGGCCAACAAGAGCGAGCCGATCGTGATCATGCATCGGGATTCCGACGACATCAAGGACCCGATCGCGCACGTGATCCTGAACGTGAAGGACATGACGGCGACAGTCGCCTCCCTCAAGGCCGCCGGCGGCTCCATGGCCGGCGATCCTCGTCCGTTCGGAAAGACCGGCGTCATGATAGGCATCGCCATCGATCCGGCCGGCAACCGCATTGAGATGATTCAACGGCCGTGAAGGGGGAATAGAAATATGAGTTCCATCGCTGTTCCCGTACAGGCAACGACGCTGCAGCGTTGGATGCTGTGGACCGGGCGCGTCCTTTCGCTCTGGCCCTGTTTCGTAGTGGGGATGAGCGCTACCTGGAAGCTGACTCGGAACCCGTGGTACGTTGCGGAGTTTGCAAGAATCGGCTGGCCGGACAGCGCCTTGCCGCTCCTTGCCTTCCTGCAGCTAGGCTGCATCGTGTTGTACGTGATTCCGCCGACTGCGGTTCTGGGCGCGGTCCTGCTCACCGGCTACCTTGGCGGCGCCATCGCCACCTATGTCCGCATGGGAGAGCCTTATCCGGTTCTGGTCCCGCTCTCGACGTGCGTGATCGCCTGGGCGGGAATCTACCTGCGCGACGAGCGCCTTCGATCGCTGCTCCCACTCCGCAGGCAAGTTCCGCGGTCGTGAAGACTCGAGCCGTTGCTATCGTCGCTGTTGTCGCCGCGGCCCTCATGGCGCAATCCACTTCCACGATCAGCGGAAGAGTCGTCTTTGTCGACGACGGGCTCCCCTTGTCCGATGCGCCGATCCAGGCGAAGAACACGTCGACGGGCGCGATTGTTGCCGCTCGAAGTGAGGCGGATGGCACTTACGTCCTGCGCGGTCTGACTGCGGGATCCTACGAGATCTCTGCGTCCTATCCGGGCTTGGTGCCCTTCGAAAAGCCCGGCGTGGAGGTTCACGAAGCGGAATCCCGGCGGCTGGACATTCGAATTGAGTACCCTTACCTAGCCCCTCTCGGAGAAAGTCGTGAGGACGACGTTGCTCGCCACAAGCTTGTGCCTCCGAAAGGGCGCACGCCGCGTCTCCCTGGCGGTAAGCCGGATCTCTCGGGTCTTTGGCTCAATTTGGAGCTAATGGATCCAGGCCACCCCGAACCCCTACCATGGGCCGCCGCATGGAGAAAAAAGCAAATCGAGAACCACATGATCGACTGGCCCGAGCTTCGCTGCCTGCCGATCGGCCCTATCCTCCAGGGCGAAGACGGCGACAACACTATCGTTCAGGGGCCAAAAACCATTGCGATCTTCTATGACATCGGTCACGATCTGCCCCGGTTGATTTACATGGATGGCCGGCCGCATCCGAAAGATCCGAATCCCTCCTGGATGGGCCACTCCGTCGGCAGATGGGAAGGGGACACGCTGGTGATCGATACGGTGGGCTTCAACGGCCGCGCGTGGGCTAGTTTTACCGGCTTGCCCACCACGGAACGTCTGCATGTAATCGAACGCTTCCGGCGAATCGATTTGGGGCACCTGGAAAAAGAGGTCACCATCGACGATCCGGGCGCTTACGCCAAACCGTGGACAATCAAGAAAGCCGCTGTCCTCGCTCCCGCCGGGTACGAGATGCAAGAGTACGTGTGCAACGAAAACAACCGCGACGTGGAGCACTCCGTAGGCAAGTAGCTGGCGATTACCGAGGGCTCAAGTAGTCCTCGGGCGTGCTCTTCTCCATTTGAAACACGGACTCGATGCTGGTGTAATCCTTGTATCCGAGCCGGGCGATGGGCCGTATCTTAAGCACGTCGAGACGCCCGTCAGCGGTCAACGCCGCGTCGTCGATATGCACGGCGATCACGCGGCCAATGACCACATGGTGCTCCGACGACGGCTTGTGCCCGGGCAGCGTGACGATCTGATGCAACCGGCATTCGAACTGCACTGGTGAGCCTTTAACACGGGGCGGGCGCACCAAACGGGACGGCAGCGGCTCCAGCCCGGCCGCGGCCATCTCGTCGACGCCGCGCTCGACGAACATCGCAGTCTGGTTCATCTCCTCCCTTTGCGCCCAGGTTGCCATGTTGTAAACGAACTCGCCGGTCGCCTCAACGTTCACCACCGAGTCCTTCTTGCCGCCATCTTTTTCGTGGGTGCCCGACGAGAAGAGGACGAATGGGGGATCATAGCTGAGCACCGTGAAGAAGCTGAACGGCGCCAGGTTGACCACTCCTGCAGCGCTGATCGTCGTGAGCCACCCGATCGGGCGTGGCACGACGCAAGCTTTCAAAGGGTTGAAGCGGAGACCGTGATTGTTCTTGTCGGTTTCGTAGTACATACAAAGCCTCCGAGTTAATTACACCGATGAGCGATCGTCCCTGTCAGCCGCTCGCGTGATCCTTGTCATGTTTTTCGCAATGTTCACCCGATTTTATGGAGTATACGTCAACATTGACAGCGAAGCTCCCGATGAGGTTCAATGCTCCTGATAGTTGGAACATCGAACAATTGGACTTGGGAAGCATTAGGCGAAGGAGAGAGTGATGCGAATACCAAATGTAGCTCGTTGTGGGTCGGCACTAACCATAGCCCTGCTGTTCAGCCAACTAGCGTTCGCTCAGAATGGAAACGGCTACAAGGCCATGGCGGATGCGATAGATCTCGCGATGTTCGCGCCAAAACCTCAAACGAAGCGATAGCATATGAGCATGAACGCAAATCGTTGGGTCGTTCCTCTTTTCATGGCGACCGCCCTGTTCGGCCAACAATCGCCGGGCAGCCTGTCTCCACCGGCGAATTGGACCGCGGCCGAGGACCATCGAAACATGATGGA
>Ga0157375_10003112_pt1 | contig 14401 bp, 15 predicted proteins | sample M35metaG_FD_115311 | JGI IMG/M metagenome (GOLD analysis project Ga0157375, IMG submission 115311) | Miscanthus rhizosphere microbial communities from Kellogg Biological Station, Michigan, USA - M3-5 metaG | ecosystem: Host-associated > Plants > Roots > Rhizosphere > Soil | place: USA: Michigan...
CCCTCGCTGCACAATCATTGACACCGGCCACGTGCGCAGGCTCGACCTCGCGATTGAAGTTCCCAACTCGCCGCTCGAATCATTGATGTCGAACGAAGTCTGGGAAGAAATTTACGATCGGCTTGCCCAGATGATTCGGCAGCACAAGACGACGCTGGTGTTCGTGAACACGCGGCGGATGGCGGAGCGCGTCGCGCGGCATTTGGGCGAGCGGCTCGGCGATGAAAACGTTACTTCGCATCACGGCAGTCTCGCCCGCGAAATTCGCCTGGCAGCCGAGCAACGCCTAAAGTCCGGCGAACTAAGCGCGCTGGTCGCGACTGCGTCACTCGAACTCGGCATCGACATTGGCGCGGTCGACCTGGTAGTCCAAATCGGATCGACCCGCGCGATCTCGACGTTGCTACAACGCATCGGCCGCTCGAATCACACCGTCAGCGGCTTTCCCAAAGGGCGTATCTTTCCGCTGTCGCGCGACGAATTGGTCGAGTGCGCGGCATTGATTGATTCAGTCCGTCGCGGTGAACTCGATCATCTGGAGATTCCCGAACAACCGCTCGACATTCTCGCGCAGCAAATCGTAGCCGCGTCGGCGCCGGAGGAATGGAAAGAAGACGACCTGTTTGCCATGGTGCGGCGCGCCTATCCCTACCGGAATCTGAAGCGCGAGAAGTTCGATGAAGTCATCCGCATGCTTTCCGAGGGCTTCACGACGCGTCGCGGCCGGCGCGGAACTTATCTCCATCACGATGCGGTCAACGGCCGAATTCGCGGCCGGCGCGGAGCGCGACTGATGTCGATCACCAACGGCGGGGCGATCCCAGACACCTCAGACTATCGAGTTATTCTCGAACCATCCGAGACGTTCGTCGGCACGCTCAACGAAGACTTCGCCATTGAAAGTCTCGCCGGCGACATCTTTCAACTTGGCAACAGCTCATACGAAATCAAGCGCGTCGGCGCGGGTGAAGTGCGCGTCCTCGATGCACACGGCCAGCCGCCGTCGATTCCGTTCTGGTTGGGTGAAGCGCCGGGACGATCGGAAGAGTTGTCAGAGTCTGTCTCGCGTTTACGAGGAGAGATAGCGAAGCGTCTGGACGAGGCTGACGACACTAACGAGGCGCCACGCGGTCCTGCTCTCACCTGGCTCGAGAATGAGGTTGGCCTCGTTCAAGCCGCGGCGGAACAGATTGTTGAGTATCTCGCGATGACGAAGATCGCTCTGGGTGCGATGCCTACCCAGGAACAGATTGTTGTGAACGATTCTTTGACGAGAACGGCAGCACGCATGTGGTAATTCATGCGCCTTTCGGCAGCCGCCTCAACCGCGCGTGGGGACTGGCGCTGCGCAAGCGTTTCTGCCGCGCTTTCAACTTCGAATTACAAGCGGCAGCTACTGAAGATTCAATCGTGCTTTCGCTCGGGCCGACGCACAGCTTTCCGCTGGAAACGATTTTCAAGTATCTGAATTCCAAGGGCGTCTGCGACGTGCTTGTCCAGGCATTGTTGAATGCACCGATGTTCAATATTCGCTGGCGTTGGAATGCGACGCGCGCGCTCGCGATCCCGCGCTGGCGTAGTGGTGGCAAAGTTGCGCCGCAACTTCAGCGCATGGCAGCGGAAGATCTGCTTGCGTTGGTGTTTCCCGATCAGTTGGCGTGCGCGGAAAATCTTAGCGGTCCTATTGAAGTTCCCGCCCATCCACTGGTCGAGCAAACTGTCCGCGATTGCCTCGAAGAGGCCATGGACATTCACGGGCTCGAGCGACTCCTGGAATCGATCGAGCGTGGCGAGCGCACTTTGATCGCCCGCGAAATGAACGAGCCGTCGCCACTCGCACAGGAGATTCTCACCGCCAAGCCGTACGCGTTTCTCGACGATGCTCCGGCGGAAGAGCGGCGCACGCTGGCAGTGATGAACCGGCGCTTCCTCGATGCCGAAACCGCTGCGGATCTCGGTCGATTGGATCAAGCCGCGATCGATCGTGTGCGTGAAGAGGCGTGGCCCAGTGCTGAAAACGCCGATGAATTGCATGACGCGCTAATGCAGCTTGGATTCATTACCGCGAAAGAGGGGGCGAAGAATGATTGGGCACAGTTGTTCGATGAACTCTTGACAAATCGGCGGGCAACGGTTTTGAAACCGCAGAGAGAGCAGAGGATTTCGCAGAGGAACGCCGAGGACTCTGCGCTCTCTGCGGAGACCTCCGCGTCCTCTGCGGTTACTATTTGGATTGCCGCCGAACGTTTGAACCAACTGCGCGCCGTATATCCAAATGCTGAACTCAATCCGCTGATTGAACCGCCGGCGAGCTACGCGCGCGAAGAATGGTCCACTGAAAGTGCGCTGGTCGAGATCTTACGCGGTCGCCTGGATGCGCTCGGTCCCGTGACCGTTGCGCAGCTCGCGAATTCATTTTCGTTATCGAGAAATCAAATCGAAATCGGTTTGGCGAAGCTCGAGGGCGAAGGCTTCGCGATGCAGGGACAGTTCACGCCGTCAGAACCGCCTGCGGTAGCAGGCGGGCAAGCGAGCGCGGGCAGCGATGCTGGTGACCCGCCCGCAGGGATGCGGGCGCTCAAACAAACTGCGCTCCAAGTCGAATGGTGTTCGCGCCGTCTGCTCGCGCGGATTCACAGCTACACACTCAATCGTCTGCGCAAGGAGATCGAACCTGTCTCAGCGGCCGATTTCATGCGCTTCCTTTTCGTCTGGCAGAAGCTTGCATCCGATCACAAAGTCGAAGGCGCTCAGAGTGTCGCCGCGATTCTCGATCAACTCGAAGGCTTCGAAGCTCCGGCCGGTTCGTGGGAATCTGAGATTCTGCCGGCGAGAATCCCGGACTATGATCCGGCCTGGCTTGACGCGCTGTGCCTGTCTGGGCGTTTGACCTGGTTGCGTCTGTCGCCACCAAAGATTTCATTGGAAAGATCGAGCAGCTCTTCACCGGTTCGCAGCACGCCGGTTGTTTTGTTGAATCGCCAGAACGTCGCGATGTGGAACCTGGCCTTTCCCACGCGCGAAAACGGAAACCACTTCAGCACGAACACGCAGACGGTCTACGACTACTTGAAGGAACATGGCGCTTCTTTCTTTGTGGACATTGTTTCCGGCACAAACCTCCTGCCCAGCATGGTTGAAGAAGCTCTGGGTGAATTGGTGTTTCGTGGGTTGATTACGGCCGACAGTTTCACCGGTCTGCGCGCGTTGCTGACGCCGCTCAGTAAAACAACTAGCCGAGCGATCGAGAACCGTCGTCGTCGCCGCAAACCTGTGTACAGCATGGATGAAGCTGGCCGATGGGTAGTTTTGCGAAAAGCCGAGCGGGGGCAGGCCCCCTTCCCGACTGCGCAATCCACAGCAAGCGCGAACCGTCAAAGCGACGCGATTGATCGTGAAACGGTCGAAGCAGTCGCCCAAAAACTTCTGCAACGTTATGGTGTTGTCTTCCGCAAGCTGCTGGATCGCGAATCGATCAATATTCCCTGGCGTGACTTTCTGCGCGTGCTGCGACGGCTGGAAGCGCGCGGAGAGATTCGCGGCGGCCGTTTTATCGGCGGTTTCTCTGGCGAGCAGTTCGCGACTGCCGACGCAGTCCACTTGCTGCGCTCAATCCGCCGTACATCGCCGGATGGGACCATGTTGTCGGTCAGCGCCGCCGATCCTTTGAACATGTTGGGAATTCTGGTTCCCGGTCCGCGTCTGTCGGCTGCCGCTGCAAACCGGCTGCTCTATCGCGACGGAGTTCCGATTGCGGTGCTCGAAGCGAAAGAGATTCGCTATCTAGTCGAAATGGACACGGCTGCACAATGGCAGGCGCGTAACGCTCTTCTTCGGCGTCGCATTCCTCCAAAGGTCCGCGCGTATTTGAATCAATCGGGATCGACAACATCTCCAACGACCATCTCGAAACTCACACACTGAACATCGGTGTTTAGACGGTAGTGTCCGAAATTGAACTTTGCGGAACTTTGCGTCTTTGCGCCTTCGCGTGAAATTCGATATTGAGTCGTCAAGAGTTCACGCCAAGGCGCCAAGGCGGAAACAATCGCAAAGGCGTGCGACACCTTTGCAAACCGGAGCCCAAGTCCCCCGGCATCGTGATTGCTCGAAACATCCCACGGTCGCAGAATTTGCGCGTTTCTGCGTCAAACGCGAACAGTAAGGTGTTCGTCAAGGTTACGCGCGTATTTCGCATTGACGAGGAGGATGTATGGCAGAACGCAAGACGAGTAAACGCGAACTAATTGACACCGGGAGGGATAAACGCTTCGTACGGCGCGATGATCAGGGTCGCTTCGATGAGGAAGCCGACGTTGGACGATCGCTCGCGCAAGACACAAAGAAACACGCGAAGACCGTGGTCGAGTCGGGCCAGGGTGATCGCGGCGATCAGAAACGCCGGTCGCGTTAGTTCTAATCGAAAAGTAAGAAAGGGGTACTTGATGAATAATAAAACCGCAATCGTGGGCGCGGTCGGACTCGGCGCCGCGTTGATGTATTTTTTCGATCCCGACCGAGGCAAGCGCCGTCGCGCTTTGGTGCGCGACAAAGTCGAAGCCGCCGGTAACAAGGCGTCAGACTATGCCGAGAAGATGGGTCGCGACATTCGCAATCGCGCTTACGGAATGGCCGCAGAGACAAAAGCTCTATTCCAGCACGAAGAGGTGACGGATGAGGTGCTCGCAGATCGCGTGCGCGCAAAACTTGGCCGGTATCACGTGCATACCGGCGCCATCGAAGTCTCGACACACGAAGGCGTCGTTACCTTGACTGGACCGATCCTCGCGGACGAACTACCGACTGTGCTGCGTGCAACGCGTTTTGTTCGTGGGGTCAGGGATGTAAACAACCAGCTGTCAGTTTACGACGAAGCTGGCAGTGAGCCGTCATTACAAGGTGAGCCGCAGCCGTTGGGAGCGGAAGCACCTTAAGACTGGTTCGATTGATGATTCGCCGGGCCGGCGGCAGCATGAAATCGGGCACAACGCTCAGTACTGTCTGCCGCCGACTCCAGACTTTTCTCGGGAATGCGAAGCAAAACGCCTTCGGCGTTTTGCTGCACAATAGATCCTGTCAGATCCGAGCGCGTGAAAAACAGGATTCAAGATGCAGCTTAAAGGGGAACCTGGTGTTGCAGGATTTCATCGAGCTTTTCGAAATCGAGCGGCTTCAACAGATAGTCCGTGCAACCTGCATCCAACGCTGACTGCCTATGCTTGATGGGATCGTGACCGGACAGGATGATGATGGGGGTGTCTCTGAAGTTGGAATAACGGCGCAAGTCGCGTGCGATTGATAAACCGTCCAGCCCCGGTAATTCCAAATCCAGGAGAATTAGATCGGGATCACTTTCCAACGCCGCTTCGATCGCTTTCGTGCCATCGGCGGCGGCCACTACTGAATAGCCTTTCAGACCCAACAGGACTTGCAGCATTTCGCGGCTATCCCGACTGTCTTCAGCGATCAAAATCGTACGCCTGGATTTTGGCGCGCGCGTAAACAGCGATGCGTTATGAGAAGGAAAACGTTGCCGTTCAATCCGGGACATCTGACACCAGTCCTTTTTGGGGGAAAGCCAATGCAGAAGGGTTTACGAGGCTGGGGACCCCGAATCGAAGTGAAAGCGAATCCCAAGTCCCCTGACTACCTGGGACTCGCCTCACTTCTCCCCTTGCTGTCGGGATCGATTGGCGCAATTATCGAATTAGCCCAACGACGCGTCTGTACGTATGCGGACATAAGAATTCACTAATTCTTAAGGTTTTCTCACGCCGCAGAATAGCCGTGGACAAGACCCACGGATTACAAACCTCATAACGGTTTTGCACGCCCCCAGGCGTGCGATTTAATAGCCGGTGGTAACGCCCTTGGAACTCTTAGTTTGCCTTTCCGATGCTTTGCGCCTTTGCGTGAAATCGCTTCTACGAACAACGTTAGTTCACGCCAAGACGCAAAGAAAAAACTGCAGAGTCAGACACCAAAAACCTGGCTTCTGCTTTACAATCGCCCCGCCCGAGTGTACGGTAACGTTGTTAAGAAAGTTTTGATCTTTTAAAACTCATCTTTCGACATCGGGTCTGAACCCTTCTCAAGTGTCCCTTCCTTGTGCCGTCTGCTGCGTTTGCTAGCGTGACTGGAAACGAGGAGGGCGAAAATCCCCAAACAACGAACATCTACGCGCGACTCAAATAATGGTGTGCTCAACCGTCTTTCGACGGCCGAGTACAAGCGTGTCGAACCGCATCTGGAGCGAGTTCCGCTCAACTTCGGCGAGACGATCTACAAGTCAAAGGCGAAAATCGACCACATCTATTTTCCCGATAACGGCGTGATCTCGATCGTCGGCATCACCGCGAATGAGAAACCGATCGAAGTAGGGTTGATCGGCGCTGAAGGATTTGTCGGATTACCGATCTTTCTCGGCGTGCCACGTTCCGGAAATCACGTAATCGTCCAGGGCGAAGGCACCGCGCAGAGGATCAGCGCCAAGGCCGCGCTGTCTGAATTCAAGCGGTTCGGAGTGTTTCATGACGCGGTTCTGTTCTTTGCGCATGAACTGTTCCTGCAACTTTCGCAAATAACCAGTTGCAATCGTTATCACGCCGTCGAGCAACGACTCTCACGTTGGCTCCTGATGATGCGCGACCGCGTTGACGATGACACGCTGCCGCTCACGCAGGAATTCCTTTCGTGGATGCTCGGCGTGCGCAACCAGGCGGTCAGCCAGGCAGCCAAGGGCCTTCAGGATCAGGGCGCGATCAAATACAGCCGGGGCGTCTTAACGATCCTCAATCGACCAATGCTCGAGAAGAAGGCGTGCCCGTGTTACCGGATGATCAAGATGCGGAGCAACGGTCGTTCGCGATCAGAAACCGCCTGGCCGTAAGCAGCTATTAACGCTTGCGTACAGACAAAGAAAGGCAGTGCATTTAATTTGTCGCAATCACAAAGACCCCCTCCGATGACAACCGACTCGAGACCCGGAAATAAAATTCTCGGCGCTCTACCTCAGGAAGAATTTGATCGGCTCCGTCCTCATCTTCGCGAAGTATCCTTCAACATCGGCCACATCGTTTATCAGCCCGAGGAAACTATTGAATCGGTTTACTTCGTCAATCGCGGCATCGTTTCCTGGCTCGCTGCGCTCGAAGACGGCAACACCGTCGAAGCCGGCGTGATTGGCCCGGAAGGAATCGCCGGCGTCGCGGCGCTTTTGGGTGCGTCATCCACACCTAATCAGGGATTGGCGCAAAGTGATGTAGTTGCATCGCGCATCTCTGCTCGTGACTTGATCGCCGAGTTTCGCCGGAATGGCGAACTGAACCGGATGATCCTGCGCTTTGTCCATTCGATGTTCACGCAGGTGGCCCAGACGGCCGCCTGCAATCGGCTGCACACGCTGGACCAGCGTCTGGCGCGCTGGCTTTTGATGTCGCATGATCGCAATGCTAATGACGGGTTTCCATTGACCCAGGAATTTCTCTCACGAATGCTGGGCGTGCGGCGGGCAGGTGTCAGCGTCTCAGCCAACAGTCTGAGACAGAACGGTCTAATCGATTACCAGCGCGGTAACATCCAGATCCTCGATCGCGGCGGTCTGGAAAAAGCCTCGTGCGAGTGCTATCAGATTGTGAAAGAGGAATACGAACAGACCCTGCCAACCAGCCGCAAGTGATCGTTCCAACGGTGAATTTGCTGCGGATTCTTGCATAAACCATTTTTATTTTTCACAGGTTTCGCTAGCGTACCGACCAAAACAAAAAAACCAAGAAAATATTCCCGAGAACGACATCGGAGAACTTTGCGGACATGAGTGAAAACCAAAAGCGCACTGTTTTGGTTGTTGAGGACGTGGACGAAATCACCTTGAACATGACCTCGGCGCTGAAAAGACGCGGCCATCGCGTCGTCCATGCGTCGAATGCAGAAGACGCGATTGAAATGGCAGAAGTTAATCGACCGGCGATGATTCTGACCGATCTCGACCTGCCGACTTTTGACAAACTGCTTAGCCTGCTCCGCGCTCACCGGACTTTGGGAAACCTCAAGGTGGCAATCATAGACATCAACCATCCCACCATAAAGGACTCGAGCGTGAATGTCCTGACCGATTTTCAGGCGTTGGACGACCTGATGGATGCCTCGCCGGAAGACGGCGACTCGCGCCTTTGAATTGCGTTCGACAGCGTACAGACCTGCACGATTATAATTTCCTCGCAGGCCAAGAAACTCAGGTGACCGTTTTTGGATTAAAGAACTGAGACAGAACCGGGTTTCCGCGCCTGCACCAATCCCTTCCCCGACAGAAAGCGGAGCCCCCGGTGATCAAACCTCAGGACGGCACATGGTATATCGTCGTCACTTGCGAGAAGTGTGCTTCCACTATTTTCCTGTTTCCCGATTTAACTGAAGGCCACAGCTCGCTCAATGCGAACTACATCGTGACCTGCCCACGGTGTGGGCATCGGGGCGGCTACGAGGCGAAACACTATTTTCATCCCGCCCAAACAAGTGGCGAACTGGTCTAGTCATCTCCCCTATTAACGACTTTCTCCATCGTTCGGCACCATGATTGCGGACGATCCAGGTGAGCGCGACAAGATAGAGCGCGTTTCAACGATAATCGAACAATCGAGCCCCACAATCTGAAATCATTTCGAACACGGAGGGAAGCAATGCCACAAGACAAAATGAAGGACGCCGGTAACCGCGGAGGCCAGCAAGGCGGCAAGCACGGCGCTGGCCAACAAGGCGGTGGCCAGGGCGGCAAACAAGCCGGCGGACGACAGGGCAATCAAGGCGGCGGTCGCCAAAGCGGAGGCCGCCAGGGTGGCGGTGGAAACCGCTAGTCTGTAACCAATAATCGAATAAAAAAGAGGTGAGCCGCGCAGAGCGGGCTCGCCTCTTTTTTTGGATCAATACTCCATCGAGTCATGGGGTCAGTACCGCGAGCGATAGCGACCGGGATAATGATTCAACGTTAGGCGTGAGGTCTTTGAGGGTTGCGCCTTAACCCTCTCACTACTGTTCGACGTTCTGTATCTGTCGCCCGTTATCGCGGACGGCAAATCACTTTCATTCTTGGGCAAAAGTCAGGCGTGCTACTCGACGCGCCCAAAATCATCATCCAACCGCACAATATCGTCTTCACCGAGATAATTTCCTCGTTGCACCTCAACGAAGACCAACAATTCCTGCCCTGGATTCTCGATCCGGTGTGCGGCGCCTACGGGAATATCTACCGACTCAGCGGTCGCGACGATGATCTCCCGATCGTCGAGCGTCACCTTTGCCGTTCCCTGCACCACGAACCAATGCTCGGCGCGCTGCGCATGTTTTTGATAGCTGAGTCGCTTGCCGGGCAGGACTTCGATCCGCTTGACCTTGTAGCCCGCTGCTTCATCCAGCACCGTGAAGGTTCCCCACGGCCGTCGATCGAATTTGGGTGAGTTGTCGATTGTCGCTTCAGGCATCTGGCTGCTCCATCGTGCGCAGTGGTTGGTCGACAGATCCTATTTTGACTCTGCGATCCTTAGCGCCTTTGCGTCTTTGCGTGAAGCTGCCCAAGTAAGAAAGGTGCTGGTTCACGCAAAGGCGCCAAGCCGCAAAGACGCGCAAAGTAGAAGACTTCTACCAGTCTTTCAACATTTCGAAACGCATAATAGCTCAATATCTCCTGCACGGCATCGGCTTTGCTTTCAGCACAAGTGGAGTCACGCGTTTCAAAAACGCTCGCTCTTCCTTGCTGTCGTGCGTTCGGTTAACCGACACGCAGTGTTACCGAACCAGACGGAAGGAGCAGGTTGATCATGAAATTACCAAAGTCACTCGTCTTTTTTGCCACACTTGTTTTGCTGTCTTTCGCCTCGAGCCTCAACGCACAAGGGCAGGAAGTCTACACGGGCACAATCGTCGGCGTCGGCGGCCGGCTGGGTGGTGTGAGCCGTCCGTTCACCCTCACCATTAATGGCCACACCGGCGATGCGGCAGCCGAACGTGCCGTCGCAATTCTCGCGGAAGGCGGCCAGGACCGCTTGTTGAGCGAGATACACAACAACAACCTGGGAAGGTTCTCGATCGCGGGACAGGTGGGACGCGAAGTGAACTTTGTGGTGGAAGAGAAGATGTCCAACGGCGATCGAAAGATAACGATCCTGTTTGAGCGCTGGCTAAATCTTTATGAAGTGCGTTATGGCTCGCGATCGACGGATTATCCGTTGAGTTTTGTCGAACTGATCATCGACCGCAACGGGCGCGGACAAGGCACTTTCATTCCCGCCGCGCGCGTGCGCTTCAACAAGAAGAATGAGGTCGAGGTCGAGAATTTTGGAATTTATCCGGCCCGACTGGCGGGTGTGCGCGAGCGCAGCAGTTAACACAGTGACGGGAGCACAAGGAGTCATGAAAAACTTCAGAGATCAAAAAGGCAAGATTGGATACATTATTCTCTGGCTAATGGGCGTTCCGGTGAGCGTGCTGATCCTTATCTTCCTGCTGCGTGGCTGCACGTGAGAGTTTAGAACCTGGGGTGGTCATCAAAGAGTGGTGGTGCCGTAAGTTCAATTCCTCAGTGTTTCAGTGAATTAAGTTGTGTCTGTGGTAAGGGTTTTCGCGCGATATTTCGACGCCATACACCGAGTACTCATAGAGACACAGCTAACAAATCCAATTAGGCCAGAAAGCTATCGGAGGGGAAAATACGTCGGATGAACAGCTAGCCTTTCAGTCTCTAACCTCTAGCCTCTAATCGCTAATCTCTGATCTCTGACCTCTACTTTCATGACAACCATTGAGCGGATTCATGCGAACGGCATTTTGCGAATGGGCAAGCCCGAGCGCGGCTTCCGTTATCGGGCGGCTGATGGCGGCAAGGTCACGCGCAAGGATCTGACGCGAATTCGGCAACTGCGAATTCCTCCAGCATGGATCGACGTCGCTATCAGTTCGGCGGAAAGCGGCCGCGTCCAGGTTGTCGGACGCGATGCTGCCGGCCGTTGGCAATACCTCTATCACGAAACTCATGTTCGCCGCCGCGAGCGGGAGAAATTCCATCGCATCATTAAATTTGCCGAAGCACTGCCGCTGATGCGACGCGCGGTCAAGCGCGACCTCGCCAAACCCGGGCTGCCGAAAGAGCGTGTGCTCGCCGGAATTGTCCGCATTCTTTCAAAAGCATTCTTACGTCCTAGCAGCGAAGTCTATGCCAGCGAACATGGCAGCTATGGCATCGCGACTTTGCGCCCGCGTCACGTCAGCATCAAAGGCCCGACGATCACATTTCGTTTTCGCGGCAAGTCCGGTGTAATGCAGGAAACGCAGATCGAAGATCGCCAGGTTGCGAAGTTGATTCGTCAACTTCTTAAAAGTCAGAACCGTCGGGTTTTCAAATACAAGAACGGCGACGACAAGCTGGTAGACGTGAGAGCGCAGACGATCAATGCATACATCCGCGAGGCCATGGGAAGCAGTTTCAGCGCGAAAGATTTTCGCACGTGGTCGGGCACGCTGCTTTGTGCTTGCTCGCTCGCGCGCCGCCGAAACGATGACCCTGAGCACGAACGCTCAGTGAAACGCATGGTCACCGCGGCAATCAAAGAAACGGCGCGCGCCCTGGGCAACACGCCGGCCGTTTGTCGCCGCGCGTACATCTGTCCGGCGGTGATCGATGCATTCGAGAGGGACAAAACGATTACGGATTATTTCGATAGTTTGGAACAGCTTGGATCGAGTCGTTCAACGAAGCTACATCCGGCGGAAAAGGCTTTGTTGCGTCTGTTGAAGAAAGATATGGGTGGCGCGAATAATGTACTAGACGGTACGAGGTTGCAGTCAGTTACAGAACCGCGAGCGGTAGCGAGCGGGATAAGCACGCAACTTCAGGAATCATTCGACACCGCAATAAAAAGCAGCCCCTTTGTCCCGCTCGTTACCGCTCGCGGTTCTGTAACTGCATTCAACGACAGGCTGGCAGCCTCTCGTACTAATCTTCACCGGGTTTTTTCTTCGGTTGCTCGTCAGTGAACAGGATGTTGGCGGCGAGGAAAAGCGACGCGAGGGCCGCCAACATGAAGAAGATCATCGCGATTCCGGGATAGCCCCAAATCTTGAACGATGTTTCAACGCGCATCATCAGTGCGGCGCCGACGATTAGGGCCGCCAAAACCAAACCGAGCGTGATGCGATTGGCGATCTTTTGCAGACCTGAAAGAACGACCTTCTCGTCGATCGCGTCGACGCCAATGCTCAGTTCGTTGTTGCCCACCGCGTCCAGAATCTTATTGACGCGGCCCGGCAAGCGTTCCGCAAACTCCTTCACTTCAACGATGCGGCTCATGACGTTGCCAGGCTCTGCGCTCTCCGCTAACTTGCGAGTGAGGATACTCGACGCTTCTTCCCGGATGACTGCATTGGGATCGAAGTTGGGCGCAAGGGTGTAGACCACCTGATCCAGATTCAGCAGGGCCTTGGCAATCATCGTGAACTGTTGCGGCATCCGCATCCAACAGTCAGCCGAAATGCGGGTTATTTCGAGCGTCACCCGGCCCGCATCGATTTGATCCAGGGTCGAATCAGCATGGCGCGCGACAAGTCTTCTGACCCTGTTTTGATATTCGGTCTTGTCAAAATTCGTCTTGGGCTCGCCCATTTTCATGCAGACTTGAACAGCTTCGTCTCCTCGACCCTCGCTCACCGCAAGCAACAGTCGCAGGAGATTCTCCTGAAATCGCGCTCCCACGTGGCCCACCATTCCGAGATCGAGCAGCGCAATGCGATTGTCTTCAGTCAGGAACACATTCCCCGGATGTGGATCGGCATGAAAGAAACCATCCACCAGAAATTGCTTCAGATAAGCCCGGAACAATTCTTCAGATAGCGCCATGCCATCGATTTCCAGCAACCGCAACGGACTGAGGTCAGTTACTTTCTTTCCCGCAATGTACTCCATCGTCAGCACGCGCGAGGTCGTATAGTCCTCGATGGGGTCGGGAATGACGATGTGTTCGAAATCGCGCAGGCTTTCGCGCAACTTCAAGAGGTTCGTCGCTTCTCTCTGAAAATCGAGTTCGCGCAAGAGGCTGCGCCGCAAGTCCCCCAGCAGGTTGCTGAATTCGTAGCGCCGGCCGGTTTCGGTGTGGGCATCGATAAACTCAGCCGCTTGTTCGAGCGCTTCCAAATCCTCAACAATCTGATCGCGGATGTTCGGTCGCTGAACTTTGACCACCACGAGGCGACCGTCGCGCATCTCGGCGCGGTGCACCTGCGCCAGCGAGGCGGCGGCGCTCGGTTTACGCTCGAAGTTCGCGAACAGCTTCGACAGCCGCGCGCCGAGTTCGGTCGAAACAATCTGTTCGACTTCTTCGATAGGAAACGGCTCGACGTTGTCTTGCAGACGCGACAACGCTTCCAGGTAAGGCTCGGGCATGATGTCCGGGCGCGTGGACAGCAGTTGCCCGAGTTTTATGAACGTTGGCCCAAGCTTCTCCAGATCATCGGCCAGATCCTCAGCTTTGGCCGCGCTTTTCGTGGTGAGCGCATGGCCGGCATCTTTGCCGACGAGCGTGAGCGTTGAATGCTCGACCAAGTCGCTACGGCCATACTTGATGAGCAGCGCGACGATGTCTTTGTAGCGCTTCAGGCGTTCAGGTTTGAGTGAAAGAACCATAATAGGTTTCAGGTCTCAGGTTTCAGATCGGCTCCGGCTCAAAAACCAACCGATGCTGGAAGTCACGATTCCGATTGCCGCAATCAGCGATAGCCAAAACCAACCCGTCAGTTGCGCCGAAATAACACTGGCTGTGTCGTTGGCGCGCATCCTTTCCCGATTCATCAGCAAGGCAGTAACTGCGCCGCAGACCGCACTCAGAATCGCGGCGACACGCGATTCCGGCTTCCACGCTCGCATTAAATTGAAAGCTATTACCGCCAACATCAGGATTGGCAGAAGCCATAGCAGCGCGCTTTCGTGACGCGCCAGTTCAAATCCGCTCAACGAGTCTTGCGCGCCGGCGCAGCTCACCTGCAGCCAGGGTAAAAAGAAGCAGATGAGCACGATGATCGCCGCGCTGACGTTGATTCGCCGGAACATTTGTGTCTCTTCTCGGTGGAAGAGGATGGGCCGAGGACGTTACCCCCTTATGCGGCTTTAGAGATTTCCTCGACAACTTCGTGGGTCTTCTCTGCCTCGTCAATGCGAGTGGCGACGTCTGCCTGCGCGATGATGCCCACGAGGCAATCCTGATCGTCGACGATCGGAATGCGCCGCACATGGTGCTGTTCCATTAACTCGAGCACCTCGCTCACGTCGTCGTCAGGGCCGCAAGTCATGACGCCCGTCGTCATAATCTCTTCGATCTTCGTCTGCTTTGGGTCGAGACCCTCCGCCACTACCTTGAGGGCG
>Ga0157375_10003113_pt1 | contig 14400 bp, 13 predicted proteins | sample M35metaG_FD_115311 | JGI IMG/M metagenome (GOLD analysis project Ga0157375, IMG submission 115311) | Miscanthus rhizosphere microbial communities from Kellogg Biological Station, Michigan, USA - M3-5 metaG | ecosystem: Host-associated > Plants > Roots > Rhizosphere > Soil | place: USA: Michigan...
AGCGGCATCACCGGCAGCGCGACCTCCGGATCGGCGCCGCTATCGGCTTGATCGGCGTGATCGAACAACGGCAGAGGCAGCTCCTTCGGCAGGCCGCGCACCTCCCACAGCGCCTGGCGGCGGTCGAGCCCGAGCGAGCGGAAGGCATCGGCTGCGGCGAGCTTCTCCAGGCTGGCACGCTTCAGCCCGCTGCGGTGCCACAAGTCGTGCACGTCGTTGAAGAGCTCCCTCTCCCTGCAAGGGGGAGGGTCGGGGAGGGGGTCAGCTGTAGTTGACGGCTGCTCCATGTGACCCCCACCCGGCGATGGCCAAAGGCCATCGCCACCCTCCCCCTTTCTGGGGGAGGGAAGTAGAGGCGGAGCAAACAGATGCGGGTTGAGGTCGGCTGAAATGCCATCACGTATCGAGACGAGGCGCTGCATGTCGTCTTCGCGCAGTCCGTCGATCTGGCGCAATCCCAAGCGCAGCGCGAACGCTCTCTCCATCCCCCTGCAAGGGGAAGGGTTGGGAAGGGGGTCAGACTCGGAATACGTAACATGACCCGGCGATGACCTTCGATCATCGCCACCCTCCCCCTTGCAGGGGGAGGGATAAACAGGCTCGAGCGTGCAGTCCCAGAGACTGAGATTGACGTCTGCCTCGCGCGCTTCGACGCCATGCTCGCGCGCGCAGCGCACGATCTGCGCCGGCGCGTAGAAGCCCATCGGCTGCGAATTGAGCAGCGAAGCGGCAAACGCCGCCGGGTAATGGCATTTGATCCAGGCCGAGACATAGACGAGATGGGCGAAGCTGGCAGCATGGCTCTCGGGGAAGCCATATTCGCCAAAGCCCTTGATCTGATTGAAGCAGCGCTCGGCGAACTCGGCCGGATAGCCGCGCGCCGTCATGCGGCCGACCATCTTCTGATGCAGGGTGTCGATGGTGCCGCGGCGGCGGAAGGTCGCCATGGCGCGACGCAGCTCGTTCGCCTCGGGCCCGGTGAATTTCGCCGCCACCATGGCAAGCCGCATGGCTTGCTCCTGGAACAGCGGCACGCCCATAGTTTTGCCGAGCACCTGATGGAGTTCGTCGGCGGGGCCGTGATCCGGGTGCGGCGAAGGAAACTCGACCGGCTCGTCGCCGCAGCGGCGGCGTAAATATGGGTGCACCATGTCGCCCTGGATCGGGCCGGGGCGCACGATGGCGACCTCGATGACGAGATCGTAGAAGGTACGCGGCTTCAGCCTGGGCAGCATGTTCATCTGTGCCCGGCTCTCGACCTGGAACACGCCGATCGAGTCGGCGCGGCAAAGCATAGCGTAAACGGCAGGGTCGTCGCGCGGCACGGTGCCGAGGCTGATCCCTTTGCCGTAATGCGCTTTCAAAAAAGCAAATGCCTTGCGGATGCAGGTGAGCATGCCGAGTCCGAGCACATCGACTTTCAAAAGCCCGAGCGCATCGAGATCGTCCTTGTCCCATTCGATCACGGTGCGGTCTTCCATGGCGGCGTTACCGATGGGGACGACTTCCGACAGAGGCCCGCGCGTCAGCACGAAGCCGCCGACATGCTGAGAGAGGTGGCGCGGGAAGCCGATCAGCTCCTGCGTCAGTTCGAGCACACGGGCGAGCAGCGGGTCTCTAGGATCGAGCCCCGCTTGGCGGACATATTCGTCCGGCAGGCCCGAATTGCTCAGGCCCCAGATGGTAGTGGCGAGCGCGGCGACGGTGTCCTCGGAAAGGCCCAGCGCCTTGCCGACCTCGCGCACGGCTAGGCGCCCGCGATAGCAGATGACGGTGGCGGCGAGCCCGGCGCGATCGCGGCCATAGCGTGCATAGATATATTGGATCACCTCCTCGCGCCGCTCATGCTCGAAATCGACGTCGATGTCGGGCGGCTCCTTCCGCTCGGGTGAGACGAAGCGCTCGAACAGGAGATCGATCTCGGTCGGATCGACATTGGTGATGGCGAGGCAATAGCAGACGGCGGAGTTGGCCGCCGAGCCGCGGCCTTGGCAGAGGATGCTTTGGCTGCGCGCGTAATGCACGATGTCGTGCACGGTGAGGAAATAGGGCGCGTAGTTGAGCTCGGCAATCAGCACCAGCTCCTTGCGCAGTGTGTCGCGCACCTTTTCGGGAATGCCTTCGGGGAAGCGCCAGGCTGCGCCCTCCCAGGTCAGGTCTTCCAGATGCGATTGTGGTGTCTTGCCGTGCGGCACCGGCTCTTCGGGATATTCGTATTTCAATTCGTCGAGGGAGAAGGTGCAGGCGTCGGCGATCTTGACGCTGCGGCCGAGCGCGTCCTCATGGCCTTTGAACAGGCGCCCCATCTCCTGCGCCGATTTGATGTGCCGCTCGGCATTGGCCTCCAGGCGCAAGCCCGCGTCGTTGACCGTGCATTTCTCGCGGATGCAGGTGAGCACGTCTTGCAGAGGGCGGCGATGCGGCGCGTGATAGAGCACGCCACCGGTAGCGACTAGGGGAATGCCGACGCGTGCGGCGAGATCGGCGAGCGCTGAGATGCGGGCGTGATCGTCGCCGCGATAAGAATGCCGCGCCGCGAGGTAGAGCCGTGCCAAGATCGCCTGTTTGACGCGGCGAAGATGCTGCTCGAAATTGAGCGTGGCTGGCGTCGCCCTCTCCCTGAAAGGGGGAGGGCCGGGGAGGGGGTCGGACTCCATCTCCAACCTAGATACATGACCCCCACCCGGCGATGGCCGTCGGCCATCGCCACCCTCCCCTTTGCAGGGGGAGGGAAAATCCTCTGGCGGCAGCGCGATGAAAATCAGGCCCTCGGCAAGGGCAGCGACGTCATCGAGATAAAGCGTGCACTTACCTTTCTCGGTGCGGCGCTGGCCAATAATAAAAAACCGGCAAAGCCGGACGTAAGCGGCGCGATCGCGCGGATAGGCCAGAAGGCTCGGCGCGTCCAGCAAATCGAGTCTGACGCCGACGATGAATTTGATGCCGACTTCCTTGGCGGCCAGATGACCACGCACGATGCCGGCGAGCGTGTTGCTGTCAGTGACGGCAATGGCGTCGAGTTGAAGCGCCTTGGCCGTGGCCACCAGCTCCTCGGGATGGGAGCCGCCGCGCAGGAAGGTGAAATTGGTAATGACGTCGAGCTCGGCGTAGCGGGTCATGGCGAATGACCTCATCCGAAGACGCCGTGCAGATACCAGCCGGGAGACCCGAACTCGCTCTCCTGATAGAGACCTTCGCGGAACACCCAGAAGCGGTGCCCGTCCTCGTCCTCGATGCGATAATAATCGCGGGGCCGCGCTTTTCCCCTCTCCCTGAAAGAGGGAGGGCAGGAGAGGGGGCCAGACTGGGGAACCGAGCTCGCGATTGGACCCGATGGCCCAGGGCCATCGCTACCCTCTTCCTTACTGTAAGAGGGATTACGCCACCATTCGGGCGCGATGCGCTCAGGCCCTTCGGCCTTGATCACGCGGCGCGTTACATGCCGCCAGGTGAAGCGCGCCGGCGGTCCTTCTGGAATTTCGGCAAGCACGGTCAAAGGCTCGGGCCGGGTGAAGAGAAGCGGTGGGCGCGGCGGCTTTGGCAAAGCCGGCTCCGGCCAGAAGGATGGGCCGGCGAAAGCGCTTCTCAGGCCTTGCGCTAATTCCGGGATGTGGCTTCCCATCGGAAAGAGGCGGCGCACGGCGCGCGCGCCCAAGCGATTGATCAGGCGGTCGATCAACGTTTCGGCCGCGGCCTTTCCGTTCCCCTGCGTGAGCGAGGTTTGCGCCGGGGCAAGCGTCTCGGTCACGAGCGCGGCAAGCGACATGAGATCGACACCGAAGCCCATGTCGAGCGCCTCGACCTTGTCCTCGATGAGGCGCAAAAGATGCTCGGGCTCGCGCGAGGGGGCGCTCAAGCCTGCCTCGATCACGATCGATGAGCCGTCGGCGCGGGCAACCCAAAGCGCGAGGCGCCGGCAGCCGCGGCACGCGCGCGCAAGCTTGGCGCAAAGCGTGCTCGTGAGATGGTCGAGGCCTGCCAAGACGCCTTCATGGGTGATGAGCGGCTCCGGGAAAGGCAGCCGCGCCACGAAATCCGGCGAGCGAAGCAGGGGAACGCGCGGGTCTTTGCGGCGGCCGAGCGCTTGATCGAGGCGACAGAGCACGGCCTCCGCCGTTTCCTTGGCGTGGAACCGCCGCTCGAGACTGGTGCGCGGCAAAGCGTAAAGCTGGCCGATGCGCTTGAGCCCGAGGCGCTTCAATAGCGTCACGATCTCAGGCTCGAGCCGCAATGCCTCGACGGGAAGGGGCGCGAGCGCGGGCTCGACCTCTCCGTGCGGGACGACGATCGAGGCGTTCCGCGCGTAGCGGGCGAGCGCATGGGCGCCACCCAAGGTTTCGGCCAGGGCAAGCCGCGCGGTGAAGCCAGCGCGGGCGAGGCGTGCTCCTATGTCGGCAAGCAGCGCCTGTTCCCCGCCGAAGAGGTGGGGCACGCCGGTGATGTCGAGCCAGAGCCCGTCATTGCCGTCGGCATTCAGCGTCGGGCTGTAACGGCAAGAGGCCCAGCGGGCGAGATCGAGCAGAGCGTCTTGATCCTTACTCGGCGCGGCGGGAAGGGTGAGGAGAGTAGGACAGATGGCGCGCGCATCGGCGAGGCCGAGGCCGGGGAAGAGACCTTGGCCGAGACTTGCCGCATTGACTGCGCTGAGGACGAGCCCGCGCTCCTCGTTGCCGACGAGGGCTAAAGGCCGGTCATCTTCTAACGGCGCGTCGCTCGCCGTCCTCTCCCGCTTCAGGCGCTCGATCGGAAGATGCGGCAGAAAGATTGAGACGAAACGACTCATGACTGAACTCCACGATCAAGCTCCGCCCCGAAGCCTCGCCCCGGCAACGCTCAAGCGTGAGCAGCCAAGACGGTGCGCCGGGTGCATTTGCGTCGAAGGAGGCTTCAGCACTGCTCCTTGCCGCGATGCGCCAGCGGGTAAGGGTGCCGGGCAGGCCCGGGTGCTGATGGCTTGAGAGAAGCAGACACGGCGTGCACGCGGCCTGCGCGGCAAGGCTGAGACGACGGGCGGCGAGCGGTGCCTTGATCTCGGCTTGCGCCAAGGCCGCCCCTAACACCCGGCTCTTCAGCCCCTCTTCCAGGGCCCAGGTGGCGTCTTCGACCGTTCTGGCCTCGACGATGAGAAAAAGTGCCGGGTCGAGGCCGAAAGCGCGCAAGCCGGGCCCATAAGGGCGTCCCCATTCCCGCGCGGCGCTCTTGGTAAGGCACCATAGCACGAGATCCCGGGCGCTCGCCCGCTCGCCCGTGTGCTCGGCGATCATGGCAAGGGCGAAACCGAGCGCCGCAGGGCCATCCCGATAGGCTTCCGGCCTCAACTCGTGCAGTCCCCCGCGCTTGAGCCGGTTCAAAGGAAAAAGGGGGGAAGAAAGAGAGCAGGCGGGGCGGGGAAGGGCCGTGCCCGGTGCGGGGGGATTGGCCAGAGACACGGGAACCTGCTCGATCGCGCGGATATGAGCGCGTAGCTCAATCAGGACCCTAGCCCTTGCCCCGCCTGCTTTTGCAACGCCAGCCGGCGGAACGAGGAGACCTTCTGCACCGCCTGGAACGTCGTTACGCACGCTACTGACCTCAACTCTCGTTCCTATTTTGTTCTAGAGAGAGTCGGGGTGCGAGTCAAGGTCGAGTCGGGCGCCACGGCCATCGAGTATGGCCTGATCGCCGCAGGCATCGCCGTTGCCATCATTACTGCGGTGAACGCGGTCGGTACCGATCTGTCGGGCCTGTTTGGCAGAATTTCCGCCAAGCTCACCGCCGCCGGCAACTAGGCTAATTAAGCTCAGATTGGGTCCACCTCCGCGTAAGGGCGGAGCTCGACTTGCTTCTTGCGCAAGCGAGGCAACGTATTAAATCCTTGCTGTCGTAGTGGCACAGCGGCAATTCGGCGAAGTTTGCCATGGGTAAGGAGAACGACAATGACACTGCAGCTCGGCGAGACCGCACCTGATTTCGAAGCGGAGACCACGCAAGGCAAAATCCGCTTCCACGAATGGCTCGGCGATTCCTGGGCCGTGTTGTTTTCTCACCCCAAGGACTTCACGCCGGTCTGCACCACCGAACTCGGCTATATGGCGAAGATCAAGCCCGAGTTCGACCGGCGGGGTGTCAAGATCATCGGCTTGAGCGTCGATCCGGTTGATCGACACGCCAAATGGGCCGAGGACATCAAGGAAACGCAGGGTTTCGCGCCCAACTATCCGATGATCGGCGATACCGACCTCAAGATCTCCAAACTGTACGGCATGTTGCCGGCCAGCACTGCAGGCGGCTCGGACGGGCGAACCGCCGCTGACAATCAGACCGTCCGCAATGTGTTCGTCATCGGTCCAGACAAGAAGATCAAGCTGATCCTCGTCTACCCGATGACGACCGGGCGCAACTTCGACGAGGTGTTGCGCGTGATCGATTCCATGCAGCTCACGGCGAAGCACCGCGTGGCGACACCGGCGAACTGGAAGGAAGGCGACGACGTGATCATCGCCGGTTCCGTCTCCGACGAGGAGGCGAAGAAGATCTATCCGGAGGGGTGGAAGGCGCCGCGGCCCTATATCCGCATCGTATCGCAGCCGCGCCGCTAAGGCGTTAGCCTTGCCATTCTCTGACTTAGGTCAGGGGCTACCCTCAGTCTGATAGAAATGCTGTATACGGACGATATGGCGCCGTAGGCGGACTTGCCACATACGGAAAGAGTTGTTGGGCGAGAATCACCGGCGGGGAACGTCGGGGGCAGGGGTGGCATGTCTGATCCAAGCGGCTCGGACCCGTCCGCGGAAGGCGCGCGCGAAGCGGCCAAAGCCATTGCCGACCAGATTTCGCCCATGATCCGGCGCGCACGCGCCCAGGGATTCGATTTTCTCGCTTATCTGCTGGCCATGGCGCTCAAGGAATCGCGGCGGCTATCCGGCAAGTGAGCGCGCCTTACGTTCCCGAACGACCACGCTTGGGATATGGTCGTCCGCCATGCCCATGCCCAAAACGCCTCTGCTGACGACCGATTGCGTGATCTTCGACGGGCGTGAGCGCGTGTTGCTCATTCGCCGCAAGAACGAGCCCTTCAAGGGCGAATACGCCCTTCCCGGCGGATTCATCGATATCGGCGAGACGACGGAGGCGTCCTGCCGGCGCGAAGTCCTCGAGGAGGTCGGCATCGTCGTGGATCGGCTTCATCTCGTCGGCGTCTATTCCGACCCCTCGCGCGATCCGCGCGGTCATGCCGTCAGTGTTGCCTATGCGACCCACTTTGGCGAAGCCCCGACACCGAAGGTAGGATCCGACGCTGAAGCGGCGGAGTGGGTTCAGGACTGGAGGACGAAGCGACTTGCCTTCGACCATTCCCTTATCATCGCTGATGCCGAGAAACTATGCGGCGAACGGGTGAAGTAAGGACGATCATTAAGGCCATCAATGGTGATCATCAGTCCTATCGTTGACCACATCTCTAGGAGAGGGCGCAAAATTTGTGACAGGATCGAGGCCCCTTCGGTTCGGAGAGCGCCCGTTATGTCGGACGAGGATTTTGTCACCGGCGACGGCCGAATGCCGGTCACTTACGACGACGATGTCGAGGAGATGCTCGAGATTCTGATGAAGATCGCTCAGTCCGAAGGACGCGAATTTCTGGCGTATCTGTTGGGAATGGCCCTCATGGAAGCCCGCAACCAACCGTCTCCGCCGACCTATCTTTCGCATTAACCGGCATAATTGGCGATTTGCCTCCCATGACAGCCTGGCCGGATGGCTAGGCGCATCGCGGGCGATGCTCTATCTAAGGGTGTCGAACACCCAGCGATGAGCCGTTTGCACATGAATGAGACGCCTCTTTCCGGCCGGTTTGCCGCAAAATCCGAGCGTTCAGAGGCTCCCGGACCGCAAGGCCGGATCGGGGTCCTCCTCATCAATCTCGGCACGCCAGACGGCACCTCCTATTGGCCGATGCGCCGCTATCTCAAGGAGTTTCTGTCCGACCGGCGCGTGATCGAGACCAACCGGGTGCTGTGGTGGCTGATTTTGAACTTCGTCGTGCTGGTGAAGCGACCTTTTGCCAGCGGCGCCAAATACCGGGGCATCTGGAACGAGGAGCTCGACGAATCCCCGCTTCGCACCATCACGCGGAGTCAGGCGGAGAAAGTGAGCAAAGCGCTTGCCACGAAGAACACCGTCGTCGCGTGGGCCATGCGTTACGGCTCGCCGTCGATCGCCTCCCGCGTGGAGGCGCTCGTCGCCCAGGGCTGCGACCGTCTCATCGTCCTTCCGCTCTACCCGCAATATGCCGGCGCGACCACCGCGACAGCCAACGACAAAGTCTTCGACGCACTGAGGAGGCTGCGCGTGCAACCGGCGCTGCGCACCGTGCCGGCGTATCCGCAAGACCCAATCTATATCGCTGCGCTGGCGCGTTCGATTAAACAGCATGTCGGCAAGCTCGACGTCGCGCCCGAGGTGATCCTCGCATCGTTCCACGGATTGCCGCAGACCTATGTCAACCGAGGCGATCCCTATCAGCGACAATGCGTTGAGACCGTCGAGGCATTGCGCCAAGCGCTTGGGCCGCTCGGCGCCAAGCTCAAGCTCACCTTTCAATCGCGCTTCGGCCGCACCGAGTGGATCAAGCCCTACACTGACAAGACTGTCGAGGCGCTGGCGCGCGACGGCGTGAAGTCCATCGCCATCGTCACCCCGGGATTCGCTGCCGATTGCATCGAGACGCTCGAGGAGATCGCCGAGGAGAACAAGGAGATCTTCCACGAATTCGGTGGCGAGCAGTTCAGCTACATTCCCTGCCTCAACGACAGCGATGGGGGCATCGAGGTGATCGTCCATCTCATCGAGCGCGAGCTGCAAGGCTGGGAGTAGAGTTGTCGGTCATCGACCGGAGGCCGGTCGAGTTCAGGCGCGCCGAGAAGAACTGTCGAATCATGCGAGCGGCTTTCATCGTGGCGCTGAGCCTGGTGGTCGGAGTCCTGGCGGTCCGCGTCTTGGCGCCCCCTGCAGCTTCGGCCGAGACCGCTGCTTCGGTGGAGGCCGGGGGACCCTTCGCCTATGTGACGGTTGCCGGCGCGCCGGGCGACGGGGAGGATGCGCTGGCGGCCGCGCTTAGTCGGCAGCTTGCCGCGGGTGGCTTGATCCCGGCGACCGCCTTCCAGGCCAATGTCTACGAGGTGCAGGGCACGGTGCGGGTGGCACCCGGCGCCAAGGGCAAAGAGAGCATCACCATCATCTGGGTGGTGCTCGCCCCCGACGGCACGCAACTCGGCATCACGCGCCAAACCAAGGATGTGCGCAAAGGCTCGCTCGACAAGAAATGGGGGCCTGCCGCCAACGCTGCCGCGGCGGCAGCAGCTGAGGACATCGTCAAGCTCATCCCAAAATAGGCTTGGGTGTTAACGGGAGCTTGCGCCGAGCATCTTATATTTCATCGAACTCGCACCCACTTATCTGCCGCAAGGAAGGCTAGCCAGAAGACCGCCAAGACTTACCCAAGAACCTCTAGCCAAACGCCTCCGGGAGGGCGCCATGTTCGGCTTCAATATTTTCGTAGTCGCTCTGCTTGTTCTGTTCATTGCCGCGATCGCCGCCGGCGTGAAGATCGTGCCGCAGGGCTGGAACTACACGGTCGAGCGCTTCGGGCGATATACGCGCACGCTCAGGCCCGGACTCACCCTCATCATTCCGTTCATCGACCGCATCGGGCGCAAGCTCAACGTCATGGAGCAGGTGATCGAAGTGCCGAGCCAGGAGGTCATCACCAAGGACAATGCCATGGTGCGGGTGGACGGCGTGGCATTCTTCCAGGTGCTGGATGCCGCGCAGGCGAGCTATGAGGTTACCAATCTCCAGATCGCCATCCTCAATCTCACCATGACGAATATCCGCACGGTGATGGGCTCCATGGACCTCGACAAGCTGCTATCCGAGCGCGACGAGATCAATCACCGCCTGCTCAAGGTGGTGGACGACGCGACGCATAATTGGGGCGTCAAGGTCACCCGCATCGAGATCAAGGACATCGAGCCGCCGCGCGATCTGATCGATTCGATGGCGCGGCAAATGAAGGCCGAGCGCGACAAGCGCGCGGCGATCCTGGTGGCCGAGGGCGAGCGGCAGGCGGCGATCCTGACCGCCGAGGGCTCCAAGCAGGCGCAAATTCTCGCCGCCGAGGGCCGCCGCGAGGCGGCTTATCGCGATGCCGAGGCACGCGAGCGCTCGGCGGAGGCCGAGGCCAAGGCTACGCAAGTGGTTAGCGAGGCGATCAGCAAAGGCAGCGTGCAGGCGATCAACTATTTCGTCGCCAACAACTATATCGGTGCGCTGAAGGCGCTCGCCGAGGCGAAGAACCAGAAAGTGCTCATTCTGCCACTCGAAGCGACGTCGGTGATTGGCGCCATCGCCGGCGTCTCCGAGATCGCCCGCGAAGCCTTCGGGAGCGGCGGTGATTCGGCGTCGCCGGCGCAGCCGGGTCAGACCAAGGCGCCAGCCGGTCAGCGCCCTCGCGCAGGCGGCTCGGTCCCTTCCGTCTAGCAGGCGGGGAGTCGATCCATGCAAAGCATTCTCGCACTCGGTGCCTGGAACTGGATGATCCTTGCCGCCATCCTGTTCGTGCTGGAGGTGATGTCCCCCGGTATCTTCCTGATGTGGTTCGGCGTTGCCGCGTCCGCTACCGCTCTTATCGTGTTTCGTTACGACATCGCCTGGCAGTGGCAGCTCATTTGGTTCTGCGGCCTATCGCTGGTTTCGGTGCTGCTTGCGGCCAAATATCTGCGCAAGCATCCGCTTGACAGCGAGCGGCCGCTCTTGAACGAGCGCGCGGTGCAGCTGATCGGCCAGTCCTTCGTTTTGATCGATCCGATCGTCGACGGCAAAGGCAGCATCAAGACCGGCGACACGATCTGGCGGGTGGAAGGCCCTGAGTTGCCCAAAGGCGCGCGCATCAAGGTGGTCGGTGCCAACGGCACGGTGCTGAAGGTGGTGCCGGGAGCAGCGGCCGCGGTTTAGCCCGAGAACCACTGCCTCACGGCGTCCAGCTCACTCGGGTTGAGCGTGAGATAGAGCTTTGTGCGCCGGAGCAGGAAATCTTCCGCCGTCATAGCGTCTTCGATCTCGCGCGCATGGTCGAGCTCGGCCCGAGTCACGCCGGGAGCGATCTCCTCGGCTAGAGCCGGAGTGGTGGCGATACCCTCGAACAGCGTCTCGATCTTGTCGCCATAGGTGAGCGCCAAGCGGCGGCGCGTCGCGGCGGCGACGCTGGCGGGTCCGCGTTCCGCGATGGCGAGTAGCTCGGGCTTAGTGAGCGTGCCGCCGTAAAGCGGTACGTCCCTGGTCCAGGCGCCGCTCATGGCCGCCCCGAGTTTCTGCAACGTCTCAAGCACCTCCTCGGCCATGGCCCGATGCGTGGTGAGCTTGCCACCATAGAGGCTGACGAAACCGCCTGTCCCGTTGGCGACCGAGGACAGCTCGGGACCCCGGCTGATGCGGCTCGGTCGTGCACCCACATCGTCGTGCAGCGCGCGGACGCCGGACCAAGTGAAGACGACATCGGTGGGTGCCGCGGGGCGCGGGCCGGCGAAATAGCGGTTATGGGCAGCCAGCAGATAGGTTTTCTCCGCCTCGGAGCAGCGCGCCTCGCCAGGATTGCCCTCATGCGCCACGTCGGTCGTGCCGACGATCAGGAAGCGCCCTTCGAGCCAAGGAATTACGAAAATCACCCGCTCCTCTTCGTCCTGCAGCGTATAGGCGTCGGTCTGCGCAGGCTTGGGCATCGGCAGCACGATGTGGCTGCCGCGCACCAGCCGCAACGGCCGCGCTGGCGGGGCGCCCTCGGTCAGGCTGTCGACGCGCGCGACCCACGGACCCGCCGCGTTGACGATAAAGCGCGCTTCCACGCTTCGCTTCTGCCCGCGCTCGTCGAGCGCGATTGCGTAACCATTGGCGAGCGGCGCGATGGCGGTGACGGCGCGGCGATTGAGGATATCGGCGCCCCGGCCGCGCGCATCGAGAAGGACAGAGAGCGTCAGCCGCGCATCGTCTGTCAGGCAGTCGCAATAGTGCAGGACCGAGGTCAGCCCTTCCTGGCGGAGCCGCGGCAACTGAGCGATGTCATCGTCATCGAGCCGGCCGCTCGCCGGCAGCCCATCGCCGAAGGAAAGCGCGTCGTAGAGCGCAAGACCCGCTCTGAGCACCAAAGCCTGCCGCCGCTGCCAGCCATAGATCGGCAGAAGAAATCTTATGGGCGTGATGAGATGCGGCGCGGTCTTGAGCAATTGCGCCCGCTCGAGCAACGACTCGCGGACAAGGGTGAACTCCAGGCTTTCCAGATAGCGCAAGCCGCCATGGATTAGCTTCGAGGAGGACGACGACGTGGCGCAGGCATAATCGCCCGTTTCGGCGAGCATGACTTTCAACCCGCGGCCAGCGGCGTCGCGCGCGACCGCGGCGCCATGAATGCCGCCGCCGATGATCAGGACGTCGAATGCCTGCTGCGCCACCAATCCCTCCCCGGCTGGGGAGGATTATAGTGGACGATCCTGGCCCGAAGTCAGGGACGAATCCAGCATCGCGCAATAGCCAGTGAAATCCCCGACGACATAGCGCTGCTGCGTTTTTTGGTCATTCGAACCTCTGTGAATCGATGGGCCGAGGCGCTATGCTGGCTGGCAATGCGCCAAATAGCCTTGAACTGGGAAGTGGGCTGCATAGCACCGGGGCGTTCTTGGACAGGAGGCTGTTCCCTGATCTTGCTCATCTTGACTCGGCTGAGACGGATCAAGAATGGGCAGACAAAGTGAGCCGCGCTTACGGTAAAGACGGGCGGCTGAGTCTTCATCTGATCGCTGGGCCAATGGCAATCGGTCTACGCCTGTTCGATCTGGACACTTACGATTTGATCCTAGTTGATGACTCCATCACCGGGGCGGAACGCTGCGAAACAATCCGCGCGGTGACCGGAGTTAAGCGCCCCATCGTAGTCATCCATGACTTTGAACTCCTTCCGAGTCAGTGGCGTTGACCCAAACGTGGGTGTTCTTTCGAACCGAAAAAATGCCTTCCCGACAAAAGCCTTGCGGTAGCTTAATCGACGCCTTCACGCTAGGTCACCCTGATAGAAATTGAATCCGAGCGGTCACGTAGTGGTTATCCTCTTCGAAATCGCCGCACTCCTTCTATAGGGTGTGCTTCTCTACCGCCCTCGGCTCCGCGAGCAAGCTCCCGTGAACGCGCATCACCAGGGGACCGATCTCAGCAGGCGGCACCGGCGTCCCGAGATCATGGACACGCCCGATTTGCCGCCGGCGCGGCTCGCGCAGACGCTAAAGGGCTTGCGTCTCGTCAATACCGTGACGCAATCGAGCCGGCTGATGTGGCCCGATCTTCTGGCTACCGCCAGGCGCCATCCGGGCAAGACGGTGCGTGTACTCGATGTCGCGTGCGGAGGCGGTGACGTGCTCGTGACGCTCGCGCGCTGGGCGGCGAAGGCTTCGCTCGATGTCGAGCTGGCGGGCTGCGATGCGAGCGAAGAGGCGGTTTCGCATGCACGCGAGGTCGCTGCCCACGCTGGCGTTCCCATCAGTTTCTTCACGCTCAAGGTCGCGCGCGACCCTCTGCCGGAGGGTTACGACATGATCATGAGCACACTCTTTCTGCATCATCTTGACGAGGATGACGCGGTCGCATTCCTACGCGAGGGGGCGGCGAGGACCCGGGATCGGTTGCTGATCCAGGATATCTTGCGCAGCCGGCTGAGCTATTGGTTCGCGCGCGCCGGCACGCGGCTCCTCCTCCTCAACGACATCTGCCGGCTCGATGGCCGCACCTCGGTCGAGGGGGCGTTCACGCGGGAAGAAGCGAGGGAGCTTGCCAAGATGGCAGGTCTTGCCGACGCCGAGATCGTGCCGCGCTTTCCCTTCCGCTATCTGATCCGCTGGGTCAGGCCCGGATAGGACATGACATCGGCATAAGACCTGAGCCGCGTCGATTGTGCGAGCCACGTCACGAGACGTGGCAACAACCTCGCCGTGCCGATGGTGAGTGCGTGCAGGCGCCTCGTCTCGAACAGCACGTTGACCATCGAAGCCCAGCGAAATTGAGGGCCGAGTCGAGCGATCATGCGGCGCTGGAATTCATCAGCGCTTATGCCCGTCAACACGGCGTGCGCCGCATCGATTCCTGACAGGAGCGCGATCGACATGCCGTCGCCGGTGAAAGACGGGATCACGGCGATCTGGTCGCCGACCGGAAAGATCGCCGGCGATAGCACCTCTGGGCGAAGATAGCCGTAGGGGATGGCGGCGACCGCAACCGGCTTGTTCCAGCGGGGATCGGCGCCATCGAGAAGCTCGGCGAGAAGCGGCGATTGTCGCGCAAGGTGGGCCGCCTGAGCTCCCCAGTCGGCGCCGATACGCTGGA
>Ga0157375_10003116_pt1 | contig 14397 bp, 16 predicted proteins | sample M35metaG_FD_115311 | JGI IMG/M metagenome (GOLD analysis project Ga0157375, IMG submission 115311) | Miscanthus rhizosphere microbial communities from Kellogg Biological Station, Michigan, USA - M3-5 metaG | ecosystem: Host-associated > Plants > Roots > Rhizosphere > Soil | place: USA: Michigan...
ATGACCGAGCTGCTCGAGCTCGACGAGAATAGCCGTGTGTTGGAGATAGGCGCCGGCTCGGGTTATCAAACTGCTGTGTTATCGAGGATCGCAGCGCAGGTTTATTCGATTGAACGTATCGCCGATCTCGCGCGAGAGGCGCAGGCAAGAATCCGGCAACTCCAGATCTACAATGCAACCGTGAAGTGTTTCGACGGCACGTTGGGTTGGGCTGCAAATGCGCCTTACGACGGCATCCTTGTGGCGGCGGGTGGTCCAACGATTCCGGAACCATTGATCGCGCAGCTTAAAATTGGCGGCCGGCTGGTTGTGCCCGTCGGCGATTCCCGGGAGAGTCAAAGACTGATTCGAGTGATAAAGACCGAGCACGGACGTACAGAAGAAGACCACGGAGGTTGTGCTTTTGTGCCGCTGATCGGCCAGCACGGCTGGGCGGATCGGTAACGAAACATAACCTGCGAAGCAGGTGTCAGCATAAAGCCTGGGGGCGTCAGCCCCAGGTAAACGTTGACGTAAACGTGAGAGCCCGCGAAACGGGCGAAAGCTATCGCCCGCGTTGCGGGCTCAATTTGAAATTCGTGATCGATCCTGGGGCTTACGCCCCAGGCTTTATGCCGGCACCTGCTTCGCAGGTTGTTCCGAACCAAACCACATGGTCGCAAAAATCATCGGCATACTCTCGAGCTTCATCGTAGCCACAATTTCCGCTCTCGGATACTCAGGCGTCGTTCTTTTAATGGCCATCGAGTCGGCCTGCATACCGCTTCCTTCGGAGATCATCATGCCGTTCTCCGGCTATCTCGTCTCGAGGGGCGAGATGAATCTCTGGTGGGTGGGTGTAGCAGGTGCGGTTGGATGCGTGCTTGGATCGCTAGTCGCTTACTGGGTTGGAATGTACGGCGGACGTCCGGTCATTGAAAAGTATGGGCGGTATATTTTGCTGTCACGTCACGATCTTGATATCGCGGATCGTTGGTTCGCGAAGTATGGTGAAGCGATAGTTTTCATCAGCCGGCTCTTGCCCGCCATCCGGACTTTCATCGCCTTTCCCGCGGGTGTGGCGCGAATGAACCTCACTCGCTTCGTGATCTACACTTTCGCCGGATCGTTACCGTGGTGTCTTGCGCTCGCGTACGTGGGCCAAAAACTTGGCGAGCAATGGGACAAAGACGACACGTTGAAGACTTGGTTTCACCGTTTCGACTTCCTCATCGGGATCGTTGTTGTAATTGCAGTGACCTGGTGGGTCTGGCGCCACATCAAACACTCACGCACTCCTCCGGCGCACTCTTGAATCATCCGCCTTGTGACTTACGTGCCTCTTTGTGGTTGCCGGAGAGTTCCGCTGCGCGGAAGAGCAGGTTACCGAGCTCGAATGAATTGTTGAGTTTGATTGTGTCGATCAAACCATGAAAATTTAGTTGCTGATTACCAACTATCAATGCGAGGCCGACGCCCGAAAGAAACGTATCAAGTTCCGCGTCGCCTGCTCCGATACTATCCCGCAGATCGCAGTGCAGCAGCTCTGACATTGCGCGTGCGCCGAATAGTTTATCGACACCTTTGTGCGTAATGAAGTTGCTGCGTTTGGTGTGTTGATAAGCCATCAACTCATTTTCAGGCGCATCGATCAAAAGAAAGATCATACAAATGTCTTCAGCCAGCATCTGTTCCTGCAACTTGGGAAATTCAACTGCGGTGACCGCCGACGCGCTTCGGTACCTTTCTTTTAGAGGAAGAACATTTTCCGGGGCGGATGTCCAGATCACTTCACCGATACGCCAGTCACGCGGATAGTAGAAGACGAGAACGTTTTTGAAACCGTTATTAAGCAGACCTTGCACGCCTTCAAGGGCTTCGAGGATCTCTTCGTTGGTCAAGGGAAAGGCGCCGGACTCTTCGAATACCAGTTCCCCTTCCGGGGTCTTCTTCACAAAGCCTATCAAGCTTCCGTTCAACGTGACGGTCGGGACGGGAGCATTCGAGAGCTTGTACCAGTCTTGTCCAAACGTGCGAATCACGGATAAGGGAAATCTCATCGAGTTGATTACGAGCGGCCGGCCGCGTTCATAATGCCGCATCAATCCGAGCTCGACTTCTTTCGGAATAATTATCCTGCCCTGATACTCGTGCACGGCCGTTCCATCCAGGTCGGTAACGACAACTCCCGAAGTTGCGAACGACGACTGCTGAATAAACTGTTGCAGCTTCGCTTCTGCTTCGTCACTTAAAGGCATGACTGGAACTATAGACCAGAACTGTCACGGAAGTGCGCCACCAAGAAGCGCAAACCTCAACAAACTGTCAGTTCACAACTGTTATCCGTGTAGTATCCGTGCAGATCTGTGGTTAAGATTGGTATCATCGGGATCGTCTCAGTCGGCATGAAAGGGACCATGAACATTAGGGAGCTTATCGAAGTGGATCTCGAAAAAATGAGCGGAACGCCGTGCTTCACCGGTACACGAGTTCCCGTATCTCATTTGTTCGACTATCTTGAGGTTGGAGATAGTGTGGGCGAATTCCTCAACGACTTTCCCACGGTTACTCGACGAACAGGTGCTTGGCGTCTTCGAGCTGATGCGCGCCCGAATCCTCACCGAATATGAAACTTCTACTTGACTAATGTGCGCCCCTCCACTGATTTGTGGCTTGACTCATTACTTGACCCATACTTGACCCATAGTTAATATCGGCAGCGTGACTTACGAGCCACAGTTTACGATTACGCCTGCCTTATTGCGACAGATTGAAGCCATTGCCGCGCTACGCGAACGCATCCAAAACGCCACCGTTCAGGTCGCCTGGATTCCAGCACTGCAAAAGGACAGCCGCGTACGTAATGCCCACTCTTCAACTGCTATCGAGGGCAATCCTTTGACGCTCGAGCAAGTGAGAGCAGTTGAAGCCAACCCGGCCTCGATATCGGTCGAATCGCGTGCACGTCGCGAAGTGTTGAATTACTTCGCTGCGTTACGTCATGTTGAGAAGCACGCAACCAAGAAGCGTCTATCTCACCAGGACATTCTTCGGCTGCATGCCGTTATTGCAGGCGATGTGATGGATCAGGGTGAAGCGGGGCGCTATCGCATGATCCGGGTGCGAGTTGGCCCGTATCTGCCGCCTCCGCATGAGGACGTTTCAGGATTAATGTTCGAGTTGTTGGAATGGTGGAATAAGAAGTCGACGGAGTTATCGCCCATTGTGAGCTCGGCCGTCGTTCATTATCGATTTGAAGCAATACATCCCTTCGCCGATGGGAATGGCCGCACAGGCCGCCTGCTGGCTCTGTGGGAACTCTACCGGCGCGGCTTCGATTCGCATCACATCTTCTCCGTCGATGAATACTATTGGGAGAATCGACCGCGTTACTACGCAGCGTTGCAGAGTGTACGCAGCGAAGGAGAGGACCTGACCTCTTGGTTGGAATACAGTGCCGAGGGGTTACATCAAACACTGGAGCGAGTTTGGACTCGCATCCAAAAATTCTCACGGGCCAAAGGTCGGGCGAAATTGGTCCTGCGGCCCAAGCAGGAGCAGTTGTTACAGATGTTGCGGACACAGGGCTCAATGGCGCCTGCTGAAATTTGGGAGGGCTTGAAGATCTCGAAACAGGGAGCAATGGACTTGATCCGTCCATTGATGAAGGCGGGCCTGATCAAACGAGTCGGCACGCTCAAACACGGTCGCTATGTGCTTAAGTGATCAAAGGTTTGACGACAAAACCGATCTAGGAACATTAGTATCGGTGATAGCGAGGAGTTTTTTGACAGCAGTGCCTTTGTTTAGCCTACATCGAGTGAGGTTAAGGAGAACTACCACATGAAGATATCCAGTGTGCTCGACAGGATCGATGAGCTACAACTCTTCGTTCCCGCGTTCCAACGGGAATACGTTTGGAAACGTGAGGACGCGCGAAGTCTTGTTGATTCGCTTATCAAGGAATATCCAACCGGAACGATGTTGACTTGGGAAACAGCGAATCCTCCCGAACTGAAAGGTCCTCATCAATATGATCAAAGACAAGGCGCAGTAAGAATCTTGTTAGACGGTCAGCAAAGAATTACAACCTTATACATGCTCGTTCGCGGCGAGATTCCTCCCTATTACAAACTTGCTGAAATTATGAATGATACACGCGGATTGTACGTAAATGTCGAGACCTTGGAGTTGGAGTATTACCAAAAGTTAAAAATGCAAAGAGATCCGCGTTGGCAGAACATTACAGACATTTTTCAGCGAAAGGTTCGAGCGAAAGACATTGTTCGGGCATTAGAGGGTAGAGGAGAGAGTGTAGCCCGCGAGCGAGATGATTTGATAGATGACAATATGCAGGCAATCGGTAACGTCATCGATCGAGATTTCCCCGAACAGACGATCCCCGTTAAGGCCTCAATCCGAGAGGCTATTGATATCTTTTATAAAGTGAACGCAAGCGGCGTCTCGCTCACGGACGCGGAACTTGCACTCGCTCAAATCTCCGGTTATTGGCCGAAGGCACGTGATGAGTTCAAAGCTAAACTTGCGGCACTTTCGGCAAATGGCTTCGTTTTCAAATTGGATTTCGTAGTTTATGCGCTGCTTGGCTGTCTCTATCACAACGGTTCGGAGATGAAAAAACTGCATGGATCAGAAAATGACGAGCCAATTCGACGAGCGTGGTCCCTTTTGGAAAGTCGCGTTCTTGATTATGTTGCGAATTTGCTTCGAACGCATGCCTTTGTAGATCACACCGATGAAATCAACTCAATATACGCGCTCATTCCTATCATCGTTTATTGTTTTGATCGTGACGGACAAGCGCTCTCTGAGTCAGATATTCGGAAGATGGTGAAATGGTTCTTCTACTCCCAAGTTCGCACTCGGTACATAAGCCAACTTCCTCAAAAGCTCGATCGGGATTTGCGAGTAATTGGTGAATCGCAACACCCGTTCGACGAACTATTGGAAGTTATAGCGGAGGAACGTCGTCTGGAGATACTACCAGATGAATTTGTCGGAAGGGGCACAGGCCATCCTTTATTCAGCATGATGCGGTGGTATTTTAAGAGTCGCAACGCTGTATGCTTTACGACAGGCGTAGGATTGCGTCAAAACATGGGTGCAAAGTACCAACTCGAAAACGATCACATATTTCCTTTTTCGCGTCTTAAGGCGCGTGGGTATGGAAAAGAAAACCGAATCAAGTATGCCTTAGCTCAAGAAATTACAAATCGCGCAATTTTGACGCAGATTGCAAACCGGACCAAATCTAATATGACGGCTTCTGATTACCTCAAATCAGTAAAGTTCCGGTTTCCTAAAGCACTTGGCTTGCAATGTGTCCCGGAAGATGAACAACTTTGGCAGGAAGAGAATTATGAAGAATTTCTTGACGAACGCAGAAAGCATTTAGCGAAGTCGCTTAACAATTTCTTGGAAAGCATCACCACAACCGAAGCTGCGGTAATTCCGGTTCGCATTGAGGACTTGATCGCAGAAGGTGAAAGCGATGAACTCGAGTTCAAAGCATCGCTGCGCTGGGATTATAGACAAGAAACCGTTAACAAGAAGCTGGAAGAAGTAATAATCAAATCTATAGCGGCGTTTGCCAATGCCGAAGGGGGCACGCTCTTAGTTGGAGTGGAAGATAGCACCGGTAATGTTCTTGGCCTTCAGCATGACTACTCGTCACTCGGTGGTGACAGGGATAAGTTCGAGCTCCATCTCCGAAATTTGCTTAATCAACACTTTGGGATTTCGTTTGTTACAAGCAAGGTTCAAGTTTCTTTTCCGAGTATTGACGGCGAGGAGATTTGTCAAATTGATATCGAGCCGGCGAAGCAACCTGTGGTGGTGAAACTAAAAGATAAGAACGAACAGGCAACGGAACGATTTTACCTGCGGAGTGGCAACCTATCGCGGGAAGTGCCATTAAGCGAGATGAATACATATCTAAAAGAGCGGTTTCGTGATCAATCTTAGTACGATTCACAGAATCCGTTGTCGAAGAAATGACTTGAGCCTTGTTGGTTGCCAATGTTGATGCCAGGCCCCAGATGCGTGAAACTGATCTTGTTAGACTCCTCAATAGCGTAGGGAAGAGCACGTTCGTTCGCTATTACCGCCAGTTTTCTGATCGGTCACTTTCACATGAAGATCTAGTTGATCTGTTGCCCAAGGAATACACCTTGAAAGCACGACACACTCGCGTCTCCAAGGTTCGTCGAATCCTAGACGAAGGTCTACACCAACAGGCTCTCGAACTTATTGCGAAGTCGGAACGTGTCGATGAACAAACTGCCCGTCGCGCAAGAGAACTGCTAAACGAGATTTTGAGAAATGGTTGTTAACTCCGTGGCAAGACTTATGGGATGGGTGAAGGCAAACCTCGCTGGCCCAAGAAGTGTACGAGGAATAATTGTGGCTCATCAGTTTACGGAACGCGCTAAGTTAACTTCGCGTTTGGCGATGCATGAACCGCCGGCACAGAAGATGAATTAAGATCGCGACTCGGCGCAGTGGATAACGAATGGTTGAATAGAGTGCTGCTATGTAAACAATCGCTAGTTTTGTCCTGTGGGGGTTATCCGAACGCTCGCCAGATCAAGACAAGCAGATCTTTTATGATGAAGGGCTATCAAGAATGTTTCGCGACATGACAATTGGAGATATTCTGTTTATCCATCGAATAAAAGTTGCCAGACTTGTTTACGTTAGTGAGGTGATTGATCAACCGCGAGAGGTTACTCGCAAGCGCTTGTCTTCTGGATTCGTGATAGGGACCTAGATTTCTTTAAGACAACTCGGATCTTTTCCCTCAAAAATACCGCTTGCATGCAACACTGTGCTATAGTGCTGCGCACCTCTCCAAAAACGAAGCGGGCCGACTTGTGGTATCAACACAAACCGACCCTAAATCCTCAACCTTCTCACGAAAGGATGAAGATCATGGCCAGTTATAGTAGCGTAAGAGAGCGCGAAGAAACACCTCACTCAATCAAGTCAACCCGAAGTAACACACTCAAAACTACCAACATGATCAGCGATGCTCTGAAACGTCGCGCGCAGTCTGTCATTAACGACAAGTCGATCGACGCAAGTGCACGGGCCGTTATCCGCTATGGTTTGGAAACCAATGATCCGTTGCTTGCTGAACTCGTACGCCGCGCAGATGCGGGTGAAACGATTATCGATAACGGTGGCTTTTTGCAAACGCCAGGGGCCAGCGAAGATGCTTCGAGCGAGGAAAAGCTCGAAGCATTGACAGAAATGATCTGTGGGGCTGGTGAGGAATCGGCGGCCGCGTTGCTCGTTCTCATGGCGACATTCGAAAGATCCACAGACCCGAAAGCACTCGCAAACACGACGAAGCACCTGGCCTTCACTCGCTGCGGTGAGTTGAACGTTTTCGGCATGGTCGACGCACAGATTGCACTCCTTGAAGGCGAGCTGTCAGCCACACTCGCGGCCTGAAACCATTCTGGCAACCGGTTCCCACCACCGGCTGCTACGTGCTGATCAGCACCGTTTACCATTGCAAGTATCCGATCGGCGTTTAAGCGAAGCTATGCCTGTGGTCGAGTCGCCGTTGAGACTCGGCGGCAATGTGCAGGATGCGTGTGATGGCGACAAGTTGCGACTAGTTAGTAACCCTCAACGAGTCTTGATTTGTTTTGCTGCGCGCTTTGCCCGATTTGCTTTTACGGGTACCCTCCAGTTGTCGCTCAAAATCGCGCAGTCGAGCAACCGCTGCCATCTTTTCTGACACCGACCGTGTCGCTTCGTTTTTTCGATTAGCTTCCTTCCGGCGATAAAGTTCAGTCGGATCTGAATAGTTCTGCCTACGTCTATCGTCGCCCATTACAACCCCTTAGTTTGGAAATCTGCCCACTGTTTTTCCAGGCCGTGTCTGTTGATGATGTCCAGGAGCAGGTCCCGACGAAGATACTCCGTTAGAACAGTTGTAGTAAAGCCAAAGAACTTTCGGGACACTAGCGCGGTAGTCAAGGGATGTGTCTCAGAGACGGGCAGCGTTTGGTAAATACCCTATGCGACCCCTTCAAAGAGTGTTTGATGGCTCTACCCAGTGAGATGTATTATCCCAACAATCTATGACCGAACTCACATTAACAGCGATTTTTGAAGAGGCAGAAGAAGGCGGCTTTATTGGCTATGTCGCGGAACTCCCGGGCGCCAACACTCAGGGTGAAACTCTCGAAGAAGTACGCGAGAACCTAAGCGAAGCGATCGAGTTAATCTTGAACTCTAATCGGGAAGAATTCGAAAAAAACTTCTCGAGCAGTAGGAAAGTTACTCGTGAAAGACTAGTGTTACGGGCTGCCTAAAGATCTCTCTTCAACACTATGAAACGAGCCGACCTCATCCGGCACCTTGAAGCAAACAGATGTTTCTTCGTTCGTGAAGGTAACAAACATACTGTTTATCGCAATCCAGCTAATGGGTCTTCCACCACTATACCGCGTCATCGAGAGATCAAAAACCAACTTGCAAGAAAGATCTGCCTGGATTTAGGTATCCCGCCGCGCTAGAAAGCATCCATTGTGCCCAACTCAAAAACTCTTTCGGCGAATTCAAGTGTAAATTTCCTCAGTAGCCCTCCCGATCGTCCGATCGAGAGGGCACCAATGTTGCAGGCTTCAGGCCCGAACTACTTCATCGCTGGTAATCTAAAAATTCGCGATCGCGTAACGATCGACCGCGCCTTGTCCGGCTCTGTCACGCTCGCAAAAAGCTCTGCGATAGAGGTTTGCTCCGCGTCAGAACGTTGTGCTCGGTCTGCCGCAAATGCGGCGGCGATTTTGTCCATCCCCGACATGTCGGCGGCTGCCATCCAGACAAAGTGAGTGAAGTCACCGTCCGTCTTTACCTCCTCGACGGACAGACCATAGGCCAACAGCGCTTTGTCGGCAATCAACTTGTCGAAGACAGGTTTGTTGTACTTCTCCCATGCGCGTCGATATTCGGCCGCTTTTCCGGGTTTCACCTTGATAAAGTTGTAGCGTGTGACCGGTAAGGTGCCCGCCGGCGGCTCTGGTCCAAAGTTGGCAACCAGATCACGAGCCAGCCAGTCGCGCGTCTTGCTCATATCGAAAACTTCTCGCTGTCGCTCTGCTGTCGTCATTGGCGGCTTCTGGTTGCCGGCATGCGCGGATTCGCTCCGCTTGGCATCCTCTGTGGCCAACTTTTGTAGTTGCGCTTCCATGGCGCTCAAAACCTTCTCAACTCCGGACCAATTCGCCACTGAGAACCAGATCAAATGCGTCGTGCCGCCGGGGTAACGCAGGACGGGAGTCTCCATGCCCCAGGCCAAAACGACGCCGTCGGCCATCAGCTTGTCGCGCACCGGCGCGCCGACAGTTTTGATGAGGGTCATCAACTCTTCTTCTTTTCCGGGATTTACCGTGTAATCGTAGTAGAACGTGAGTGGCTGGGGTTGGGGTTGCGTCTGTTGGCCTATGGCGGACGAACAGACGAGTAATAATGTTACGGAGAGTAAAAAAAGTCTTCGCATTCGTTTTCTCCTTATTGCCGATTGTTATCGGTCTGGGTTAGGGAGTTGGAAAAACTGAGATAAACGTCCGGGCAATGCCAGGTGGCCCAACTCCTTTTTATTTGGGCCGTGGAAAGCTACGCAGCTTTTAGTTCATCAGAGCCTTCCGCGTCAAGACCCAGCGTGCAAGCGATTTAAAAAATCTATGAGCAGGTTAGGCAGCGGGGGAGCAGATTTGGCAGGGCTTGAAGCCGTGTGAGATTGCTTCCGAGGCGGTGGAGAAGCTCACGCGGTTTTTAGTCGAGATATGCTCTACCCAGTCGCAGTCTTCCAGATGATAAATACCCAGCACGAGATTACCGACGAATGGATCTGAAGAGGTCCTGGCAAGCGCTGGCGGCGGCAGAGTTACACGTGGATTCCATGAGTTCGCAAATCTCTGCGGCGACGGCAGAGGCGGCGATGGAGGCGCGACGATGGAAGACTGCTGCCCCCCGAGCAGGCTAGACGTACCAGCATTGAGCGCCTCATCCAATGCGCGGATGAAACCGTAGATCACACACCCAATTCCCAAACAAATGAAATCGACAAACAGGGCTGCAATAAAATGAACTCCTAACAAGTTGAGCAGAAGGTAAACTCCCCAATACCATAGGAGAAAGTACTTCCTTACAAACTCGCCTGAGAACAACGCTGTGTTGTGCAGCATGTTGTTTGGATTGAAAGTGGTGGATACGGGTCGCGGAGCGCCGCCAAAAATACTCGTCAGCATTGTCGAAGTCGGAGTTGAAGGAACTGAAGCGCCGCGACTCGTTTCCTGCCAGGGAATCCAACGAACGTTTCGTCTGTCAGAAGGCAGTTGCATCGAGATGACCTCTCGAGTCTTTGTGGTCGCATCGAGATCCACGGGCGCAGTCATCCACGTTGGCAGCGCGGATTTGGTCTGGACCAGGTCGAGAAGGTAAGGCACCTCGGTTGGCTGCCCGGTTGCGGCGCCCGCGAGAACATCCGCAAGCCTGCTATGCTCTGGCCCAAGTTCTCTGATCTTGCTGAAGAGACTCGAGGACGCTGGATCCGCAAAGTCTGCCTTCGTGAAGAGCAGGTTCTCGTCGTGATGCTCCTGCCAAAGGCTCGGGCGCTCGGCGAGCGACAGCAGCGAAAGATAGATCACGAGAGAGGAGAAACTGTCCAGGTTGGCATCGAAGTGCTGAGCAGTTCTTTGCGGGTGCTGATAGTGTTGATGACCGACCTCGCTCGCCGGCCAACCCGCCATCCGAGTAACAAAAATTCCGTCGTGATCGACCAAACGCAACTGTCCGTGTTCCACGATGATGTTGCCGTGCTGCAAATCGCCGTGGGCAATACCTGAGGCTCGCAGCGCGCTCACCAGCCGCAACCATTCTTCTGAAAGATGCCGCAGCACGTCGGGCCGGTGAAGCATCTCGCTGATGTAAAGATCCAACGTAGGACCATCGATCCAATTCATGAACAGGATGGGGAACCTGTGACCGCCGACGAGTATTCCTTCGGGAGCGTAGGTGAACTGCGACAGGTACGAAACTGGTGAGCTCTTAAGATGTTCCTGGATGGCCCTGTATCTCTGATCTCGATCGCCCAGGTAACCGCGAAAGCAGCGAACGGCAAAATCGCCGGAGCCATTCATCGACTTGAGTTTGTAGACGTAGGCAAACTGGCCCGAGGTCACGAGCGGCATGCCCAGGCGATCGACGGCCGGCAATGTGGTGCGCAACAGAGGATGCGCGAAGCAGACTGATGGACACTGTATAGCCTCTGTGAAGTACCGGGCGGAAGGCCAGTATCTCTGGTGAGGTCCGGGTTGCGAAGGAGAAACTACCACTAGCTGAGTCTCCGCTGCGTAATTTCGATCCTCACGAGGGCGATGTCGTCGTTTCTTATTCTGCCGGCCAATCGTTCGTCGTTAAAGAATTGAATCAGTTCCTCGTCGCGCTGCGAACGAATGAGTTCATCCGGATTGAAGTCGTTCTGTTCAAGACGTTGCAGGTACCATGAAGCGACCCCATCTGACATCAGCAGCAACACGTCTCCGCTTTCACAACTGCCTGAGTCGATCACAAGTGACTGCATCATACTTTCATGCAACGAGCTATCCGAGGCGACGAGCACTGGCGCCGTGTTGAAGCTCTCCGAATGAGAGAGAGGAAAACTCTTCACTAATGCTGCGCGCCGGCAATGTAGTAAACAAGTATCGCCCAGCGCTATTGCCTGCCACGAAGCTGAGTCGAGATCGATCTCCAGGCCGGCAAAAGCTGCAAACGATCCCTTACGCGCCTTTTCTTCGGAATACCACGACAAACTTAGATCGTTCCAGGAGTCGTGAAGTTCCCGCCCCTCCGCCTCTACCCATGTACGAAACTCTTCAGCCGTCAGTGTCGATCCTTTGTTAACCCAGCTCTGCGATAAGCGCTGAGCCCAGTTGCGTGCGTCGAATGCTTCAGTAGCACCATCTGCGACAGCGAACCGGCACGCTTGGCTGTCAATGGCGATGGCGTCCTCACACTCAGAGGCGTCGTGACCCAACTTGGGCAACAGAAACTGCCGCGTGTGCAGTTCCCAACCTACACTCTGTTTGGCAGAACTCAAGCAAGCTCCGTTTGACTACTGTCGTCCATCCATCTGTATGGCGTCATCCCTGTCAGGCTGGTGCCGATTTCATAGAATTGAACGATCGACGAGGGATCGCCGTTAAATACAAACCCTCTCGAACCCTCCATCGCGTGGACTCCGAGTTGGGCGGCGGCAGCGAGGAAGTTCGCCGGTAATCGACTTGAAATCTGAAACAGCGAGCGCGCAAAGCCATCGGGCAGGATACTGTCACTAGTCGGATACTCGATCTTCGAAGATCGTCGCGAAGAGATGTGGCAGTTGAACAACAGCACCGCGCCGTCGTCTGTTCCCAACGACATGATCTGCCGGCCAATCTCTTCCGGGTCGCCGTCGCTCGATTCACCGTCAGTGAGATGCAAAACGGTTGGCGGAAATCCGCACGGGTGTTCCTGCAACCAGTGCTCCAGGATCTCTTTCACTTTCGCGAGAGCTTCACACATCGGCGTCTTTCCGTCGGACGTCGGATGGATCCAGACGGGGTAACGCACGGGAATCTCAACCCATCCGCCCGCGCCGTCTGAGACTCTTTTGTAACTGCTCTTCACCTGCAACGGATAATCAGCGACCTCCGCAATCGGGACCAGGTTTCGCGCGCCGAGTGGACCAGAAAAACAGGTTCCCACGTGACGTCCATAACCTATGACGGAAACGTGATAGTAATTTCTGACTTCCTCGGTTTTAGTGCAACGAATCACAAGATCGTGAAGCGTGTGATTAACAGCTTCTGCGACGAAGTCAGACTTCCTGCGTGCCGAGTCGCCGCTGAACGGATCGGACATCGACCCCGATTGATCGATCAGAAGGACGATGCAGGTGGGATTTGCGCGAGTGATTTGGGCGGAATACATTGCGGCTATTCTATTACCGAGCGCCCTCACTCCAAAAGTCCTCCGGATGCTCCCATCCGCCCGAATCTGCAACACCCGTCGAAAATAAATGGTGCCCTGTTTCTACATCTGAAACAAAAAGTCGACTTTTTTCATATTGAGTGAGTGAAAACAACCTCAGGAGAGTCCGATGAGAATAAGCACGCTTGTTGTAATGATCGCGTTTTCAGCGCTCGTAATCCTCGGAAACGCAACACAGCAGTCATATTCACCGCCGCCCGCATCGGCTCAAGTACTTGCTCGAATCCCGTTTCGTCAGGCGACGCCAATAGATGAAGCGTACAGAGGAGAGTTCGTTAAGTGTGACCGCGAAGATGTGTTCGAAGGCCAGCCGATGCTGCGATTTCGAAAATGTAGTACCGACCCGAGTCGAGTTAAAGCGTTATTGAAGTTTCCAAACGGCACCGTCTTTTTCGAATCAAAATTGTCGCTCGATATCGACGGGTCGTGGAAGGCCTGCCACGACGCTGGTTCCACTGACCAATGCCACACCTGGTACAAGTGGAAAGATCAACCGCCGGCAACTGCCAATGTTGATGCGGATAAGTATCCCTATGTGGTAATTCCAATAGCAAATGTAAACGGAAGCGATAATCGAGAGTTTCGAGAGAAGACGGGAATTGCGAAAGGCGATCTCGGAGTCGTTGTATTCAAGGATCGGATCGTGCCTGTCTTTGTTGCTGATGGAGGCCCACACAATAAGATGGGTGAAGGCTCAACCGCCCTGCTCAAAGTAATTGGAGAAGATCGCTGTAAGCTTTGGCGCGATGGACACTGTGAGAAGTTTAGGGACGTCAGTGTGCCTGGCGGTGTCCTGTTCTTTCTCTTTCCAAATTCAAAGATAGCTGATCTGACACCCGACAATGCTCTTGACAAAATCAATGTCGAAGCTCTGAAGAGGTTTGAAGCCCTGAAGACTGCTCAATGACGCGCTCAATTTTCTCGCATTATCATTTTGGCTTCGCGTTATAGCCGCGGTCACCGAACGGTGAGAGTTTGTCGAGCCACAATTCCTCGAGAGCCTTCAAGTCGCCTTTCGGGGCATAGTTCGCATCTTCGGGCGGCGTAAGTGTGTCGAGGATTTCAAACTCGAAAGCCTCGGGCCCAAACTCCGCCCAGTCTTTCTGGAGTTCACGGTTAGGATGACCGCCCATGCGGAGTTGCGACTGTTGGCGGTTGAGCATCGATGGAAGGTCAACACTCACGCCTACGAACACCTTCCCATTCACAGTGTTGCGCACCTGGTAGACGCCCATTGGCCGGCGAGTCTCTTTGTATTGACGAATTAAGGCTTTCTTGTCCATAACGCTCACAATCCTAACTGATTAATCATAGAAGTTCGATTGATTTCCTTTCAAATCAAAAACTCGC
>Ga0157375_10003117_pt1 | contig 14392 bp, 14 predicted proteins | sample M35metaG_FD_115311 | JGI IMG/M metagenome (GOLD analysis project Ga0157375, IMG submission 115311) | Miscanthus rhizosphere microbial communities from Kellogg Biological Station, Michigan, USA - M3-5 metaG | ecosystem: Host-associated > Plants > Roots > Rhizosphere > Soil | place: USA: Michigan...
GGAAATAATCCTGATGTGGTGAAAGCTGCGGTGGATGCCCAGCGTTTTGGAGCTGACGGCATCACGGTTCATCCCAGACCCGACGAGCGGCATATCCGCTACCAGGATGTACTTGACATCAGGAAAATAATAACAACAGAATTTAATATTGAAGGAAATTGCCAGGAAAGGAAATTCATTGACCTGGTTTTGGCGGCTAAACCTGATCAGGTCACCCTGGTTCCGGACGCGCTGGGCCAGATCACTTCCAATCATGGCTGGGATACCCTGCGACATGCGGATTATCTGAAATCCATAGTCCCCGTGTTTCAAAATGCGGGTATCCGGGTATCGCTGTTTGTTGACCCGGTTATTGTTATGATTGAAGGTGCCGAAGAAACCGGTGCTGACCGTATTGAATTGTATACAGAAGCATATGCCACGAAATTTCGCAAAAATAAAGAAGAGGCCATCGCTCCCTATGTGAAAGCGGCAGCCAGGGCAAGGGAACTGGGACTGGGAGTGAATGCAGGCCACGACCTGGACCTGGAGAACTTAAGATATTTTGCGGAGCATATACCCGGCCTGGATGAAGTATCTATCGGTCATGCCCTGATCAGCGATGCATTATACATGGGCTATGAAAATGCGATACAGCTTTACAAACGACAACTGAGCGAACCACGTTTATCGTAGATCGTATATCGTCTATCGATTTACAATACACGATATACGATTTACGAAATTAGGTTTACGAAATTAGTTGCATCCCAACAATGCACAGAGCTTAGAATCCAGATCGGCACCACGGAGGTTTTTACCAACGATTTTTCCATTCGGATCAACTAGGATATTCTGGGGGATCTGTTGAATTTTATACTGCCGGGCCACATCATTATTCCAGTATTTCAAATCACTTACCTGCGACCAGACCAGCTTATCATCCTGAATGGCCTTGATCCAGGATGATTTATTCTGGTCCAGTGAAACACCGAGTACCGTAAAATTCTTTGACTTGAATCTTTCATACGCAGCCACTACATTCGGATTTTCCATCCGGCAGGGTTTACACCAGCTCGCCCAGAAATCAATCAGCACATATTTACCTTTGAAAGAAGAAAGACTTACCGGCATTCCGGCGGTATCATTCTGTGTAAAATCAATGGCTTCACTGCCGATCGCACCGACCTTTCCATTTTCTATTTGTTCCTGCAGGTAACTGCCATACATGGTATGTTGTACTGAGGGAGACAGCGATTGATACCGTCGCTCCAGTAAAAACACATCATCAGACAGCTGATTAACAACCACCAGCAAAAAAGGGCTTACATAGGAGTTTTTATTCTTTTGCAGAAAACTATCTACCTTAACCTGGATCGTCATGGTCAGGGCCTGGTAGGCCACCATAATTGAATCTTTTTTGGAAGCCCCGTCCGGCGAATTTGCAAGCTGATTGAGCTGGCTCATCCTCATGAACAGGGGATTGAACACTTCTTCAAAATGCTGAAATTCCGTTTCACTGACAGAACCTGAAACTGCAGCGTCTGACAGGTTATCAATATTCCCTTTCACCTGTACAGATTCATTTCCGATAAACAAAGTGGTCTTTTTATTTGCCGGAGAAAAATTCAACACGTACAGATTCGGTTCGGTTACGTTTCCCGTTAAAATAAAAACACCGTCTTTAACGGTCGTTCTTGCCAGCGTATCCGAAGGTTTGTTGGCATCCGTAAGGGTAACCCCGGATTTATCTGTGAGACCTTTGATACGTCCCTCAATCCGGAATCCTGCCGGCTTCGGCTGTTGTGCCCGCGCAGTGCTAATAATCAAACCCAGGATAATCAGGTATTTTTTCATGACTTTTTTTTATCGTGCCGTTCCTGAAGAACGTTAACCACCTCTTTAAAATTATGTCCCTTTGCTTCTAATAAAATTAAATAATGAAACAACAGGTCCGCGGCTTCATTCAGAAAGAGCTCCCGATTCCCGTCTTTGGCTTCAATAACCATTTCCACAGCCTCTTCACCCAGTTTCTGGGCTATCTTATTGATACCCTTCTTAAACAATCCGGTTACATAAGAGTTTTCGTCGGGATGATTTTTTCTGTCCCGGATAACATCCTCCAGTCTGCTTAAAAAATCAATCCTTTCATTTTTTTCATTCCAGCAGGTATCGGCTCCGGTATGACAAACCGGTCCCTGGGGAATCGCTTTCACCAGCAGGGTATCCTGGTCGCAATCTGCCGAAATATCCTTCAAAATCAAAAAATGACCACTTTCTTCGCCCTTTGTCCACAGCTTTTTTTTAGAGCGGCTGTAAAAAGTTACTTTACCCTGCTCCTGCGTTTTATCCAGCGCTTCCTGGTTCATGAACCCAAGCATCAGCACTTTGTCTGTGCTGTCATCCTGCACAATAGCCGGGACCAGTCCATCGCTGTATTTTGAAAAATCAATTACCATACTGTAAAATTATATCCTTATGCTGATTCCTTCGTTTTTCAGGTATATTTTCAAATCGGTGATGGGAATTTCCTGAAAATGAAAGATACTGGCTGCCAGGGCTGCATCGGCTTTCCCTTTCTTAAATATTTCAGAAAAATGAGACATTTTTCCACCTCCTCCGGAAGCAATGACAGGCACGGGCAGGTTTTCCGCCAGTAACCGGGTCAGTTCCACGGCAAATCCTGTCTTAGTTCCGTCATGGTCCATTGAGGTGAGCAGAATTTCTCCCGCACCGCGATCAACACCCTGTTTTGCCCAGTCCAGGCAACGGGTTTCGGTCGCCACCCGGCCTCCATTCAGGTAAACATAATATTCTCCGTCGGAAGCTTTTTTTGCATCTATAGCCAGCACGACGCACTGACTTCCAAAACTTCCGGCCAGTTCTGAGATGAGTTTCGGATTTTTAAATGCCGCGGTATTCACAGAAATTTTATCCGCTCCATGATTTAACAATACGCTTACGTCATCAATGGAAGCAATGCCACCACCCACTGTAAAAGGGATGTTGATATGACGGGCAATGCGCCTGGCCAGTTCACTTAACGTTTTTCTTTTTTCATTCGTAGCCGTGATGTCGAGAAAAACCAGTTCATCTGCTCCTTCGGAAGCATATCTCGCCCCCAGCTCCACCGGATCGCCGGCATCGCGCAAATCAATAAAATTAGTTCCCTTAACGGTCCTTCCGTTTTTGATATCCAGACAGGGAATGATTCGTTTAGTTAACATGGGCGAGGTCCTTAAGCGTGATCAATCCTTCATAGATGGCTTTTCCCACAATTGCGCCACGGCACCCGGTTTCTTCCAGCCGGTAGATGTCATCCAGAGAACGTATTCCGCCGCTGGCAATAAAATGCAGGTCACTGAATCTTTCCAGTATTTTTTTATATAATTCAATTGAAGGCCCCTTCATGGCACCGTCCATTTTAATGTCAGTACAAAAAATCTGTTCGATTCCCGCTTTCTTAAATTGATCAATGAAATCGTAAATGCTTATTTCGGTGTTCACGGTCCATCCGGTTATGGATATTTTTTCCTCACGCACATCGGCACCCAAAATAAATTTATCCGCACCATACTGTTTCATCCAATCCAGTAAAAACGCTTTATTGTTCACCGCGATACTGCCAATGGCAGCAAACCTGGCTCCGGACTCAAATACAATCTGAAGATCCTTCCCTGTTGCAATTCCTCCGCCAAAATCAATTGCCAGGCCGGTTTTCCCGGCGATCTGCTCAAGTACATTCCAGTTTTTGACCCGACCTTCTTTCGCACCATCGAGGTCCACCAGGTGCAATCGTTTTAACCCGGCATCTTCAAACTGCCGCGCTACTTCCAGCGGGTGTTCATTGTATATTTTCTGCGTTGCGTAATCCCCCTGCGTCAGTCGCACACACTTCCCGTGAAGGATATCGATGGCAGGAATAATTTCTATTGACATGCCTCTGTTTTACTGGATTTGAATAAAATTTTTTAGTATGCGTTCACCGATACCTGCACTTTTCTCCGGATGAAACTGAACACCGTAGAAATTATTTTTATGCAGGGCAGAACTGTAAGGCACCACATAATCTGTTTTCGCTATAGTCGTTTCTCCCAATCCGGCATAATATCCATGTACACAATAACAGAAACTATTTTCCGGAATACCGGCGAATAACCCGGATTTCAAATCGTAAATATTGTTCCATCCCATTTGCGGCACTTTTAACGGTTCGTCCGGTGAAGGGCTGAATTTTTTTACGGTTTCTTCGAAAACACCAAGACAATCTGTATCATTTTCTTCAGAATGTTTACATAACAACTGCATACCCAGACAAACTCCCAGCACCGGTTGTTTCAAATCCCGGATTAATTCATCCAGTTTTCTTTCCCGGAGATATTTCATCGCAGAGCTGGCTTCACCCACACCAGGGAAAATCACTTTGTCCGCAGACCGTATCCATTCCATATCATCCGTTACCGTTGCTTCCACACCAATCCGGTCAAGCGCGAATAAAACTGACTGGATATTGCCTGCATTATATTTAATGATGCCGATTTTCATTTCAGTGATTTTATAAATTCGCCGGTAAGCGCGGGCAGGTTAGCTGTTGATGCTTTTTCGAGTACCTTAATGAAAGCTGTTCCGACAATAGCCCCGTTAGCATATGAGCAGGCCTCCGTGAAACCGGTCTTGTCTTTGATTCCAAAGCCAATCAGGACCGGGTTTTTTAGTTTCATAACCTGAAGTTTGTTAAAATATTCTTTCTGGTCGCCGATAGATGTGTTTTTTCCTGTGGTGGACGAGGATGAAACAGCATACAGAAAACCGCTGGTAAGCTGATCCAATTTCCTGATACGATCATCCTTCGTTTCCGGCGTTACCAGAAATACAAAATCCAGCCCGTATTTTTTGATCACGGGAGCAAATTCCTTTTCAAACTCAAACATCGGCAGATCCGGCAAAATCAGTCCGTCAATACCGACTTCCGAAGCATGCCGGCAGAATTTTTCGAATCCATATTGAAGTACGGGGTTCATATAACCCATCAACAGCACAGGCAGCTGGATTTCTTTCCGGAAATCATTCAGCTGATCGAAAAGAGTATGGATCGTCATGCCATTGGCCAGCGCCTTTGAACTGCTGGACTGAATCGTCGGCCCGTCTGCCAGCGGGTCGCTATAGGGCATACCCAGTTCAATCATGTCCACACCCGACTCCTGCAGGGCCCTCATCACGGGCAAGGTATCATGCAATGAAGGATAACCTGCCGTGCAGTATACATTCAGTACATTTTTATTTTTGCGACTGAAAAGTTCTTTGATACGAGACATATAATTGGATGACAGTTGACAGTTGACAGACAAAAGTTGAAAGTTGGCAGTTGGCAGTTTAATTTATAAATGATGACTTGGCTTTGCGCTTTATGCTTTAGGCCTTAAGCCTTTTCCATTGCATTCATATAGGTATCCAGATCTTTATCGCCGCGACCGCTCAAACATATTACAACATGTTCTGATTTTCCGAATTTTACTTTTTCCAGGAGAGCCAGTGCATGCGCCGATTCCAGGGCCGGAATAATTCCTTCGAGCCTGGCAAGCTGAAATGCGGCCGACAGGGCTTCCGCATCTGTTGCATGATAAAATTCTGCCCTTCCGGAAAAAAAGAGGTGTGCATGCAGCGGTCCGATACCCGGATAATCCAGCCCGGCCGATATGCTGTGTGGCTCAACTACCTGTCCGTCGGAAGTCTGCATCACCAGGCTGCGGCTGCCGTGCAGAATTCCCCGGGTACCCAGTTTGGTTGTTGCAGCCGATCTTCCGGTGTCGACGCCTTCACCTGCAGCCTCCACAGCGATCAGGCGGACTTTTTTTTCATCCAGGAAATGATAGAAAGCGCCGGCCGCATTACTTCCACCACCAACGCAGGCAATAACGACCCCCGGAAATTCATTTCCTGTTTTTTCTTTCAGCTGCCATTTGATTTCCGCACTGATTACACTTTGAAACCTTGCCACCATATCCGGATAAGGATGAGGGCCTACGACACTGCCGATGATATAATGTGTATCCACCGGATGATTGATCCAGTCCCGTATGGCTTCATTGGTGGCATCTTTAAGCGTTTTACTGCCGGAGATTGCGGGAACAACGGTCGCGCCAAGCATTTTCATACGGGCCACATTCGGTGCCTGACGCTGAATATCCTTTTCACCCATGTAAACAACGCATTCGAGTCCCTTTAAAGCACAAACTGTTGCGGTCGCTACGCCATGCTGTCCTGCCCCGGTTTCCGCGATGATCCTTTTTTTACCGAGTCTTTCTGCCAGCAGAATCTGCCCGATGGTATTATTGATTTTATGTGCCCCGGTATGACAAAGATCCTCCCGTTTCAGATAAATACGCGTATTGTATTTTTCGCTCAGCCGGGCTGCATAATAAAGGGGTGTGGGACGACCGGCAAAATCCCGGAGTAATACTTCAAATTCATTTTTGAAAGAAGGCTCAGCCATAATCTGCCGGTATCGCAGGGTAAGTTCCTCAACATTCCCAAATAACATTTCCGGAATAAAGGCACCTCCGAATTCACCGTAGTAACCCTGTGGTGTAGGCTGCTGATAGGATTGTGTTTCACTCATAATCTGATATTTTAGCATTCAGGTCAGATCACCTTTACCCGAATTTTTATTGAACATTTTTGTCAGGAGCTATAGGCTTTGCGCTTTATACCTTTAGCTTTTCGAGGAACATTTGAATTTTAACCAGTTCCTTCACGCCATTTTGTATTTCAAAGCGACTGTTAATGTCAATGGAAAAAAGTTTTTTGGCCACTTCTTCCTGTGAAAATAATTTTAATTTCTCCGTGTCTTCCGGTTCGATGCCGCCACTCAGGAAAAAAAGTTTATCAATTCCGGCCGGCTTCAATAGATCCCAGTTGAATTTCTTACCAGTTCCGCCATATCCTGCGCCCAGGGTGTCAAACAGGAACATATCGCAGGATTCTTCAAATGGTTTGATGATCCAGGATATCGGGTCATTTTCTCCCAGGCGAAAAACTTTAATAACCGAGATGTAGTTGGCAATCTGCTCGCAGGTACGTGGCGTCTCATCTCCATGCAGTTGTACCATATCCAGTCCGTATTCATCCACGGTACGCATCATCTGTTCATAGGGTGTATTAACAAACACCCCTACTTTGCCAATCCGGAGTTTTGCTTTCCGCATTTGTTCGCCGGAAATATGATTTCCGGCATAGCGCGGCGATTTAGGATAAAAAATAAATCCGGCAAAATCGACGCCCATCTCTTCCAGTTTTTTAACCTGAAGGAGTTGCGTCATTCCGCAAACTTTTACTCTCATGGAGATTCTTTTTTAGTTGATCAGCAAATGAGGCAAAAGCAATCGCAGGATCAGGGGCTTTCATAAATTGCTCCCCGATCAGGAAACCATGGAATCCGGCTGCTTTCATCCGCATAATCGTTTCAACATCCCGTATACCACTTTCCGCAATTCTCAATTTATCTTTCGGCAATCTTTCTGCGAGCCGGATAGACCGGTCGATATCAACAGAAAATGTTTTCAGATCCCGGTTATTGATTCCGACCACATCTATTTCGTCGCAGAGATGATCGAGGTCCTGCTCTGTATGTATTTCCAGCAACACTTCCAATCCCAGCTGCCTGGCAAAAGAAGCCAATATACGCGTTTGGGCAGGAAAGAGACAGGCTGCAATCAGCAACATCGTATCAGCACCCATGGCGCGTGTTTCCACCACCTGGTAGGCATCCAGTATAAAATCTTTCCGCAGAACCGGAATCGGGTTAAACCTGGCATTTTCCAGGTCTTCAGGAGAACCTCCAAACGAGGGTCCGTCTGTAAGAACAGAAATTACAGATGCGCCGGAAGCAGCATAGGCAGAAGTAACTTTTTCAACAGAAGCCAAATCATTTATAATTCCCTTCGAAGGTGATTTCCTTTTGAATTCTGCAATAATTCCATTTCTTTCCGGGTCTGTCAGAAATTTTTTCATTGAAAATATCTCCCTGCTGAACCCGGCTTTTTTCTCCAGCAGGGAAACGGGTGCATCCAGCTTGCTTTTTTCTATCTCCCTGATTTTATAAGCGATAATATTTTCGAGAATATTTTTCATTTTTCTGTCTTTAGCCCTTTTACTTTTTTCGGCGCTGCAGGCTTCAATACAGACCGCTTTATTGTAATGATATCAGTGTGTTCAGGCGTTTCAATGCTTTACCGGATTCCAGGCTTTCGACAGCCGCTGCAAAAGCCAGGTCATACGTTGTATAAGCTCCCGTACAATACAATGCCATGGCTGCGTTTGCAAACACTACCGCGTTTTGTGCCCAGGTTCCTTTTCCCTTTAATATCTGCTGAAAAATTCTGGCCGCTTCCTCCACACTGTTCCCGCCATAGATATCTGAAGGCGATACCATACGCTTACCCAATTCTTCGGGGGTCATCACCCGGTCTCCATCGTTGGTAATAACCCTTGCATCACTGGTAAGAGAAAGTTCATCATACCCATCGAGGCTGTGGATAATAGCGAAGGAAGATCCGCTTTTCTGAAGCAGATAGGAATATACCCGGGCCATTTCCAGATTGTACACACCGATCAGCTGAAATTTCGGAGACGCCGGATTGACAAGCGGCCCCAGCATATTAAAGAAAGTGCGTATGCCCAGGTTTTTGCGAATGCCGCCCACCGCTTTTAAGGCCGGATGAAAAAGTGGCGCATGTAAAAAACAAATATTGCTTTTTTCCAGTTCAGTTTTAAGTTTAGCAGGATCATTGCTGAGTTTATACCCCAGTTGCTCCATTACATTCGAGGCTCCGCTGATACTGGTGGCCCCGTAATTGCCGTGTTTAGCTACCATTTGCCCTGCCCCGGCAACAATAAAACAGGCCAGGGTGGATATATTAAAAGTATTTTTACCATCGCCGCCGGTTCCCACAATATCAATCACATCGTAGGTTTCCAGACCCGCATTCACCGCAAGTTCGAGTAATGCATCCCGGAAACCCTGCAGTTCGGCAATCGTAATACTGCGCATAAGGAATACAGTTATAAAGGCAGTAATCTCCGATTCGTTATACTGCCCGCGGGATATGTTGGACAGCACTTCCCTCGCCTGCTCGCGGCTGAGGGTTTTGTATTCAAATAATATTTTTAATATCTGCTTCATTACCGTTTTCTGTTGGTTGGCCATTGACCGTTGGACGTTGGCCGGTTAAATTTTAAAAAGGCTTTAAGCCTTATGCTTTTCGCTTTAAGCCTTTTTGAGCCAGTTCCGCATAATGGTTTCTCCAGAAGGGGTGAGCACACTTTCCGGATGAAACTGCACCCCCAGCACATCATATTTCCTGTGTCGCAGGGCCATGATATGCCCATTTTCATCCATGGCGGTTATTTCCAGAACCTTTGGAAATCCGTTTGGATCCACCACCCAGCTGTGATAACGGCCTGCCATAAATCCATCTGTCACCCCTTCGAAAAGATCCGCATTCACCTGACTGTTCCGCGGGTTCTGCGGCATAATCTTCACCGGGCTGGCCACACCATGATACACGGAGGAAAGGTTGATCAGGTTTGCACCAAAAGCCTCGCCGATTGCCTGGTGTCCCAGACAAACCCCCAGTATGGATTTTGTGGCAGAAAATTCCTTTATCAGGGGAAGTAACAGTCCCGCTTCGGATGGAATACCGGGCCCCGGAGACAAAATAATTTTATCATAGGCCTCTATATCCTGCAAAGCAATCTGGTCGTTCCGGAATACATCAGTTTTTTCCCCGGTAATTTTTTCCACCAGGTGAACCAGGTTATAGGTGAATGAATCGTAATTATCGAAAACAAGAATTTTCATATTCGGTTTTATAAAGTTTCCGCCATGGCGATGGCCCGTTTCAATGCACCCAGTTTATGGTTTACTTCTTCCAGTTCGGATTGTGGTTTACTGGCCGCAACCACACCCGCCCCGGCCTGGTAGGTTAATGTATTTCGGCGGCTTAGCAGGCTGCGAATCATAATGGCCTGCGTGCAGCTGCCGTCAAAACCCACAAAACCGATACAGCCCCCGTAGTAACTTCTTGCCGTCGGTTCATAACTGCTGATCAGTTCCATTGCCCTGATCTTCGGCGCGCCACTCAGGGTGCCGGCAGGAAAGGTGACTGCCAGCAGATCAAAGGGGTTGGTCCCTTTTTCCAGCTTGCCTTTTACTTCGCTTACCAGGTGGATCACGTGGGAGTAATATTGTACCTCACGGTAATACACAACCGAAACATCGGTACATTTCCGGCTCAGGTCGTTTCGGGCAAGATCAACGAGCATGACATGCTCCGCATTTTCCTTGGCATCCAAAAGCAGGGCATCCGCATTTTCCTTGTCAGTCTCATCGTTACCCGTGCGCTTACAAGTGCCTGCAATTGGATGCATAATCGCTTTCCCGTCTTTTATAAGCACCTGGGATTCGGGCGAAGAACCCATCAGCCGGTATTCGCCATAGTCAAAATAAAATAAATACGGACTTGGATTAACATTCCGCAGTGCCCGGTAAACATTGAATTCATCACCGGTAAAACCCTGCCTGAAGCGACGGCTCAGCACAATCTGAAAAACATCCCCCCGTAAACAGCTTTTTATTCCTTTGTCAACCATTTCCCGGTAATCGTCATCCGTCATATTCGTGGATTCCTCTCCTTTCAGCTGAAAAGGGAAAACAGGAACATCTTTTGACCGGATCAGGGATTCCACCAAAGCCAGATCACTTTCCACCCCTTCAGCCTGATTTTCACAAATGAATAATTCATCCTTAAAATGATTGATTGCAATAACATACTGATAGAGCCGGTATCGCATCAGCGGAATCAGGGAGGGTTCCCGTTTTTCATCCAGCTGCACCCGGTCAAAAAACCGGACTGCGTCATAAGTGGTATATCCAAACAGACTCTGTGCCGTCCGCACGGGTTTTTCTTCCGCCGTTTCCACGTCAAAATGGTTCATAAAATCCCAGAGCAGGTCGGGTACGTGCGAGGTTTGCAGTGAATACTTTTCCGTGGGTCTCCCCGGCAATTTGTATTCCATTTGCCGCGCATCGGAAATTTCAACACCACCAATGGCATTGATGCAGATAAAAGAATAACTATTTTCAGCTGCATGGTAATCCGTACTTTCCAGCAATACCGTATCCCGGAACCGGTCACGGATACGCAAATAAATTCCGACCGGAGTATAGATATCCGATAACAGCTTTTTATACCCCGTACGCAATCTGATCTTTTTCATTGTTAAGCTTAAAGTGTCTGGCCTGGTGACTGACACTTTGATTTAATTTTCAAATTGGGTTGAACAAAAAAAAAGCCCCGGAATGAACCGGGGCCTGGTATGTTGAATAACATAGCGATCGCATTACGCGCCCCGATAGGAGTTTGTATGCCACCACCATGTATTATTGAGTATCTGATTTGTCATGCCTTGCAAATATGGGTGTTCATTTTGAAATTACCAAATTCCATTTAAATAATTCCCTTGGTTGTGGGAAGCCCGTCACTGAACGGATCCCGTTTTACCGCCATCCGTATGGCCTTTGCAAAAGCCTTGAAAATCGCCTCAATTTTATGATGCTCATTCTCCCCGTGACAGGTGATATTCAGATTACAACGGGCTGCATCTGAAAAGGATTTAAAAAAATGGAAGAACATCTCAGTAGGCATATCCCCCACTTTTTCCCTCTGGAAATGTGCATTCCACACGATCCAGTTCCTTCCCCCGAAATCCAGCAGCACTTTCGCATCGGCATCATCCATTGGCAGGGCATAACCGTATCTTTCCATTCCTCTTTTGTCGGTCAGCGCTTTTGACATCGCTTCCCCCAGTGCTATTCCAGTATCTTCAATGGTATGATGTTCGTCTACCTGGAGGTCTCCTTCCACCGTAATTTTCAAATCCATTTTACCATGCCTTGCGATCTGATCCAGCATATGATCAAAAAAAGCGAGTCCGGTATGTATATCGGCCTTCCCGTTTCCATCCGCATTTAACTCAATGCGAATCCTGGTTTCACGGGTATTGCGTTCATGCACTACCTGACGAAGGCCGGATTTTAAAAATGAATAAATATCCGACCAGTGGACCGATTCCAGTGCAACCACATGTTCAAGTGCTGAAACAGAATCCTGAATTTCTTTTCCGCCCAGGTCTGCATCCTGTTTTAACCAAATAGCCCTGCAGCCCAGATTTTTTGCCAGCTGAACATCCGTAATTCTGTCTCCGATAACAAAAGAGCCCTCCATATCGTAGAGGGGATTATTCATAAACCCGGTCAGCATACCCGTTCCTGGTTTTCGGGAAGGGGAATTGTCTTCCGGAAATGATTTGTCAATATGTACGGAACTGAATTGAATACCCTCATTGGAAAGGCAGTTCATAACAAAATCCTGTACAGGCCAGAATTTATTTTCCGGAAATCCACTTTTACCCAGCCCGTCCTGGTTCGTTACCATCACCAGTTCGTATTCCATTTCCCTGGCTATCCGTCCCATAAATTCAAATACTCCCGGATAAAACTCCAGCTTACTGAAATCATCAATCTGGTAGCTTGGGGGAGACTCCCTGATCAGGGTTCCATCCCGGTCTATAAAAAGAATTTTTTTCATTCCGGTTATTTCAGTTTACGGCGGGTTGATTTTATTTCTGATACTTTCACCGAAGGTGTCTTATTCCCAAAATTGTTCCGGATATATGTCAGAACAACGGCAACCCGACATCTTTCATTTTTATTTATACGTTATTTTCCAGATACTTCCCTTGGTGTCATCAGTAATATATAATGAACCGTCAGGACCCTGAGCCAGTCCGCAGGGACGATGAATCGCTCCGCCGGAGGCTGTTTTATCAGGCCCTCCGGAAAATCCGTTTGCGAAGATTTCCCATTTACCGGAAGGTTTACCATTACTAAATGGAACAAAGGCCACATAAAATCCCTCCTGTGGCTCGGGTGCACGATTCCAGGATCCGTGAAAGGCAATAAATGCCCCGTTTTTATATTTTTCCGGAAACTGGTTCCCGGTATAAAATAAAAGTCCGTCGGGAGCCAGATGTGCCGGAAATGCCACTACCGGATCAATGGCGTCTTCACCAGCTGTTTTTTTCCCGTCTCCCCCGTATTCAGGAGCCAGTATTTTTTTCCCCTGGAACGGATCATAATAAATATAAGGCCATCCGGCATTGGAACCCAGCTTCAGTTCATACATACATTCTGCGGGCAGTTCTGCATTATCCTTATCAGTAAACAAAGCCGGAAAAATGGAATGCAGCTGGTCCCGGCCATGTTGCATCGCAAATAGACTATTGGTGCTGGTATTCCAGTCAATGCCAACCACATTCCTTAAGCCCGTGGCATATTTTATACCATCTGCATAACCCTGATTTGTTTTATCCGTTTTAAATTGCCAGATACCTGCTGCTGAATCCAATACAGGACAGGGTTTCCTTCCAAGTGAACCCGTTTTCCGGTCCTCGATCTGGCAGGAATTGGAAAAGGCCCCGATATTCACATAGATGTTCCCGCTATTATCGAGTGTAAATGCTTTTGCTTCATGTTCACCCCGGGATATTAGTCCCGAAATGATTAATTCAGGTTTGGCCGGATTTTCAACTACTCCGTCCGCATTTAATTTAAACCGGTATACCTCCGTATCGGAAGAGGCATACAGGTAACCATCTTTTACTCCGATACCAGTTCCTTTAAAATTTCCGAAATCTACTTCCTGGTCGGCTATTCCGTCCCCATTGGTATCCTTAAGCCTCACGATGGTTTTACCGTTTCGGTTTCCGTCCAGTTTAACGTATACATACCCGTTAGCCGTGATGGCAATATGGCGGGCTTTCCCCAATCCATCAGCAAACACAGTTGCCGTAAACCCCGCAGGCAGTGTCAGGGTCACATCGGGTTTCGGCGGGGAGAGCATAATCGTTTTTCCTGTGTCCGATGAAAGCGAGACACCGGAATCAGAATTGTGGCAGGCAGTTGCTGCCAACAGCAAAAAATAAAAAAGTTTACTGACCTGTTTCATGAGTTTTTATTTAATAAGAGAATAAAAATATGCATTTACGGGTTTCCCAGGCGATCTAAAGTTTCGAGCAGCCGGTCATTCTCCGATTTCGTTCCGACCGTAATCCGCAGGCAGTCTGCACAACCCGGGGCTGAACTTCGGTCCCGTACCACTATACCCTGCGTCAGCAACGTTTCATATACCTGCCTGGCATTCCTGATCTTCACCAGTAAGAAATTTGCCTCACTGGGATAAACATGTATTACCGGGGATAACCGGCTGATTTTCCCGGCCAGATCTACCCGCATTTGCACCAGTTCCTTTATCATTTCATTCACCCGGGTTGTTTCTTTAAGGGCTTCAGCAAC
>Ga0157375_10003122_pt1 | contig 14388 bp, 16 predicted proteins | sample M35metaG_FD_115311 | JGI IMG/M metagenome (GOLD analysis project Ga0157375, IMG submission 115311) | Miscanthus rhizosphere microbial communities from Kellogg Biological Station, Michigan, USA - M3-5 metaG | ecosystem: Host-associated > Plants > Roots > Rhizosphere > Soil | place: USA: Michigan...
GCCGTCCTCAATGCCAACTACCTGCTCGCGCGGCTCAAGGATGCGTACGACCTTCCCTACGACCGTCTTGCAATGCACGAGTTCGTGCTGAGTGCCCGCTCCCTGAAGCGCGAGCACGGCGTCTCGGCGCTGGACGTGGCGAAGCGGCTGATGGACTACGGCTTCCATCCGCCGACGATCTACTTCCCGCTGGTCGTCCCCGAAGCGCTGATGATCGAGCCGACCGAGACGGAGGCGAAGGAGACTCTGGACGAGTTCGCCGAAGCAATGCTCGCCATCGCGCGGGAGGCGAAGGACGACCCGGACGTCCTCCGCGACGCTCCGCACGGGCGACCGGTGCGCCGACTCGACGAGGTGTTGGCCGCGAAGCGTGCAATCGTCAAGTACGGGTTCGAGGATCATCCAGACCTCGGCAACGAACCGGTGGCGCCGCGGCAGCTCGAAGCCCAGAAGGGCGCCTAGGGTCTACGCGACGAGTGGGAGGCTCAGCTGTCTGAGCCCGAGCCGCTCGAAGACGAGCTCGACCTCGAACGCGACTGCGGCGAACTGCTCGACGGGCCAAACATGAGCGTCGTCTTCCGCTTGGAGCTTCTCGAGCCGACGGTTGAGCATTCGATCCTCGGATCGCAGTAGCACCGTCTGCGCGTAGGACCGCGCCCAGACCTCGTGCACCGACTGGAAGTAGCGTTGCCGCGAATAGCCGCCGGGCAGGAGCCGCTTCTCGAGCAGCGCCGCAGCATCGCGCCAGGGTGCAAATGCCGGGTGGACCGCGGACGCCCACGAGCGTGTCTTGCGGTCGTAGAAGATCTGGTGGTCGAGCAGATGACCGAGCTCGTGCAGGAACCCAAGTGCGGATCGTCCGCCGACCCGCGACACGCGGAGGTCGATCGGATCACGCAGTCGGAAGCGGTAGGCACCTGCCTCGGTGATGGTCGCCGTTGCAACGACCGGTACCGGTGAGAGATCGGAGCGCAGACCGTGGAGGTTGGACGCCGCCGCAAGGGCCCGTTGAAGCTCTGCAGTGAGCGGGCTACGGCGTGGTAACGCGACGACTTCCTCCAGAGAACGCAGGCGCGGCTTTCCCTCGCGGGTGACACACTCGGGGTAGCGGCGTTGTCCCATTGGTAAATCCTCGGTTGTGCGTCGGACGGACTTGAGCTGCATGTCATGCTTTGCAGTGTGAGACTGCGTCGTCTGCTTCTCGTTTGCATCGCCGTTTCCTTTGCTGCGATCGATCTCGTGCACAAGTCTTTAGCGCCTGCCGAGTTCCATCACGCGCGCACGCCGTTCGTCGCATTGATCATGGCGGCGGTGATCGCGGCGCTCGTCGTACTCGTACCGCGTGTTCCGTCGAATGCCGCTGCTTGCGGTGCGGGAATTGCATGCGGCGGTGCGCTTGGGAATCTCGTCTCGCTGCTCGTTTGGTCGCAGGGCGTGCCCGACCCGTTGGTCGTTTCGGGCACGCTGCACGGCGTCGCGTTCAACCTCGCCGATCTGTTTGCGGTCACCGGGGATGCGCTCCTGCTGAGCGCGGTCGTTCTGCACGGCATCCGCCACCGCGCCAGGTTGCGCGAGAGCGTCTAGTACAGGTCTTCGAGGTCGTCGACGATTGGCTCTTCCTCACGGCGGCGACGAACGACTTCGGCCACGACGAGCAGAATTGGGACGGCGATCGCCACTGCGAGGCTCGTCCAGGCGAGCGCGAACCAGGCCATGACGATGACGCCCACACCGAGGCGTTGCCCTACCGGGTCGTGCCGCAGGAAGCTCATCAGAACGGCTGCTTCCTTCATTTGACTCCTCCTTCAAAGGCAGGGATCGGCCGACCCGAGGGGTTCCTCCATCCCTCACTCGCGTAATACCTGTCCCAGTAGCAAGACTGTAGGGAGGAACTCGAATGAGGGAGAAGATGATGACGAAAGTCCAAAAGACCGAGGAGCAGTGGCGCGCCGAGCTCGATCCCGAGCAGTACCGCGTTCTGCGGGAAAAGGGCACAGAGGCGCCGTTCTCCGGCGAGTACGACCACACGTTCGAGCCGGGCACCTACCGGTGCGCGGGCTGCGGTGCTGAGCTGTTCCGTTCCGAGACGAAGTACGACTCGGGCTGTGGCTGGCCGGCGTTCTACGCCCCGGCCGGCGAGGAGGCGGTCGACGAGGAGTCCGACACCACCTACGGGATGGTGCGCACCGAGGTGACGTGCTCGAATTGCGGCGGCCACCTCGGACATGTCTTTCCTGACGGGCCGGCCCCGACCGGCATTCGCTACTGCATCAACTCGGCAGCACTCAACCTGGAGGAGGAATAGTGGAGAAGAAGGCAACATTCGGCGCCGGCTGCTTCTGGGGCGTCGAGGCCGCGTTCCGACAGCTCGACGGCGTGACGCGAACGCGCGTCGGCTACGCAGGCGGAACGACTGAGAACCCGACGTACGAGGACGTCTGCTCGCACACGACGGGGCACGCCGAGGTCGTCGAAGTGACGTACGACCCCGAGCGCATTTCGTACGAGCAGCTGCTCCATGTCTTCTGGGCAAAGCACGACCCGACCCAGCTGAATCGCCAGGGTTGGGACATCGGCGACAACTACCGCTCCGCGATCTTCTTCAACGACGAGGAGCAGCACGAGGCTGCTGTGAAGTCGAAGGCGGGGGAGCAGCGGAACTGGGGCGCGCCGATCGTGACGCAGATCGAGCCCGCGCAGACGTTCTACGAGGCGGAGGATTATCACCAGCAGTACCTCGAGAAGCGCGGCAGGTCGAGCTGCACCCCTGCGCTACAGCGTGCGTCGGCGGCGAGCTAGCGGGCCGGGTCGTTCGAGAGCGGTTGGGTTGCGGCGATTGCGCAGCGCGGCTCGTGCGTTTCAGCCAGACGGAGTAGGAGCGCGTGCAGGGTCGCCCGTTCTGCGGGCTCGAGCGGAGCCAGGTACTCGTCCTCGATCTCCTGCGCGAGCGCGCGCAGCCGCTTGAGCGTCCGCTTTCCGTCGGGGGTGAGGCGAACGACATGACGACGGCGGTCGCTGGGATCGCGACGCCGCTCGATGGAGCCCTGTTCCTCCAGTTCGTCGAGCAGCCCAACTAGCTGCCCTCGGTCGTAACCAAGCGCGTCGGCGATTGCGCCCTGCGTCTCGGCTGACCCCGCGTCGAGCACGAGCAGTATCGGGTGGTGGTAGGGGCGCAGGCCGGTTCCTTCGTACGCCTTCATCGTCCGTTCCTTCGCGGCGAACCCCAGGCGCTTGAGCAGGAACATGGCAGATGCAACGAGCTCCTCGGGCAACCGAGGGGCCGGCGTCGTCTTGGTCGGGGGAATTGTGGCAGTCATACGAAATAGAGTAGCGCGTCCAATCGTTGTTGTGTTATAACGTTGAGATCAACAACGGTTTTGGAGGTCAATTAGTGGATGAAGTCACGAAGAGGGAGCGACGCTGGAGCGCGCTCACTCTCATCGTCACCGCACAGTTCATGGTCATCCTCGACGTGGCGATCGTCAATGTCGCCCTACCGTCGATCAAGACGGATCTCAACTTTTCCGAGGCGAACCTGCCTTGGGTGATCTCGGCGTACGCAATCCTCTTCGGCGGGGCGCTACTCCTCGGCGGGCGTCTCGCCGATCTGCTCGGCCGACGGCGGCTCTTCGTCTCCGGTCTCGCGCTGTTCACCGTGAGTTCGCTCCTCTGCGGCATTGCCTGGTCGGAGGGGTCCCTGATCGCATTCCGCGGTTTGCAGGGTCTCGGCGGAGCTTTGCTCGCACCGGCCGCGCTGTCGCTGCTGATGACCACGTTTGCCGAAGGTCGCGAACGCAACCTTGCGCTCGGCATCTACGGTGCCGCCTCGGGAAGTGGTGCCGCGGCTGGAGTCCTGCTCGGTGGAGTGCTCACGTCGTATCTGAGCTGGTCCTGGGTCTTCTTCATCAACGTCCCCGTGGGCGTCGCCGCGATCGCCCTTGCGCCCGTACTGCTGCAAGAGAGCCGCGCTGGGCTCGGGCATCGTCACTTCGACTTCCCGGGTGCGGCGTCCATCACCACGGGTCTGATGCTGCTCGTATACGCGATGACGCGTGCAACGACCGACGGCTGGGGCTCCGCTACGACGATCGGTCTTCTCGCCGGAGCGATTGCCCTCGTGCTGGCATTCATCGCGATCGAGCTGCGCTCGCCTTCGCCGCTCCTGCCCCTGCGGATCTTCCGCCTGCGTTCGCTCAGCGCTGCGAACGTAGCGATGGCCATCATCGGCTCGGTCGCGTTCTCTGAATTCTTCCTGCTGACGCTCTACCTTCAGGACGTTCTCCACTACACCGCGATGCAGAGCGGCACCGCGTTCGTGGCCTTCGCGGGCACGGTCGTCGTGGCGTCGAACCTCGCCCAGGTTGTCGTCGGCCGTTTCGGCGTCAGAGCGACGCTCACTGCCGGACTGCTTGCTTCCGCCGTTTCGGTCGCGGCGCTGACACGCCTTCCGGCCGATGGTCATTATTTCTGGGATCTCTTCCCCTGGTTCGTCCTCGGCGGCGCCGGCATGGGGCTCTCGTTCGTGCCGGTCACGATTGCCAGCCTTACGGGCGTCGAACGCTCGGATGCCGGCGTGGCCTCGGGGCTGATCAACACGAGCCGCCAGATCGGCGGGGCGATCGGCCTCGGCGCGGTCAGCGCGATCGCAGCCGGCTCGACGAGCCACTATGCACAGACCCACTCGGCGGTCTCCGCCTCGAGCGGCGTTGCGCTCGCTCACGGGTTCCAGAGCGCGCTTTACGTGCTGACAGGGCTCCTTGTCGTCGGCGCGCTGATTGCTCTCGCTTTCGTCAAACCGACTCCGACCGCGGAGACTCAGCCGCTCGACCGGGAGATCCTCGCACTCGAGGAGGCGGCGTGATTACCGTGGAACGTCGACCGGGCGACCGCTTTCGCGAACTCGACGACCTGGTGCTCGACTTGAAGGGCCTCGTGCTCGTGCGCGATCTCCGGGAACGGAGCGGAGCTGACGACAGCGAGATCCTCATGTACAGCGCAGAGATCGATCGCGTACGGTGCCAGCTCGCGAGACTCGCGAGGATGGCTGCGGCCTGAACGACGGCTCAGCCGGCGCCCGACTTCACTGCGAGCTGACCGCAGGCCGCGGCGATGTCGCGGCCGCGTGTCAGCCGCACCGTCACGGGAATCCGGGCGCGACCAAGGACGTTCTTGAACGCCTCGATCGCCTTCGGCGAGGAACCGTCGTAGATACCCGTGGGGTTGTACGGAATGAGGTTCACCTTGAAGATCTTCGGGTCGAGCCGCTTTGCGAGGTCGCGCGCTTGTTCGACGCGGTCGTTGACGCCGCGGAGCATCACGTACTCCACGAACACTTTCCGTCGGCGGAGCGCGAAGTAGCGCGCGCATTCCACGAGCACTTCGTCGAGCGGGTAGCGGTCGTTCACCGGCATCAACTCGCTCCGCAACTCGTCGGTCGGTGCGTGGAGTGAGAGCGCCAGCCTGATCGGCTCCTCGACCTCGTCGACGAATTTGCGCAGACCGGGCAGCCAGCCAACCGTCGAGATGGTCGTGCGACGCCAGGTGACCCCGACGTCCGGCAGCGCCCGCGCGGCCTCCAGCACAGATTCGATATTCAGCATCGGCTCGCCCATCCCCATGAAGACCACGTGGTCGATGGGCTCGATGCGCCGGAAGTGCAAAGCCTGATCGACAATCTCGGATGCGGTCAGGTTACGGCCGAAACGCATCTGGCCGGTCGCGCAGAACGTGCATGTGAGTGGGCATCCCGATTGGGACGACACGCACACCGAGCGCCGGCCGTCGCGAAAGCGCATCAGCACCGCCTCGATTGGATGGCCGTCCTGCGTGCGGAACAACGCCTTCACGGTGCCGTCGCTTGCTTTAGCTTCCTGGACGAGCTCGAGGGTGGAGAAGGGCACGTCCCGTTCCAGGCGCCAACGCAACGAGTCGGGCAGGTTAGTCATTTCCTCGTAGCCGGTGGCACCCCGGGCCGCCCAATCCCACACCTGACCGGCGCGGTAGGCCGGCTCGCCATGCTCGTTCAGATGCAGTTGCAACAAGGCACGATCCACGTTGCCAGGGTAGCGTTGCTCATGGCCTCTCCCCAGCAGCCGTGGTGGAACGGTGGCGTCCTCTATCAGGCGTACCCGAGGTCGTTCGCGGACTCGAACGGTGACGGCATCGGCGACCTCACCGGTCTCCACGGGCGTCTGGACTATCTCCATCGGCTCGGCGTCGACGGGATCTGGATCAACCCGACCTTCCCGTCGCCGAACCGCGACTGGGGCTATGACGTCTCGGACTATTTCGGCGTCCACCCGGATCTGGGGACGATCGAGGACCTCGACGCGCTGATCGCGGCGGCAGGTGAGGTCGGCATCCGCATTTTGCTCGACCTCGTTCCGGCTCACACCAGCGATCGGCACGAGTGGTTCCTGCAGTCGCGCTCGTCGAAGGAGTCGCCCCGCCGGCCGTTCTACATCTGGCGTGACCAGCCCGAGGAGCAGGAGGCCGTCTTCGGCGGGACAGCGTGGACCTACGACGAGCCGACGGGCCAGTACTACCACCATCTCTTCCTGCCCGAGCAGCCCGACCTGAACTGGATGCGGCCGGAGGTGCGCGATGCGTTCGACGAGATCCTCCGCTTCTGGTTCGACCGGGGCGTCGCAGGATTCCGGATCGACGTCGTGCACGAGCTCGTCAAAGATCCGCCGGGCCAACGGAACCGGCCCGAGATTCACAAGGTGCTCCGGCGCTGGCGGGGGCTCGCGGACGGCTACGAACCCGCGCGGCTGCTGCTTGGTGAGACCTGGGTGCTGGACCTCGACGAGCTCGCCACCTTCTACGGCGACTCGGACGAGCTGCAGCTCGCATTCAACTTTCCGTTCATGTTCGCCGGGCTCGACGCCGCGGCGATCGCAGACGTGGTCAGGCGCACGGCGGAAGTGCTACCAAGCGGTTCCTCGCCGGTGTGGGCGCTGTCGAATCACGACGTCGTCAGGTTCCCGACGAGGATCTGCGACGAAGAAGACGCGAAGGTCCGCCTGGCGCTCCTCGCCCTGTTCACCCTGTGGGGTACCTCGGTCCTGTACTACGGGGACGAGCTCGGCATGCGTCAGGTCGAGATCCCGACCGATCGGAGGCTCGACGTACACGGCCGTGACGGTGCGCGGACACCGATGCCGTGGGGCGACGTCGAGTGGCGCGATCCGTGGCTCCCGGTTGGTGAAGGTGTTGCGACCGTCGCCGAGCAGGAGGACGACCCGTCGTCCGTGCTGAGCTTCTGCCGTAATGCGATCGCCCTTCGCCGCGGCCGGGACGATCTGGTCGGCGGCGCGTACATTCCGATCGCGGCCGAGCCCGGAGTCTGGGCATGGCGCCGCGGAGACTCGACAGCGGTCGCGCTGAACCTGTCCGGTTCGCCGGCGAGCCTGTCACTCGCCGGTGACGTGCTTCTCTCGACGAGCGGTCGTGACGACTCATCGCGGCTTGAGTCGTGGGAGGGTGTGGTCGTTGCGCTTACTTAGTGCCGGACGGCGAATAACGCCAGGCGTCCTGAATCGCCGTACGCTCGCCGACCACGATGTCGACACTGCGCCCGAGCACTCGCTCCAGCACTTCGACGTCGACGTCGCCGGGGTCGGCGACCGCGACCTCGATGCGTCCCGAATCCAGCAAGCGGACGGGAACGACAAACATGCGGCGCGCAAGCTCGAGCGGCAAGAGCGCTGCCACCCTCGGATCGAGCGGATGGCGTACGAGATCGACATAGCGCAGACCCGCCTGCTCGGCGAGTGCGGATGCGAGCTCCGGCTCGAAGAGCCAGCCCCGAGACAGCAGCGTCTCACCGAGGCGCATGCCGGTGACCTTGACCTCCGCGAGCGCTTCGTCCAGACGCTCGTGCGAGATCCACCCCTTCTGCACGAGGATCGAGCCGAGCATGGGGCGGACCTCATGCTCGAAGAAGTTGTGATCTAGCCGAAGGGGCGCAGCCGACCCAGAGGCGAGCCTGAGGCCACCACCGAGATAGCTCTTGTCAGAGGGATTCATGTCCATACCTTCCGGCTCCATCATCGGCTTGGACACGCGTGATGATGATCACCCGCCGGGGTGACCAATTGAAACCTGCAAAATAGACCCGTGATCGATCTTCGCTCCGATACGTTGACGCAGCCGACGCGGGCCATGCGAGAGGCGATTGCGAACGCCGAGGTCGGTGACGAGCAAAAGCGCGAGGACCCAACTGTCAACGAGCTCGAACGCCGCGGGGCAACGTTTCTCGGGCACGAGGAGGCGGTGTTCCTTCCGACCGCGACGATGGCGAACCAGATCGCGCTCAACATCCTCGGCCGTCCCGGGGATGCCCTGCTCGTGGAGACGCAGGCTCACATCATGTTGTCCGAGCTGGGCGGGCCGGCCGCCCACTCGGGCCTGCTGACCATCGGGCTCCTCGGGACGAAGGGGCGGTTCTCGCCGGACCAGGTCGTCGCCGAGATCCGCGACCGGACGAGCGTGCACGTCGCGCCGACTCGGGTCGTCACGATTGAGAACACACACAACAGCTCGGGCGGCCGCGTCTGGCCGCTCGACGAGGTCGACGCCATCGTCGCAACCTGTCGCGAGCACGATCTCGCCGTTCATCTCGACGGCGCCCGCCTCGTCAACGCGGCGATCGCGTCCGGTGTCGACACCGCGAGGATCGGCCGCGGCTTCGACACGGTGACCCTCTGCTTTTCGAAGGGGCTCGGGTGTCCGCTTGGAGCATTGATCGCGGGATCGCCAGAGCTGATGGCCCAGGCCCGCCGCGGGAAGCACTTCTTCGGCGGGGCGATGCGTCAGGCCGGGATCGTGGCGGCGGCCGCGCTCTACGCACTCGACCATCACGTCGACCGGATCGCGGACGACCACGCCCGAGCACGCCGCCTCGGCGAAGGCCTTGCCGACGCCGGAGTGCAGGTCGACCTCGAGCAGGTGGAGACCAACTTCGTGCAGATCGACGTCGGTCACGACCGCGCCGCTGCGATCGAACGGCTGAAGGAGCGGGGCGTGCTCGTGTCGACGACGGTTCACCCGACGATCGTCCGTGCGGTCACGCATCTCGACATCTCGGACGACGACATCGATGCGGCGGTCGAAGCGATTCCCGCCGCGCTCGGTGCTACTCGTACTGAAGTGCCTCTAGAACGTTGAGCCTGGCGGCGCGGCGCGCCGGGAAGATCGCAGCGAGGATGCCGACAAAGATCGCCGCGATCCCGAAGATGATGAGTTGGCCGACAGGCACCGAGAGGACGATGAAGTCGATGCGTGCGATCAGCAGCGCCGCGAGCACGATCCCGAGCGCGATACCGATCACAGCGCCGATCAGCGCCGTGATCACGCTCTCGTGTCGGATCATCCGTCGCACCTGACGGCGCGTCATCCCGATCGCTCGCAACATGCCGATCTCACGCGTGCGCTCGAACACCGTCAGCACGAGGGTGTTCACGATCCCGAAGAGGCTCACGATGACCGACAGCGCGAGCAGTACGTAGAGAATGTTCAACACCGAGCTGAGCCCAGAGATCTGGTTATCGATGAATTTCTGCCGCGTCGCAGCCTTTGCGTTCGGGAACGCCTTCAGGGTCTGATCGAGGGCCGCGGCGTTCTCGGGCGTCTGCCCGCCCTTCATGAGCACGAAGGAGTAGAGATTTTGCGGAGCATCGACATGCTTGTCCCATGACGCCGCGGAGATCGTCACAGAACCGAATGGTGAGCCTCCGGTCGGCGGTGCAAAGATGCCCCTGACGTCGAAGAGCTGTTGCGATCCGTCAGCGAAGGTCAGCGGCACCGGGGATCCGAGCTCCAGATGGTGGCTCTTCGCATAACCCTTGTCGACGAACGCGCCGTCCTCACCGAGATTGGCGAGGATCGCCCCCGAGCCTTGCTCCCATTCGAGGTTGAACATCTGGCTCGTCGCCGGGTTCACTGCCGTCGTAGTGATCTTCTTCCCGAACGCAAGCGACTCACCGGCCCGAACGTTCCCGACTGCTTCCACCCCAGGAGTCTTCGCGACAGCGTCTGCCGCCGCGATCGGGATCGGGGAGAAGTTGTTCTGTGCCGTGATCGCGTAGTCCGCGTTCTTCCAGATCTGTTTCACGGAGCCCTCGAAGCTCGAGATGATCCCGGCTGCGAGCATCGTCACCAGCGTCACGAGGGCGAGGCCGATCATGAGCGCAGACGCAGTCGATGCTGTGCGCTGGGGGTTCCGCTGCGAGTTTTCGCGGGCCAGTGCCCCGGCCGTGCCGCCGATCCTCGTCGCCGGCCACCCAAGCACTCCCGCGAGCGGAGTGACGAGCCTGACGGACAGGAGCGCGATGCCGAAGAACACGAGCAGCGCTCCGCCGAGCATGAAGAGGAGGATGCCGGCCGTGCCGAGGTTCGGCGCAAACAGGCCCCAGAGCAATGCGCCGAAGCCGAGCGCCGTCAACACTATGGATGCGGGGAGCCGGAAGCGTGCGTACCGGGATTCCGGGAGTGTGGCGCCTTCCCGGACAGCGGCGATCGGGGGCACACGCGTCGCCCGCAGCGCCGGGCGCAGGCTTGCGAGGAGCGTGACGATGACCCCGACCGCGAGTGAGACGACCACGGTTCGGGTCTCGAAGGTCAAGCCGTTGTTCGGAAGCGTGAAGCCAACGGCGTCGAAGAGTGAGAAGAGCCCTTTCGCGAGAGCGAGCCCGGCGAAGAGCCCGATCACCGCGGCGAGGATTCCGATCACCAGCGCTTCGATGATGATCGACCGGAGCAGTTGACGACGGGACGCGCCAAGGGTCCTGAGGGTCGCAAGCTCGCGCGTACGCTGCGCGATCGTGATCGAGAGCGAGTTCGCGATCACGAAGCTCCCGACGAAGAGGGCGACGCCGCCGAAACCAAGCAGAAACTTCTGCAGGAATGAGATGAACGAATTCGTGTCCTTACTGTCCTCATGTGCCTGCCCTCGACCGGTGCGCACCTGAGTGTCGGCGGGGAGGATGCCCTGGATCTGCCGCAACAGGTCGGTGGTGGAAACGTTCGGCTTCGATGCGACCGCGATCTCGTCGAGCTTGCCGGGCTTGCCGAAGAGCCTTTGTGCCGTCGGCAGATCGAAGCCGGCCAGCGTTGCGCCGCCGATGGTCGACACGGACCCGAACTTCACGATTCCGGAGAGCCGCAACTGCTGGACCGTGCCGACGGCCTGCACTCCGACGACCTGGCCGATGCGAAAGTGCTCCTTCCCCGCAGTCGCCTTGTCGATCACGACCTCGTTTTTCTTCGGCCATGCGCCGTCGACTAGCGCCAATGGGTTGAAGGGCGAATCGCCGCGGGCGATGCTGAATCCGAGATTCGGGGCGCCGCCGTAGACGATCGCTTTGCCGTCCTTGCCAATCAACTGAGCCTCGCCGTTGACACTTCCGTCTGCGACGCTGACATCCGGAAGGGCGCGGACCTTCTGCAGGAGCGATTCGTCGAACGCTGGGGCCGCTACGCCGGTTCCATCTCCGATGTCGAAGGGAGCCTTGCCGCTGATGACGGCGTCCGAGCCGTTACGGCTCTCCGTAAAGATCGACCCGAAGGCCTTGTCGATGGAGTCCGTGAGAATGTACGTGCCGCTCACCGTGGCGACGCCGAGGACGATGGCGAACGCCGAGAGGACGGTACGCAGCTTGCGGCCGAGCAGTGCCTTGAGAGCGAATCGGGTCACGCGCTGTCGAGCTGTTCCATCTCTTCGACGATCTCATGTGCGGAAAGATCCTTCGACTCGCGCACGATGAGCCCGTCTGCGATGAACAGGATGCGGTCAGCGATCGCCGCTGCGCGCGCCTCGTGCGTCACCATCACGATCGTCTGCTCGAGCTCCTGCACCGACCGGTTGAGAACCTCGAGAATCTCCCCGCTGGTTTTCGAGTCGAGGTTCCCTGTCGGCTCGTCGGCAAAGACGATCGTCGGCCTGCTGACGAGGGCACGGCCGATGGCCACACGCTGTTGCTGGCCGCCGGAGAGCTCAGACGGGCGGTGTGAGCGGCGGTTCGTCAGGCCCATGCGCTCGATCAGCTGGTCGACCCACTCGCGCTCTGGCTTCACGCCTGCGATCGAAAGCGGCAGCAGGATGTTCTCTTCCGCAGTCAGCATCGGGAGCAGGTTGAAGAACTGGAAGATGAAGCCGATGTTCCGGCGCCGCAGCTTCGTCAGATCGGAGTCGCTGAGCTTCGAGATGGCCGTCCCGGCAATCGTGACCTCGCCTGAGGTGGGCTTGTCGAGTCCGGCGAGGATGTGCATCAGGGTCGACTTCCCTGACCCGGACGGGCCCATGACCGCGGTGAGTTGGCCCTTGGGGACATCGAGCGAGACGCCGCGCAGGGCGTCGACCGCGGTGTCTCCTTCGCCGTAGCGGCGCGTCAGGTCAGACGCGGAGAGGACGAACCCGGTGGCTGGGGCGTCGGCCGTCGCCGCGGACTGAGCTGCGAGTGAATTGCTCATTTGTCCTCCATGTTGTTGAGGCAAGCCTGCAGGCTAGCGGGAGGGCTCACAAGGCGGCTCACCGGCCGGGCTTGGTGCGGTTAACCGCCCTGTTGCGCCGTCATCGGTCTCCGGCCGCGAGGAACCAGACGACAAACCCGCCGTAGACGGAGATCAGGAGAGCTCCCTCCCAACGTCGGGCGAGCCCGTCGCGGATCACGTAGCCGACGAACAGCGCCGCAAAGCCCATGGCGATCAACTCGATCGGCCGGAAGGCCAACGAGAGCGGATTCGCGAACGCGAACGACACCAGGGTGACCACCGGGATGACGAATAGGCCGACCTGTGCGCTCGAGGAGATCGCGATCTCCGTGGCGAGCTTCATCTTCCCGCGGCGGGCGATCACGACGGCGCCGCCGTGCTCGGCGGCGTTGCCGACGATCGCGACAATCACTATGGCGATGAAGAACTCGGAGAGGTTCGCCGCCCTCGCGAAGGCGTCGAGCGAGTGGACGAGGATCTCGCAGATCAGCGCGGTCACGGCTGTCGTCGTTCCGAGGACGATGACCGACGTACGAAGACTCCAGCCGGTCGCGTTCGTGACTTCGTGGACCGGACGCCGTTTGAGATCGACGATCGTGACTGCGAGGTAGAGGCCGAGCAGGACGATGGCGGGGCCGATGCTGAGCAATGCGAGCGAGTGGCGATTCGGGTCCCCGTGCCATCCCGGAACCGACGGGATCAGGAGCAGGAGCACTGCAACGAGGACGAGGAGGAGCTGGCTCAGCAGCGACGGGCGGTCGAGCTCTGCGTTGTCCGTGCCGAGGATCAGTGCCGCTCCGAGCACGAGCAGGAGGTTCGAGACGATGCTCCCGGCCATCGAGCCGCGCACGACGGCAGGCAGATTCTCGTGGACCGCGATCACCGCGATAATGACCTCGGGAGCGTTTCCGAAGCTCGCGTTCAGTAGGCCGCCGATGCGCGGCCCGGTGTGTTCCCCGGCGTGTTCGGTCGCTTCCCCGATCAGCCAGGCGAGGGGAATCAGGGAGATCGCGGCGAAGACGAACAGAACCGTCTTGCCGGGATCGGCGAACAGATCGACGAGAATTGTGATCGGCGCGAGGGCGAGCGAGGCCCAAAGGAGTCGACGCGCCACGACGGCCAAGCCTAGCGGCCTTAGCTGATCAACGACCTTCATGTCAAGTCTTGCGGTGGCCGGTCTGCGGCACCACAATTCCGTCATGCACCAACCGGCCCAGCGCCTCGAGGCACTGACCGTCACGGAGCTTCCGCTCCGGCCGCAGGACGAGTTGGAGTGCCGCAGGTGCGAGGTGCATTGCGACAAGGTCGTCTACCCGTCTGCGTGCGTCGAGCGCGCGTGTCCCTTCATGTATGCGTATGAGGAATTCGGGCGCACGTACATCGGCTGCATGCAACGCGTGTACGCCGTCGAGATCGATCTCGAGATGCTGAGGGCGGCCGAGGCGCGCCACGAGGGGTTCGGTGCCATGCGCACGACACACGCGCCGCTCCCGATGTGCCGTGTCGAGGTCGAGGAGTGCTACGGCGAGGAGCGGTCGGGCGAGCTCGGCTGTGTGAACCCGGAGTTCCACGAGCTCCCGGTCGGCAGGCCGACGTTCAAGGTCTTCGCTCAGCTAGCGGACTGAGCAGCGCGTAGCCCACGAGCGGGCTGATTGCCGCGAGCACGAAGGCGACGCGCCACGAAACGTGGTGGACGGTCGCCGCAAACGCGATCGGCGCGACGATCGCCCCGGCCGAGAGGAACGTCTGCTGCAGCCCGATCGCGGCGCCACTCCGGGCGCGCCCCGCAGCCTCTGCAGCCGCGGTGAAGGACAGGCCGTTCCAGGACAGACCGAACGTGCCGGCGACGACCAGGGCGGCGACGAGGATCCATACCGGCGCGTCGACGAGCCC
>Ga0157375_10003124_pt1 | contig 14386 bp, 2 predicted proteins | sample M35metaG_FD_115311 | JGI IMG/M metagenome (GOLD analysis project Ga0157375, IMG submission 115311) | Miscanthus rhizosphere microbial communities from Kellogg Biological Station, Michigan, USA - M3-5 metaG | ecosystem: Host-associated > Plants > Roots > Rhizosphere > Soil | place: USA: Michigan...
AAACCCGATGCGGTCGAGGCGATGCGACAACTCGTTTCGCGCGCGAAGAACGAAGGCCTGTCGCCCGAGCAGGCCGAGGCCGCCGCGCGCAGCCCGCGCGAGCGCGACGCGGCGGGCGTGTACGCGCGCTACCAGCAGCGCCTGCAGGCGTTCAACGCGGTGGATTTCGACGACCTGATCCGGCTGCCGCTGCAACTGCTCGAGGCCGACGCCGATCTCGCGGGCGCGTGGCGCGAGCGCATCCGCCATTTGCTCGTCGACGAATGCCAGGACACCAATGGCGCGCAATACCGGCTGCTGAAATTGCTGGCTGGCCCGCGCGGGCAACTCACCTGCGTCGGCGACGACGACCAGAGCATCTACGCGTGGCGCGGCGCGAATCCGGAAAACCTCAACGAACTCGCGCGCGACTATCCCAACCTGCGCGTGATCAAGCTCGAACAGAACTACCGCTGCAGCGCGCGCATCCTGCGCGGCGCGAACGCGCTCATCGCGAACAACCCGCACGCGCATCCCAAGCGCCTGTGGAGCCAGCACGACGACGGCGCGACGATCCGCGTGTGGGCGTGCAAGGACACCGAGGCCGAGGCGCAGCGTGTCGCCGGCGAGATTTCCTTCCTGCGCGAATCGCGCAAGCTCGAACCGCGCGAGTTCGCGGTGCTGTTCCGCGGCAACCACCAGTCGCGACCGCTGGAAAAGGCGATGCAGCTGCTGCGCATCCCGTACCACCTCACCGGCGGCACTGCTTTCCTGGATCGCGGCGAAGTGAAGGACTTGCTCGCGTGGCTGCGCGTGCTCGCCAATCCCGACGACGATGCGGGCTTCCTGCGCGCGACCGCGGCACCGAAGCGCGAAGTCGGCGCGACCACGCTGACGAAACTCGCCGAGGCCGCGCAGCATGCGAACCTTCCGCTCGCGCGCGCCGCCATGCAGATGTCGCTACTAAAGAGCCTGCCCGCGCGCGGCGCCGCGGGCCTCGCGGAGTTCACCGGGATCCTTGCGCGCTTGCGCGACGATGCCGAGCGCCTCGCTCCTGCCGACCTGTGCAGGCAGGTCGCCGAACGCAGCGGATTGCTCGCGGCGTTGCGCGCGCAATGCCGCGACGAGGCGAGCTACAAGCGCCGCAGCGCGCACCTCGACGAGCTCGCCGAGTGGTTCCGCGATGCGCCGCCTTCGGCCGGTTCGCTCGCCGCGCAACTCGCGCTGCTTGCGCACGCCGATCGCGGCGAGCCCGGCAACGCGGTGCGGCTGATGAGCCTGCATGCCGCGAAGGGACTGGAGTTCCGTTGCGTGTTCATTGTCGGCTGCGAGGACGGCACCTTGCCGCACGAGGCGAGCATCGAGGAAGGCCGCATCGAGGAGGAACGCCGCCTGCTGTACGTCGGCATCACCCGCGCAAAGGAAGCGCTGTGGCTCTCGCACAGCCGCGAGACGAAGCGCTGGGGTGGCGTCGAACAACGCCGGCCCAGCCGCTTCCTCGACGAGTTGCCGGCGGCCGACCTGCACCGCGACGGCGAGGATCCTGAACGCGACGCGGTCCATCGCCGCGAGCGTGCCGGCGCGCAGTTCAGCGCGATCGCGGCGCTGCTCGGCGACTGAAGGATCGCCGCCGCGCCTGCATTCCTGCGGCGTGAGGTCATGCGAATCAACAGGTTAGCCCGGCCGCGGTCGCGACCAGTGGTCGTCCCGGTCGCGTTCGGGATGGCGCCAGTTCTTGTTTCCAGCCCCCGCACACACTACATTGCGCGGACACTCAGGGAGTCCTTCATGAAACGTCTCAAACTGCTGGCCGTAGTGGCCCTCAGCCTGCTGGCGCTGTCCGCCTGCAAAATCAACAAGAACGAGGCTGCCAAGGATCCGGCCGTCGCCGCCAAGGACATTTCCGTCGCGATCCGCGACAACGATTTCGATCGGCTCAGCCACATCATGGTGCCGCCGGACGACTATGCGAAGCTCGAAGCCCGCTACAAGGATGAAGCCGCGAAGAAACCCGCGCCATCCGCCGAGGAGAGCAAGCAGTTTGCCGACAGCGTCGCCAAGTTCACCGCGCCCGACGCCGAAGACAAGCTGTTCGCCGAAATCCAGCCGAAACTCGCGCAGATGGGTCCGCAGATCCCGATGATGGTCGGGATGATGAGCGGCATGGCCGGCCAAAGCATCGCTCAGAGCACCAAGATGAGCGCCGCCGAGAAGACCCAGGCCAACGCCGTGCTGACCGCGATCACAAAGTGGGCGACCACCGCGCCGCTGTCGGATCCGGAGAAGGCCAAGCAGGCGATCAAGGTCGTCGTCGGTACCGCGCGCGACCTCAAGCTGACCACGCTCGAAGCCATGCAGAAGCTCAGCTTCTCCGAGGCCATGCAGAAAGCCGGCATCGCCGTCGGTGGCCTGCGCAAGACGCTGGCGGTCTACGGTTTCGACACCGACAAGATGCTCGACAGCGTCAAGGCAGAGAAGAAGTCCGAATCCGGCGACACCGCCGTGGTCACGGTCAGCTACACGCTGCTCGATACGCCGGTCACCGCCGACGTGAACATGATCAAGCGCGATGGCCGCTGGTACAGCGCGGACCTGGTCAAGAGCGTCGAGGATTCGCTGGCCAAGCCCGCGGTCGATGCTTCCGCGCCGCAAGTGGCCGGCCCGGAGATGTCGCCACCAGCCGAAGCATCCGGCTCCGAGGCGCCGGATGCGGTGCCCGCATCGGAAGCGAGCGAACAGCCGTCCGATGCACAGTCCGCCCCGGCCGACGACGCGTCCTCGCCGGCCAGCGAAGCGTCCAACGGCGGCGGTTGAGCAATCGCCGGCGCATCGTCCTGACCCTTTCGGCGGCGCGCTCCGGCGCGTCGCCTGAAGATTGCTGATGTCGGAGTCCGCCGCTCCATCCAAACCGTCCCCGCGCCGCCTACCCTTGTGGGCGTTGCTGCTGGGCAAGTTGCTCGAGCCGTGGATCAGGCTGCGCATCGAACAGTCGGACGACGCCGCGCGGCTCGCTGCCGACACGCGGCCGGTCTGTTACGTCCTCGAGCGTTACGGACTGTCGAATGCATTGATCCTTGAGCGCGCCTGCCGCGAATCCGGACTGCCTTCGCCACTGCTGCCGCTCGCGGGCGACCCGCTCGGCCACAAGCGCGCCTACATCGCACTCTCGCGCCGTCGCGGCGCATGGTTCGGGCGTCCGCGCACGCGGACCCATTCCGAAGGACTCGAGAAGCTGCTCTCGCTGCAGCGCGGCCATCCGGACCTCGACGTGCAACTGGTGCCGGTGTCGATCTTCATCGGCCGCGCGCCGGATCGCCAATCGGGCTGGTTCTCGGTGCTGTTCTCGGAAAACTGGGAACTCGTCGGTCGCTTCCGCCGACTGCTCGCGGTGCTGCTCAACGGGCGCAACACGATCGTGCAGTTCGCGACGCCGGTCCCGCTGCGCAGCGCGATCGCCGAGAATCTGCCGCCCGAGCGCACGGTGCGCAAGCTCTCGCGCGTGCTGCGCGTGCATTTCGCGCGCATCCGCGCGGCGGTGATCGGCCCCGATCTCTCGCACCGTCGCCTCTTGGTCGACAAGGTGCTCGCATCCGCGACGGTGCAACAGGCGATCGCCGACCAGGCCCGCAAGGACAACAAGCCAGCCGCGGACGCGTGGCGCAAGGCGCATGCGATCGCGTGGGAAATCGCGGCCGACTATTCGCATCCGGTCGTGCGCTCGCTGTCGTTCATGCTCACGCCGTTCTGGAATCGCATCTACGACGGCGTGCAGGTGCACCATCTCGATACGCTCAAGGACATCGCGCCGGGCAACGAAATCGTCTACGTGCCGTCGCACCGCAGCCATATCGATTACCTGCTGCTCTCCTACCTGCTGTATTCGCATTCGATCGTGCCCCCGCACGTCGTTGCCGGCGTGAACCTCAACATGCCCGTCATCGGACCGCTGCTGCGCAAGGGCGGAGCGTTCTTCATCCGCCGCAGCATCCGCGGCAGCGCGCTGTATTCGACCGTGCTCAGCGAATACGTGGCGATGCTAGTCAGCGAGGGTTTCTCGCTCGAATACTTCATCGAGGGCGGCCGTTCGCGCACGGGCCGACTGCTGCAACCGCAGGGCGGCCTGCTCGCGATGACCGTGCGCGGATACCTGCGCGAGCCGCGTCGTCCGATCGTGTTCCAGCCGATCTACATCGGCTACGAAAAACTCATGGAGGGCAAGACCTACCTCGATGAGCTCGCCGGCCGGCCGAAACACAAGGAAACCATCTGGGCCCTGCTGCGCGGCGCGCTCGGCGTGCTGCGCAAGCGCTATGGAAAGGTGGCGCTGAGTTTCGGCGAACCGATCCTGCTCGACGACATCCTGCAGCAGCATGCGCCGAATTGGCGCGAGCTCGCCGTCGCCGAAGGCGAACGCCCGAAGTGGCTCAAGGAAACGATCGACGACCTCGCGCAGCGCATCCAGGTCAACATCAACCGCACCGCCGACGTGAACCCGGTCAACCTGCTCGCGCTCACGTTGCTGTCGATGCCCAAGCACGCGATGAACGAGAGCGACCTGCTCGAGCAACTCGCGCTCGCCAAGCGCCTGCTCGTGGCGATTCCCTTTTCGGATCGCGTCACCGTGACCGAAAGCGATCCCGCGCAGATCGTCGCTTACGGCGAAAGCATCGGCATCCTGCAGCGCACCGCGCATCCGCTCGGCGACGTCATCTGGATGGACGACGAGACCGCGGTCCTGCAGACGTATTACCGCAACAACGTGCTGCACCTGCTCACGGCCCCGGCGTGGGTCGCATGCTGCTTCCAGAACAACCGCCGCATGAGCCGCGCGGACGTGCTCGCGCTAGGGCGCACGCTGTATCCGTTCCTGCAGAACGAGTTGTTCCTGCCGTGGACGCCCGATGGGTTCGGCGAATGCCTCGAAGCGACCATCGTGCAGTTCGTCACCGAAGGCCTGCTCAAGTTCGATCCCGCGACCGACATGCTGCGCCGCGGTCCGGGCCAGACCGACGAAGTGTTCCAGCTGCGCTCGGTCGCGCACAGCCTGCAACAGGCGTTCGAGCGCTACTTCATCGCGATCGCGGTACTCGTCAAGAACGGCCCGCACACGCTGTCGGCGGGCGAACTCGAAAACCTCTGCCAGATGACCGCGCAACGGCTGAGCCTGCTCTACGCGCCGGCCGCGCCGGAATTCTTCGATCGCACGCTGTTCCGCGGCTTCATCCAGAAGATGCGCGAGATCGGCATCGTCAAGACCGACGCGGAAGGCAAGCTCGACTACGGCGAACAACTCGACGCCTGGGCCAAGGACGCGAAGTTGATCCTCGGCCGCGAGCTGCGCCACACGATCCTCAAGATCACGCCTGAGACCGCGCGTGCCGTCGGCGCCCCGCCCCCGGCTGCTGTGGAATCGGTACCCCCGGAATAGATCCGCAATCGCCGCGGTTTCTTGCGCGGGTGCTTTTCTAGGCTTTCACCTGCGAGCCCGAGGGCGGGCTTTCGTCGTGCCTCCCTTGAAGGATGCCCGGCGTACGCGCCACGCAAGCCGCCTCGCCCGCACGGTGCCGGAACGACCAGGTTCCGGCACCCGCTGGCAAGCCTACAAATCCACGCCGAAACCGATGCCCGCGGAGCTCTCGCCGTTGCTGAACGCGCCGCCGAGGCTGAAAGAGGCGTGCTCGCCGATCGGCTTGCCCCAGCCGATCGAGAGAGCGCTCTGGCCGCCCTGGAAACCGGCGCCGATCGACAGGCGACCGTTCGCGCTGTGCGAGCCGACCGAATTGATGCCCGCCTGCACCATCGCCGCGCTCATCGCGCCCATCTTGCTGATGCGCTTGTCCTGGACGTCCAACTGCTGGTTGATGTGGTTCTCGAAATTGGTGAACGAATCGTTGAGCGCGTTCACCGCGTTCGTGGTGAACGAGTTCGCCGCCGCCAGCGTGGTTGCATCGCCGGCGTCCGCGTGCGCGTTGGCCGACGACAAGGTCGCCGCGTCGCCCGCATCCGCATGCGCATTGGCGGCGACCAGGGTTTGCGCATCGCCTGCGTCCATCGCGTTGCCGCCCGCCGAGCCTGCGAGCGCGGTCACCTGCGCGTTGCTCTCGGACAGCGCGAAGTTCGCGGTGGTCAATGCCGTCGAGGCGGTGTTCAGCGCCGTCGTCGCGATCGTCGTGGCGGCGGTCAACTGGCCCAAGTTCACCGCATCGGTGGCCGCAGTACCAGCCGCGACATTGGTGATCTGGCGTTCGTGGCCGGCACTGCCGACCGACACGCTATTGGCGCGATCCGCGAGCGAACCCGCGCCGAGCGCGACCGAATTGCTCACCGTCACGGTCGCACCGCCACCGATCGCGGTGTCGTTGATGCCGGCCGTCGAGCTGCCTTCGCCGATCGCATTGTCGTTTGCGCCGACGGCGGTCGCGCCATTGCCGATGGCGAGGCTGTTGTTGCCGCTGGCGTTGGCCGCCTCGCCTGCGTCGACTGCACCATTGTGGTTGACGTCGATCCAGCTGCCGATTGCAACGCTACCCGTCGCGCTCGCCGAAGCCCCAACGCCAATAGCCACGCTCTTGCTGCCGCTGGCCGTGTTGCTGAAGCCGAACGCGCTCGCATCAACGCCGCTCGCGGAGTTCATCACGCCGAACGAACTGCTGCGGATTCCACTGGCGGTGTTGCTGAAGCCCACCGCGTTGCTGTCGGTCGCACTCGCCGTGTTGCCGTCGCCGAACGTGCTGCTGTCGGCCCCGCCCGCATGGTTGCTGGCGCCGAATGCGCTGCTGGTGTTCCCCGATGCCGAATTTCCGTAGCCGATGGCGCTGCTGTTAACGCCGCCCGCGTTGTCCTGCGAACCGATCGCGCTGCTGTGCGACGCCGAAGCGTTGTTGTTGAATCCGATCGCGCTGCTGCTGCCGCCGACCGCGGTGTTCATCGCGCCCATCGCGCTGTCGTTCGGCGACCCGCCAGCGATGCCCGCCACGTTGTGGCTTCCGAACGCGTTGCTGTAGGTGCCGTTCGCCGTATTGGTGTTGCCTACTGCCATGCTGTTGTTGCCGACCGCGTTGTTGGACAGGCCGAACGCGCTACTGCTGATGCCGCTCGCCGCGTTCCCGTTACCCATGGCGCTGCTGAAATAACCACTGGCCGTGTTGTACGCGCCTTCGGCCGTGCTCCCTTTGCCGGTTGCAGTGTTCTTCAGGCCAATCGCATTGCTGCTGGTTGCGGTTGCGCTGTCCTGGAATCCGATCGCGCTGCTGTTCAACCCCGACGCCGTGCTGGCATCGCCGATCGCACTGCTTCCAATGCCGGACGCAGTGTCGGCATAGCCGAACGCGCTGCTCCGGCTCTTGGTCGCCTGGTCCTTGAATCCGACCGCGCTGCTGTAGGCACCCGAAGCGGTGTCGGTCACGCCGACCGCACTGGCATAGGCCCCGGAGGCGATGCTCTTGTAGCCGAACGCGTTGCTCTCGGCTCCCGTTGCATGGTCGCTGAAACCGACTGCGCTGCTCTTGAGGCCCGAAGCGATGTCCGCATCGCCGAACGCGCTGCTGCCGGTGTTGCTGGCGGTGTTGGCCGTACCGAACGCGCTGCTGTTGGTGCCCGAAGCCGTGTTGCCGTTACCCGACGCATTGCTCTTGGCCCCGGATGCGGTATTCGCATAACCGAATGCGCTGCTCTTGCTGCCGGAAGCGAGATTGGTGAAACCGAACGCGCTCGCATCCACGTTGTAGGCGTGATTGCGGTCGCCGAAAGCGCTGCTGCCAGCAGAAGTCGTCTTGTTGTTGTAGCCGACCGCGCTGTCGTAATTGCCGTTCGCATGGTTTGCGGCGCCGAACGCCGTGCTCTGTATGCCTTCGGCGTAATTCAGGAAACCGAATGCGTTGCCATGCACGCCATCGGCATGGTTTGCGTCGCCGAACGCGCTGCTGCCATGCGCCGTCGCTGAGTTCAAGTTTCCGACCGCACTGCTGACAACGTCCGAAGCGGTGTTATGGCTGCCAAGCGCGTTGCTCATGTAGCCAGTCGCATGGTTGTAATTGCCGACTGCGCTGCTGTAGTCGCCCGCCGCGATGTTGATGTTGCCGAACGCCGTGCTGTCCACGCCCGATGCAGTGTTTCTCAACCCAACCGCGTTGCCGAAATTGCCCGAAGCGGTGTTGTAGGATCCGATCGCACTGCTGTAGCTGCCGGTTGCCTGATTCGAGGAGCCGACTGCGCTGCTCTCTTGGCCCGAGGCGTTGTTGCCGTAACCGATTGCGTCGCTGCGCGCGCCGGTGGATTGGTTGTAATAACCGACCGCACTGCTTGCGACTCCGTTTGCAATGTTCCCTCGGCCGACCGCGCTGCTGCCGGTTGCAGCAGCCGAGGTGCTGTTGTTGTAACCGACCGCGCTCGAATACGTGCCATTGGCAGTGTTGTTCGCGCCGAATGCGCTGGAGAGCCTTGCGGACGCCGTGTTCCTGTAGCCGAACGCGTTGGCGAGGGTACCAGTCGCGCTGTTGCTCAAGCCGATCGCGTTGGCGTCGCCACCGGTGGCGCGGTTGTACATGCCGACCGCACTGCTATCCACTCCCGAGGCGGCGTTGTAGGAGCCGATCGCGTTGCTTGCCAAGCCCGAGGCGATGTTGTGGTATCCGACCGCCGTGCTCTCGTTGGCCGAAGCGGTGTTCTTGTATCCGACTGCATTGCTGAAGTCGCCGGTCGCCTGGTTCTTGCTGCCGAATGCGCTCGCATGGCCATAGGTCGTGCCGGATGCGGTGTTGGCGTAGCCGAATGCGCTGCTGCCCGTGAAGGTGGCTTGGTTACCGAGGCCGAATGCGTTGCTATAACGGCCCGAAGCGGTGTTGGTGAGGCCGAAGGCACTGCTATCAAGGCCCGAAGCGGTGTTGTAGACACCAAATGCGCTGCTTCGATAGCCGGAGGCGACATTGCCACGGCCGAACCCAAGGCTGCTTCCGCCCGAAGAAGTATTGCGTATGCCGAACGCGCCGCTGTCCCCACCCGCAGCGACGTTCTGATTACCGACTGCACTGCTATTGAGCGCGGATGCGTTGTTCTTCCAACCGACCGCAACACTGTCGAGGCCCGACGCGGTATTGGCGTAACCGAACGCGCTGCTACCGATGTAGGATGCAGCGTTGGCGTAACCCACGGCGCTCGCGTCCCTGCCGCTCGCCGCGTTCTTGTAACCCACCGCACTGCTCGCGGTAGCGGACGCCGTATTCGCCCGGCCGATCGCGCTGCTGCCAGTCGCGTAGGCGGCGGTGTAGTTGCCATTGCCGATCGCGCTGCTGTTCGTGCCGAAAGCCGTGTTGGCGTAACCGAACGCACTGCTATCGACGTCCGAAGCGGTATTGCCTAAGCCGAATGCACTGCTGTTGCCGCCGGATGCGATGTTGCCCTTGCCGACGGCGTTGCTGTTGAGGCCGGAGGCGACGTTCGCGTATCCGAATGCGCTCGCGTCGGTGTTGTAGGCATGGTTGCCATCGCCGAATGCGCTGCTGCCGGTGAAGGTGGCCTGGTTGCTGAAGCCGAACGCGCTGCTGTGATAACCGGAGGACGTATTCCCTGCGCCGAACGCCGTCGCGACGGTGCCCGAAGCGATGTTGTACATGCCCACTGCGCTGCTGGAATTGCCCGCCACGCTGGTGGTGTTGCCTCGACCGAACGCGACGCTGCTGTCGCCATACGTCATGTTGTGATAACCCACGGCGCTACTGTGATTGGCACTTGCGGTGTTCTTGTAACCGACCGCGGTGCTATCAAGTCCGCTGGCCGTGTTCCTGTTACCGACCGCGGTGCTATCGACGCCGTTTGCGGCGTTGAAGAAGCCGAATGCGCTCGCCCGCGCGCCGCCAGTGGCGTTGTTGTAGCCAAACGCGCTGCTGCTATAACCGGATGCGTAGTTGCCCTCGCCAAATGCTTCCGCCCCGGTGTTTGCCGCGACATTGAAGCTGCCGACCGCGTTGGCGCGGTAATACGTGCCGGCCCCGCCGTAGGAGCCGACCCTGTTGGCGAAGCCCATCGCGTTGCTGTTCCGGGCGTTGCCGTAGATGTGGTTGACGTCGCCGAATGCGCTGCTGTTATCGCCGTAGACGTAGTTGCTGCGTCCGAACGCGCTGCTCCTGGAGCCGGCCGCCAGATTCCCGCGACCGAACGCGCTGCTTTGGTAACCGTACGCGCGGTCGAAGCTGCCGAACGCACTGCTGCGGTCGGCTGTCGCGGTGCTGTTGCGACCGAACGCGCTGCTGTTGATACCCGAAGAGGTGTCGCCGTAACCGACCGCGCTGCTGCTGTCACCGGATGCGGTGCTGCCATGACCGATCGCGCTGCTGTTGAGGCCCGAAGCGGTGTCGGCATAACCGAACGCACTGCTCTGCGTGTTGGTCGCCTTGCTCTTGAAACCGACCGCGCTGCTGTCGGCGCCGGAAGCGGTGTCGTTCACGCCGATCGCGCTGCTGTAGATGCCCGAAGCGATGCTCATGTAACCGAACGCGTCGCTCTGTGCCCCGGTCGCCTTGTCGCTGAAGCCGACCGCGGTGCTCCTGAGGCCCGAAGCGATGTTCGCATCGCCGAATGCGCTGCTGTTGGCGCCGGACGCGGTGTTGCCGCTGCCAACCGCACTGCTGGAAACGCCGATCGCGGCATTGGCATAACCAAATGCGCTGCTCTGGCTCTTGGTCGCCTGGTCCTTGAACCCGACCGCGCTGCTGTCGAGTCCGGAAGCGATGTCGCTCACGCCGATCGCGCTGCTGGAGTTTCCGGACGCAGCGCTCCCATAGCCGAACGCATTGCTCACAACACCGGTCGCCTTGTCGCCGAAACCGACCGCGGAGCTCCTGAGGCCGGAAGCAGTGCTGCCGTCGCCGAATGCGCTGCTGCCCGTGTTGCTGGCGGCGTTGCCTACGCCGAACGCACTGCTGCTGGCGCCGGATGCGATGTTGCCATTACCGAACGCGTTGCTCTTGCCGCCTGATGACGTGTTGCCTTTGCCCACCGCGCTGCTATTGGAGCCAGAAGCGACGTTCGCGTATCCAAACGCGCTGCTGTCAAGGCCGTACGCCTTGTTCGCTGACCCCACCGCATTGGCATCGGTGGCATTGGCGATGTTGTAGCTGCCGATCGCATTGGCGTGGTACATGAACGGCGTGATGCCCGAACCGACCGTGTTGTGGTCGCCCATTGCGCTGCTGGAGCGGGCGTAGAAGCTGACCGCGTTGTCGCTGCCCACTCCATTGCTGCGGTTGCCGGTAACCGAGTTCTTGTAGCCGAGCGCGCTGGTGTAGCTGCCGAGTGCGCCGTTGTCGTAGCCGATTGCGCTGCTCTTGAAGCCGGAAGCGATGTTGGTGAAACCGATCGCGCTCGCATCGGTGTTGTAGGCATGGTTCGCATCGCCAAAGGCGCTGCTGCCAGCGAAGGTCGCCTTATTGGAATTGCCAACCGCACTGCTGGAAACGCCCATCGCGGCATTGGCGTAACCGAACGCGCTGCTCTGGCTCTTCGTTGCCTGGTCCTTGAACCCGACCGCGCTGCTGTCGAGGCCCGAAGCGATGTCGCTCACGCCGATCGCGCTGCTGGAGTTACCGGACGCGGCGCTCCCATAGCCGAACGCATTGCTCACAACACCGGTCGCCTTGTCGCCGAAACCGACCGCAGTGCTCCTGAGGCCGGAAGCAGTGCTCCCGTCGCCGAATGCGCTGCTGCCGGTATTGCTGGCGGCATTGCCTACCCCGAATGCGCTGCTGCTGGCGCCGGATGCGATGTTGCTCTTGCCGAACGCATTGCTATTGGCCCCGGATGCAAGGTTCGCGTATCCGATCGCGCTGCTGTCCTTGCCTTTCGCAATGTCCTTGTAGCCGAATGCATTGCTGAGAACGCCATACGTCCTGCTGTAGTGGCCGAACGCGCTGCTGCCGAGCGCGGCGGCAGAGGTGTAGTTGCCATGGCCGATTGCATTGCTGCGAGCGGCATACGCCCGGTTGCCATTGCCGATCGCCATGGTGTCGTAGCCCTTGGCGTAGTTGTCATCGCCGAGCGCGGTGGAATCGCCATTGGTGGCGCGATTGTAGAAGCCGACCGCACTGCTGCGCACTCCAGATGCGATGTTGCGGTAGCCGATCGCATTGCTGAACGGACCGGACGCCGCATTGGAAAAACCGACTGCGCTGCTATCGGTGCCCGAGGCATCGTTGTAAACACCGAACGCGCTGCTGCCGGCACCATAGGTCCTGTTGCCATGGCCGAACGCGGCGCTGCCGCTTGCACTGTAGGCCGTGTAATTGTCATGGCCGAACGCGCTGCTGTTGGGGGCGAGCGCGCGATCGCCATTGCCGAAAGCCATGCTGTCGGCGCCGCTGGCGGTATTGCCGTTGCCCACCGCACTCGCGTAATACCCGGACGCCGTGTTCCTGAATCCAATTGCGCTGGTGTCGCCGCTGGCAGCGTTGTTGGAAGATCCGAACGCGCTGCTGTTGGCGCCATAGGCCAGGTTCGAGGAACCCACCGCGTTGGCATTGGTGGCATTGGCGACGTTGTAGCTGCCGATCGCATTCGCATGGTAGAAGAACGGCGTGATGCCCGAACCGACTGTGTTGTGGTCGCCCATCGCACTGCTCTGGCGGGCGTAGAAGCTGACTGTGTTGTTGCTGCCGACGCCGTTGCTGTTGCTGCCGGTGACGGCATTCTTGTAGCCGAGCGCGCTGGTGTAACTGCCGAGGGCGTTGTTCCCGTAGCCGATCGCGCTGCTCCTCGCACCCAGTGCCGTGTTCCCGTTGCCGAAGGCGCTGCTGTTCGCGCCCGATGCCGTGTTCCCGAAGCCGAACGCGCCGCTGTTGGCGCCGCTGGCGGTGTCGTAGTAACCGCACGCGAAGGCATTTGTTCCGGTGGCCGTGGTACCGGTGCCATTGCACCCGGAGACGCTGCTCACGGCCGCGTTGAGCTGGTTGAGGTTGACCGCGTCGGTGCCGGCGGTACCGGCGGCGACATTGATGATCTGGCGTCTGCTCGCGCCATTGCCGACCGATACGGTATTGGCGCGCGTGTCGGTGGAGCCGAAACCGATCGCCACCGAATTGGTCGCGCCCGCGCCGAGGCTGGCGCCCGCTCCGATCGCGGTCTGGTTCGCCGCCGCCGTGGTTGCGCCCTCGCCAAAGGCGGAGGTGTTGCTGAAACCCGCGGAAGCGCCGCTGCCGACCGCGACCGCATTCGCGCCGGCTGCCGAGGCCGCATTGCCGATCGCCACGCTCCCGGCTCCGCTTGCGCTGCTCTTGTAGCCGAACGCGCTGCTGGCGACGCCCGTGGCGGTATTGCCATAGCCGAACGCTTCCGCACCGGTGGCGTTCACCGTGTTGTAGCTGCCGAAGGCGTTCGCGTGGTACAGGAACGGCGTGATGCCCGAGCCGACTGTGTTGTGGTCGCCCACTGCATTGCTCTTGCGGGCGTAGAAGCTGACCGTATTGTTGCTGCCCACCGCGCTGCTGTAGTTGCCGGTGACCTGATTCTGATAACCGAACGCGCTGGTATTGCTACCGAGCGCACTGTTCCTGTAGCCGACCGCGCTGCTGTCCTGGCCTGAAGCAGTGTTGATTACGCCAAATGCGCTGGTGTCGATGCCGGACGCCTGGTTCGCGAAACCGGACGCATTGCTGTGTACGTTGGTCGCCTGGTTGCCGTTACCGAAGGCCACACTGCCAGCACCACTGGCGAAGTTGCCACCGCCGATCGCGCTGGCATACGTGCCCGCCGCGGTGTTCTGGAAACCGACCGCACTGGCATCGGTTTGGGTAGCGAGGTTGTAGCTGCCGATCGCGTTCGCGTGGATGGATGGCGCGGCGCCAAAACCGATCCTGTTGTGGTCACCGAGCGCATTGCTGGAACCAAAATAGACCAGATTGCTAGTACCCACCGCGCTGCTGCCGGCGCCGCTGACCTGGTTCTTGTAGCCCAGTGCGCTGGCATTCTGGCCGGATACGCTATTCCCGAAACCGAACGCGTTGCCGTAGTCCCCGGACACCGTGTTCTCCGCGCCGACCGCGCTCGCGCGACCGTTGGTGGTGCCCGACACCGTGTTGCGGTAGCCGAACGCGCTGTCGCCTGCGAGGCTGGTGGTGTTCGTGAAGCCGACCGCGCTGCTGGAATCGCCGGTGGCGACGTTGCGCACGCCGATCGCGCTGGCGTCGGAGGCGTATGCATGGTTCAGGAAACCGAGCGCATCGCTGAAGGCGTAAGTCGCCTTGTTGTTCGCGCCGAATGCGCTGCTGTAGAGGCCCGACGCCGTGTTCGCATAACCGAACGCGCCGCTGCCGGTGGCGTAGGCCTTGTTCGAGGAGCCCACCGCATTGGCATTGGTGGCGTTCGCGGTGTTGTAGCTGCCGATCGCGTTGGCGTGGTACAGGAACGGCGTGATGCCCGA
>Ga0157375_10003131_pt1 | contig 14368 bp, 12 predicted proteins | sample M35metaG_FD_115311 | JGI IMG/M metagenome (GOLD analysis project Ga0157375, IMG submission 115311) | Miscanthus rhizosphere microbial communities from Kellogg Biological Station, Michigan, USA - M3-5 metaG | ecosystem: Host-associated > Plants > Roots > Rhizosphere > Soil | place: USA: Michigan...
GCCTGGGCGATTACCGGCATCAACAACGCGCCCATCCCCGTCTGGGCCGATGCCAACAACAAGTTTTTCGGTTTCTACTTTTTTCTGAGCTGGCTGCCGGATGCTTACGCTGGTGAACATCAGCGACTCGCCGAGGCGCAGACCAAGGCACTGTCCGAACGTGCGCCCGCGCTGGTCAAGTCGCTGCTCAAGACGCCGGCGGGCGCCGTTGCCTTCCGCAACGTGCAGGTGTTCGACGCCGACGCCAGGGCCTTCCTCGCCGATCAGACCGTGGTCGTCGAGAACGGCCGCATAAGCGCCGTCGGCCCGGCAAAGTCGGTGCAGGTGCCAAAGGGTGCGCAGGTAATCGACGGCCGCGGCAAGACGCTGCTGCCGGGCCTGTGGGATTGCCACATGCACGTGGGCAATGACTTCACCGGCTTGCAGGAACTGTCGATGGGCGTCACCTCCGTGCGTGACCCCGGCAATGATGACAGCATGACCATCGACCGCCGCACGCGCAGCGCCAACGGCCAGCTCCTGATGCCGAACGTGTATCCGTCGTCGCTCATCGACGGTAAGGGACCGTACGCCGCGCAGGTGGCAAACGTCGCCACCAGTGAGGCCGAGTTGATCGGGTGGGTCGACAAGGCCAAGGCGAATGGTTTCACGGGCGTGAAGTTCTACGGCACGCTCGACAAGGCCTGGGTGCCGGCCGGCGCGGCCGAAGCGCACAAGCTCGGCCTGCACGTGCACGGCCACATCCCCCATGGCATGCGCCCGCTCGAGGCCATCAACTCCGGTTACGACGAGATCACGCACATCAACTGGATCATCATGCAGGCGATGCCGGACAAGGTGATCGAGGAATCCAACGGCATCCAGCGATTCGAGGGCCCCGGCCGCTACGGCAAGGACGTCGATCTCGACGGCGCGCCCATCAAGACGCTCATCTCGACCATGGCCGCCAAGGGCATTTACAGCGATCCCACCATGGTGGCGTTCGAAGGACTCTACGTGCCCGAGAACGGTGAGCTGTCGCCTTCATATTCGGCGTTCGTCGGCACGCTGCCGCCCGCGACCGAACGCGGTTTCCGGGTCGGTGGATTCCAGGTGCCGAAGGATCTGACACGCGCCGACTACCGCGCGAGCTGGGCCAAGATGGTGGAAATCCTGAATCGTATGCACAAGGCCGGCGTGCCTGTTGTCGCGGGCACCGACGGCGTGGGTATCGAGCTGGTGCGCGAGCTGGAGATCTACGTGCAAGCCGGATTCACTCCGGCCGAAGCTCTGGCCGCCGCCACGATTGTTCCGGCGAAACTCGTCGACCAGGACAAGAACACCGGCTCCATCAAGCAAGGCAAGATCGCCGACCTCGTCCTGGTCGAGGGTGACCCCTCAAAGCGCATCGGCGATCTGCGTCAGACGCGTACCGTCATGCTTGGCGGCAAGTTGCTGGACGCGGACGCCCTGCGGAGCGCGGCCGGATTTTCGGGCAGACCGAAGTAACGGACGATGCGTCGCCGCTACTTCGCGGCGACGCACTCGTTGTTCCAGGCCTTCTCGAAATCCTTGCTGCGCGAGGAGCTGCGCAGGACCTTCTCGCCCTGCACCACGGCGTGCGCGCGCGTCTCATTGCCCTGGTCATTTCTCACGCGGTAGGTAATGCACGAGATGCCACTGTCGGTGGTGCGCATTTTCTCGACCTCGAAACCGGAGGTGCTCGGCAGCGATGACTTGAGCTTCTCGACTGCTTCGGAGTTGGTCACGGCACCCGCGGTCGTTTCCTCGGCGGCGAGCGCGCCGGCGGACAGCGCGAGCGCGATGGATAAGACGGCAAGACGGAATGAGTGATTCATGTCTTTGGCCTGTTCATGGGTTTACCACCCGCTCGCGGCGGGGCCGTCGCGGATTTTCCCGCCGGAGCGCACCCTGGTGCGTGCCACCTTCTCCCTCTGTCGTGTCAGAAAAGTTCGACAGTTAGGGGAATTGATCAGCCTTCGGCTAATACGTACGAGAATGGGGTCTGGGAATTGCCGGAGCCACACCATGACGAAGCTGGACAAGCCGCTCAAACGGGAATTGAAGGTCAAGAAGATTTCCTACGTCCTAACCATCGACCCCGACAGATTCAAACTCACGAAGAAGGGGCGGCGCAAAGGAATCGAGATTGCGTGGAAGGATCTGGTGAGCGGGGACGCGGCGATGGCGGTGGCATTGAGGGCCAGCGTAAAGAGCGTCTGAGACTTTTGAATCAGGAACTGCCGGGCAGGAGCAGCGCACGCAACCGCGGTTCGCGCAGCAGCAGGCCGCCCCACATGAGCACACCCACGTAGACGCCGAACAGCACGTGGGAAAACAACGGATTTCCCAGCCGCACATGCGTCGCTACCGCGCCGCCGAGGAAGCCCGTGACCAGGATCGCGCCCAGCAGACTGGTCCGCGGCCATACATAAAGAAGAGTGCAAACAAGCAGAACCGCACCCAGCTTGCGCGCCATCGCTGCGCCCGGAAAGCCTATCTGCTGGCCTGCCTCGAGCACCGGCTGGACCGCCGCCAGCTTCATCCCCGAGTCCATGAAAAGGAACAGCACCACGACCGCACTCATCGCAAAGCCCGTCCACCACATCTTGCCTCGCCCTTCCATCGTTACCTCCAGATCGGAGGAAGGGATGTTAGGCGGCGAGCGGATCCGCGGTCTTGTACAGAAACGACAGCTGCCGCTCCTCGCGCGCGACACTGCCTGGTGTGAGACCAATCAGCCGGCGCAGGCTGCGCGTGAGATGCGCCTGATCGAAGTAGCCCGCTTCGATGGCCGCGTCGCCCGGCGACAGGCCCTCGCGCAGCAACATGGTGGCGTGTCGCGCACGATTGATCTGCCGGAGCAGGGTGTGGCTCATGCCGGTGGCGAGGAGGAAGTGACGCTGCGCCGTGCGCATGTTCAGCGCGTCATCGTCACCCGCCAGCGCCGCCGCCACCGCCGCGTCGCGCACCAGCAATCCGCGGCGCACCAGACGATCGACGAAAACTTCCGCAGTGCCGAAGTCCGGAATCCCGAATACCGAACCATCGAGGCGGAAGCGATTGCGCATCGCGCCAGGGAGATTGACGTCGTTGCCATCGAGCAGGCGCGACACCGGCAGCGCCGGCATGAACGTGCCCGCCTTGAAGCGGATGGCGAACCACTCGCCGTTCGAAGGGCAAAAGATCTCGCGGGGCCTGGTCTCGGGACCGCGAAGCGTGATGGTGGTCTCGCCCGCCAGGCGCGTGACCACGAATTCCCAGTGGCTCGACGCCACCGAGAGGAAGGGACCGCCGCATTCGCTGTGGCAGCGCCAGACCCGCTCGATGAAGGGCGAGTCCGAGGGTCGGTCCGCGTCGAAGTGGATGAACATGGAGGGGAAGAGTGCCGAAGAAGCGCAGCTGATTCCAGCGTGTCTCCTTCAAGGCGGATCGGCCGATCCGGAGCGCGGCGTTATACCGGCCTCATCCCCAGCTGTTCACTCACTTCCTTCGCCTTTGCCTGAACCAACCGTCCCTTATCCGCCGCGACGGTCGGATCGCCAGCGTCAAACGCGGCGCTGGCCTCGGCCCACTGCGACTTCATTGAATCGAGCTCGATCTTCGCGGCATCCCGCTTTGAACCCGAGAGATTGCCGACCTGGTCTTCGATGGCCTGGACCATCTTAGGTACATCTTCGCTTAGCGCACAAGCCGATCCCGGCTGCCTTCGCGGCGGTTGTTAGCGAAGAATCATCTGACGCGCAGTTCGCGCATCACACTGGCCCTGCGCGCCCGGCTCACGGGCACGCGAATTCCGGACTGCAGCACGATCACGAGCTCGCCACCCTCGAGCCGATCGAGACGCTGCACGCGCGCGACATTCACGAGCGCGCTGCGATGCACGCGCATGAACTTTCTGCCGAGCCGTTCTTCGAGTTTCTGCAGGGACTCTCGCACGAGGTGTGCATGTCCATGGGCATGGACCTGGGCGTAATAGTCCGCAGCCTCGATCCAGTCGATATCGTCAGTACCGACCCAGCTCACGCGCTTGCCGTCATGCACGGTGATGCGCTGGGAATCGCCGGCAACTTCCACGGGCGAGGCGCCATCGCGCGACACGATCTCCTGGGCCATTCGCATGAGTCTTCGCGCGCAGATGGTGTCCTTGGCACGCTGAATGGAGCGCTCGAAGCGCTCATCGTCGAACGGCTTCAGCAGGTAGTCGACGGCGGCGACGTCGAAGGCGTGCACGGCATGCTCGGCATGAGCAGTCGCGAAGATCACGTAGGGTGGCCGTTCGAGGTCCGCGAGCACGCTGAACCCGTCGCCCTGCGGCATGCGCACGTCGAGCAGCAGCAACTCGGGTTTCAGCTCGCGAATCGCACGGCGCGCTTCGGCGCCGCTACCCGCTTCACCAACCAGCGCGATCTGCGGATCTCGCTCGAGGAGCGATCGCAGCTGCCGCCGGGCGAGGGGCTCGTCATCCGCGATGAGTGTCCGGATTGGCTCGGACATACACCGCCTCCTCGCGCGGGATACGCAATGTCACCGACGAATGACCGCAGCCCACCAGCAGATCGAGTGCGAAGCGCTCCGCGCCATATAGATAAATGAGCCGGCGGCGGGTCACGTCGAGGCCGATGCCGAGACCGGCGACCTTGGGATCCGCCGACTCGGAGCGCGCCACCACGCACACCTTCATGGTGAGCCACCCGTCCGTCGCCATGGCCTCGATACTCACGCGACCGTGGCCGCTTACTTCGACGCCATGGCGAATGGCGTTCTCGACCAGCGGTTGCAGGATCAGCGCAGGCACCAGCAGCTGTTCAGCGCCGGGCGCAATGTTGGTGCTGACTTCCAGGTTGTCTTCGAAGCGCAGGCGCTCGACGGCGACGTAGCGATCCGTGAACTGCAGTTCCTCGCTCAGCGGTACGCGCACATTTCCGCCGGTCTTGAGCACGACGCGCAGCAGGTCACTGAGCGCAACGACTGCGGTCAAGGCCCGCCGGTTCTCGGCGAGGCGCACCAGGGCAGTGACGGTGTTGAGCGCGTTGAACAGGAAGTGCGGCTGCAGCGTGCGCGCGAGCACGTCGAGTCGCGTCTGCGTGAGCTCGCGCTGCAGCTCGAGTTCCACCAGGTGGCTCTCGGCGAGCCGCCGGTAATAAACCAGCGCGTAGCCAATGCCCGCGACGCCCAGGTACGCGAACATGTTGATGAACAGCTCGTAGTAGTAGCGTTGCCCGAAACTGCCCTTGTCGAGATGCGTGAACAGGTTGATGACGAGATCGAGTCCCACGTCCACCGCGCACAGGAACAACGCGAATACGAAGTGCAGCGCAAACGCCTTGAGCCGCTTGCCGCGCTCGTATTCGAGCAACAACGACGCGGTGAGGATGAAGGGCGTGAACAGGCCCCACATCACCATGCTCTGGATGGTGAGCAAGATCTCGCGCGGTGCGAGGCTGGCGACGCCAGGCCCCACGGTGATGAGGTCCCGGGCCCAGACGATTGCCGCGACGGCGATCCAAGCCGCAATGGCCACGCCAAAGGTGGTGGGCGTCAGGAATCCGCGGCGCCACGGTAGCGCAGCACGCGCGGGGAAAACTTCATCGTGGGGGACGACTGCCATCAGCAGTGATTCTAGTGGCGCGGCGCGACGGGCGGATGGCCGCAACCATTCACCCGCAAAAACCGACCTTTCGCTGCAGGGCGGGGGCGTTCGGCCTCACCGGGCGGCCGGTTGGCTGCGGATTCCTTGACGTCCCTATCCGGAGGCAGACGATCGACCCTGGCGACGCCGTGACCCCCGACACGAATCGAGGCCCCCTCCGCCCTGGTGCCGCGTCGTCGGCGCGCTACTCGGGCGGAAGGCCCGATCGTTGCGGCGGTCGTCGTGGCACTGCAGCGCGACGACCGCCGCGCGATTCTTGGGTACTGCTATTTCAGCGAATGCCGAATACGGCAATGCCCTGCGTGCGTGCCGAATTCGTAATTGCACCGATGAACTGGGTCTGGCCGGTGGAAAGCGGATAGGCGATCGCAATTCCGCTGGCCGTCTGCCCGGGCAACAGGCAGGGCGATCCACCAAATGTCACGGTGACATTGAACACGTTCTTGCCCGAAGGGCGGGGCGAAATCGTGCCTGTGCCGGTGCAGCCGCTGTCAACGACCGTGAGAGAACCACCCGAGGTGACGTTGATGGAAACGTTGTCGCTGAACGCGCTCATCGCACTCCAGCTTCCCGTGATCAGGCTCATCGAGGCTGGCGAGTCGTAGTCATAGAGAGACCCCGCAACCTGTCCGCCACTGAATTGCAGATGATCGCCGCTTCCGTAGGCCACCGAGCCCGACATCGTGCCGGCGCCGGCGTTGTAGTTGCCAGTCAAGCTTCCTGAGACCGCCGGCGAAAATCCGAAATCTTTGACCGAATTCGCGGTAAAGGAGCCATTGTTCGATGCGCCCTGACCGCGAACGAAGCCGTATACGTAGAAGATTGATCCCAAGTCTTCGCCATAGATCGCCCAGAAGTCATCATCTTCCAGGACCAACGCCTGAAAATGCGACGCATCGCTGTTGGTCAGTGTGCCTCCATACACGCCTTCAGCGGAGGGTCCGGAACCAGGTGATGGACTTTCAGAGTTGCTGGCACCACCGCCACCGCAAGCAGCAAGCGTTCCAGACAGTACTAACAAACAAAGCGAAGAAATCTTCGACATGATTATTCCTTGAAAACGAAGCAAGTAGATTGGCGGTTAAACTAGCGAAAGCGATGATGTCTCCGCATGCGAAGCGGTCACAGGTTCGACCTGAACTTCAGTCGATTCAGGCCGAACCTTAAGAAACGGGCGCGCGAAGAGATGCCCGGAGAGGACTCCACGAGTCCGATGGGTCGCGGCCGGTCTGACACATTCGAACTTACGCAACGCTTACGATTGCGGCACCGCAAGCTGCCGGCGGTAAAAAGTCGCAGTTCCATGATCGCGTGACGTGCGATGCCTTTGATATCACCAGGCTGCGGAGTAGCGTCGAAGGCACGCGAGCAATTGTCACTGGCTAACTAGCCCCGACTGAGGCACATTCCAGCGCGATGAACGAGGAGGTCACGCCAAAGCCCCCGGGCGCGCTGCGCAGCGCGCTGTTCCTCGATGTGCCCTACATCCTGGACAGCCTGTGGCGCTGGGGAGAGTTCCGCGCGACCCGTCTCGGGTCGGTTGATTTCGAGGATCCGCACAGCTACGCGCTGCGACCGGCCTGGCAAAGCGGCACTCTCGCGCTGTTCGGGCTCATGTGCCTGTTCGCGATATTCGGGCCCACCTCCGATGCGCTGTGCGCGCTGCGGGGCTCGAGCTTTGCGACCAGCATTCGCATCATCATCAGCATCCTGCTGCTGTTCGCGGCGCTATGGCTGTTCCTGCGCGTGCTGAACGCCGTGACCTTCTATCTCGCGCGGCGCGCCGAGAATCTCGCGACCGAACGACGTGGCACCGAATTACGCAGCGAGAGTCCGTTCGCCAACCTGGCCCAGGCGCAGGAGGGCACCGAACGGCGCTTTCATTCCATGCGCGTGGCCATCGACCGGCGGGCGGAAGCCAGTGTCGGCAACCTGAGGCGTTTTTACCGGGCGATGGGCTCGGTCCGGGGCACGGAAAAGCGCGCCTTGCGCATTGGCCTGGTGGTGCTGTGCCTGGGTGCCCTGCTGGTGGTCTCGCCCATCGTGGCGACCGCTTATGGGTTTTTCAACGGCAAAACCGATCCCCTGAGCTGCGCGCGGCTCGATCACACCGGCATGGTGGTGGCGCAGTTCGTCGCGTTGCTGGCGCTGCTGGCGGCGGGATTCCTCCTCTGGCGCAGCATGACGCTGGCGCACGCCTTCCGCACCTGCCTGGCGCTCACGGTACTGCTGGTGGTCGTGATCGGCGGACTGTGGCTGTGGTTCACGCCGGAACATCCGAGTGAGGCCACTGGCGGCTTTTATCCGCACATCTATCTGTTATTCATCGGTGCGCTGCTGGCGGTCGCGTTGTTCTCGCGCCTGCTGGCGCACATCATGTTCTCGGGCTTCGAGGCGGCGCCCACCTTTCGTAACGCGCTGGCCTGCGAAGATCTGCTGCGCAATGAGCGCATCCCACCGGATGTCTCGAACCTGCGATTGCTGTCGGCGCTCATCAACGGCATCACCTCGAATCCACTGCACTTTTTCCTGCTGCCGTCCTTCGTGGCCTTTATCGCTCCGACGAACTGGCTGTGGTGGATCGTGCCGAGCTTCGCGCTGGTCAGCATCATCCTGGTCATGTACGGCAGCCTCTCGAGCCGCTGGGAACAGATGCTGGTGTACGTGCAGCGCTGGTTCCTGGTGGGTTCGCCGCTGGTAATGTCGCTGGCCGTCATCCTGATCTCGATGCTTCGCTTGTTAGGCGTGCAATACGTGTCGACGGTACTCGATGCGGCACCTGTGGGTGTGTTGTTCATCTTCATTGTGATGATGTACGTGGCCTTCTGGTTCTTCGAGTACTGGGTTAACCGCTGGGTGGGCGAGGAAATGCTCGCGGTGCTGGGCGCGGACCGCAAGCTCTCGCCGAGTTACGTAAGCTTTCCGTTCGAGCCCGGCTGGGACGCGCCGTGGGCCGGTGTGGCGGGGCGTGTGGTGGCGCTGCACGGCACCGGCCGCTTCGTAGCGCAGGGCTGGTTCGAGCGCAAGCATCCGGCGCCAGGAGAGCGGCAGAAGGATCATGCCTTCACCACCTACGGCTTCGTCGAACTGTTCGATGCGCTGGGTGCCAGGCAGGAGAAGGGCGACGACTTCGCGCACGACATTCGCAGGCGCGTGCACCTGTACTTCACGCTGGTGAACATCCTGCTGATCGCGTCGGCGCTGGGCTTGTTCTACTGGCATCTCAACTGGTCGCGGCCGCTGGCGGTCGAACCCATGGTGCGCGCCAGCGCCATCCTGCCCGAGCAGGTGAGCGACGCGCAGCTGCAGGCGCAGGCGCGCGAGACCGGTGATTCGCTGCGCAGGCGATTGCTGGAGCAGTCGGCCGCGCAGAGGCCCTCGCTCGTGGTTGCGGCTTCGGGTGGCGGTACACGTGCGGCGGTGTACACGGCCGTGGCGCTCGAGGGCATGGCGCGGATCAATCGCGCAAAGGATGTGGTGTTGCTGAGCGGGGTGTCGGGTGGCGGTGTCTCCGCCGCGATATTCGCCAGCCGCTTCGATACGCTGAGCGCGACCAACCCGGGCGATGAATCCGTCAAGAAGCCGGGGCCGTGGCGCGATTACGTGGACACTGTGTCGCAGCCCTTCATCCAGGACGTGCTGGAAGGTGCGGACGAGTTGCGCATCGCGGGCAGTTCTTCGCTCGGTGTGTTGCTGCAGGAAAGCCTGGAGCGACGCGCCTTCGCGGCCGACAAGACCCACATCGACACTTTCGCGAAGCTCGCGACGCCAGGGCTGATTCTCAACACTGCGATCAGCGGCCATCCTTACGACGATTCCGAGCTGCTGGAGGGTCGCGTCGCGGCGCCAGGGCAGTCCTGCCTGAGCCAGTCACGTCCCTACGCCAATCTCGCCGGCGGGCGGCTGATCTTCACCAACCTCGACAATCTCAGCGGCTTCCCGGAGCCGGCCACGCAGGCGCCGGACATGTGGCTGCCGTATCGCATCGTCAACGACGGCAGCGTGAGACTCGCCGCGGCCTCGGCGCTCACCGCCAATTTCCCGCCGGTGTTCTCCAATGCGCGCGTACGGCTGGTGACGCGCAAGAACACCAGCTGCAATTCGCAGTCGTACTTCGTCACCGATGGCGGCGCGACGGAGAATCTCGGGCTGGTGTCGGCGCTGTTCGCACTGCGCGGCACGCTGAGCCAGATCCCGGCGGACACGGTGCTCAGCGACATTCACGTGCTGGCCTTCGAGGCCTCGGCCATCGACTATGATTATCGCGACGATCGCGGCGTCGGTGCGGCCACCGGCGGATCCAAGGAGCGCATCAACGCCGGCCTCACGCAGGCACTGCTCAAGGAAGTCGGCGCGCTGGTGAGCTCGCATGGCGCGGCACTGCGCGTGCACTATCTACCGCTGCCGGTCGCGTTCCGTTCGCGCGGCGGCTTCGGCACGCACTGGATGTTCGCGCGCAACATCCGCGTCACCAACCCGCTGCTGGCGGCCGTGCCCGGCTGGCGTGATTCCTTCGGCGAGACGCTCAAGGATCACGTGGATCTCGACCGCGAAGAGGTCATGGTGACCTGGCGCGCGCTGTTCGATCCGCGCCAGCCCATCTGCGCGCGCGCGGAAGGTTATGTGAAGGAACCGAAATCCATGCCGCCGTCCTGGACCGCGGATGTGCAGCTCGTGACGCGCTGGATCTGCGGCCACGACGATCGGCGCGCCACACCGCCGCTGCTGCCCGACTACCAGGTGGAAGCCTGGGACACGGTGGTGAGGGAGTTGGGCAGGCTGTAGGCCAGGGCGCTGTGTTAGATTTTGGCCGCGGTGACCACCATAAGAACAACATCACTGGGCCTGGCGCTTTGCTTCAGTGCCAACCTCGCGACGGCGGCCGATTCCGCGCCCATCGATATCGAGCGCGACTTCGGGCCCGGCTCGCACGAGCACTTCACCGAACGCGTCAACAAGGCGCAGACGACCGACTACCAGGCCGTGCTGGCGGGCTACGAGGCGCGACGCAAGGCGTATCCCGACGATGTCTTCAGCCGGATCGAGCGTTGCCGTTTCATCGAGTCCTTCGCGTATTCCGAGGACACGATCATCGAGTCCGCCAACGAGGATCTCGAAACCTGCCGCGAGGCGTTGCGTTCGGGTCCGCACGCGAACCAGGTTGACGTGTTGCTGTATGGCGTCGAGTCGAACTGGGGCGAGAAGTCGCTGCCCGAGGCGCAGGCGCTGATTCCGAAGTCACAGCATTGGAGTCCGGGCCAGCGCGCTGCGCTGTACGAGCTGCTGGCCGAGCGCACGCGCTGGCAGGACGAGCAGCTCGCGGCCAGCTACGCGGTGCGCGCCGTGGATCTGAACCCCGGTTCGCGCGTGCTGCTGATCGCGGTAAACCGCTGGGTGCAGCTCGGCGCCAAGGATCGCGCGCGGCGCCTGTTGACCGATGCTCCGCCCTCGGCGTGGGAGAGGGTGTCGCGCAGTGAGGCCGCGAAGGTGCTCATCACTCTCGGCGATCCGAAAGGCGCTGCCACAATCCTGCGCGGAGCCAAGCCGGACGGCGAGGATGGCGAGATCAGCCTCATCCTGGCGCGGGTGCTCGCCGCCGATGGCGACATCAAGGGTGCGCGCGAGTTGTACGACGGGGCTATCAAGCACCGTGAGTTCGTCTCGCTCGACACGCGCATCGAGTATTTCGATTTCGAACGGCTTCATGGCACCACCGCCGCGGCCTACGCGGCCTACCAGAAGCTGCGTGACGAGGGCTTTCACGCGGATTCAGTGGCGCGCTACCGACTGGCGCTGTTGTTGTCACATCCCGGCGCCGGCTGGCAGTGGCGCGATGCACTGGGCCTGCTCACGCTCCTCGGCGTGGCGCTGGCGATCTGTGCACTGCCGTTGATCGCCCTTGTCCCGGTGCACTATCGCGGACTCGCGCGCCAGGTGGCCGGACGCGTATCCGATCTGCCCCCGGAACCGACGGACAAGGCGCATTGGAAATTGCGGCACGCCTGGTATGCACTCTGTGTGCTGTTGTTCACCGGCTACGTGGCCTCGTACGTTTACGCCGTGCAGTACCTGGAAGCGGTGCTGCCGTGGATCGAGAGATACGTGTTCACTCCCGCCACGGACATCGCGCTGGCGGAAATCATGTTGTGGTCGACGGCGGCGAGTCTGCTGCTGTTGATTCCGCTGGCGCGCGGCCGCTCGATCCGTCAACTGATGCTGGGAACCTGGACGTTCCAGCGCTGCGTCTACTCGGGTATCGGCGTGGCGGTGGGATTGAAGATCGTCGCCGCCTTCATCGATCTCGGTATGAAGGCCTTCGGGATGCTGGGGAGCGACACCGTGCGGGCGATGCAAGGCATCAATGAAGTCTACGGACTCAGTGTCATGCTGCTGGTCGTGGCAGTGGCGACTCCCATCGTCGAGGAATTCATTTTCCGCGGCGTGCTGCTCGAGGCCTTCCGTGCGCGCGTGTCGTTCTGGTTCGCGGCGGTGGTGCAGGCACTGGTCTTCATCGCCCTGCACGAGGAATACCAGGCGATGCCTTTCCTGTTCGTGTTCGCACTGGTGGCGGCCTGGCTGGTGCGACAGAGCGGCGGCCTGCTCGCTTCGATGGTCATGCACGCGGGGAACAACGCCATCGCGGCGATGGCCATTGTCGGCGCGACAAATGTCCTGAACCGCTGAGCGGTTCTAGCGTGCCGACGCGGTGGCCGTCTGTTCCGGCATGACGCCATCGAGCGTCGGCACCAGCACTTCCGAGAAGAACATGCGGGTCTGATCGTGCTCGCAGCGATCCACCGCCTTCCTGAGCGCGCGCGGCCATTCGTCCCAGAACTTCTCTTCGAGGGAATCCGGCACGTGCTTCTGCTGCATGTACATGCGCGCGGAGGTGTACGGCATCACTTCGAGGCTGGTGTCGTCGATGCCAGCCTCCTTGTCCATGCGCTCGATTTCCCAGAGGAAATCCGCGCACATCAATGTCTGGACGCGCAGCGTCTCCTGCGCCATCGGCGGCGGCTTCACCGTCACGCGCGCCACTTTCCTCGCGCCGCGCTTGTACATGTTGACCGTGACCCGCACCACGCTGTCGACCGCCTTGCCCTTCGCGTCGAGGCCCGGCAGGAACTTGCGCTGGCGCATGAAGGCCACGGCGAGGGCGTCGGCCTGCGCGTTGCCGGTCGATTCGCTAACTACCACGCTGGAGATCGCGCCTTTGGTGTCGACGTGCAATTCCACGGGCACCGAGAAGTCGCCGATGTCGGGACGGTCGTGGGAGTATTCGACCCTGCCGTCGGTGACGAGCACCGGCTGGATCGGGCCCATTTGCGCGATGGCCGGCGCGGCTGCGAGGCATGAAACATAACCAAGCAGCGCCACTAAGCGATGAAAAGTTACGGTCTTCATGGGGCCGAAACTGCGCCTGCCCGGGAATGCGCGCAATTGTTAGGGCCGAAATCCGTGCACTGCCTGCGGGCGCCTCGCAAGGAGTGTGATCCATCCATCACGGACCGTATGATCTGGTAAATCGTGACGCCGGGGTCCGCTGCCACTAACATCGCGGCATGCTGTTCCTGCTGTTCATCCTGGCCGTCATTGTCATCGTCTGGCCGATCGTGGCCTTCAACCTGCTGGTCCGTGACCGCAACCGGGTGGCCCAGGCCTGGAGCGACGTCGACGTGCAGCTGCTGCGGCGCCATGACCTGATTCCGCGCCTCGTGGACCTGGTGAAGGGCTACTCGGGCTACGAGAAGGCGCTGCTCATGGGCCTCACCGAACTGCGATCCCAGGGCGAAAACGCGGCTTCCCCGAGTCTGCGGACCGAGGTGGAGAAATCCGTTGGATCGGGCGTCGCCAGGCTGGTCGCGCTGGTCGAGGCCTATCCGGATCTCAAGGCCAGCGAGAACTTCCGTGGCCTGCACGCCAGCCTGGTCGACACCGAGAACCAGATACAGTTTGCGCGGCGCTACTACAATGGCGCCGTCAATCTCTACAACAATCGCATGCAGCGATTTCCGGATCTCGTGATCGCACAAGGCTTCGGATTCAAGCCGGCGGAGTTCTTCGACGCCGAGGAAAGGACAACGCTTCCGCCGTCGGTGGCGCTGACTTGAGGATCCCGGCGCACATATATAAGTGTGCCCTCGCGTCATTGGCGCTTGCCGCCCTGTGCGGCGCGGTCGCACCGGCACGGGCCGACGAGCGAATTCTCTCCTTCGACAGCACCATCCAGGTCAATCGCGACGGCACGCTCGAGGTGAGCGAGTCCATCCGCGTACGCGCGGAGGGCAAGAACATCCGCCGCGGCATCTTTCGCGATTTCCCGACGACCTATCCACGCGCGGGGGGCGGGCAGGTGGTTGTGGGCTTCGCTTTCCAGTCCGCGACCCGTGACGGCACGAAGGAACCCTGGCATTCGGAGAACCTCGGCAATGGTGTGCGCGTGTACGTCGGCTCGCCGTCGCGCAACGTGGCGCGCGGCGAACACACCTACGTGCTCGTGTACCGCACCGACCGTCAGATGGGCTATTTCGCCGATCACGACGAGCTGTACTGGAACGCCACCGGCAATGGCTGGGGTTTCGCCATCGACAGCGCCAGCGCGCGCGTGTTGCTGCCCGACGAAATCCCGCGCTCTGAAATCCGGCTGGAAGGTTACACCGGGCCATTCGGCTCCAGGGGCCAGGACTTCACCGCCAGCATTGAAGGTGGCGCGCC